>Ga0210044_10004033_pt1 | contig 20718 bp, 15 predicted proteins | sample CryGey13umfilter_2_FD_183959 | JGI IMG/M metagenome (GOLD analysis project Ga0210044, IMG submission 183959) | Groundwater microbial communities from aquifer in Utah, USA - Crystal Geyser 4/9/14 3 um filter (SPAdes) (version 2) | ecosystem: Environmental > Aquatic > Deep subsurface >... | reverse complement strand
ACTTGCTGAAGATGACAGAGTCAAACAGCAAGGTCGCCATACTTCTGACTGATGGTTACAGCACAAGAGAGATAGATAAAGTTCCTTTTGATGTGGCTCTTGACATGGCAAAAAAAGAGGGTATAAAAGTTTACCCAATCGGCATTGGTCTGCCTCATGAGTACAATAGGGCAGTTTTACAAGAGATTGCTAAAGAGACTGGCGGAGTCGCTTTTGGAGCTTCAACGGCGAGAGAACTAAAGCAGGTATATGAGCAGATAGACAAACTTGAAAAATCAGAGATTAAAAATGAGAGTTTTACATACTTAAACTATTACTATGTCTATCCTCTTTTTACGGCACTGATATCTCTGATGTTATATGTTTTTTTAAGAAACAAAAGGGGGAAAGCATGAGTTTTTTACATCCTGAGTTTATCTACTATATGCTACCGCCTCTGTTTATACTTTTTACCCTTCTGCTCACGCAAAAAGAGTCACAAGCTCATTTTTTTAGCCAAGAGGTTATGAGCAAACTCCGCGTTAGTGCCAATACTTTGACACTAAAAGCCAGAAACGGACTTTTCTTTTTAATGGGCTTTTTAATGATTTTAGCTCTTGCTCAGCCTGTTATTAACGATGGAGTAGTCGAGGTAAAAGCTAAAAGTGCAGATATTATGATAGCGTTGGATATATCGGACTCAATGCTTGCAAGCGATGTTTACCCAGACCGTTTGAAACTTGCAAAGAAAAAAGCATTGGAGCTTATAAAGGCAGCACCAAACGAGAGAGTCGGTGTAATTGCCTTTGCCAAAAACTCCTATCTTGTCTCACCTCTGAGTTTTGACCATAGTGTGGTAAGTTTTTTGCTCTTGGGGTTAAGTACTGAATCTATTACAGAAAAAGGAACTGATTTTTTAAGTATGTTAGACGTGGTAGATAACTCTTTAGAAAATAAAAGTAAAAAGTATCTGCTTGTTATCAGCGACGGCGGTGACAGTAGCGACTTTTCAAGTGAGATACAGAGTGCAAAAGAGAAAAATATAGCTGTTTTTGTTTTAGGCATCGGTACAAAAAAAGGCGCTCCTATAAAGTTAGAAAATGGCAATTTCATAAAACACAAAGGAGCTATAATTGTCTCCAAACTCAATGAAAATATAGCAGAGTTTGCGACTTCAACAGGCGGTGTATATATTCAAAATTCAAAATCAGACTCTGATGTAAAAGCCATGCTTCGCGAGATAGAAGCCAACAGTGAGCAAAAGGAGTTAAAGAGCGAAGAGGTGCAAAGGTACATTCCGCTCTTTTACTTTCCAGCTGGGATGGCACTGCTGATATTGTTAATCGCTACGAGTTCTATGAGTAAAAGAGAGAGAGTCAGTCTGCCCTCAGCTTTTATGCTCTTTGCACTTTTGTTTGTAAATCCACATGCCGAAGCAGGAGTCTTAGATTTTATGGATTTAAAAGAGGCCAAAGAGGCCTATGAAGCCAAAGATTATGAGAGTGCAACTAAGATATATCAAGAGTATGCGCAGACAAATGACGATGCTCAAGCGTATTATAATGCAGGAAATTCTCTCTACAAGCAGGAGAAGTATGTTGAGGCATTAGAAGCGTACGAAAAAGCAAATTTTAAGGGTAAAGAGTTAGAGGCTAAAAAACTTTCAAATATGGGAAATGCACATGCCAAACAAGGAACGCCAGGGAGCCTGCAAAAGGCTGTAGAGTCTTATGAGAACTCTTTAAAAATCAATGAAGACAAAGAAACAAGAGAGAATATGGAAGAGGTAAAAAAGCTTATACAAAAGCAAAAACAAGAAGAGAAGAAAGAAGACCCAAAAGAGGATAAAAAAGACGATAAAGAGTCAAAAGATAAAAAAGAAGATAAAAATAAAGACTCCAAAGACGGCGATAAATCAAAAGATACATCTGATGAAGAGAGTCAAAAAGATTCAAAAGATAAATCTGATGAGAAAAAAGATAGTACTAAAAGTGAACAAGAAAAACAAGAAGAGCAGCAGAAAAAACAGGATAAAGAAAAACAGAATGAAGAAAAAGATAAAAATAAGAGTGATTCAGTCTCTTCGAGTGCAGATGAGCAAGAGTTTGAAATGAGTGAAGCAGAAGAGCAGAAATGGCTAAAACAGCTTAACTCTGGGCAAAATACATACATGTATCAACTCAACAACGAAGAACCTAAAGGGGAGAACTTAGATGAAAAACCTTGGTAAAATAATACTATTACTATTTTTATGTGCCCCTGCCATATATGCTTCCGTCGTGGCTAGTGTAAGTGACAAAAGCATCGCTGTTGGGGACATGGTAACTTATAATCTAGCTATTACCGGCGAGAATATTAAAAGACCGCAGATTAACAGACTATGCGAGAGTGATGTCATCTCTAGCGCTTCTCAAACAAGCATACAGATGATAAATGGCGATTATAAAAAAAACTATACTTTAAGTTATAAGTTTATGCCTCAAAAAAGTTGTGAGATTACTCCGATTGAAGTTGAGATTAATGGAAAAACTGAGTTAAGTAATGCAGTAAATATAGAAGTTAAAGCTACAGATGTTGCAAAAGATTCAGACTTTGTTCTAACGCTTATAAGCTCTAAAAAAGAGGTTTATGTTGGTGAGCCGTTTGAACTTACCATTCTTTTAAAACAAAAGCAAAATGCCGAGGCAGTGGACAGCAAGTTTATAGCTCCGGAGTTAAAAGGTTTTTGGATTAAGTCAGAGTCTAAGCCTGAGCGTTTGGAGGAGGATGAATGCACAATAACAAAATTAAGCTATATGATGTCGCCCCAAAGAGAAGGAAACATAAAAATAACTCCCGCACAACTACGTATTGCTTCAAGAAGCAACACAAGAGACAGTTGGGGCGCCTGGGTTGCAAATTTAAAGTGGCGAACTTACTTCTCTAATGAGATAAGTTTAGATGTTAAACCGCTGCCTGCAGGTCTTGATTTGGTTGGAGATTTTACCATAGAAGCCATTGCAGACAAAAATGAAATAAATGCAAATGAAGCCGTGAATGTTACGCTCAGAGTAAAAGGAAAGGGCAATTTAGAAGATATAAAAACTTTTAAACCATACATAGAGGGCGTGAGCGTTTTTGATGAGAAAATAAATATACAAAACTCAACATTATCCCAAAAAATGGCATTTGTAGCTGACAAAGATTTCGTCATTCCTCCTTTTGAACTCAGGTTTTTTAACCCAGAAAACAAAGAGATTAAAACTGTTTCAACAAAAGAGATACATATAAAAGTAAAAAATGCTTCACCTCAAGCAGAACTGCTTATAAAAAGGGAAGAACAACCAAAAATTGAGCCTGTTCAAACAGTTCAAAAAGAGTTTGACACTCTTTGGGCAGTACTGACTTTTATGCTAGGCTTGGCATGTGGAATGATTATAGTTTACCTCAAACCATGGAGCTATTTTAGAAAAGAAAAAAAGCTCTCTATTAAAGAGCCAAAAACACTTTTAGTAAAACTTTTACCCTATAAAAATGATGAAAAGGTAAGAGAAATTATAGAGATTTTGGAAAAAAATATTTATGAAAATGCCAATTTGGAGTATGATAAAAAAGCATTAAAAGAGTGTTTGAAAAAGTACTCTTTAATCTAAAACATCATGAAGCGTGTTCCCTTCTTTCATGAATTTGTTAACTTTTTCCCACTCATCGTTGGCGATGCTCTCTTTTAGCTTAGAGAGCTCACTCTCAAAAACTGTAATAGCTTCAAGCAAATTTGTTTTGTTTTGTCTGAAAATATCTTCCCACATATGCGGTGAACTTTTTGCAAGTCTGCTCATTGAACGAAAACCACCGGCTGCAAGTGCTAAAATATTGTTTTTATTTTCTTGTTTCATTACAGCATTCGCAATTGAATAAGAGATGGCATGGGGCATGTGGGAAATAAAAGCTGCATGACGGTCATGCTGATGAGATGTCATGAAGTGTTTTTTCATGCCAAGTGCTTTAAACACCTTTTTCGCTATATTTTTTTGAATCTCTCCACTCTCTTCTAAATCACATAAAACTACAACTTTATTTTCATATAGTTTTTCAATCGCTGCTTGGGGACCAAAGTTTTCCGTTCCGGTCATTGGATGAGCCGCTACAAAGTTTTTTCTCATTTGGGGAGGTATTGAAGAAACTATGATCTCTTTAGTACTCCCCAAATCTATAATTGTTGTGTTTTTATTTACGTCAATTAAATTTTGTAGAGCAGATATGATCCCATTTACTGGTATTGCTAAAAAAATAATATCAAAATTTTTAATCTCTTCAAACTCTACAATTTTATCTACTAGTTTTAATCGTAAGGCATCTTTTATATGCTCTTCATTGTGATCGCTGCCCACAATATTATCAATAAAATCTAAGTGCTTTAAACTGAGTGCAAGCGAACCACCCATCAATCCCAACCCTACTATTGCTACATTCATATATCTTCTCTCTTTAAAAGTAGTGAATTATACAGAGTTTACTTAACATTAACCTCATAAAAGGTAAAATCATTTCTTATTTTACAATCATGGAATTTTAATGAGAATATTTTTAGCAACAATGCTAACCCTGCTAACTGTGAATTTGTCCGCAATAACGATTAAATCAATTAAATATGAGGGAATGGTTCATATTTCCCAAACTGTTGCCCTGAGAATGCTAGAGTTTGAAGTTGGTGATACCATAGATGACAAAGCTATTGACACATCAATTCAAAAGTATTTTAAGCAAGGTTATTTTGATGATGTTTGGGTTGATGAAGAAGATGGTGCATTGACATTTCATTTTAAAGAAAAAGCAATCATTTCAAAAGTAGAATTAAAAGGCTACAAAGAGAACGACAAAGATATAAAAGACAATGTTGTCCAGATTAAAAAAGGCACCTTATATGATGAGAAAAAATTAGAGGCTGCAAAAAAAAGAATTATTGAGGCTATCTCTCAAGATGGTAAAATTGATACAGTTGTAGAGGTAGAAAAAGAGTATTTAGAAAATGGAAGTATAAAAGTTACATTCATTGTAAATGAGGGTGAAAAAATTATCATTAACCATTTGGATTATTCAGGTCTTATCGGACTTGACAGTGATATGTTTAATGAAGTTATAGCGAACAAAGAGCATCAATTTATGGGCTGGTTCTGGGGACGCAATGATGGAAAGATGAGTCTAACTGATTTACAATACGACCCGCTTAGAATACGTGATACGTATATGCAATACGGCTACCTTGATGCTAAAGTCAATGAACCATTTGTTAGAGTTAACTTTGACCATTATACTGCTGACATGAGTTATCAAGTAGAAGAGGGCGAAGTTTATATTATCAGCGGAGTTGTTTTAAATCAAGTACAACAAGTTGTTGATAATGCTGTGATAGAAGAAAATATTAAACTAATAAAAGATGAAGTTTTCAATATAAAAACTTTTCGTGAAGATGCAGAAAAAATAAAAACAATTATTGCAGATTTAGGTTACGCTTATGTGCAAGTTACACCAGACCTGAAAAAAGATAAAGAAAAGCATACTGTTGAGGTTGCTTTTAGAATAACTCCAGGTGAAAAAGTAAAAATAAGAGATGTGATAATTTCAGGCAACAACAGAACTTTAGATAGAATTATTAGAAGAGAGCTTTATTTAGGGCCTGGAGATATGTATTCATTGACAGATTTAAAAGATTCTCGTAACTCCTTAGGTAGACTCGGTTTCTTTGACGGAAATACTATTGAAGAAAAAAGAATTGACAACCAAACAATGGATTTAATCGTCAAAGTTAAAGAAGCACCAACCGGAAACATTCAACTTGGTGGTGGATATGGAAGTTATGGCGGACTTTTAGTGAGCGTTGCAGTTAACGACAGAAATGTTTGGGGTTCAGGAATAAACGTAGGAGTTAAAGCAGAAAAGTCAGAGATGGCTCAAAACTACTCTTTCAACATCTCTAATCCAAGATTGAATGACAGCGACTTTAGTGGTAACTTTTCAATATTTAAATCTATCTCTATATATAATGATTATACTGTAAGTAGTGACGGTGTGAGTGTTGGAGTAGGACATAGATTTTCTAGACATATAAGTGGCTATATGGGCTATGGCTATTCAAAAAATAGTTATTCAGATGTTAATGCAACCCTTTACCCTAATTTAGAGCCATACGGGAAAAGTTCTGTGACAATAAGTGCTAGTTTTGATGACACTGATGATTATTACCTTCCTCGTGAAGGTAGTACACTCAGTCAGAGTTTTGAAAAATCCGGTCTTAGTGCTGATGCTGATTTCTTTAAAAGTAGAACAAACTTTGCAAAATATATAGGTCTAGAAGAGTATCTTAGTTTTGATGCAATCTTTAGATATAAGGCTAGGTTTAATTATGCAGCAGATACAGGTTATCTTCCTATTGCTGAGAAGTTTTACATGGGTGGGTTAGGGAGTGTTAGAGGCTATGAGTCTTACTCTATTTCTCCAAAGATTGAGGATTTAACAGCAGCAGATGGTTTCAGAAGAGTGGGTGGTACGCAAACATTTTCAAATAATGTTGAGCTTAGCCTCCCCCTTGTTCCCAAAGCAAAAATGCGTCTAGTAGCTTTTGTGGACTGGGGTTTTATAGGTGACGATACTTTAAATGAATTTTCTCGTGGTGGTTACGGCTTAGGGCTTGAGTGGTTTTCTCCGGTTGGCCCAATACAACTAATGTTTGCTCGTCCACTTAATGAACAAGAGGGCGATAGGACAGCTGGCTTTGAGTTTACAATGGGACAAAGGTTTTAGGGTTTAAAATTCAACTTGTAAATTGTTAATTGTATTTAATTTATTTACAGCTTCTCTGCTTAAATATAAAGTTTTATCTGACTTTATATTTAACACTCCTTCGCTAAAACTCAATTCAAAATCAATGTTTAAAGGTCTATGACTAAGCAAGGCAATACTAAGTGACAATAAATAACTTAAAGACTCTATAGTATTGTTATCTGGAAGTAAAATGCTGTATTCATTTATGTGGCTACTTGAGGGAAGTTTATATTTTGCATATTTGGACAGAGTTGCTATCAGCATAATCTGACTATGTGTAAACCCATATTCTAAAGCATTTTGGAGTATATAATAGCTGTGTTTGTGATTTGAATAAAAATGGATATTGCTTCCTATAGGATAGAGTTTCGCCGCAATCGCCAATTCATATCTGTAGGCACTATTTATACCAAGATGCTTATATGTTAAATCAAACAGTTTTTTATTTAGGGCACTTAACTGATTTGAATACGAGCTCTCACTAATATAAGAATCGAGTAAATATTTTACTGAAGTGTTGTAGTTTGCAGGGAATTTATCTTTAGAATTTCTAAGCAAATCTGCTAAGAAAACACCCTCTCTAACCCCTACACCACTTGAAATAAGCTTATTTATAGTTAGTTTGTTCAGGACTCTTTCTAAAATCAGAGCACCGGGTTTGATGACATCAAATCTATCGCTTTTGATTCCAAGTTTTTTTAATTTAGCTTCATTTGCTTTTAAAACTGAGGTTATAAATTTTTTAAAATCTGTATTAGAACATTCAAAACCATGAATTTTATCTAGAGGATATTTTTTTTTCTGCATCACTGCTGTCGAAATTGCTCTAAAAGTTCCGCCAATACCTATGATTTCAGAAGGGTTAAGATTGTCTAAGGCTTCTAATTTTTTATCTATATATACAACTGCTTCTTTTATCTTACGTTTGTCAAAGAAAAGTTCTTTTAGTCTTACTGTCCCAAGTGCTATAGAGATTGTATTAGTAACATTTTTCCCATTAATGATTGAAAATTCCGTAGATCCGCCACCGATGTCTATGCTTAGAGCATTAGACTGTTCAGGAAGCAGGTTAGCACAGGCAATAGCACCATAATAGGCTTCTTGTTGACCATCAATTATACGCATGTTTAATTTTAAATGAGTTTTTACTTTGTCTAAAAAGTATTTTTGGTTTGGGGCATCTCTAAGTGCTGAAGTTGCAACACAGAGTGTTTTTCTAGCCTTAAATGAGGCGGCAATATTTATAAAACCCTCAAGAGCATCAAAGGTTCTCTGCATGGGAATTTCTTGAAGATTACCATTGTTTTTATAAGCATTTTCAGAAATTCTCACCTTACTTTTTGCTTCATGAAGTAGATGAAATGCAAAACGACTCGTTTTTTCATAAATTACCATTCTAATCGAGTTAGAACCAATATCTATGACTGCTACTCGTTTTGCCATTGAGTAGCCTTTATTCTTCGTCTTGTAGGTTTCGATACTTAAACTGTAGCTCTGCTATTGATTCAACATTGTCTTTGTCTGGGACTATACAGTCAACAGGACAAACTGATATACAGGCGGGTTCGTCATATACATTAACACATTCCGTGCATCTGTCAGGGTCTATAAAGTAAATCGGATCACCCTCTTCAATCGCTGTAGTTGGGCACTCTTCGCGACAAGCATCACATGCTATACATTCATCATTTATTATCAAAGCCATTGTTAAACCTTATCTATATTATCTATAATTTTTCGTGACCGATTTATATCAGAATATAGCTTTATTATTTTTTAAATTATTTAATTCTACTTCTTTCTTGGAATATTGCATGAAAGTTTTGAATTTAATTGTAAAGAAGCGACTGTCCCATCAACACCATCGGTTCTATTTTTAATTTTAATTTTGGCTCCGAGTGCATCAGCTCCACTTTTTGCTAAAAAGAGTCCTAGTCCTACCCCAGACTTATTTCCCTGTCTTTTAAAAGGGGCATAGAGGTCTACCGTTTCATCAATTCCGCACCCTTCATCTATTACTTCTATAAGCAATCCAGCATCATCAAGTGAACTTTTAAGAGTTACCGGTTTATCCGTAGGAGTGAATTTTAAAGCATTTTGTAAAAAGTTTTGAATTATTTGATTTAAGAGGGTCACCTGAATCATAGTCATAAAACTATTTGGTTGAAAATCAGTGTGTAACTCTTTGCCTTCGCTCTCTGCTAATAGTTTAAAATCTTCCGCTTTTTGTTTAAGCAGAGCTATTATGTCAGCTTCAACAGGTTTATCAAACTGTGCCCCCTCTTGACGACCAATATTAAGTATATTAGAGACGATAATATTCATTTCGTCAATAGTCCTGTTAGTTACCTTAAGTGCATCTATATACTCTTCAGGTGAACGTTTTTTAATTAAAGTTACTTGGTTCTTTAATTTGATTACAGCTAGTGGAGTTTTAAGTTCATGCGCAGTTCCTATAAAGAGTTCTTTTTGATACTTAACAAAGTTCTGTATTCTAGATATTAAATGATTTATAGTGACCCCAAGTGGTTCAAACTCTTCTGGTAGTTCTTTTATTATAATGGGTTTCATAAGATGTTCATTCATATTGGAGAGTCTTGAGCTAAGAGTTTTAACTGGTATTACTAACATTTTTGAAAGCCCGATAGCATATATAATAACAAGCAAAAAACCTGCAATATTTATTATAAAAATATAGTGAAGAATTTTATCTAGCAGTATTTTGGTTGGAGTAATCTCTTTTGTAACTTTGAGGTAGCTGATATCTTTTAAATTAAATGGATAAATGAGAGTTAAGTATGTTGATTTTTCTACTGTATCTTCATATAAGTCAACATTTACTTCAGGCTTTTTGAGATAAATAATTTCAACACTTAAACTTAATTGTGAGTCTGAAAATATCCCTATTTGCTCAATAGATTTATTGTTGGCTATATTTTTGGCATAGTGAAGCAGTTCTTGACGTTTTTCATCATAAATTGATTTCTCTATATAAAAGTATAAAATAGATGAAAATATAAAGATGAGAGAGGCTGATGCAAAGATGAGTTTAATTAAAAAACTACGCCTAATACTTCTTTTTGAAAACATATTTTTACCTTACTCACAAGTGTTTGTTATTATAACAAAAGTAGATTTAAAAGATAAGAGTTTGGAGGTTCAGCCCAAAAGGGCTGCAGTTTAGAAAAGGAACTAATTAACTTCTTTAGGGAAACAAAAACGGTAACCACGACGACGAACAGTTTCAATAGTTGTGATTCCTAATGGCTTATCCATTTTTTGTCTAATTTGGTTAATAGCAACTTCAATTACGTTTGGAGTAACAAGTTCCGGCTCTTCCCAGATTGCGTCAAGCAGTTGTTCTTTTGAAACAATTTGATCACGGTGACGAGCTAAGTGAGTGAGAACTTCAAAAGGCTTGCCTTTGAGTTCTATCTCTTGTTCTTTGTATGTAATTTTTTCCTCTTCAGGGTTGATAATCAAGTCATCGATTTCGATGATGTTGCTTCCGCCAAAACGTAAACGAGCTTCAATACGAGCAATTAAAACATCAAAATCAAACGGCTTTCTGATATAATCATCAGCACCGCTTCTAAGCGCTTCAATTTCACTTTCATTATCATCTCTAGCAGATAATACAACGACAACAGTTTTTGGAGTATTTGATTTAATATCACCAATAATGTCAACAGAATTTCCATCCGGAAGCATCCAATCCATAAGGACTAAATCGTAATTGCGAATATCTAAGTAATACTCACCATCTTTAAGAGTCTCAACAACATCACTTTGGTAACCATATTCTTTAAGGCCCTCAGCAAGCATTTTGTTTAATGTAACTTCATCTTCTATAATTAGAATACGCATTAATTATTTCCTATATGTATATATTTTGCCGAAATGATATCATAATTTTAGGAAACTTTAAAGAATAATTCAACTTTATTTAATAAAACTTTAATTTCTAATTAAGATTTGATTTTATAATAATTGCTTACACTTACCTTGCAGTCGGGTAAAATAGATGGTTTCGTTATCTTAAGATTGATGTTTTTTATCGCACTGTATTCTTTAACTAACTTTAAATTTAGGTTCTCTAAAGCATCTTCTATAAGTAAAAATTCATTTTCTATCATGTTTGTCTTTAGAATTTCTACAATATCAACATAGTTAATAAAGCCGTTTGTATTCTCATATTCAATGGTAATATTAACTATAACATCCTGCTTTTTCTTTCTTTCAAAATCTAAAATTCCAATAATACATTGAAACTTTAAATCTTCAATATGAATAGTCATTAAACTACTCTTTTCTCTTTACCTTTAACTAAACGAATGATATTTGGTATGTGTTTGTAAAAAAGTAAAAACATTATAATTACAACCGGCGCATGAGCCATCTCTGGATGGATATAAAAACTCGAAACTAAAAGTGCTGCAACCCCGGTAAGTGATGAGACCGAAGATATACGGATAGTCTTCGCACCGATGGCCCAGACAACTAGAGCGATAGTTGTTTCATACGGAAGCATAAACATCATGACACCCATTCCGGTTGCTATGCCTTTGCCGCCTTCAAAATTCAAGTATGGAGAAAAACAGTGTCCAACAACGGCTAAAACAGCTATACCCCAAAGAGTAGCTTCACTTAGTCCAAGAAAATAAGCGAGTGCTAAAACAAGAGCACCCTTAAGAGCGTCAAGAGCTAAAGTGGCTACTCCAAGCTTTTTTGCAAGGGCAGGGTTACTCTCTTTGACAACTCTTAGGACATTCGTAGCACCGATACTGCCGCTTCCACTCGCCTTAACGTCCACACCGGCAAATTTTTTAGCAAGCAAAAGACCAAAAGGAATTCCACCGACAAGATAAGCTGCTATAAAAAACTGTACATTTGTGTTAAATAAAAAATCCATACAATACCTTCTGATAAATAGTGTCGATATCTTAGTTTAATTATAATTATAAGCATATAAAAATTTATAACTTCAACTGTTTTTTGATATTTCTAAAGTTAAATAACTTCTTTTTTAAGCATATTAATGTAATTGAATGAAAAATAACCACTAAATGACATAAACGGTAATAAATAGCTGGTATACTTCTCATTATGCAATCAATTTCAAAAATTTAGCTTTGACGTTGCCTTAGAAATATTTTTATAACAGATATAAAAATATTTTTATCAATCAAAGATAAATTAATCTGAAATAGTATAAAATATTTAAATAAATTAGTAAAAAACGAGGGAGTGTCATGTCACTAAAAGTAGCTATAAACGGAACTGGTAGAATTGGTGTTATTGTTGCAAAGATTGTAAGCGAAAGAACGGATGTTGAGTTGGTCGCATTAAATACTACTGCAAAGCCAGAGATGCTCGCATACTTGTTAAAATATGATTCTGTTCATAAAGGAATCAGTGCAAAAGTTATTGATGACAATACAATTGAAATTAATGGCAAAAACGTAACAATGTTTAGTGAAAGAGATCCTGTTAAAGTTGATTTCGGCAGTTGTGGTGCTGAGCTTGTTATTGAGTGCACTGGTGTATTTTTAACGACAGAAAAAGCACAAGCTTTCTTGCAAAATGGCGTTAAAAAAGTTGTTATGTCGGCTCCTGCAAAAGATGATACTCCAACTTATGTGCTTAATATAAATACAGATGAGTATAAAGGTGAGGCAATTATCTCAAATGCAAGCTGTACAACAAACTGTTTAGCGCCTATCTGTAAAGTTTTAGATGATGAATTCGGAATCGTTAATGGACTGATGACAACAATTCACTCATACACAAACGACCAAAATGTTTTAGACGTAAAACATAGTTCAGATATGAGAAGAGCAAGAGCTGCTGCTATCAATATGATTCCAACTACAACGGGTGCTGCAAAAGCGATTAGTTTAGTAATGCCTCAACTTAAAGGTAAACTAAACGGTTACGCTATGAGAGTTCCAACTGCGGATGTTTCTGTAGTTGATTTAACTGCGAACTTAAAAGTAGATGTAACAAAAGAAGATATTATCGCCGCTATGGAAAAGGCTGCAGCAGGTAGCTTTAAAGGCTTACTTGAAGTAGATAATGACAAAAGAGTATCAAGCGACTTCATTGGCAGTACATACAGTTCAACTTTCATTCCCGACATGGTAAGTGTTGTTGATGGAAAAACTGTAAAAGTATTAGCTTGGTACGATAACGAATGGGGATACAGCAGTCGCTTAGTTGATATGTGTGTGTTTGTCGGAAATAAATAATGTTAATATTCAACAAGCATTTTTTAGCTACTCAGTCCTCTGAGTCTAAAAAGATAATAAATGATGCCGTTGAAGTTGTAAATGATGAAATAAAAAGTGACAGAGTTGGGTATTATAAACTACCAACTCTGTCATTACAGCTCATTGAACAGTTAAAAGAGATTGATACATCTTCTTTTGAACAGATAGTAATTATGGGTATTGGTGGCTCATCTTTAGGTATAAAAGCTATAAACACTATTCTTCGTCCTATCACTCCACATGCCAAAGAAATTATTTTTTTTGAAAACTCTGACCCTCTTACTATTACGGAAAATCTGATTAAAATCAAAAAAGAAAAAGCTTGCTTTTTCCTTATTTCTAAATCTGGCTCAACCATTGAAACAACTTCTACATTTAAGACAATTGTTGATTATTGTAAAATAGATATGGATGCTGATAATAATCGCATTTTTGCTATTACAGACAAAGGCTCTTCACTTTCAGTTTTTGCACAGCACCATAAATTTCATGAGTTTAATATTCCAGATAATGTTGGTGGTCGTTTTTCAGTTTTAAGTGCTGTTGGCGTCGTTCCTCTTGCCCTTGCCGGATACGATATGACTAAATTACTCAATGGCGCAGAGGGTTTTATATCAAGATTTTTCGAAGGTAAAGAAGACCACCTTTTAGAAAAAGCATATTCTTTTTATGAAAACTCAAAAACGCAAAGCATAAATGTTGTGTTTTCGTATGCTGACAGACTTGAAGATTTGACAAAATGGTACGTTCAACTTTGGGGTGAATCTCTAGGCAAAATAGACCAAGATGGCAACAGAGTAGGGCTTACACCTATCGGTATTATAGGCGCTGTTGATCAGCACTCTTTTTTACAGTTAGTTATAGAAGGTCCAAAAGATAAAAGTTTAACTTTTATAAATATAGAAGATTTTAAAAACAATCTTTTAGTGCCGGATATTACACTTTATGGAATTGAGAAAACTAATTTTATTAATAACAAAAGTTTTAACACTCTTATAAATGCACAGTGCGAAGCAACTATGCAAAGTGTAATCCAATCTGGCGTAAATACAGATGCCATTACTTTAGACTTTATTTCAGAGAATAATATTGGAGAATTGATAGTTTATTTTGAGCTATTGACATCACTGCTCGGCGCAATGTTTAAAGTAAATACTTATAATCAACCGGGTGTTGAATTAGGTAAACAAATTTTATATAAAAATTTAGAAAACTCTTAAGGTAAATTAATGAAACTTCATACATACGACATCGATAAAAAATATGCTACTAGCGTAGCTTACTTCTCAATGGAATTTGCGATTGACCAAGCTCTTAAAATATACTCTGGCGGCTTAGGCTTTCTTGCAGGGTCACATATGCGAAGTGTATATGATTTACAACAAAATGTAGTCGGAGTTGGAATGTTGTGGAGCTTTGCTTATTATGACCAAACTCGCAATGAAGACCGTACTCTTAAACCGATGTATACAAGAAAATTCTATTCATTTTTAGAAGAATTACCTATAAAAGTGGTTATTAAAATTAATCATCAAGATGTAAGAATAAAAGCATTCTTGCTTCGTCCAGAAATTTTTGGCTCAGCTCCAATGATTTTACTCTCAACAGATACTGACGAAAATGACTATTTGTCTCGTGCTATTACCCATAGGCTTTATGATGGAGACGAAAAAACTCGTATAGCGCAAGAGATAGTTCTTGGGATAGGCGGAACTAAAGTCCTTGAAGCTATAAATCATAAAGTAGATATTTATCATATGAATGAGGGACACGCTCTTCCTCTCGTATATGAACTATACAGTCGTTTTAACGATATTAAAGAGTTAAGAAAGCATGTAGTTTTCACTACTCACACACCAGAGGCTGCCGGTAATGAAGTACATAATATACAGGTACTTCATGATATGGGTTTCTTTGCCGGCAATAGTTTAAATACTGTTCGTAATATTAGTGGTTATGAACATGACGATAACTTTAGTCTAACTGTAGGCGCACTTCGAAGCGCTAAAAGGTCAAATGCTGTTTCAAAAATACATGGTATTGTTTCTCAAGATATGTGGAAGGATATAGAGGGTAAATGTGAGATTATATCTATCACAAATGCTCAAAATAAGAAATACTGGACAGATAAACCACTTCTACGTGCCTTAGATGAACATGAAGATTATGAATTAGTGGCTAGAAAGAAACACCTTAAAAAGAAACTATTTGAGGAAGTGGCTGACCAAACCGGTAAATTATTTGACCCAGAAATATTAACAATAGTTTGGGCAAGACGATTTGCTGAGTACAAGCGTCCAGGTTTATTGAAATATGACTTTGATAGATTTATCGGCTTAATTGAAAATACCAAAAAGCCTGTTCAGATAATATGGGCCGGTAAACCATACCCGACTGATTATGGTGCAATGGATATTTTTAATGAATTAGTTCATCTTGGTCATAGATACAAAAATATAGCTATTTTAGTAGGGTATGAATTGGCTCTATCTAAATTGATGAAGCAAGGGAGCGATATTTGGTTAAATACTCCAAGAATTACGAGAGAGGCTAGTGGTACAAGTGGTATGACAGCAAGCATGAATGGCTCAATCCACTTTTCAATTAATGACGGATGGCATCCAGAATTTGCAAAAGACGGTAAAAATGCATTCACAATTCCTGAAGTTGATTATAAGCTAAGCTCGGCTGAACAAGATAAACAAGACAACAAAAACATGATGGATATTCTAGAAAATACGATAATTCCTATCTATTATGATAAACCGGAAGAATGGGTCAAAATAATGAAAAGTGCAATGAAAGAGATTGTTCCAGAATTTGATTCAGGAAGAATGGCAAATGAATATTATGTTGAAATGTTTGATTATAAGGCTTAATGAAATGACCCAAAAGACAAGGCTGAAACAATGGCATTAGCAGTGATGTGCTCAGGTGGCGATGCACCAGGAATGAACCCGGCTATAAAAAAATTTGTTGATTATTCGCAAAAAAAAGGTGAAGAGTCCTATCTGATTTATGACGGTTTAGAGGGCTTAATTGATAATAAAATAAAAAAAGCAACGCATCAAGCTGTGGCAGGAATAGTTCACATTGGCGGAACTATTATTCGCTCTTCCCGCTCAAAACGTTTTTTTGAATATGAATACCGTCTTCAAGCATTTAATAATCTTAAAGCTCATGATATTCAAGGCATAGTGGTCCTTGGCGGAGATGGTTCTTTTCGTGCAATGCAAAGGTTTAGCTCAGAATTCGATATAAATTTCGTTGGAATACCAAGTACTATAGATAATGACATTTATGGAACAGAGTATTGTCTAGGAGTTGATACGGCATTAAATGTAATTAGAGATGCCCTTGATAAAATACGAGATACGGCAGCATCGTTTAATCGTGCTTTTTTAATTGAAGTTATGGGAAGAGATTGCGGTTATTTAGCTGTGTTGTCTTCTGTGACTAGTGGAGCTGAAATTTGTATTATTCCAGAAGTTGAATTTAAGCGTGATGAATTAGAAAAGAAATTAATCCAAGAAATAAAAGATGGGCGAAATTATATTCTAGCTATTATCTCGGAGGGCTCTAAAAAAACATCTGAGACCCATGCATGGATTCAAGATAAATTAGGACTAGAGACGAGAGTAAGTATTTTAGGACATATTCAAAGAGGGGGAAACCCTACCGTATATGATAGAATGATGGCTTTTGATTTTACAATTCAGGCTGTTGATTATTTACTTTCTCACAACGACTCTAACAAAGTTGTTGTATTTAATAAGGGTGAATTTAGTTTTATGGAGATTGAAGATGTGGTATCTAATAAATATCAGTTACCTGAGCATCTTTTAAATGCGATAAATTATTTAGATTAAAAAGGAGTTAAATGAAAGCAGTAGTAATGGCAGGTGGATTTGGAACAAGAATACAACCACTTACACACTCAAGACCAAAGCCAATGTTGCCAATCGTAGATAAACCTATGATGGAACACACAATGATGATGCTTAAAGATTTAGGCATAACTGAGTTTATTGTACTTTTGTATTTTAAACCTGAAATTATTCAAGACCATTTTAAAGATGGCAGTGATTTTGGTATTAAAATCAGCTATGTTGTTCCAGATGATGATTATGGGACGGCAGGTGCTGTTAAATTGGCTCAGAATCTTATTGATGATGAAAATTTTATTATCATCAGTGGTGACTTGGTCACAGACTTTGATTTTAAAAAGTTAATGGACTTTCATGAGTCTAAAAAATCTAAACTTTCTATCGGTCTTACTTCTGTCGAGAACCCTTTACAGTTTGGTGTTGTTATTGCAAATGAAGATAATATTATTGAAAAATTTTTAGAAAAGCCAAGTTGGGGTGAAGTTTTTAGTGACACTATTAATACCGGTATATATATTATTGAACCGGAAATTTTAGATTTTATTCCTAAAAATGAAGATTTTGATTTTGCAAAAGATCTGTTTCCTTCACTTATGAAAAAAGGAATTCCTTTAATGGCTTATAATTTAAGCGGATACTGGCGTGATGTCGGTAACCCTGAGAGCTATAGAGAAGTTTATGAGGATATTTTAAACAATAGAGTTAATCTTAAAATATCAGGGGTACAAACAAAGTATTCAGATGGAATTTTATATGCTTTGGGTGAATGTACTTTAGATTCTTCGGTTGAAATTATTGGAACGGTAGTTTTAGGCAAAAATGTAAAAGTCGGAAAAAATACAAAACTAAATAATGTTGTTTTAGGCGAAAACGTTACTATAGGCGAATCTTGTAAAATACGAAATAGTGTTTTTTGGGAAGATATCGTTGTCGAAAAAAATGTTTCCTTAGACAACTGCGTAATATGCAACAACAATGTGATTGGTAAAAATGTAACAGCCAAAGCAGGGCTCATTTTGGCACAAGGCTGTGAAGTGGGTGAATTGACCTCATTTGAGCAAGATGTTACAATTTGGCCAGACAAAAAAATTGAACCTGCTTCGATTGTTAGCCATAACCTTATTTTAGGTAGCAAATATAAAAATTCTATTTTTGAAAGCGGAAGCGTGAACGGTAAAAGCAATGTTGAACTTTCATGCGAGATGGCTACAAAATTAGCCGAAGCATTTGCCGCACAGCTCCCTGTAAACTCTACAGTTATAGTTGGTCGTGACGAAGATAAAAGTTCTCGTATGCTTAAACGTGCCTTTTTAGGAGGTTTACTCTCTGCGGGAATAAATGTTTTAGATATCAAGAGTGCAGCACCTTCAGTACTGAGATTTACTCTTGCTAATGATGATAACTTAATCGGGGGAGTTCATTTTAAAAGATGTATAACAGATACTACAAGTTCTGAAATTACACTCTTTAATGAAGAAGCTATAAGAATAGATTCTAACTCTGCAAAAGGGATAGAAAAAGCATTTTTTACAGAAAAATTTCGTCGGGTAGATTTTACTAAAATCGGTACCATTATAGACAGTACTTATAATATTGAGTGTGCAAATTATAAAAATGCAATAGAGAAAAAGATTGATAACGGAATTATAAAATGCGGAAACTTTAAAGTAGTAGTTGATTTAATGCATGGAACTACCTCTGATATTTTCCCAGTAATGCTCAATGAATTGGGCCTTGAAAATATAGTTTTAAATGCATACTATGATGAGAAAAAATTAGCGAATGTTTCAGGTTTGGAAAAACATGCACAGGCTAATATATCTAAAATTGTACAGAGTTTAGAGTACGATATGGGTTTGATTATTTTCCCAAATGCTCAAAAACTTACTTTAATCACCGAAGAAGGAGATGTTCTTAATAAAATACAAGCGCTTTATAGTGTTCTCGGTCTTTTAAATATAGATGCTAAAGAGAGTGAAAAAAGAGTATTTTTACCAACATGGGCTCCAGATATAAAAGAGTTTGCAAACTTAGATATCACAAGAGGTAAATACAGCAATCTCAAAGCGGCAGAGCTTAAAGAGTATGATTTGATTGCTACAGTAGACGGAAACTTTGCTTTTACAGATTTTGGATATACGCGTGATGCAATGTATGCAAGTCTTAAAATTATGGAACTATTAAGTTGCCATAACATAAAAATATCAGATCTTTCAAAAGTTATTGATGATTTTTACTATAAAACTTTTAAAATAGATTGTTGTCAAGCCTTAAAAGGTAAAATGATGAGGAAATTTCTTGAAGATTCTAAGGGTAAAAAGTCATCTTCAGAGGATGGTGTTAAGATTTGGGAAGATAAAAATGATTGGATTTTAATGATTCCAGACCAGTATAGTGACCATTTAAATATATATATACAAGCTATAGACGAGAGCAATGGAGTAGCTATTTATGAAAAATATAGCGCCAAAATAGCTGAATGGTCAGCAAAGTAAGGAAATATATTGAAACTTAGTTTTATATGGCATATGCATCAGCCGGATTATCGTGATTCAAGTGGTATTATACAAATGCCGTGGGTATTTTTACATGCAATAAAAGATTATTATGATATGCCGTGGATGATGGCCAGGCATGAGACTTTGAAGGCTACCTTTAACATAACTGCACCTCTTATACAGCAGTTAAAACTTTATTATAACAATCCACAAGAGTCAGATAAATTTTTGGCCCTGTGGCTAAAAAATGCTTCATTATTAGAAGAAGAGGAGAGAAATTGGGTTATTAAAATTTGTAAAAGCACTCAGTTTGATACTATGGTTCAACCATTTGAAAGATATGCTGAACTTCACTCTCAAGAGCGTTTTAATAATACAGAGTTAATTGATTTAGAAGTTCTTTTTATCCTGTCATGGTGTGGGGTTTATTTACGTACCAATAATGAGATAGTTATAAATTTAATAAAAAAGCAAAGAAATTATTCAAACGAAGATAAGCATATCTTATTGAAGGAGTTGTCTAATTTTGTGTCGGGTATTTTTGATTATTATGCTAACCTTCATAAAGATGGGATTGTAACTATTTCAACAACTCCTCTTAATCATCCTATTCTGCCACTTCTTATGGATATGGGAAATGCCGTAAAGGCTAATATTAATACAAATATACCCAAAGAATATGTCAAACTTGAAGAGGATGCTCTTTTGCAAGTTCAACGGGCACAGGAACTATTTAAAGAGACCTTTGGATATGACGCTGTTGGCTTTTGGCCTGCAGAAGGTGCCGTTGATGAGAGTAGTGTTAAATTACTAAAATCATGTGGAATTAAGTGGATTGCTACAGATGAAGAGGTATTGTTTAAATCTTTAAATTCCAATCATAGAGAAGCTTTATACAGTTCTTATGATTACAATGGTATGACTATTGGTTTTAGAGACCACAATTTAAGCGATTTAATCGGGTTTAACTATAGACATCAAGACTCATACAGTGCTTCTAAACATTTTATGAGTGAATTAGAAAAAATTCAACATTTAAATCAAGACAGTACCGTATTTATTATACTAGACGGTGAGAATGCTTGGGAGTTTTTTGACAACAATGGGTTTGATTTTTTTAATGCACTGTATAGTGATTTAAAATATTGTACTTGGTGTGAGACCGTTCATATGGATGATGTTGTAAAACAACCTTCCAGAGAACTCTCATATTTGGCTCCCGGAAGCTGGATCCATGGTTCATTTAATACATGGGTAGGTCACAGCGAAAAAACAAGAGCATGG
>Ga0210044_10004032_pt1 | contig 20718 bp, 16 predicted proteins | sample CryGey13umfilter_2_FD_183959 | JGI IMG/M metagenome (GOLD analysis project Ga0210044, IMG submission 183959) | Groundwater microbial communities from aquifer in Utah, USA - Crystal Geyser 4/9/14 3 um filter (SPAdes) (version 2) | ecosystem: Environmental > Aquatic > Deep subsurface >... | reverse complement strand
TGCTTGTGGCAGCCATGAATCCATGCCCCTGTGGGTATTTCGGCTCAAAAGTGCGGGAATGCCACTGCACGCCCAATCGCATTTCAAGCTATCGCTCCCGAATTTCCGGTCCAATCCTGGACAGAATCGACCTCCTCATCAACGTACCGCAGATCCCACTGGAACAGATGGTTGCCGGCAATACCGGCCTCACATCACGGGATGTCAGGGAGCTGGTGGAAAAAGCCCGTCAGATTCAGCTTCACCGCAACCCTGGTGCCAATGCATGGATCAGTGAAACCCAATTGAAGACAGTCTGTCGGATGGAACCGGACGCAGAAACCCTTCTCCTGACCGCGTCCCGTAAAATGAGTCTCTCTTCCCGGAGTTTCAACCGGGTACTGAAAGTTGCCCGTACCATTGCGGATCTCGAGCAATTGGAAAAAATAGAAGCCCCTCACATTGCGGAAGCACTTCAATACAAGATCAGCGATTTTTTTGAATCCGGAATTACCTATGACTGATATTCAGTTTTCCCCTTACGAAGTTTTCTCGCCATCTATGAACATGGCAATCGATGAATACTACCTGAAATTTGGAACCGGCATCAACGTCCGGCTATACGGGTGGACCCCCGCGGCGATCTCCATCGGACGCTCCCAGAATGTGGAACAGGTTGTGGACATCCCCTTCTGTGCCGAAAACGGCATTCCCATTGTCAGACGAAGCACAGGCGGCGGTGCCGTTTACCACAAGAATGACATCACCTACATGGTTTCCGCCCCGATTTCCGTTTTTCAGGACCGCAGTGTGGTGGGCATGTACAAGGAAATCGCCAACCATCTTCTGAAAACGCTGAAGAAGATTGGCATCCCCTGCCATTTTGCCGGGGCTGTGAGCCCCGAAGAACGCCGAAACAGCTTGAAACAGGGGCTTGCCTGTTTTCTTTTGCCTTCCGATTACGAAATTCTGGCCCAAAGCCGCAAACTGGTTGGAAGCGCCCAGCACCGGGAATCCACCCGAATGCTCCAGCATGGTTCTATCGCCTGGAACTTTGATTATGAAGAAACCGCAGCCTGCCTTCGCACAACCTCCGAAAACCTCCAGGAACGTGTCGCTTCCATGAACCACTTTGTGCCGACACTGTCAGTTGAAGCCGTCCAGGAAGCTCTTCTGCAAACGTTGGAAACGGCCAAATTTCGAATCGTACGAGCGGATTCTGCACTTTCTTCCGTCAATCAGGAAAAAGTAATTGAACTGATGAAAGACTTCCCCTTACAATTAGGAAGGCAACGAAACGAAAATTCTTTGAGACTGAAGGAGAATTGATGGTTAAGACTGCACTCATTTCTGTCAGTGACAAGGCGTGTGTAACGGAGTTCGCAATTGGACTAAGTGAGCTGGGCTTTGAGATCCTTTCCACCGGCGGCACCGGGAACGTTCTCAAGAAAGCGGGCGTCCTGGTAACACCGGTCAGTGGCCGAACCGGATTCCCGGAAATCCTTGACGGGCGCGTCAAGACACTTCACCCAGCCATTCACGGCGGCTTGCTGGCAGATACCGACAACCCGGATCACCTGGAGCAGATCCGGGAGCTGGGCATTACTCCGATTTCCATCTTGTGCGTCAACCTCTACCCTTTCCGGGAAACTGTGAAATCAGGTGCCGAAGAGAATAACATTATTGAAAATATTGACATCGGTGGACCAACACTGATTCGTTCCTCAGCCAAGAACTTTCAAAGTGTCACGGTGGTCATTGACCCGGGTGATTACGAAGAAGTTTTGCGCCAGTTAAGAGAAACAGGAGAAACAACCCTTGAGCTTCGAAGGGAACTGGCGAGGAAAGCATTTGCCCACACCGCCAGCTACGATATTGCCATTTCCGGTTATTTCAACCGTAGCATGGACATTCTGCATCCGGAAAAGCTCCTGCTGGAATTCAAGCACAAACAGGCCCTCCGCTACGGGGAAAATCCCCACCAGAAAGCCGCCTTTTACTCGGAACCGAACCCGGAACCGGCCTCACTGCCCAATCTTGTACAACACCAGGGTAAGGCCCTGTCCTACAACAACATCATGGATACGGACGCCGCCGTTGCCATGGTCCGTGAATTTGAACTGCCAGCCGCAGTTATTGTCAAACATGCCAATCCATGCGGAATCGGACGGGATGAAACCTCACTGATGCGCGCATTCAAGCGGGCACATTCCACCGACGCGCAATCCGCGTTCGGCGGCATTATCGCGCTGAACCGGAAGGTGGATGCCGAATTGGCCGAGCACATGGCCAAAAATTTCGTGGAAGTTATCGTAGCGCCCGGTTTCACCGAAGACGCCCTTGCCGTTTTCGGAAAGAAGAAAAACCTGCGCATCCTCTCCTTGCCCCTCGACGCGCCACCCACTCCATTTTCCCAGATGAAACGCGTTCGAGGCGGCATACTGATACAGGAATCAGACACCATTACAGAAACTCCCGCCGAATGGAAAATTGCCACTGCCTGCACACCGGACACGGAAACGATGCGCGCTCTCGAATTTGCATGGACCGTTGTAAAACACGTCAAATCCAACGCAGTGGTATTCTGTCAACCGGATGAAACTGTGGCCATCGGTGCCGGCCAGATGAGCCGTGTGGACAGCGTCAAAATAGCGGTGGAAAAGGCAGTGAAAGAACTGCGGGGCAGTGTTCTGGCTTCCGACGCCTTCTTTCCCTTCCGGGATTCAGTCGATGCCGCAGCGAGCTATGGCGTTAAAGCCATTGTCCAGCCGGGTGGCTCTATCCGGGACAAAGAAGTAATTGAAGCCGCCAATGAACACGGAATTCCCATGCTGTTTACCGGAATCCGTCATTTTCGCCATTAAGTTAGAATGGATACAATATAAAGGGAGAATCTCATGATGCATATTTTGCCGTCAGAAACAGGCTGGATCGAAATGATCTGCGGGTGCATGTTCAGTGGAAAGACAGAAGAACTGATCAAACGGCTGAGGCGCGCCGAGATTGCCAGATTGAATCTGGCCGTCTTCAAACCGGAAATGGATAAGCGCTACGACAAAAAGAAAATCGCCTCCCACAGCAGCCTGAAATTCGACGCCACCATTGTCAACAAGTCCAGTGAAATCCTGGCAGCGGTGGATGGTGAAGAAGTGGTTGGAATTGATGAGGTCCAATTCTTCGATGATGGCATTATAGACGTAGCGAAAGAACTGGCAATGCGGGGAAAACGGGTCATCTGCGCGGGACTGGATCAGGATTATCTGGGTAAGCCATTTGAACATACGATGCGCATGATGGCGGAAGCCGAATACGTGAGCAAACTGCTGGCCATCTGCGTAAAATGCGGAAACCCCGCCATCAGGAACCAGCGCAAAATCCACGACGGCGAGAGAATTGTCGTCGGCGCTGCAGACATCTACGAAGCAAGGTGCCGCAAATGCTTTGACCCGGAATTGAAGAACGAATCGTGAAACACCGGCACCGACCAAATGCCGGCAGCCCATCAAATTGGAGGAAAAGGAAATGAAACTGAATCCATCTATTTTCAGAATGTATGACATCCGGGGCGTTGTGGACACAGATCTCACAGCAGATACCGTCACGGCCATCGGCTACGGATTCGGCAAATTCCTCAAATCCCGAACTCCAGGGAAATCGCTTACCGTCGCAATTGCGGGAGATGCCCGGGAATCCACACCGGTTTTCATCCAGTATTTGACCGGTGCCCTGAACTCTCTTGGGATTTCTGTGCTTAATGGAGGTCTCATCCCCACTCCCGTCCTCTACTTCTCGGGATTTGACAGAAAGGTGGACGGCGCCATCGTAGTGACAGCCAGCCACAACCCACCTGAATTCAATGGATTCAAAATGTTGATTGGTACTGACGCCCTTTCCGGGAAAGAAATCCAGGAAGTGTACGAGCTGGCGCAGGGATGGCAGAAGGGCTTGCCTGAAAGTGGAAAATCCGGCAATTCCACCAAAGTGGACATGCTGTCCCCCTATCTGAAGTACTTTCAGAATCAGTTCCCAGAAAATTCCGCCGCAGGAATCAAGGTTGTGGTGGATGCCGGAAACGGAATTGCCGGCCCGGTTGGGCCCGGTGTGTTCCGGGAAATGGGATGTGAGGTGGTTGAGCTGTTCTGCGAGGTAGACGGACACTTCCCCAACCACCATCCGGACCCCACGGTGGAAGCCAATATGGTAGACATCCGGAAAAAAGTTCTAACAAAAAAGGCTGATCTCGGCATTGCCTTTGACGGAGACGGGGACCGTCTCGGTGTGGTGGATGACAAAGGCCGCATCATATGGGGAGACCAGCTTCTGACCTTGTTCGCGTTGGATATCCTGAAAGAAAAGGGAAGTGGAACCTTTATCGGGGAAGTGAAATGCAGCCAGATCATGTACGACCTGATCGAAAAGGCCGGTGGAAACGCCATCATGTGGACCACCGGGCACTCCATCATCAAGAAAAAAATGAAAGAGGTTCACGCCCTTCTCGCAGGGGAAATGAGCGGACATATCTTCTTTGCCGACCGCTATTTCGGCTTTGACGACGCAATTTATGCCGGGTGCAGGATGCTGGAAATGCTGAAAAAGGACGGCAGAAAATTGTCTGAAATCTTCGACACACTGCCCAGAATGATTGCCACTCCGGAGATGAAAGTGGACTGTCCGGATGAGAAAAAGTTCCAGGTCATTTCAGCTATGCAGGAAGCGGTTTCAACGGGAAGCGCGAATCTTCCCGGCTTGAAGAAGGTCATTACCATTGACGGGCTCAGAATGATTTTTGAAGACGGATGGTCCCTGGTACGGGCCTCCAACACTCAGCCGGTGCTGGTGCTGCGCATGGAAGCATCTGATGAAACGGCACTTTCCCGGATTCGCACTCTTACAGAAACATTTCTTCATCACTTTTTGAATAATTGAAGAGTGAACGGGGTAAATTTTTCATTAAGTGGTTTCGCTGAAACAAGAACGAACTGCCAGTCGTACCATCGACTGCCAGGCTCCTAAAGGGGAGGTACCATGGAGGGAATCAATCGTTTATTTAAGGTCTTATTTTCACCAGCTGAAGTGTTTGAGGGGGTAAAAAAGGCCCCGAAAGTGCTTATTCCAATTATTTTTCTTACATTAATCGTTACAGGAACCACCAGTTACTACGCTTATCAGATGAATGCTCCAGTAATAATGGAAAAACAACTGGAAATGTCCGGAAGGGCCAGCCAGCTCAGTGACGAGATGAAAGACAAGATTATTGAAACCCAGTCAAAATTTGTTAAATACACAACTCCAATCGGGGCACTTCTGGGCACTCCCATCATGTTCCTGCTTATCGGGCTCTATCTTTTCATCGCCGCAAAATTGATGGGGAGCGATGCCGGTTTTGGGCAGAACCTTGCCGTGGCTGTCTATGGCGCTGCACCTGCAATTATCGCGATGGTGGTTGCCTTTGCCATCATGCTCGCAGGAGACGCGTCCACCACTATGTTCCAGGACCTGATTCCATCTAATATCGGTTATTTTTTCCCAATGGAAGAGGTCGGCAAGAAACTCTATATCCTGCTCAAATCACTTGATTTCTTCAGCATCTGGAAGTTCATTCTGATGATTATCGGATTCACTGCAATCACCCGGTCCAAGACCTGGAAATCTGCAGCCGTCATCCTGGTTCCATGGGCCCTGTTCATTGCAGTCATAACACTGGTCTTTTAAACGAGGAAATATGCCAAAAAAACTGATCATCACTATTGTCGTTGTTGGCGTTGCGGGAATGATCATTATGGGTGCTGTCGTCAAACGGGATTCGGGACAACAGGTTTTTATGGAAAAGGTAAAATCCGGGCCTTTTCGCGATACCATCAATGCCAGTGGCCTCCTGATCCCCCGGAAGAAGGTCAGCATCATGTCCGACGTGATGGGAAAGATTGTGGAACTTCTGGTAAAAGAAGGGGATATTGTAAAGAAAGATCAAATACTGGTGCGCATTGACGACCGGGATTTAAAGAGCGAGGTCCAGCGGCAGGAAGCCGGGGTCCGGATGGCTCAAATCCAGGTGAAAAACCAGAAAGTATCCGTTGATACTGCAAGTCGTGAATTCAAGCGTAAGAAACGCCTGTTTGAAAACAAATTAATATCTGTGGAAGCCTTCGAACAGGTGCGATCCTCACTGCAGGGTGCCGAACTGATGCTGAATCAGTACGAAGAAAGCGTAATCCAATCCAGGGCTATCCTCCAGAAATCAGAGGAACTTCTCTCAAAAACTGTCATCCTGTCTCCCATGGATGGAAAAATTACCTCTCTTAACAAAGAACTCGGGGAACAGGTAATCCAGGGGACCGTCAATATACCCGGCTCTGTCATCATGGAAGTCAGTGACATGTCCGCAATCGACCTGGAAGTGGAAGTCAACGAAATAGAGGCATCCCGCATCCGTACCGGCATGCTCGCGACATTGAAACTGGACGCCCTGGGCGATCGCGAATTCCAGGGAAAAATCTCTGAAATCGGTCAGTCCGCTTATCGCCCACAGGCCCGGGACGTATCCGTTTTCAAAATCAAGATTGCTTTGCTTGAAATAGACGTGGCAATGAAGCCGGGGATGAACGGGGAAGCGGAAATTACGGTTCAGGAAAAGAAAAGGGCCATTTTCATTCCGATTCAGGCAGTCCGGACCGGTGACAACAATAAGAAATTCTGTTTTGTAATGAAAGACGGAAAAGCCGTGAAGAAGACAGTGGAAACCGAACTTTCCAATGACGCGAACATCGAAATCACTTCTGGACTGACAGGGGATGAAACCATTATCACCGGCCCCTACCGCACCTTGAAAAACCTGAAGGCCGGCGATAAAGTCCGTAAAAAAAAGAAAAACTGATGCTGATTCAGGTAGAAGAACTGACCAAAACGTACGTCGTGGGGACAGAAGAAGTACACGCGCTGGATCATGTATCCTTCACAGTGGAGGAAGGGGAATTTGTTTCCATCATGGGTGCGTCCGGATCGGGAAAATCCACCCTTATGAACCTGCTGGGTTGCCTGGACACCCCCACAGAAGGGCGCTATCTGCTAAAAGAAACAGATGTATCAAAAATGAACGACGAAGAACTGGCAATCGTCCGAAACCGGGAAATCGGGTTTGTATTTCAAGTATTTAATCTTCTACCCGGCTTGACTGCCCTCCACAATGTGGAAGTGCCACTGATCTACAACCATGTGCCGCGAAAGAAACGCCTCGAAATGAGTCTTTCCATGCTGAAAGCCATGGGAATGAGTGAACGGGCACACCACCGGCCCAACCAGCTCTCCGGCGGTCAGCGGCAACGCGTCGCAGTGGCCCGGGCACTGGTCAACTCTCCTTCCCTCATCCTTGCGGATGAACCCACCGGAAATCTGGATTCAAAAACTACCCTGGAACTGATGAGTTTGATTCGGGAGCTGAACCGCGAAGGGAACACCATCATTCTGGTAACCCATGAACCGGATATTGGCGCCATGGCCAACCGGACAATCACCCTGAAAGACGGGAAAATCATTGAGGATGTGAAGCATGTTCATTGAGAATATACTGCTGGCATTGAACTCCATTATCTCCAATAAAATGAGAAGCTTTCTGACCACGCTGGGCATCCTCATCGGCGTCGCATCAATCATCACAGTCGTCGCATTAATCCAGGGTATTTTTGCGTCCATAGACCAACAGATTCAACAACTGGGAAGCAACATCATTACAATTGAGCCCCACATGGAAGTTCGCAGCTTTGCGGATTACATGAACAACCGGCCTGAACTGACTCTGGAAGACGCAGACACACTGAAGCGATCCATCTCGGGAATCACGGACCTCGCCCCCATTATATTTCAGACCAGCCAGATAAAATATGCCGGCAAGACCCGTAACACTCTCATCTATGGCGTCCATCCCCAATACCAGGACATTAACGGCCAGTATGTCGAACAAGGTCGATTCCTGACCGACCTGGACATCGAATACCATCGAAAGGTTGTCGTACTCGGTCAGGAAATTGTTGATTCCATGAAACTTGGAGACACACCAATCGGAGAGAGCATCCTTATCGGAAATGTGCCGTTCAAGATTATCGGCATCATGGAAAAGCGGGGGTCCTTCTTTGGCCAGTCCCAGGATAACTTTGCGCTGATTCCATTGACCTCTTCCCTCGACCTGTACGGCCGCATTGCCGGTCACTTCGCCTACATCCAGTTCAGGGTTGCAGACATGAACCAACTGAACAATGTAAAGCAACAGTGCTCTGTCATTCTCCGGAGGCGTCACAAGATCCCCGAAAACAAGCCGGATGACTTCAAGATTTCCACCCAGGAAGATATTGTGAAGAGTTTCTCTAAGACCACCAATGTCATTACAGCGATTGTCATGGGGATTGTTGGGATTTCTCTGCTCGTCGGCGGCATCGGTATCATGAACATCATGCTGGTCACCGTAACCGAACGGACCCGGGAAATCGGGATTCGAAAAGCAGTGGGGGCCACCCGCAAGAACATTCTGTCGCAGTTCCTCATTGAAGCTGTCACCCTCAGCTTTCTGGGTGGTGCCTTTGGAATTTTACTGGGAATGGGCCTCGGAAACCTGGCGGCACATTTGATTCCAAACTTCCCGCCCGCTCACACGCCGCTATGGGCCATATTCCTCGGCTTCGGATTCTCAACCGGCATCGGCATCCTGTTTGGTGTGTACCCGGCGGGTAAAGCGGCCGGCCTGAACCCCATCGATGCCCTGCGCCATGAATAAACAACACACTTTGTGAATTAATCACAAAGTGCTTGGGTTTTCCTGCTGACACAACACGTTTCATCCATGTTTTTTGCGATGCCGCAAACTCTTTGCATTGCGTGCTTGTGGGCTCCAAATTGAGTCCACTGCCTGTGGCTTTACTTTCCTCTTTTGTAAGCTATCATGCTGAGTTTTTTGTACTTTATTCTTGACAACATCAGGCTGTCCTTATATATTAATAATGGTTTATTTTAGTTTCAGTTGCCAACCATGCCTTATTATTTTTTTTGGGGGGGGTCATTTGTGAAAGTACTCATTTTACTCATTACCTTTTGGACCGCAATCCTGCCAGCTGTCAGTGCAGACAAGCTGGATGTTCGTACGGATGTGTCGTTCGGGTACAGTTTCCTTTCTTCGGAAGGGGATAGCCCATGGTTCCGGAACCATTATGACTTTTCCGATGGGGCAATGCTTCAAGACCTGAAGCTGACAGTTCGAAACGATAATGGAGGAAGCTGGTTCGACAGTATGTCACTGGAGTCACGGGCCGGAGACAGGCTGGATACGGGCCGGGTCATCCGCTTTCAGTTGAAGAAGGCGGGTCGCTACAGTTTTTCACTGAAGCAGAGCTGGAACAGAGACTACTTTTCTGATTCTACATATAATTATGGCGCCAATGACCGCAATTTTATACGGAATAATGTTTCCGCGGAGTTCCGGTGGCTCGGGTTCAAGAATGTGGCACTGATTGCCGGATATGGCCTGGTGGAGACGAAGGGTACTGGCGATGTGCCGTACACGGAATGGAGTGACATTTATGCCCTGAGATTGAACCGGGATACAAGCCGGGAGAATTTTACGGCCGGGCTGGATTATCACAAAGGCGCGTTCAAGTTGATGCTACGTCAGTCCTGGGTAACTGTGGATGAGAAAAGTCTGTACGCGGCCGGGACGGTCACAGGAACTGAGCTTAGCACTTTTAGTACAGTCTTGACTCCGTACCGCTCCGGAGCGGTGAAGTCAACGATTCCTATTTCCAGCGCAAGGATGGAGTATGCGGGGGATAAGTGGTGGGCTTCTGTACGGTATTCCCACAGTGACGCGACGATTGATAATGATGTAGTGGACTTGAAGCAGTATGTGTTTTCCGATTATGGCGCACGAACTGATTTTCTGATGTCGTTTGCGGGGAGTTCGGATGCTCCCGTGGATGACGCGGGACTGAACGTGTCGGTGCAGGCATTGGATTCACTGGTGATTTCTTATGATATGGCATACAGGGAGTTGCAGACGGATACGACGATGAATTCCGAACGCACGATGATGCTGTATGGCACATCAACGACTCCCCTGATAACGCAGTCTCTGTCTACTGATACAGTGTTTCATTACCGGAACCGGCGGTTGAACCATGGACTTTCTTTCAAGTTTGCACCGAAACGGGCCTGGGATGTGACCCTGTCATTACGGCAGATAGACGGCAATCTGCTCAATTCGGCTTCTGAGGATGGGGATGCTGATGGGATGATCGATGAGGATTATACAACGGATCGGGTGGAGCTGGCGGGACGGTATCGTTTAACCGCGGGGAGTGTGAAGGCTTCTGTGTTCCACGAGAGTATTGATAATCCGACCTTTCGCACTGCCGGAGATAAGCGGGACGGGTTTTCCCTTTCAGGGGATTGGGTGGTTTCAGATTCGGTTTCCATGAATGTAATGTATCAGGATTCAACTTTGAAGAATGATGATCCGACCATTTTGTTGAACCAGGATACGAAGCTTTTTGATGCGAGTATTCAGTTTTCTCTGTCAAAGGGTGTGTCCACAGGGATCGGCTATACGCTGATGAAGCTGGATTTTGCCAACGATCTGATGTTTAGTGAGAGTGGTGCATCAGTTTCTTCCATTGAGACGTATGCCACGAATCAGAATGGCGTGTATGCGTTTGGTACGTTTACAAAGAATCGCTTTTCCGGACGGGTGTCGCTCTTTTATCTGGATGATTCGGGCAGTTCCTTTCCCCTCTCCCATTGGAATGGGGTGGCGTCCTGCCAGTATAAGATCAGCAAAACCCTGTATGGCCTGCTTTCCGTGCGCTATTACGATTACAATGAAGATGCCTCGAATGTTCGTGATTATAATGTGAATCAATTTGTTGTCGGCATTCGCTGGCTGTTTCAATAGGAGGGGATGATGAAAGCAAAACTATGTTTCAATTTTTTGTTTGCTGTGATGGTGTGCGTTGCGCTTTCGGTTCCCGTCCTTGGGAATGTCGGAAATGATGCCTGTCTGGAGTGCCACGATGGCGTGGCGGCGGCTATTGCGCGTACCCCGCATACGATGGCGAACCGGGTAAGTTGCGAGGCCTGCCATGGTGCCGGAGATGCCCATATGGAGGATCCGTCACCTGCCAATATCCAGACATTCAAGAAGAGTTCGGCAAAGCAGGTTATGGCTACTTGCGGTAAGTGTCATTCGGGCATGCATGCGTTGATGTCTTCCCATATGTCCAATGGACAAGCCTGTCTGGAATGCCATTCACTGGGACATTCTTCCGCTTTTACGGAAGATGGTAAGCGGCCGGAACGGGCGTTGTTGAAGGATGTTTCTTCGAATCTCTGTACCCGCTGCCATGCCACTCAGAAGGCGAAGATGAATCGGCCGTTCCATCATCCGTCGGATGATTTTGATAATGCGTGCCTTTCCTGTCACAATCCACATGAAACAAGGGCGGAATTGCAGAGAAAGGCTGTGGACGATAAGTGTTCTACCTGTCATCCGGAGGCCGGAGGACCGTTCATGTATGTCCATCTGGGCACACAGAATAATGGCTGTGCCGAATGTCATGACCCCCACGGGTCTACAAATTCGAATCTATTGGTCCGGAATACAACACGATTCTTATGTTTATCCTGTCATACCGATACGCCGGACTTCCATAACCAGGCGGACCCCAAGTTCCGTCAGTGTACGGCGTGTCACAGTGCGATACATGGCTCGAATATGAACAAACTGTTTATGGAGTAAAAGGAGGCTCCGTAATCTTCATTTCCGGGTTTGCTACCGTGCGCTTTAAAGTTTGGATTATTTAATGGAGGGTTTTATGAAGCGATTAGGATTTATTGCCGTATTATTAATGGTCGTATCTGCGTCGAGTTTCGCCGCTGCGCGATTCACAACCACTTCCGAAATGGCAATGGGCAATATGGGGCACCTGGATGATCCTGATGAGGCCCGTGCAAAAGCACAGTCTCCCGAAGTGCAAAAGATGATCCAGGATCTCCGTGTATTTCTGGACAAGCAGAACGGCAAATCCCGGTTCAAGGTCGGTGGCAACAATGCATACATCGGCTCCGAATACTGCATGGCCTGTCATACCTGGAGTACCCATTTGAGAGACACCAAGCACATGCAGGCACTGCGTCGACCAATGGCAATGTACACACTGCAGGCTGGCAAGGGTGTCGTTGCTGACTATGACCAGAACGGCGTGGATGATTTCATGCAGGGCCTTGATATGAATGAAATCTCCAGTGGCTTTGATCAGTACAAACCGCACGCCCCTGTCCTGTCCTATGAAGATGAAACCTACTACATCACCATCGGCGAACTGAAAATGCCGGTTGTAATCACACAGGGCGGAACGGGTAACTGGAAACAGCGCTATCTGGTCCGGGTTCCCGTAACGGACACAAACGACGGTTTCTCAGTCGGCAATTATGTTTCACCAATTCAGTTCAACGAGAAAACCTTCGAATATGTTGTCTACCACGGTAGTGACTGGTATGACGCAGAGAATATGCCCAGATTTGGTACGACAACCACAGCCAGCGAATTAGTCGCCGACAACAGCCGGCAGTATTCCAAGAAGTGCATTGGTTGTCATACCACCGGTATCCGCAGCCTGGCTGCTGACGCCAACGGTGAGTGGGTGTATGGCGCATATCCTGCTTCCCTGTACAATGCAGACGATCCGGCCTACCTGGACTATGATCATGATGGCATCATGGACATCGTCAACGTCGGTTGTGAAGCTTGTCATGGACCGGGTGGAAATCACGTACTGGGCGCAGGTGATCCTGACAAGATGGTTGGACCTGAAAATGATGGTCTCACCACAAAACAAATCAACGACATTTGTGCCCAGTGTCATGTCCGTGTGAAGTCTGTACCAAATGGCACCCATGACTGGCCGATGATGGACGACACCTACACATCCTGGATGCCGGGCTCTGAAGAACCGATTGAAAACTACTACACCAATGCCGCCGGTTACTGGGGTGATGGCATCCATTCTAAACAGCATCACCAGCAGTCACTCGATTTCGACGTGTCTGGCAAGCCGACATTTGCATTCCACATGGTAACATGCGTTGAATGTCATAGCCCCCATAGTGCCCGTGGCGAACATCAGACACGCACGTCCATCACGGAAGAGACAGATACAGGGAGCCTCCGTATTCCCACAGAGCCTGACAACAACACGCTCTGTCTGGCCTGCCATGCCACCCACGGTGCCTTCGCGGACATCACCAAGGAAATGGTCGCTGAGTACGACCTTAATGAAACCGAAATTGGTAGTATTGTCAGCAAGCACACCAACCACCCGTACGGCCCGGAACGGCACATGGGACTCTCCCGCTGCACCATGTGCCACATGCCGAAAACGGCCAAGTCGGCAATAGACAACGACATTCACTCCCACACGTTCCAAGCCATTGCTCCCAAGAGCACGCTTGACTTCGAGATGCCCAACTCATGCGCACTCTCCTGCCATAACACCAAGGTAAATTCCTTCGGTTTTGGTCTGGATTCCGCCCCCGCTGCCTGGAACACAGACTTTGACGTGAAACAGGCCAACAAACTGGGCGAATATTTTGGTCTGGGTGGAAAATGGTGGGATACGACACCAGCAGAAGAAAAATAACCTGCCTTATCTATTAAAAGGTAAATAAAAAAGGGAGCCGTTCGGCTCCCTTTTTTTCTCCACCAGTCACAACACCTTTTGAATCAAATTTTCACAACTTCTCTTTCTTCATCAGGCTATCTATTCATTTTAGTCTCTTTCACAATATAGCAATCTTATATACATATATTCTCGTAGATATTTCTCCATTTTTTCACAAAAATGGTTGACAGGCTTCATCGTTTCATTCTATAATCAAGATATTCAATTGTGCGTGTGGTGTCTGTCACGTCTTATAACCTTTTAAAAACTTATAGGGAATAGCTTTGTGAAAGTTATCTGTTTCCTGATTGTCAGGACTGCTTTCTTTCGCAGGTGTTCAGGTGTCAGCAGACTGCTCTATTCGCCTTAGTGCAACAAAGTTCCCGACCGTTTTTATACGTTTGTCCTATTAGAAAGACAGGTCCTCTTTCCACTGTTAGAGGAATTCGAGGCTTCGGCTCAGGACGAACTGCAGTGGTGCGATACATGGGGCAAGCATCAACAACCTTTATATGGAGCAAAAGGAGGCTTCATATCTTGAATTCCTGGAAGTATTTCCAGAAAGTGATTTTTTACTTTTTTTTATGGAGGGTTTTATGAAGCGTTTAGGAATTATTACAGTCTTATTATTAATCGTATCTGTGGCAACATTCGCCGCTGCGCGATTCACGACCACTTCCGGCGACACTGGGGTTGTTTCCATGAAAGGTATGGAAAATCCGGCCCAGACAAGAGCCGCAATGAACACACCCCAGGTTCAGAAGATGGTTAAGCGGCTCCAGGCCTTCCTTGTGTCCACTAAGGGAACCAAGGATGCAACAGAAAACGCCTATGTGGGTTCTGAATATTGCATGGCGTGTCACACCTGGAGCAAAAACATTTTACCCTCAACCAAGCACTTCCAGTTCCTCCGTCGCCCGATCGCAGAGTGGACAATGGTTTCCGGCAAGGGTGTCATGGGCGATGCAGACGGTAATGGACAGGATGACTTCCTTGACGGCCTTGACTTCAACACCATCAGCTCCGCCTTTGACGCTTACAAGCCCAATGCACCGATTCTGTCAGTCGAAGACGGAACCTATTACATCACCATTGGCGATTTGAAGTATCCGGTTGTTGCCACAATGGCTGGTTATACCGGTGGCGCCCAGCGGTTTATGGTTCGCATCCCTGTTACTGACAGCGAAACCGGCTATTCCAAGTCGATTTACTTTGCACCGATCAGCTGGGGCGGAACTGCCTGGGCAACCAACAGCCCGACAAACTGGTATGCTGGTAGCGCACCGGTTTACAATGTTTCAACGACTATTCCTGACCTGAACCAGGCATCTAACTATTCCAAAACCTGCATAGGTTGCCACTCCACGGGTATCCGTAAGCTCAAGCAGTCTGCCAAGGGTGAATGGGAATTCCACGGTTACCCGGCAAGTCTGTATGCTCCGGATGATCCCATGTACTTTGATTATGATGGCGATGGCATCTATGAATTGATGAACATCGGCTGCGAAGCCTGCCACGGACCGGGTTCCAGGCATATCCTTGGCGCCGGTGATCCGGAAGAAATGTTGGGTGCTGACGATCTCGTGGCTCCTCTCGGCAATGAAGTATGCGGCCGCTGCCACAGTTCTTTCTCCTCCGTTCCCAATCATACCTTCAGCTGGTCGTTCGACGATGCCAACATGGTAAACTGGACACCTGTTACTGGTCTGCCGCTGACCGATTTCTATGATGACACAGCAGCCAGGTGGCCGGATGGCAAGCACTCCAAGTCAGGCCGTCCGTACACGGATTACATCAAGTCATCCAAGCCGACGTATGCTCACCACATGGTGACATGCGCGGAATGCCACAGTCCTCACAGCGCCAGGGGTGAATTCCAGCTCCGTACCTCTATCACAGAGTCAACGGATGAAGGCGACCTTCGCATTGCCACAGAGCCTGACAACAACACGCTCTGCCTCGCCTGCCATGCCACCCATGGTGCCTTCGCGGACATCACCAAAGAAATGGTCGCTGACTTAGAGGTCAACGAGGAAGCGATCGGGAAGGTGATATCAGAGCACTCTCACCATCCTTACGGACCTGAAAGAATAATGGGACTGTCCCGCTGCACATACTGCCACATGCCGACAACAGCCGGACACGGCACATTGACAACTCCGTCCCACACCTTTGAGTGCATCTCACCTGAAAAGACCCTGATGTATCAGGCTGAAGGTGGTATGCCCAACTCATGCGCAATTTCCTGCCACGATCAGAGGGTGAATATCTTCGGTCTCGGAGTTGATCCGAATCCGAACAACGCCATCTGGAACGAGCAGTTTGATGTGGACAATGCCACTGAACTGGCCAAGTATTATGGCCTCGGCGGCACATGGTGGGATACGACACCAGCAGAAGAAAAATAGTTTTCATTCTTGAATTCAAAACTTGAGGGGGCAATCGCCCCCTCTTTTTTTGTCTAAAGCTAACTCAGCAGCATCTTTTGCAGGGAATGGATGCGGTCCCGGATCTCAGCGGCAGCCTCGAATTTCAATTTCTTTGCCAGGCCTTTCATCTCCTTTTCCAGTTGCGCAATATGGTCAGCCAACTGCTCATGGTTCAAGTCCTGTGGAAACTTACCGTCCACGGATACGGTTACATAGTCCTGCTCAAAAATTGACGCCATCACGTTGCTGATGTTCTTAACAATGGATTCCGGCGTAATACCGTTTTCCCGGTTGTAGGCAACCTGGATCTTTTTGCGACGTCTCGTCTCCGCCAGTGTGGCCCGGATGGAATCCGTCTCCCTGTCCGCATAAAAAATAACAGTCCCCTTGACGTTTCTTGCCGCCCTGCCCGATACCTGAATCAATGAACGGGTGGAACGAAGGAAACCTTCTTTATCGGCATCCAGCACCGCCACAAGTGAGACTTCGGGCAAATCCAGCCCTTCCCTGAGCAGGTTTACCCCCACCAGCACGTCAAATTCACCAATCCGAAGGGCCCTGAGAATCTCAACGCGCTCAAGTGTATCAATGTCTGAATGGAGATAGCGCGCCCGGATTCCGAGGTCGTCAAAGTACTCGGACAGATTCTCAGCCATCCTTTTGGTTAGTGCCGTCACCAGCACTCGCTCACCGCTTTCCACCCGTTTTCGGACCTCTTCCAGCAGGTCGTCCACCTGATTTTTGGCCGGTTTCATTACAATTTCCGGATCCAGCAGACCCGTGGGTCGAATCACCTGCTCTGCAGTAATTCCATCTGACTTTTCAAGTTCGTAGTTCCCCGGCGTGGCCGAAACGTACACGACCTGGTGCAATTTCTTTTCAAATTCCTCAAAGCGAAGTGGCCGATTATCAAGTGCCGATGGCAGCCGGAAACCGTATTCCACCAGCGCTTCCTTCCGGCTTCGATCCCCTTTGTACATGCCCCCGACCTGGGGAATGGTCATGTGACTTTCATCCACAATGAGCAGAAAGTCGTCGGGGAAATAGTCCAGCAAGGTAAACGGAGGCTCCCCCTCCGCACGGCCCTCGATATGACGGCTGTAGTTCTCAATTCCCTTGCAGTGACCCACTTCCCGCATCATCTCCATATCATACATGGTACGCTGGGCAAGGCGCTGTGCCTCTAAAATACGGTTCTTACTATGAAACCAAGCCACCCGCTCATCCATTTCCGATTGAATAAGTCCCAGTGCGTCCAGCAACCGCTCTTTGGGCGTCGCATAGTGGCTGGACGGGTAAATTGTTGCCGACTCCAATGGGCTCAATCGCTTTCCGGTAATCTCATCAAATAATGAAATATTCTCCACTTCATCTCCAAAAAAACCGATCCGAATACCCTCTTCCTGGTAAGACGGGAAGATTTCCACCACGTCCCCCCTGACCCGGAACGTACCGTTGCCCGAATCGAACATCGCCCGCTGGTACTGCATGGACGCGAGCTCCCTGAGCAGCTTCCCTCTGTCCCGTACGTCCCCCACTGAAACCGTCACGCTCATGTCTCCATAGTTTTCCGGTGAACCCAGACCGTAAATGCAGGAAACGGATGCCACAACAATAACATCCCGTCTGGACAGAAGCGACCGGGTTGCAGAAAGCCGCAATCCCTCAATTTTTTCATTTATGGATGAATCTTTCTCGATGTAAGTGTCACTTCCCGGCAGATAGGCCTCCGGCTGATAGTAATCGTAATAGGAGACAAAATATTCCACCGCGTTTTCCGGAAAAAACAGTTTGAATTCCTGAAAGAGCTGCGCCGCAAGGGTTTTGTTGTGGGCCAGTATCAGCGTGGGGCGATCCCAGTCTTCAATCACATTTGCCATTGTGAATGTCTTACCGGAACCGGTCACTCCCAGCAGTGTCTGGTGAATATTGCCATCCTGCAGGCTTTTCAGCAGATTTTCAATGGCCCGGGGCTGATCCCCTGTCGGGCTGTATTTAGAAACCAGTTTGAATCTATCCATTCCCTACCCTTATCTACAAATTTGGTACAAACAGTATACCTTTAAGAAAGTGAATGTGCGAGTGGGCGTTTTGAGTGGGCGTGGGCGGCGGAAAAATCAGGGAAAGGAACCTGTCTCCTTCTTAACTCAACATTCAAAATTTGGCACTTAACATTCGTTGTGAAGCATCGCTTTCCAACGCTTACCAGTGCCAGTCAAAAAACGGAATTTTCTGAAACTCGTCATCAAATCGCGTGCCATCGTAGAAAAAAGAACCGGGAGAAAAAACTTCGCGTAATTCGTTGGCTGACAACTTTCCCGCCTTCGCAAGTTTGTGGTGCATTTCTTCTATGTAACCACGGATGAGATAGAAAGAAGCAAGATCAAAGAAATCGCAGATTGTGTTCATCAGTTCCAGGGCCTGGTAAAGATCCAATGCGCTGGCCAGCAGACCATCTGTGTGCATGCGTTTCCACAAAACTTTTTTTGTAAGAAACAGCGCGTAGTTAACCTCGCAGAGTGGAAATTTTTCCCGAAACCGTTCTTTCCCAATAGCGACAAAGAACTTTCCGCTTTCGATTCGGGATGTTCCAGCTTCGAGACTGTTTGCCACATGCGCCAGCACCCTTTCATTCCGGTGAATCAATTCTTCATCCCTGAAGCTGTGATACGTTTTCATGTATTCGCAATTTCGAATTTCCTGACACCAGGCCGCCGCCATTCTCTCCTTGTTGGCACGAATCATTTCCACCAACTGGGTGCGTCTCATGTGTTCCTCCCTGTTAAGATACTTAAAATATAGTTCCAAAGTCTGATTCCGTCAAATATTGACCTTGTTAAGGATACATTTTTCCATGTATTTCCAAAATCGCGCCAAAGTGACCGGATACTGACCATCTTTGATCGGTTTCTGACCATCCTTCCAATAAACATTTATTACTACTATACTTTATTTTCTGCAGTTGCATTTTTTTCAAAATCTGGCACGCATCTCGCATTATTCAGGTGTGTCCGCGAGGGCCAGCTCCGGGACAAACCACAATGGAAGCCCTCGCGGGCCCCCTCCATTTCCGGCTTGGCGACCTCCATTGCCTGCCGGAAGATTACCCCGGATGACCTCCCGGGGTTTTTTTATTCCCCCATTACTCTCTTTCTTCATCTGACCCTGCATTTCTAATAGTGGACTGAATTTTTAGCATCAAGTATAATGATGAGTGAAGAACGACGAAGACAGAAGTTCATATCCATCAAGCCTGTGCAGTTGGATTTGACATCTCTCCGATAAATGAAGGAGATACTTATGGCAGCTTATCCGTTTCGAAACCTCGTATTTGAAGGTGGAGGAGTAAAGGGCATTGCCTATCTCGGTGCCCTCCAGGTGTTGGAAAAGAAGAAGATTCTGAAACACATACAACGTATCGGGGGAACGTCCGCCGGTGCTATCAATGCGGTACTCCTTGCATTGGGATACACGCTGGATGAAACAGGAGATATCCTCACTGCACTGAATTTCAACAACTTTATGGACTCGTCCTGGGGCGTGGTCCGGGATACAGACCGTCTCATTTCGAAATTCGGCTGGTACAAGGGAGATTTTTTCCGCAAATGGATGGGACAGCTCATCGAGAAAAAGACGGGGAATCCCCATTCTACATTCAATGATCTTTCCCAGATGAGCTTTCCTGACCTGTACCTGGTTGGAACAAATCTTTCCACTGGTTTTTCCGAGGTCTTTTCGGTGGAACACACTCCCAGAATGCCGGTGGCAGATGCTGCTCGCATTTCCATGTCCATACCGCTCTTTTTTGCGGCAGTTCGTAACTTCAGAGGAGACGTCTTTGTGGACGGCGGCGTATTCAACAACTTTCCCGTCAAGCTGTTTGATAGAGAAAAATACGTTGAAGAAAAAGCTCGCAAACGCCATCTGCACACCACTGAATACTACGAGCAAGTCAACAGTGGACGGCCTGCGAACAGCAGCCCGTATGTTTATAACAAGGAAACACTCGGTTTCCGCCTGGACACAAAGGAAGAAATCGCCATGTTCCGTGACAGTGCCGAACCTCCCCACCACAAAATAGACGACTTTTTTGATTATGGAAAAGCGTTAATCCATGCAATTCTCAACGTTCAATCCAACCAGCACCTTCACAGTGATGACTGGCACCGAACTGTTTATATTGATACTCTCGGCGTTGAGACCACTGATTTCGATATCAGCGATGAAAAGAAGGCGGCTCTGCTGGAACAGGGTATCATTGGAACTGAGACATACTTTGACTGGTACGACAAAGCCGATCCCGCAGACATGCCCATAAACCGACCGGGGGGAAAGTAGAGCGAAGTTTGAGTTTAAGTCTGAGCCTGGATAGAACTCAGACAAAATAGTGAAGTATCCATCCCTCGCTTTTTTTGAATCCTTCACTCATCACCTATTGGCTTTCGCTTCTTTCCCAGTTTTTTCTGCAAGCTTTCCGAGTTTACACTTTTGACCTTTCCCCCAAAACCTGTACCAAAAGCAATGAGAGTCCTATAATGGCAGAAAAGCCAAGGAGGACGACATGCACAGCAAACGTCACACGGAAGAACAAATCATCCGAATCCTGAAAGAACAGG
>Ga0210044_10004031_pt1 | contig 20719 bp, 23 predicted proteins | sample CryGey13umfilter_2_FD_183959 | JGI IMG/M metagenome (GOLD analysis project Ga0210044, IMG submission 183959) | Groundwater microbial communities from aquifer in Utah, USA - Crystal Geyser 4/9/14 3 um filter (SPAdes) (version 2) | ecosystem: Environmental > Aquatic > Deep subsurface >... | reverse complement strand
GGGACTTGCCCCGGAACGGCGCCACGGTCAGACGGTCGGCGGCGTGTTCGGGGGCGCCCGCCAGCCCGATCTCGGCGTCGTCGAGATAGCAGGCGGGGTCTTCCGCCCAGGGGTCGCCGGTCAGTTGCAGCGCGCGGATGCGGGTGTTGCCGCCGCACACCGCCTTGTGCGCGCAAGCGCCGCAGCGCCCTTTCAGCGGGCGGGGGCGGGTGCGCAGCGTGGCGAGAATCGGGTCGTCGCCGGTCCAGATCTCGGAGAACGGGCGGTCCTTGACCGATCCGACCGCGTAATCCGACCAGTAGGTGTCGGGATGCACCACGCCTTGCGTGTCGATGTTGGCCACGCCAAGCCCGGAGGAATTGCCGCCCCAGGCCTCCAGATGCGCCCGCAGATGCGCCACCGCCTCGGCGGGAAACCGCGCGGCGGCCCAGTTCAGCAGCCACACCGCGTCGGCGTCGTTGTTGCCGGTGACGATCTCCAGCGAACGGCCCGCCTGCACCGCCGCCCAGGCGCGGGCGATCAGGAAATCCATCGCGTCGCGCGTCATCGACCAGTCGGCGTCCTCGCCGCGATGCTTGTCGCCGCGCCCGGCATAGACGAGGTGCGAGAGATAGAACTTGTCCACGCCCTCCGCCTCGGCGAGATCGAGCAGCTTCGGCAATTCGTCGCGGTTGTCGGCGGTCAGGGTGAAGCGCAGGCCCACCTTGACGCCGCGCTTCACACAGGCCCGCACCCCCGCCAGCGCGCCCTGATAGGCGCCCGCCTGTCCCCGGAACCAGTCGTTCACCGCGCCGACGCCGTCGAGGCTGATGCCGACATAGTCGAAGCCGACCTCGGCCACCTTGTCCGCCGTCTCGCCGACGATCGGCATCCCGTTCGAGGACAGCGCGGTGTAGAGCCCATGCCGTTTCGCGCGCCGCGCGAGGTCCAGACAGTCGCGCCGCGCCATCGGCTCGCCGCCCGACAGGATCAGCGCGGGGATGCGGAAGGCGGCCAGATCGTCCACCACCGCCAGCGCCGCCTCGGCGCTCAGCTCGCCGGGGAACGCGACGTCCGCCGCCGTGGCGTAGCAATGGCGGCACTTCAGGTTGCAGCGCCGGGTGATGTTCCAGATCACCACCGGACGCGGCGCCGCGCCGCGCCGCCGCACCGGGGTCGGCGTCACAAGCTGATGCAGATAATGGGTGAGGCGAAACATCGCTCAGGCCTTTCCGACCAGCCGCAGGCCGGTCTTTTTCAGGATGCGGGTGGAGTAGAGAATGTCCGACGCGCGGCAGGCGGCGCCCAGCAAGGCGGCGATCTCGGCGCGCTTGGCCTCGACCTCGGCGCGGTCGGTCCCGTGGACCATGGCGAACAGCGTGTAGGGCCAGTCGGGCAGCGCGCGGGGGCGGCGATAGCTGTGGCTGACGAAGGGCAGGGCGCCGACCAGCGGCCCCAGCCGCGCGATCTCCGCGTCGTCCACATCCCACACCGTCATGCCGTTGGCGACCAGCCCCAGCGCGTAATGATTGGGCGCCGCGGCGATGCGGCGGATCGCGCCGCGCGCCTGCATCGCCGCCATGCGGTCGATCACTTCCGTCTCGCTCAGCGAGAGGCGCGCGGCGATCTCGGCGAACGGCGCCGGCGTCAGCGGCAGGCCGCCCTGCGTCGCGGCCACGATGGCGCGGTCGGTCGCATCCAGCCTCATGCCGCCACCCGAAAGCCGATGAAATATTCCTCAAGCTTGGGGAACCGGAACACCCGCAGCCCGGTGTCGGCCTCGATGGCGTCGGCGGTCTGCGCAATCCCCTCCGGCGTCTCGGTCGCCAGAACGAACCACATGTTCAGCCGGTGGGCGCGTTCGTAGTTGTGCGCCACTTCCGGGCGCGCGTTGACCTGCGCCGCCACGGCGTCGAACCGGTCCGGCGGAACCGCCATGGCGCACAGGCAGAACGCGCCGCCCATCGCGGCGGCGTCGTAGAACGGGCCGAAGCGCGTCAGCGCGCCTGTCGCCAGCAGCCGCCCTATCCGCGCCAGCAGATCCGCCACGCTCAGGCCCAGCGCCTCGGCCAGCGGCGCGTAGGGGTGGGGGATCAGCGCCACGCCGTCCTGCAGCGCGTTGATCAGCGCGCGGTCGGTGGCGTCCAGATCGGGGCGCGGCCTCATGCGGCGGTCCTCTCGTGCACCAGCGCGCCGCGCTGCTTGAAGCAGCGCAGCGAGAACAATATGCGGCGCGGCGTTGTCTCAAGCCCCGCGCGCGCCTCGGCGCGCGCCAGCACCGCCAGCGCCGCGTCGCGCCGTGTGGCGTGGATCATGCAAAACAGCGGATAGGGCCAGCGCGCGGCGTCGGCGCGGCGGCGATAGCACAGCGTCACCCCCGGTTCGGCGGCGAGCAGCGCGCCCATGCTGTCCACTTCCGCCTCCGGCGCGGCGAAGCACACCATGGCGTTCGCCCGCCAGCCCAGCGCGCGATGGCGCACGATCACCCCCACGCGCGACAACAGACCGTCGGCTGACAGCGCGGCGATGCGCGCGATCACCGCCGCCTCGGACGCGCCCAGAGCGTCGGCCAGCGCCGCGAACGGACGCGGCGTCAGCGCCAGCCCGTCGCACAGCGCCTGCACCAGCGGCGCGTCGCCGGTGCGCATGGGCGCGGGTTCGCGCGCGGGTTCGACGCGATGCTTCTGCGGATCGCCCTCAAGGCTGAAGCCGAGGTCGATGTGATAGGCGCGCAGCAAGGGCAGGTCGATCACCGGCAGATGCGTGCGCGCCGCGATCCGCGCCAGCGTCGCGTCCACATGCGCGCGGTCGGGACCGGTGGCGACGAACCAGAGGTTCACCCGGTCCTCGCGCAGGTAGGAGTGGTTCACCCCCGGCTCGGCGCCGATCTCCGCCGCGACCGCCTCCACGCGGTCCTCGGGCGCCGCGATGGCGGCCAGCGTGCTGGCGCCCGCCGCGTTCGGACGGCACACCGCGCCGACGCGGCTGACCGCGCCGCTCTCCATCAGCCGCGCCAGCCGCGCCAGAACATCGGCTTCGGTCACGTCGAGCGCGGCGGCGACGGCGTCGAACGGGCGCGGGACCAGCGGCAGAGCGCGCTGGAATTCCTCCAGCAGGCGGCGGTCGGTCGGGTCGAGGCGCTCAAGGGTCATCGCCTCACAACCCCATCCGGTGCGCGCGCGCGGTGAAGAATATCCCCGAGGGCGCGCGCGCCGCGATCTCGGCCAGCTTCTCGAAGGTGGCGGCGTCATAGACGTCCACCCGGTCGGCGTCGCGCACCGACACCCAGACCTCCGCGCCGCGCGGCGTGAACTCCATGTGCAGCACGGCGGGGCCGGGGGTTAGGGTGTGGATCACCGCGCCCGAGGGCGCGTCGATCACCTGCACCGTGTCGTTGAGCGGATGGGCGAAGTTCACCCAGACCTGCCGCCCGCCGGGCCGCGCCACCGCGAACACCGGCTGGCCGTGGACTGCGGTGCGCCCGACCTCGGCGAAGCTGCGCGCGTCGGCCCACAGAACCTCATGTCGTCCCACCGCCGGCAGCGCGAAGCGGTCGCCCGCCAGCGCCCAGCCCTCCAGATGCGGCATCTTGTAAACCGGCAGGGGCGCCGCGCCGCGGCCATAGCCCGCCAGCACCCGGCGCGGACGCGGCGGCGTCTCCCACAAATCGAGCATGGTCAGCCCGTCCTCGCCGAACAGCCCGGCGATATAGGTGCGCCCGTCGCCGGTGATCAGCGCGTCGTAAGGGTTGGCGCCGATCCCCGCGATGCGGGTGATCTGCGGCGTCGGGCCGGAAAGATCGGCGATCCACGTCTCGCCCGCGTCCCACAGCGAGAACACGAACCGCCGCCCGGGCGCATCGACAAGGCCGATGGTTTTCGAGCCGGTGGGCATGTCGGCCACCGGCGCCAGCGTGTCGGCGTCGAACACCCGCACGCCGCCGGGCTCATAGTTCGACACCGCCACCAGCCGCCCGTCGTCAGAGATCGCGCCGCCGATGGCGTTGCCCGCCTGCATCACGCGCGCGACGATGACGCGGTCGAGGATATCGACCTTGGTCAGCCCGCCGTCGCGCCCGAATACATAGGCGAACCGCTGATCGGGCGAGAACACCACCGAGGCGTGCGAGAGATCGCCCAGGCCCTCCACCCGGCCCAGCGCGGCGCGCGCGCGCCAGTCGATCACAACGAGCGACCCGGTCGCGCGCTCGACGATCACCCCCAGCGCCCCGGTGGCGCGCGGTTCTTCGGCGCGAACACTGAACGCCGCCAGCGCCAGCAACAGCGCCGCGATCAGCCGGATCATGGCGCCTCTCCCTTCAGCAGATACGCCGCGATCCAGCGCGCCTCCGTCTCGCTCAGCAGCCCGCGCCACGGCGGCATCGCCGTGCCGGGCACGCCGTCCAGCACGATGGCGCTCAGGCCCTCGGGGTCGGCCCCCGCCAGCGCCTGCGGCGTCAGCGCGCGGCCAAGCCCGCCCTTCAGCGTCATGCCATGGCACGCGCCGCAGTCCTGCCGCACCAGCCGCTCCAGCGCCGCGGCGCGCGCGGGGTCGATGATCTCGGCCTGCGCGGCGGAAACGGTGAGCGCAAGGGCGGCGAGCGCGCTACGCATCGACCGTCTCCCATGCCGGAGCCACCGCAGCGGCGCGGCAGGGCATGGCCTGCGCGTCGGTGTAAAGCCCGGCGACGGCGCCGATGATGAACGTGACCGGCGCCGCCAGACCGGCGGCGTCAACCGCCGCCGCCACCGCGTCCAGCCGCGACAACAGCCGCCGCTCGCGCGGGGTGGCGCCCTCGGCCACCGCCAGCACCGGCGTCTCGCCCGGCAGACCGTGGGCGCAAAGTTTCGCGGCGATCTCGGCGATGTTGGCGACGCCCATATAGACCACCAGCGTCGTCTGCGGGTCGGCCAGCCCGGCCCAGTCGAGATCGAGCGGCAGGTCGGCGCGGCAATGACCGGTGATCAGCCGCACGCCGCGCGCCAGCCCGCGATGGGTCAGCGGCACGCCGGTCGCGGCGGCGCAGCCCTGCGCGGCGGTGATGCCCGGCACGACATCGCAGGCGAAGCCCGCCTCCCGCAGCGCCCAGGCCTCCTCCGAGCCGCGCCCGAAGATGAACGGATCGCCGCCCTTCAGCCGCGCCACCGTCAGGCCTTCCCGCGCCAGCGACACCAGCAGCGCGTTGATCTTGTCCTGCGGCACGGGGTGCGCCTTGGGCGCCTTGCCGACCGGGATCATCCGCGCGCCCGGCGCCGCCATGGCGAGGATCTCCGGCGACACCAGCCGGTCATAGACCACCGCCTGCGCCGCGCGCAGCAGCCGCGCGGCCTTCAGCGTCAGCAACTCCGGGTCGCCGGGGCCGGCGCCGATCAGAGATACGTGTCCTGGTCTCGTCATGCGATGCGCCCTTGTCGGCCTCGAAGGGGTCGGGTCGGGTGCGGCGCGCCGGAGACGAAGCCCCCGGCGCGCGCGCGGCGTCAATAGACGTCGTTGCGGGTGTTGAAGACGTTGAACTTGCCGGTCGGCGTGATCAGCCGCGGGTCCTTGATGACGTGCTTCATCTTCAGCGTGCGGTCGTCCACCACCACGATCGCCGATTCCTGATCGCGGCCGTTCCAGACCGAGAACCAGATCTCGTCGCCCGCCTCGTTGAACTCGCCCTGCACCACGCGCGGCTGACCTTCGGCGATGGCGGCCCATTCGCCGATCGGCAGCACGGTGTAGGCGGGATCGTCCGCGCCCATCTCGCTGACCGTGAACACCGCGATCGAGGCCGAGATCTCCGCGTCGGGGTTCAGCGGCGCATCGACATACAGATGATCCGAAGTCGGATGCGACTTGACGAACAGCGAGCCGCCGCCGAGCCCGTAGAGCGTCTGCACCACCTTCCACGCGCTGTCGGGATGGCCCTCGGGGTCGGTGCCGATCAGCGCCACGCTGTCGTCGCCCAGATGCGAGGTCGCCCAGACCGGCCCGAACACCGGGTGGACGAGGTTGGCGCCGCGACCGGGGTGCGGCGTCGCGCCGCCGGTCTCGACGATGGCGGTCAGCGCGCTCTCCTTGGTGTCGATCACCACCACCTTGTTGCGCGCGTTGGCGGCGGTCAGGAAATAGCGCTTGGTGCTGTCGAAGCCGCCGTCGTGCAGGAACCGCTCCGCCTCGATCTCGGTGATCTTGAGGTTCTGGATGTCGGAGTAGTCCACCAGCTGGATCTTGCCGGTCTCCTTCACGTTGACCAGGAACTCCGGCTTGTAGTGCGAGGCGACGATGGCGGCGACGCGCGGCTCGGGGTGGTATTCCTGCGTGTCGTAGATCATGCCGCGCGTCGAGACGATCTTGAGCGGCTCCAGCGTGTCGCCGTCCATGATCGTGTACTGCGGCGGCCAGTAGCTGCCGGCGATGGCGTATTTGTCCTCATAGCCCTTGAACTTGGAGGTCTCGACCGACCGCGCCTCGGAGCCGACCTTGATCTCGGCGACCGTGGTCGGCTCGGCCATCCACAGGTCGATCATGTTCACCGCGCCGTCGCGGCCGATCACGAACAGATAGCGCCCGGAGGCCGAAATGCGGCTGATGTGCACCGCATAGCCGGTGTCGAGGATCTTCACGATCTCATAGGTCGCGCCGTCGATCAGCGCGATCTGCCCCGCGTCGCGCAGCGTGACCGAGAACAGGTTGTCGCGCGCGAGGTCGTTCTGCGGGCTGGTCGGCCGGTCCTCGGGCTTGACGTGCAGCTTCCAGCTGGCGCGCATCTGCGCCATGCCGAACTCGGGCGGCGCCGGCGGCTCGATCAGCAGATAGCGCGCCATCAGATCGACGTCCTCGGCGGTGAGCGCGCCGGAGGTGCCCCAGTTGGGCATCCCGGCGGGCGAGCCGTAGGTGATGAAGTCGCTCAGATACTGATAGCCGTTCGCGCGGGTGATGTCGGGGGTCAGCGGCTTGCCGGTCGCGCCCTTGCGCAGCACGCCGTGGCAGCCTGCGCAGCGCTCGAAATAGATCGTGGCGGCCTTGTTGAACTCGGACTGGGTGATCACCGGATCGCCCGGCTTGCGGCCGGGGATCTCGAGCTGCAATTCGCCGAGGCTGGTGGCGCTGAACTCGTATTGCGCCGCTGGCGTGTCGCCGTGGCCCTCGGGCTTGTCCTGCGCCCACGCCGCGATCCCGGCGAGCGCGATCGGCAGGGCGACGCCTGCGCGCAGCGCGAGCAGTCGTAGCGATGTCTGGGTTTTCATGCCGTATGTCTCCGTTCCGCTGGTGAGGCGAGAGGACGGTTTCACGGGCGGGCGGCCCCGGCCTTGACTTTCGGCAAGGACGCCCCTGCGACGAAAGCGCAAGGCTGGGCGCGTCATGATCGTGATCCTGCGCTCCCTTTTCGCCGCTCTCTGCGCCCTGGCGCTGTGCGGCCTGGCCCGCGCCGACGCGCCTGCGCAGCCAGACGCGGCCGCTGCGGCGCGGCTGTTCGGCGTCGCCGCCCCGCTGGCCGCCCCGCTGACGGTGACGCGGCTGGATGACGCGCCGCCGGTCTGGCGCGTCACGGGGCCGCAGGGGCCGCTCGGGGTGATCGCCTCGACATGGGAGATCGTCGGGTCGGTCGGCTATTCCGGCAAGCCCATCGACATCCTGCTGGCGCTCGACGCGCAGGGCCGTGTGGCGGGCGCCGAACTCGTGCGCCACAACGAGCCGATCCTGACGCTGGGCATCTCGACCGAGGCCATCGCGGCCTATGTCTCGGCGTTTCGCGGCTTTGACATCGCCGCGCCGGTGGCCGCCGCCTTCACCGTGCGCGAAGGGCTGCCGCCGGTGATCAAGCGCGCCACGGTCTCGACCGGGGTAATTCGCGACGCGATTCTGCGCACCGCGCGCACGGTGGCGCTGGGCCGTGGTCTGGTGCAGGCGGGGCAGGCGCAGGTGGACCGCGTCAGCTTCACGCAGAAATCATGGGCCGCGCTGGAGGCCGAGGGCGCGCTGGCGCGGGCGGCGATCTCGCTGTCTGAGGCGCGCGCGGCGCTGGCGGGGGGCGACAATCCGCCGCCCGAGGGGACGACGCCGTTCATCGAGGTCTGGGCCGGGCTGATCGACCCGCCCAGCGTCGGGCGCAGCCTGCTGGGGCAAAAGCTCTACTCGCGCGCGATGGCGGCGCTGGGGCCGGGCGACGCGGCGCTGTTCGTCGGCTCGCGCGGGATGCACTCGCACCGGGGAACGGCGTGGCGCAAGGACGGGCTGTTCGACCGCATCGAGGTGATTCAAGGCGAAAACACCTTCCGCCTGTCCGCCGGGGACTATCTGCGCGTTGACCATCTCGACGCGACGGACGCGCCCGCGCTGAAGGAGCGCAGCATCTTCCGCCTGTCCGCCGACGCGGGGTTCAGGGCGACCGCGCCGTTCCGCGTCGAGATCACCGCGACGCGCGACGGGCCGCAGGGGCCGGTCTCGCTGCGCCTGCCGGTGGACTACGTCCTGCCCGACGCCTACCGCATCGCGCCGCCCGCGCCGCAGATCGCCGAGACCGAGCCGCTTTGGCGCGCGGCCTGGGCGGGCAAGCGCGTCGAGATCGCCTCGGTGGTGGCGATGCTGGGCGCGCTCTATCTGCTGCTGATCTTTCAGGAGCCGTTCGTGCGCCGCCCGAAGCTGTGGATCCGCGTGCGGATCGGCTTTCTGCTGCTGACCACGGTCTGGCTGGGCTGGTTTCTCGGCGCGCAGCTCTCGGTGGTGCAGGTGGTGGCGTTCCTGCAATCGCTGCTGAGCGGCTTTCGCTGGGAGACGTTCCTGATCGAGCCGCTGATCTTCATCCTGTGGGGCTTTGTCGCGCTGGGGCTGCTGTTCGTCGGACGCGGCATCTACTGCGGCTGGCTGTGCCCGTTCGGCGCCCTGCAGGAACTGCTGGGCAAGGCGGCGCAGCGGCTGGGCGTGCCGCAGATCGCCGTGCCGTTTGTGGTGCAGGAGCGGTTGTGGGCGGTGAAATATGTGCTGTTCGTCGCGATTCTGGCGCTGTCGTTCCAGTCGATGGACGACGCGCTGCGGCTGGCGGAGGCGGAGCCGTTCAAGACCGCCGTCTCGATGCGCTTTGACCGCGCATGGCCGTTCGTGCTGTTCGCCGTGGGGCTGCTGACGGCGGGGCTGTTCATCGAGCGGTTCTATTGCCGCTATCTGTGCCCGCTGGGGGCTGCGCTGGCGATTCCGGCCAAGATGAAGCTGTTCGACTGGCTGGGCCGTCGTCCGCAATGCGGGCGCGAGTGCCACCTGTGCGAGACGAAATGCACCGTCGGCGCCATTGACCCGCTGGGCCGCATCAACCCCAACGAATGCGTGCTGTGCCTGCGCTGTCAGGTGATCCAGCACGACCCCGCGCAATGCACGGTGCTGAAGAACCGCGCGCGAAGGGGGGCCGCCTGATGCTGACCCGGCGACGGTTCGTGCTGACGGCGATGAGCGCGGCGGCGCTGGCCGCGCCCGCGCGCGCGCAGGTTCTGGAGTGGCGCGGCGCGGCGCTGGGCGGCGAGGCGACGCTGCGCGTTCATGGCGCGCGGGACGCAGGCGCGGCGGCGCTGGCCGAGGCGGTGGCCGAAATCGCGCGGCTGGAGCGGCTGTTCAGCCTCTATGACGCGACGTCGCAGCTGTCGCGGCTCAACGCCGCGGGACGGCTGGCGGCGCCCGCGCTCGACCTCGTGGCCGCGTTGCGCGCCGCAGAACGCTGGCGCGCGGCGACGGCGGGCGCCTTCGACATGCGGGTTCAGCCGCTGTGGCGCGCGCGGGCGGAAGGGCGCGACCCCGAGGCGGCGCGCGAGGCCGCGCAGGCGCCGGTCGCGATCGCGTCGGCGGCGGTCACGCTGGCGCCGGGCGCGGGGCTGACGCTGAACGGTCTTGCGCAGGGGACCATCGCCGACCGCGTGAGCGCGGCTCTCGCGCGGCGCGGGTTTACGCGCATGATGGTTGACGCGGGCGAGATGCGGCTGAGCGGCCCGGCGCGGCGCGTGGCGGTTCCGCAGGTCGGCGTGACGCTGCGGCTGGCCGACGCCGCGCTGGCGGTCAGCGCGCCGGGGGCGCTGCGCTTCGCCGACGGGGCGGGGCATATCCTGGACCCGCGCGGCGCAGGCGCCGAGCGCTGGCGCGCGGTGGCGGTTGTGGCGCGCGCGGGGCCGGACGCCGCCGAGACGGCGGACGCGCTTTCAACCGCCTTCGCGGTCAGCGCGCCTGACCTGATCGACGCCGTCGCCCGCGCCGCCGGGGCCGCCGCTCTGGCGCGCGCGACGGACGGCGCGCTGCGCAGGCTTGGCGACCCGGCTCTGCTGGGGGAGGTCATGGCGTGAAACCGCTTAACCATTGTCAAGGCGCCGACCGCGCCGCGCGCCCATGGTCCGCGCAAACCCATCCATCCGCGCCAGAGGAGTCGACACCATGCTGAAAACAGCCATCGCCGCCGCGCTCGCCGCGGGCTTCGCTTTCGCCGCGCAGGCCGACGGCGACATCGCCAAAGGCGAGAAGGTGTTCAAGAAATGCGCCGCCTGTCACGCGGTCGGCGACGGGGCGAAGAACAAGATCGGCCCGGTGCTTAACGGGATCGTCGGGCGCCCGGCGGCGTCGCTGGCGGACTTCAAGTATTCCGACGCCATGAAGGCCAAGGCCGCCGAGGGGCTGGTCTGGACCGACGCGGTTCTGCACGAATACCTCAAGAAGCCGGCCGACATGGTCAAGGGCACGACGATGAGCTTCCCCGGTCTGCGCAAGGATGACGAGCGCGACGACGTGATCGCCTACCTCGCCCAGTTCAACTGACGCCGCGCGGGGGCCGGGGCGGCCCCCGCGTCCCGCCTTCCCAGCAACGGAGCATCCCATGCGCGAAGTCATGACAAAGTCCATGGCCCGCAATATATTCTATGGCGGTTCGCTGTTCTTCATCGTCATCTTCGTCGGCCTGACCGCGCATAGCCACTACTACATCGTGAACAAATCGACGGCCTCGGCGCCGCTGACGGCTGCGGTCGAACACGGCAAGCGGGTGTGGGAGGTCAACACCTGCATCAACTGCCACACCCTGCTCGGCGAAGGCGCCTACTTTGCGCCGGAGCTTGGCAACATCATGACCCGCTGGGGCGTCGCCGACGACCCGGAGGCGGCGTTCGAGACGCTGAAGGCGTGGATGGACGGCCAGCCCTCGGGCATCGAGGGCCGCCGCCAGATGCCGCAGTTCAACCTCAGCGACGAGGACGTGCGGGCCTTAAGCGAATTCTTTCTGTGGGTTGACAAGATCGACACGCAGGGCTGGCCGCCGAACGACGCGGGCTGAGCACAGGGGCGACAGGAGAACGACATGAAATACCAAACCCAGAAAATCGCCTACTGGTACTTCGTCGCGGCGATGGCGCTGTTTGCGATCCAGGTGCTCGGCGGGCTGCTGATCGGCTGGATCTACGTCTCGCCGAACTTTCTCAGCGAGACGCTGCCGTTCAACATCGCGCGGATGCTGCACACCAACAGCCTGATCGTCTGGCTGATCCTCGGCTTCTGCGGCGGCGCCTATTTCCTGCTGCCGGAGGAGACCGAGACCGAGATCTGGTCGCCGACGCTGGCCTATCTGCAACTCATCCTCTTCGTGGTCGGCACGCTGAGCGCGGTGGTGACTTATGTGTTCAACATCGCCCAAGGCCACTGGCTGTTCGGCAAGGAGGGGCGCGAGTTCCTCGAACAGCCGCTATGGGTGAAACTCGGTCTTGTGCTGGCGGTGGTGATCTTCCTCGTCAACATCGGCATGACCATCCTCAAGGGCCGCAAGACCGCGATCACCAACGTGCTGTTTCTGGGGCTGGCGGGCCTGACGCTGTTCGTGTTCGCGCTCTACAACCCCTCCAACCTCAGCCTCGACAAGATGTACTGGTGGTATGTCGTGCACCTGTGGGTGGAGGGCGTGTGGGAGCTGATCATGGCGGCGCTGCTGGCGTTCCTGATGCTCAAGCTCACCGGCGTGGACCGCGAGGTGGTGGAGAAATGGCTCTACGCCATCGTGGCGCTGTCGCTGTTCAGCGGCATCCTGGGCACCGGGCATCACTATTTCTGGATCGGCACGCCGGGCTACTGGCAGTGGATCGGCTCGATCTTCTCGGCGCTGGAGGTGATCCCGTTCTTCGCGATGATGGCGTTCAGCTTCGTGATGGTGTGGAAGGGCAAGCGCGACCATCCCAACAAGGCGGCGCTGTTGTGGGCGCTGGGGTCGTCCACCGTGGCGTTCTTCGGCGCCGGGGTGTGGGGCTTTCTGCACACGCTGCACGGCGTGAACTTCTACAGCCACGGCACCCAGATCACGGCGGCGCACGGGCATCTGGCGTTCTACGGCGCCTATGTCTCGCTCAACCTGGCGGTGTTCAGCTACGCCTTCCCGATCCTGCGCAACCGCGACCCGTATAACCAGGTGCTCAACATGGCGAGCTTCTGGCTGATGACCGGCGGCATGGCGTTCATGACCTTCGTGCTGACCTTCGCCGGGGTGATCCAGACCCATCTGCAGCGGGTGATGGGCGAGTACTACATGGATGTGCAGGACCAGCTTTCGCTGTTCTACATCATGCGCTTCGGCGCCGGGGTGGCGGTGGTGATCGGCGCGATGCTGTTCATCTATGCGATGATGATGCCCAAGCGCGAGGAGATCATCTCGACCGACGCCACCGTGGCGGCGGAGTGAGCGCGGTGAACGCCATGACGACCGTGGAGGGGGCTGCGGCCCCCTTCTATCTGGAGCAGCGCGGCGAGTGCGCGCTGTTCGAGGCCGCCTACGCCAACGGGCTGGCCCTGCTGCTGAAAGGGCCGACCGGCTGCGGCAAGACCCGCTTCGTCAGCCACATGGCCGCAAGGCTGGGGCGCAGGCTGCACACGGTGGCCTGCCATGACGATCTGTCGGCGGCGGACCTGATCGGGCGGCATCTGCTGATCGGCGGCGAGACGGTGTGGGTGGACGGCCCGCTGACCCGCGCGGTGCGCGAGGGGTCGATCTGCTATCTCGACGAGGTGGTGGAGGCGCGCAAGGACGTGACCGTGGTGCTGCACCCGCTGACCGACGACCGCCGCATCCTGCCGATCGAGCGGACCGGCGAGACGCTGACCGCCGCGCCGGGCTTCATGCTGGTCGCCTCCTACAACCCCGGCTACCAGAACATCCTCAAGACGCTGAAACCCTCGACCCGCCAGCGCTTTCTCGCCGTCGAGCTGGATTTTCCGCCGCCTGCGCGCGAGATCGAGATCGTGGCCTCGGAGAGCGGCCTTGCGCCCGACCGCGTCGCGCCGCTGGTGCGGCTGGCGGGCAAGCTGCGCGCGCTGAAGGGGCAGGATCTGGAGGAAGGCGTCTCCACAAGGCTGCTCGTCTATTGCGCGACGCTGATCCGGCAGGGAATGCCGGTGGATCGCGCCGTGCAGGCGGCGATGATCGAGCCGCTGAGCGACGACGAGGACGTGAAGCGCGGGCTGCTCGACCTCGTCGCCGCCGTCCTCGGCTGACCACGGTGGACTTCGCCCCGTGGGAGCCGGAGGAGACGGTCGGCAAGCTGTGGCACGCGCTGGCCAGCCGCCTCGACGCCGCGCAGGCGCATGACGGCGCCGCCGTTGCGCTGCCGGAGGTCGCGGGGCGGCTGGCGGTGTTCTTCCGGGCCCTGGGCGGTCCGAAGGACGCCGCGATCCGCGCCGCCGCGCAGGAGGTGTCGGCGCACCGCATCGGCTGGCGGCGCAAGCTGACCACCGACGCCGAGCGGCTGGCGCGGCCCAGCTTCGACCGCGAGGCGCTGCGCCTGCCCGACCGCATCGCCGTATTCCCTGAGCGCGAGGCCAACGCCGCGCTGTATTTCTGGCTGACCGCCGCCGCCGCCCACGCCCCCGAACCCGAAGCCCACGCCGACCCGCTGCGCGCCGACATCGCCGCGCTGCGCGCCGCGCGGGCGATGACCGAGGCGACGCTGGCGGATTGTCCGGGGCTTGGCGCGTTCCATGCGCTGCTGGCCAAGGCCGCGCGCAACGCCCGGCCCGCCCGCGCCCTGCCGCGCTTGGAGGCGGCGGCGGAGGCGGCGGTGCTGGATCTTCTGGGCGGCGCGGCGGCGACGGGGGACGCCGCGCGGATGCTGTCGGACCAACCCGCCGAAGTGTTCGACGCGCCGCAGGGCTATCGCCCGTTCGCGCCGGTCGCGCTCTGGCCCGATCTGCGCGCGCCCGAGACGCGCGGACCCGCCGCCCAGGCGGAGGACCAGGCGCCGCAGGGCCCGGCGGCGGAGGCGGGCCGCGCCGCGCTGCGCGCAAAACGGCGGGCGTCAGATCAGGCGGAGCGGCGCGACAGCCTGATCCTGCACAAGTTCGAGGCGATTTTCTCCTGGGCCGACTTCTTCAACCTCAACCGCCGCGTCGAGGACGACGACGAGGACGGCGCGAAGAAGGCCGCCGACGACCTCGACGAGATCAGCCTCGGCCAGGTGACGAAAAAGGCGGCGACGCGGCTGAAGCTGCACCTCGACCTCTCGCCGCAGGAGGCCGACCGCGACCGGCTTTCCGGCGCGCATCTCTACCCTGAGTGGGACGCGCGCGGCGGCGTGTATCTGCCCGACCATTGCCGCGTGCTGGCCAGCCCCGCGCCTGAGGGCGACGCCGCGACGCTGGCGCCCGACGCCCGCGCCCGCCGCCGCATCCGCGCGGTAAAACGCCAGTTCGAGGCGCTGCGCCCGGCCCGCGTGATCCTGCCGCGCCAGCTGGACGGCGACGACATCGACATCGAGGCGGCGGTGGCGGCGCAGGTGGAGCTGCGCGCCTGCGGCGCCTGCTCCGATCGCGTCTATCGCGCCACGCGCGCGCAGGCGCGCGATCTGGCGGTGTCGATCCTGCTCGATATCTCGCGCTCCACCGAAAGCGCCTGCGGCGACCGCATGGTGATCGACGTCGAGAAGGAGGCGCTGACCGCGCTGGCCTGGGGGCTTGAGGCGGCGGGCGACGCGACCGCGATCCGCGCCTTCAGCTCGCTGCGCCGCGACCGGGTCTATGTGCTGGGGGTGAAGGACTTTTCCGAGCGGATGGGCGCGCAGGCGGAGGCGCGCATCGCGGGCCTGCGCCCCGGCTTCTACACCCGGCTCGGCGCCGCGGTGCGCCATGTCTCGGCGGAACTGGCGAAACAGCCGCAGCGGCGCAAGCTGCTGCTGGTGATCTCCGACGGCAAGCCCAACGACCTTGACCACTACGAAGGCCGCCACGGGATCGAGGACAGCCGGATGGCGATCCGCGAGGCGCGCAGGCGCGGGCTGGCCGCGCATGGCGTGATCGTCGAGGCCAAGGGCGAGGCGTGGTTTGCGCGCATCTTCGGGCGCGGCGGCTTTTCGCTGGTGGCCGATCCCGACCGGCTGACCGTCGCGCTGCCGCAGATCTATCGCCATCTGGTCGGCGGATGAGCGCGGAGAAAAGCGCGCCAATCCAGCTTTCTGGCCAGCTTTCTGGCCAGCTTCCGGGCGAGCTGATCATGTGGATCCTGATCGTCAGCGAGGTGCTGGTGTTCGGCGCCGCGCTGACGGCGTTTCTCAGCGTCCGCGCGCTGGACCCCGCGCTGTTCGCCGCGTCGCAGGGGATGCTCGACCGCACGGCGGGGGCGCTCAACACCGTCGTGCTGATCACCAGCGGCTTTTGCGCCGCGATGGCGGCGCGCGCGGCGCAGGGCGCGCGCATCGGCCTCACCCGGCTCTGGCTGGGCGCGGCCGCCGCGCTGGGGATCGTGTTCCTGCTGGTGAAGGCGCGCGAATACGCCGACAAGGCCGCGCGCGGCATCGACATCGACACCGACGCCTTCTTCACCCTCTATTACCTGATCACCGGCTTTCACGCGCTGCATGTGGTCGCCGGGCTGGCGATCCTCGGCGTGCTCGCCGCCCGGCCCACGCCCGCCAATGTCGAGACCGGAACCCAGTTCTGGCACATGGTCGATCTGGTCTGGGTGCTGATCTTTCCCGTGATCTATCTGCTGCGATGACGCAAGCGAAACCTCTGATCCGCGCCTGGGCGCTGCTGGTCGCGCTGAGCCTCGCGACCACGGCGCTGACGGCGCTGATCGGCGACGGCGCGCCGCACCCTGCGCTGGCGGGGGCGGTGCTGGCGCTGGCGGGGCTGAAGGCGTCGGTGATCCTGCGCCGCTATCTGGGGCTGGCGGCGGCGCCGCTCTGGCGCAAGGGGTTCGAGACGGTGCTGGCGGCTCTGCTGCTCACGCTGTTCGCGGTATGGCTGATCCCGTCGTTGTGACGAGGCTCTCCAGCGCCGCCGCGATCTCTGCGGGCAGGCCCAGCGCGCGCGCCGCGTCGCGCCCCTGCGGCGACATCTTGCGCCCGGTTTTCGCGACGATGTCGAGCACCTTTTCCGGCGGATGCTTCGCCGCGAAGGCGGCGAATTCGTGGGCGATGAACGCCAGGCAGATCACATCCTCCAGCGTCTGCGCCTCCGCGTCGCGCTTGATGCCCTCCTTGCGGATCAGCGCCGCCACCCGGTCGCGGTCAGCCTGCGGCCAGCCGATCCCGGCCATGATCCCCGCCACCCGGTCGGCGTGGAACCGCTTGAGATCCTCGCGCCAGCGCAGATAACCCGCGCGGCCCTCCGGATACGCGGCGCGCGCGCTGGTCCAGCGCTCGATGTGATGGCCGCGCGCGGCGATGCGCAGGTGCGCCGAGGCGTCGGGCGCGAATGCGGCCAGCGTTTCGCTCATGCGCCGCCCGTAGAGCAGCGCGGCGGGATGCGCGCCGTCGCGCGCCGGGTCGGCGGCGTTGGCGGCGTCGATGGCGTCGAGCACGGCGGCGACGGGGTCTTGCGTCATTCTGAACGGCTCCAGGCGGCGGCGCGGTCTTCCTCGGCAAGGTCGCGCAGGCGGGCGACGTCGAGGATCGCGGCCTTGTTCTGCCGCACCCGCACGCCCGCGTCGCGCAGCCGGGCGAAGGCGCGCGACAGGCTTTCGGGCTTCATCCCCAGCCGTCCGGCGATCAGCGACTTGTCGTAGGGCAGCGTCACGGTGCAGGAGCCTTCGCTGACCGCGCACAGCGAGATCAGGAACTCCGCCACGCGCTGGGCGCCGTTCTGCCCCTTGAGCTGTTCGATCTCGCGCACCAGCGCCTGAAGATGGTGGAAGGTCGCGGCGATCATCGCCAGCGCCACCTCCGGGCGGCTGCGCATCCGGTCGAGCAGCGCCCTCGCCTGAACCTGCAACAACCGACAGTCGGTCACCGCCTCCGCCGTGACCGGATAGCGTTCGCCCCGGAACGCGGGCGCTTCGCCAAAGCCGCCGCCGCGGGTGAACACGCCCACCACCGCCTCCGCCCCGGTCGGCGCGATGCGGAACAGCTTGACCCAGCCCTCCAGCACCACGAACACATGGTCGGCGGGTTCGTCCTGCAGAAACACCGTCTCGCCGCGCGCAAGGCCGCGCACATGCGCCGCGCCGATCAGCGCGTCGCTCAGGTCCGGCGGCAACGAGGCGAACAACGGCGCCTGCCGCGCGATCACGCGATCCGCTTCGCTGACGATGGCGGCCTCCCCTGGTCGTTTCTTGTGGAACTGTCGCACGGATCGGGCGCCGGTGCACAGGGTTTGACATTGGTCAGGGCGACGGCGCCCGTGACGGGGTATCCTTCTGCAGATCCTGTCGCAAATCCTGAACGGAGACCTGCGCCGATGCCCGCCGTCCGCCTCACCGCCGCGCTGCTGCTTCTCGCCGCCGCGCGCGCCGTCGCCGCCGAGCCTGCCGCCTTCGCGCCGATGCGCAGGCTTGCGGACGGCGCCGCTGCGCCCGCCGACGGCGCCGCTGCGCCATGGCTGGCGCTGGCCGCCGTCGCGATGATCGCGACGCTCTGCGCCGCGCACTGGTCGATCTTTCGCAGGAAGTGACGACAATGCGCGCGCGCGATCATAGCAGGCGCTTGCATGGCGGACGCTGGCCGGTATGGCGGCTTGCGCTGGTCTTCTGGCCGCTGGCGTTCGGCGCGATGACCGTCAACGTGCATTTTCTCGCGCTGCTGGGGCGCGCCGTCGGCGGCCCGATCCTCACGCCGTGGACGGCGCTGGCGCTGGGCGCGGCCACCGGCGTTCCCGCCGCCTTCGCCTTCGCCCTGTGGATCCGCCGTCTGATGGACCGCGCCGACGCCTCGGATTGAGCGGCGACGGCGATTAGCCGAGGGCGTCAGCGCTCAGGCGTCCAGCGCGACCCGCCGCACGAGGCGCGCGTCGCGGCGCGCCGCCAGCGTCGCCGCGATGGCGCCTGCGTCCATCAGGCAGAACGCGGTTGAAAGCGCGTCCGCCGTGGCCGCGCGCGGCGCCGTCACCGAGATCGACCGCCAGCGCCCGCCCGGCGCGCCGGTGCGCGGGTCGAGGATGTGGCCCGCCCGGCCTGCGGCGTCGAAACAGGAGCCCAGCGGCGCGGAGGTGGCCAGCGCCGCTTCGCGCAGCGGATACGGCGCCGCGCCAGAAGGCGCTTCTGCGAAACCCACCCGCCAAGGGCCGCCATCGGGCCGTCCGCCCAGCGCGCGGATCTCTCCGGTGTCGATCAGCGCGTCGGTCAGCCCCTCGGCGGCCAGCAGCGCCGCCACCCGGTCGGCGACGAAGCCGTGCGCGACGCCGTTCAGCGTCAGCGCCATGCCGGGCCGCGCGAAGGCGATGCGCCCGGCGTCGATCAGGACGCCCCCGAACCCCACCAGCCGCAGCGCCCGCGCCACCGCCGCCGCGTCTGGCGCCGCCCCGGCGGCGTAGGCCTGCGCGTGCAGCGCCCAGAGCGGCTGCACGGTGGGATCGAAAGCGCCGCCGGTGGCGCGGCGCAGGTCGGCGCACAGGCTCAGCAGCGCGACCATCTCCGGCGCCGGGCCGTCGAGGCGGCCGTCCCGGTTCAGCCGCGACAGGTCGCTGTCGGCGCGATACAGGCTGAACACGCCTTCCAGCCGGTCGATCTCCGCCCGCGCCAGCGCGATCAGGCGCGCGGCGTCGGGATGGTCGAGCGCGATGCTGGCGCCCGCGCCCATCGCCACCCCGCGCCACCGCGTGAGCGCCGACGCAGGCCGCGCCGCCGCCCCCGCCGCCAGCGCCCCCGCGCCTGCGACGATGCGCAGAAACCGCCTGCGCCCGGCGACGTGTCCAATGCTGCGCGCGCTCATGATCCATCCCCTCCCGCATCCGCGTCATCGACCGGCGCCAGCGCCAGTTCGGCGGGTATCTCGGCCAGCCGCATCACGGCGCCGCCGTGGGTCGCGGCGAAGGCGCGCGCGGCGGACTCCTGCGCGAAAGGCGCGAACTCCGGCGCGCCCATGCCGCCGGTGACGCGGCCGCCGACCACGAACCACGCCGTCGCCGCGTCGGTCCAGTTGTCGGCGCCCGGCGCCGCCCAGCTTGGCGCGGCGCCCATGTCGCTGACATAGACGACAGCGACCTCGGCGGTCTTCTCCGGCGATTTCAGGAACGCCACCGCGTCGCGCACCTGAGAAAACCACAGCGCGCCGGGCAGCCCGGCGAGATGCGCCTGCGCCTTGGGGCCGGGATGGTCGAGCACGGTCATCTGGCAGAAATAGCCCACGCCCTCCTCGGTCATCGCCAGCGGCGCGGGAACCGGCGCGGACGCGCGGTCGTCGTCGCAGGCCGCCAGCAGCAGCAGCGCGGGCAGCAGCAGGCGTCTCATGGCTCGACCCTCCGGAACGCCGCCCAGGCCAGCGCGAGCGCGGCCAGCGGCCACAGCAGCAGCGACGCCAGCGCAAGCGGGCCGCCCGCCCCCGCGGGCGCAAAGCCCGAGGCCAGCGCCGCCGCCTCGCCCTGCGGCAGGTTCACCAGGCGAAAGGCGTCGGCGGGGTTGGCGATCAGCAACCACGGAAAGACGGTCCGCGTGAAGGCGCCGCCGTCGTCGGCGATCAGCGCGGCGAGCAGGCCAAGGTCGTAGAGCACCACCAGCACCAGCCACGCCCCCACCGCCAGCCCGGCGGCGACGCCCTGCTGGCGCGCGAGGCACGAGATCGCATAGCCCGCGCCCAGAAACGTCGCCCCCAGCGCCACGGCGCTTGCGCCCAGCCGCGCCAGCGCAACCCATCCGCCAGCCGACGCGCCGCCGAGCATCGCCGCCAGCCCGCCCGCAACGCCGAAACCCACCGCCACCGCAAGCGCCAGCGTGGCCAGATGGGCGAGAAACTTGCCCGCCAGCAGGGCCATGCGCGGCGCCGGATAGCTGAGCGTCAGCGCCAGCGCGCCGCGCTCCACCTCTCCCGCCACCGCGTCGAACGCCAGCAAGAGCGCGATCAGCGGGACGAGATAGACCGTCAGCGTGGTGAGGCTTGCCACCGCCACCGTCAGCAGATCGACGCCCAGCGCGCCGGTCGGCCCCGATCCCAGCGCCGTCAGCGCCAGCGCGAACAGCGCCATCAGCGCGACCGCCACCGCCACCAGACGGTTGCGCCGCGCGATGGTCAGCTCGGTCGCGGCGATCGCCAGCACGGCGTTCATCGCGCGTCCTCCCGGCTATAGTGACGATAGAGGTCCTCAAGGCTGGGCGGCGTCACGTCCACATCCTCGACCAGCGCGCCCAGCGCCGCGACGCGGCCCAGGATCGCCAGCTTGTCGTCCGGGCCGCAGGACAGCTCGACCGCGCGCCCGTTCACCCGCCGCCCGCCCAGCGCGGCGGCCACGTCGTCCGCCGTCTCGGGGCGCGCCGCGACGCGCAGCAGGATCGGCAATCCGGCGCGGCGGCGCAGCCCGGTCAGGCTGTCGCAGGCGACCAGCGCGCCGC
>Ga0210044_10004030_pt1 | contig 20719 bp, 12 predicted proteins | sample CryGey13umfilter_2_FD_183959 | JGI IMG/M metagenome (GOLD analysis project Ga0210044, IMG submission 183959) | Groundwater microbial communities from aquifer in Utah, USA - Crystal Geyser 4/9/14 3 um filter (SPAdes) (version 2) | ecosystem: Environmental > Aquatic > Deep subsurface >... | reverse complement strand
CCTCTCATTTTCCTCCCCGCGCCCCAGGTACCCGCACCCACAAACTCACCGAAACACCGGGAATTCAAGGCTCTTCTTGCAGCCACGACCGCGGACCACTCCGTCCGAGATCAGGAGGTCTGAGACTATGCCCCTGCCAGCACCGACTCCAACTGCGGCACTGCGAACTCCGGTTGCTTGCTGAACGCGGCCAGGTCGCGCTTCCCAACCACGCGGGAGACGTCCAGAACCTCAATCTCCACGGGCTGGCCGCCTCGCGAGAGATGGAGGATGACGCCTTCTGCCAGGTCCCGGGAGTCCACCGGCTGTCGTTGGCTGAGCTCGACGACCATGGCGTCGGCTTCAGGGGAGTATCGTATCCGCATGGCTTGTGCCTCCTACGGAAACCGGTGTCAGGTGTCACGTGCCAGGTGTCAGGTCAACCGCGCAGTGCTCATCTGACGTGGTGGCCAGACAACGGCGGTCCTAAAGGCCAGTCGCACTCGTGCCATACACTGCCGACTCCCCACACATGAACTCAGCATAGATGCTGCTCGGGTCTCTGCCCGTCTTGCCGGCGGCCAGACGCCTGGCTTTGGCCAAGCCGGGACATGCCGCAGCTACCGCGCCATTCACTACTGCGACCCACATGTTCTCGTATCTCCGCAGCAACTCAGCGTAGTGGGCCTCTACCCAGCGGATGTCAGCGGCGTACTCGGGAGTGATGGTGGTCTTCTCGCTCATGGGCGCACCTCCGATTGCACAAGGCTCCAGGGACGAATCGGTCGGCGGACCGCGCTCGGCTCCCCTCAAGCGCGCTTGGGCGATAGCATAGCACGGGAGCCGAGCCGTGGCAAGGGAGCGCCCGGAGGTTCGCCCGTCGCTGCGTTGTTCCCCCATTGGGCAACGGGTAGCTCGAACACCAGACCACCCAGGCAATCGTCGGCACCAGCGTGTCCGCCCCTGGCATCACCGGCGCGCTCAGCCCGACCCCGGTTCCACACTCCCACGGCACGAAAGGCTGAAAGGAATCACCGCTTCCGGCGAGCCACTACCTCGGTTTCCTGCCTCAGCTTCACGATCACGTCGGCCGGGTAGTAGCCGGACACCGAGGTGTTTGGGTAGACCAGCGAGCGCGGCCCGATCACCGTGCCCGGGTTGCAGACCGCGTTGCAGCCGATCTCGACCCAGTCGCCTAAGATGACACCGAACTTGCGGAGACCGGTGTCGATCTTCTCTCCGTCGATCACCAGGGACACGTTGTCGCGGGTGATCTTGAGGTTGGAGATCTTCACGCCGGCGCCGAGGTGGGCGTGAACGCCAAAGACGCTGTCGCCGACGTAGTTGAAATGCGGGACTTGCGAGGCGTTCATGAGCACCGCGTTCTTCACTTCTGAGGTGTGCCCGACGCAGACTTCGTCCCCGACCAGAACGCCGCCGCGAATGTAGGCGCCCTGACGGATCTCGCAGTTCCTGCCGATGATCGTCGGCCCCTTGATCATCGCCCCCGGCTCCACGACGGTGCCTTCGCCGACGTACACGTCGGCGCCGATCCAGGCGCCCTCCATCACCTCGCCGTCGACGCGGGGGGCAAGGTGAGCCTTGACGTAGCTCTCGATTTTGGGGATCACGTCCCACGCGCGATCGACTCCGTCGAAGAGGTCTCTGAACGAGCATTCAGATAGATCGAAGAATGATTCCGGTCTCAGGTCCATGTTCATCCTCCCTCGGTGCAGCGGCGGATCGCCGCAAGCACTTGCTCCTGCAACTCCGGCGTCGCCGAACAAAGGACGTCGAAGGATTGCTCGATGTCGTCAGAAAACTGCAGTTCTCGGCCGTCGAAGGTCGTCACCACGCATCCCGCCTGCTGGGCGACGGCGACGCCGGAGAAGATCTCCACGTAGGGCTGCTGGTAGGCGAAGTAGACGTCCACCCGACCGGTGGCGACGTCGCCGAAGCCGCCCGGACCGCCGTTGGGCACGAGGAACTTCATGCTCTGGAACAGCGGCTCGAAGCGCTTGACCGTCGGGTACATGAACTTCGGCTTCATCAGGTAGGTTTCGAGGCAGGCGCTGGCCAACTCCGTCTCGGTGCTGGGGCGGATGGGCGCGGCGTCCACCAGGAGACCGTCGCGCACCTTGCCCGTGTACGCTTGGTGACGGTCGCAGAAGTCCACCGTCTGCGCGCAACAGTCGCCGATGACTGCCGCCAGCGGCTGGCCCGCCTCGTCGTAGACCGCCAGGGTGGTGTACCAGAACGCCGGGATGCCGCGCTTGTACAACCAGCTCCCGTCGAACGGGTCGGAGATCACGTACACCCGTGGCTTCGAGCGGGTGTACGAGGTCGAGAGGTCCAACCGTTTCGCCTCCTCCGACAGGAGGACGGCGTTCAGCCGAGACGTTCGCACACAGTCGATGAAGTGGTCTTCCGTGTCCTTGTCCACGCGGAACGTCTCCGGGTCCCACGACTTGTAGCTGCCGTCGCGCGTGGCGACCACTTCCGTGCCGCCGCCTTTGAGGGCGCGAATCACGCCCATGGCGCCGAGGACGGCCTCCAGCGCGAAGGCGGTGTACTCGTCGTACTTGCTCAGTTCTCCCATACAGGCTCTCCCAAGAGCGGTCAGCCGCTGCAGTTCGGGGCGGCGCCACAGGAGGGGGCGGCCGGGGCGCACGTCCCGCTCGCCGGGATCAGACAGATGAACCGCAATGACTGCTCCGCGTCGCTCCTGAACTGGTGCTCGTCGCCGCCCGGCACGTAGACCACCTCTCCAGGAGCCAGCGGTTCTTGGTTCCCCGCGCAGGTTACGGTTCCCTTCCCCGCAAGTACGAATACCTCGTGCTCCCACGGATGGGCGTGAAGCGGGGTGAAGCCTCCCGGCTCGACGTCGAAGACGCGCAGGTGGAAGTTCGGCGCGTCGGAGTCGGGGCCGATGACCCAGCGGACGGAGACGCCTTGCGCGCCGTCCTGTTCGACAGCCTGGCTCTGGACCTGCTCGAAGTGGGTGTGTAGCATCTGCTGGAACTCCCTCATCTGTAGCCCGAGGCGCCAAGTCGACGGGTCTGAGCGGGCCTCGGCTTGGCGCCTCGGGCTACAGTCACGATTCATAACAGTATGACGGAAAAGGCGCCCAGAATGCACACAGCCCGCGCGCCGGGATCGGCGCGCGGGCTGCGGAGAACTCACAATTGTGGGCGCCTACTGGGTCAGGCGTCCGCCACGTTCTGGGCGACCAGGTCGCCGATCTCGGAGGTGGACAGCCCGATCTTCCCGACCGACATGGACTTGATCTTGCCGCTCTCGAGCGCAGCGACGACGGCGTTCTCCACGATATCGGCAGCTCGCTGCTCGCCGAGGACGCTCAGCATCATCTGCGCGGCGCAGATGGCAGCCAGCGGGTTGATGACGTTCATCCCGGTGTACTTGGGCGCGGAGCCGCCGATGGGCTCGAACATGGAGACGCCCTCCGGGTTGATGTTGCCGCCGGCGGCGACGCCCATGCCGCCCTGAATCATGGCGCCGAGATCGGTGATGATGTCGCCGAACATGTTCCCGGTGACGATGACGTCGTACCACTCGGGGCTCTTGACGAACCACATGCAGCAGGCGTCGACGTGGTTGTACTGGCGCTTGATCTCGGGGTAGTCGGCCTCGCCGATCTCATGGAAGGCCCGCTCCCACAGGTCGTACACATAGGTGAGCACGTTGGTCTTCCCCACCAGCGTGAGCTGACCGGTGATCCCCTTGTCGACGTCCTCTTGCTTCAGTCCCTTCCAGGGCCGCGGAGAACGGTTGTTCTTGGCGTACTCAAAGGCGTATCGCAGCGCCCGCTCCACGCCCATGCGGGTGTACATGGATGACTGCACGGCAACCTCGTCTTTGGTGCCTTTGTGCGCGAAGCCCCCCATGCCGCAGTACAGGTCTTCGGTGTTCTCCCGAACCGCGACGAAGTCGATGTGCTCCGGCCCCTTGCCTCGGAGGGGAGTCTCCACGTTGGGGTAGAGCTTCACCGGCCGGAGGTTGATGTACTGGTCCAGAGCAAACCGCAGTGCGAGCAGGATGCCCTTCTCCAGCACACCGGGCTTGACGTCGGGGTGACCGATGGCGCCCAGATAGATGGAGTCGAACTGCTTCATGTCTTCGACAGCGGAGTCCGGCAGCACCTCGCCGGTTGCCAGGTAGCGGTCGCCACCAAAGTCGAAATGGGTGAAGTCAAACTTGAGGCCCGTCTTGGCTGAGACCGCCTCCAGTACCTTGAGTCCCTCGCGAACAACCTCAGGCCCGGTCCCGTCGCCGGGGAGCACTGCGATCTTGTACATTTGGTCCTCCTTGATTGACCGCACTGACCGAGGCGGCAAACACCCTTCGTACCAGTGCCTTGCACGGCTGACTCCAGTGGGTCGGTCCCCACATACCGGATTCGGCCCGTTGCGCTTCACAGACAGCCAGGCACCGGGGCGACCTCGGCGGTCGCGGGGAGGTGCACCCCGAATTTGCAAAGCTATTGCCCTCCCCGCTGCAGTGGAGGTATTCATGCCTGCCTGGGGACGCACGGGCTTGTTCGGGAGTGAGGCGCCGGGAGTACCCAACGAGTTGGGGCGTCCTGACCCGTATGCACAGGAATCACTCATGTTCGTGCTTCGCCTGAACACCCCGTCAGGTGGAAACGCAAGCCCATCCGATCAAACCCCTGGGGTCTGACCGCGACGGTGACGGGGCGAGTGAGACGTCAGCGTCGCCGGGGCAGCCACCGTGGCACACGCTCCCTCACCGTCTCGGCCCGGATTGACGGTGCATTTCCGAAGGAGGAGAGCCGCCTTCTCACCGAGTGACGAGCACGCGCGTCCCGAGCGGCTCCAAGTGGAGTCGGATCTCTTGGGTGGGAGCCTCTGCTCCCTCTTGCGTTCGGTCTGCGCGGTACAGGATGGCCGACTTCGGCGTGCGGAGCAGCCGCACGGTTGCGTCTTGGTCCACTCGTGTCGTGTTCACGAGCACCGTTCCCACCGATTCGTCCGCCCCCTCAAAGCTGCCCGCCGCAACCGCCGGCAGGGCGATTGCGGCCTTGACTACCTTCGGACCGCCTGGCTTCAGGGGTTCGCCGTTCGCGTCCTGGCGGTAGAACCATGCCTCCACCGAGGCGCACTGCACGTCAGGCGGCCGGCGAGTGGTGCCGAGAACGAGGTACTCGGGGAAGCGCGCGTACGGCTGGCAGTATGAAAAGAATGCCGGAGCAATCTCTTCCTGCCACTTGTTGCTTGGCTGCAGCGGCACGTCGTTGAGGAACGGGCCGGGGACCAGCCCGCGCGTGAGGTTGTTGGCCAGCACGCACCGGCGCAGTTCCGGACTCGGCCGCGTACCGAGCTGCCCTTGTCCCTGCACGCACGCGGCGCCGATGGCCGTCACGTACTCGTGATACAGGTAGGAGAACAGACCCCCCCCACGCGCGCCGACGGCACCGTGGTCCACCTCCCCGAATTGCCGGCTCCAGTAGGTCGCCATGTAGGGGATCGCCAACTCGCTCACGTTCTCCATGAACAGACCCAGTTCCGGCTGGAGCGGCTTCCCCTCCTTCAGGATATCCGCGCATAGGTCCCGGAAGTCGGTCCACATCCAGCTACCGTAGCCCGGCGGGTGACCGTGCGTCGCGCTGTAGCACGGCGCGCTCTGACCGCCGCCGATCTCCTGATCGAAGCTGATGAGCGGCACGCCAAGCTTCGCCACGTCGAGGAATACGCGCAACATGGTCTCCCGCGCCACCTTACTGCCGTGGCAGAGCGAGGCGGACAGCCCACGCCAGTCACCGAAGGCCCCGGCCCGGTTGTAGTCGTCCACCAGCCAGGGCTTGCCATCGGCGTCGTGGATGACCCTGTCGCGCAGCCGCTCGAACTGCGCCGAGTCGTCGAACGCGGGGCCATTGCCGGTCTGCTGGCGCTTCGTCACCCACCAGTACCCTGAGGTCAAGAACGCCGTTCGATCGCCTTGCGCCCGCAGTGCGGCGTTGGCTTGCTCCCAGGCCTCGTTGCTCGGGACAGCAGGCAGGTAGTTGATGCCGGCCCAGGTCCCGCGGTTCTCCCACCCGTACGGCACGAACACCACGTGCGCAAGCCCGGTCTGTTTGCGGTACGCCGTGGTCAGTTCCGGCAACCGCTCCAAGTTTGCCCCGACCGAACGCTCCCGCCCTTGCGGGTTGTTGATCGACCCGATGACGATCCCGGCCCCTTCCTTGAGGAACTGCGGAACGTCGTCCCGTTCTGTCAGCTTCTTCGCGCACCATGGTTGTTGCGTTGCCCACGCTTTGTACAGGTCCGCGGCGTCCCGCCAGTCCCCGTGGAACGTGCCAAGCACGACGTCGTAGGGCAGGCTGACTTCGGGCTGGGGCACTTCCGGCAGCAGGTGCGACAGGCTCATCTCCGCGGACCTGCCTGCTGAGGTCTGCAGGTTCCAGCGCTTGCAGTTGCCACCGGCGTCGTAGGCGGCCTGATACAGCCCCGCCGTCCTGTCATACAGAGCCGTGAACTGCGTGAACGCGGCTCCCGGATACACCGCGCTGCGCGACTGCGTCCGCGATCCCGGCGCTTCGAGAACGGAACCATCCGCCCACGGAAGGATCAGTCGATCGTCCTCGGCGTCGGCTCCCAAGGCACCCGGGTGCGCCATTTGCGGGAAGTCGATCTGGCTGACGGCCCAGTCGGATTCGTTCGTGAGTTGCAGGCGGAGCCGTACCATGCCGGTTGTGTCGGCAGACGCCGACACGCGGACGCCAAGCGGCAAGGAGCCGAGGGCTGAGAACCGCCAAGTGAGCGATCTGCCCCCCGTTCTCTCAGGGGTCACGCGCGCGAACTCTGCGGCAGTCACCGGGGTCGTCTCTCCAGCCGCCGGCTTGGTCAGCACGAGGCGGAACAGCGGCCGCAATGTGTCCGCGGCGACAAACTCCTGACCCGACGGTCGATCGACAAGGTGCGCAATCTCGCCTGTCTGTCGGTCGAATGACACGGCCATCTGCGTGGTCGCGAGGCCGATCTCGTCGCGCAATTCGAAGATGCCGGTTCCGTCGGGCAACCGGACGAGGTCAAGCGGTTGCCGCGGCGTCACGCGAACGTGTAACGCTGCCAGGTCGGCCTCGGCAAGGGGCTGGAAGGTGACGTCATCAAACAGCACCGTCGCCTTTGACGGCGTCCGCGGCGAAGTCCACACGCCCAGCGCAAACGCCCCGCGCGCTTGGTCGCTGCACTGCCCGGCGATCTGCCAGGCAGGCTCGCGCGCGCCCTCGCCCCAGACCTTGGCGAACAGGTGGTCGCCGAAGCAAAGGAGCTTCGCGCGCAGCCACTTCGCCGCGCTGAACGGCGTTGGCAGCGCCGCTTTGCCGAGGCTCACACTCGGGCGGTCCTGCCCGAAGTAGCAGAAAGCACGCGCTTCTCGATCCTGGAGGCATAGTGCCCGGAACTGGCCCTGCAAGCGTCCGTAGACGTACACCGCCGGCGGGTCACCTTCGTAGGAGACTACCCGGATCCGGACCGACGCCAGGAAGTCGGGCGTCGCTTGACTCTCCTTGAGGACCAATTGCGTGTGGTGCGGCTTGTCCGTGTGGATTCGGTAAAGCCTGTTAGCGGGGTTCTCAGGATCAGGGACTACCCCACAGTCACCAGCAGGCTGCTGCCATCCCTGGAGATCGCCGTCGAAGGACCACGAGCGTTCGGGGGCGGCGAGTAACGGCGTTACTGCCGCAAGCGCCAAGATGAACAGTCCGATGAGCATTGTCGATCCCTCCCTCGTGTGTTCGGACTGTCGGCCGGCACGGGACTGGTCGCCGCCGAGCGCAGCCGGCCGAAGCCATTGTGCACGAGGCCGGGCTTTGCTGTCGAGGCGGTCGCCTCCATTTGATAACGAGGGTACAATCCCGTGTTCCGGTTCGGTGCCGTTACGAGACCGGAGCACGCCGACCGTTGGGTGCGCCGAACCAGGTCAGGTTGTCAGTCCGGGGGATGCATGACCAGCCCTCCGCGGTGGCCGCGATCAGCGCGACGAGTTGGCGGTCTTGGCCGCTCGGCCACTCTGGTCTGCTGCCACTCTGTAGCCGACCACAAACAGACGCCTTAGGGAGACAGTGAATGTCCTTCGTCATCCGCAACGAGAAGCCCGACGACTGGCCGCAGATTCTGGAAGTAATGTGCGCAGCGTTCGGGAACACGCCCGAGCGATGGGCAGCGATGTACCCCGAGCTTTACGGTGCCGACAAGGGCAAATCGCGACCGCATTTAGTCGCTGAAGAAGACGGGAAGCTGCTTGGGTCCCTCGGAATCTACCCGGACGTGATCCGCGTCGGGAAGGCGCGCCTGCGGAACGGCGGGCTCGGCGCCGTGGCTACGGTCCCGGAAGCGCGGGGTCAGGGGATCATGACTGAGTTGCTGGCCGAGACGAACCGGCAGATGCTGGCGGAGGGATACGACGTGTCGCTGTTGGGCGGAGATCGGCTGCGCTACTCCCGCTACGGCTGGGAACGCACCGGGTCTGTCCGTCAGCTCTCCGTGTCCGCCAAGTACCTCCGGGCCGGTGGGGTGAAAGCTTGGCCGGTGCGGCGGTGTCGGGCAGCCGACCGCGACCAAGTCCGCAAGGTGTACGGCCGCTACCCATTCGGCAGCCTGCGCTCGGCGCGGGTGTTCTTCAGCCGACTCGAGCGCTCCGGTGCTGAGCTCTACTGCGTTGGGCAGGGGAGGAGCTTCCTCTACGCCGCGGTCCAGCCCGGCGATCACCCGGCGATCAACGAGATCCTCGGCGCGGCAGCCTCTGCGCCGGGCTTCGTCGGCGGCCTCCTTAAGAGCCTGAAGGCCGACTCGGTCTCGGTTCGCCTGCCGGACTTCGCCGACCCGCTCCGCGAAGCACTGCTTCCCTTCGCGACGACCCACAGCCAAAGCCCGCTCCGGCAGCTCCAACTCGTCAACCTGCCCTCCGTGCTCGAGAAGACCCGCGACCTGCTCGAAGAGGAGCTGGCGGAACTCCGTTGGCGCGAGTGCCTGTGCGTGGGCATCCCCGAGAGAAAGCAGTACGTCACGCTCATCCGTAAGACCACCGGCGGGCTGATGGTGGAGCCGGTGCGCACCACCCCCTGTCTCGACCTGGACTGGCGCGCGGCGGCGAGGTTGGTGTTTGGTGGACTCCCCGGCGAGTTCGACGCAGTGTGCCAGGGACCGTTCAAGGTGCTACGCGAGCTGTTCCCGCTCAAGTGGTTCTTCTTCCCGGCCGACAACGTGTAGGGGCCTCGCCTCTCGCGCTTACGGCCACGGGAACAGCGGCGCGGTCGTCCCGAATGCCATCGAGACCAGCGTCCAGAACACGGCCATGCAGAACTCGCCGAAGATCAGCCCGAGGAAGAAAGGGCGGGCTCTGCGCAGCATCGACATGCCGCCATAGCGGGCCAGCGGCCACTTGACGGCCCAGGCGAGGAAGATGGGGAACCAGAAGACCATGCAGGTCCACGAGCGGCTGAGGGCGAGGCCGAGCGGATGCAGGGGCCACCAGAAGAGGTGTAGGCGAGCCAGCGCCAGCCCCCAGGTCAGCAGTCCCCCCACGAGAAAAGACGTCAGGGCGGCAGGCGGCTGTTTCGCGCCCTGAACAAGCGCGGTGCCGTACTCGCGGAAGAACTGGACGTTGTTGCCCCAGTAGACATACGAGTACATCTGCACGGCGCCGCGATGGTAGGGCAGCCACAGGTGGACCACCGCCGACGAGAGCAACGCCACGACTGTGGCCAGACCGAACACTGCGAGCAGGTTGCGTCGGCGGACGCCCGTGCCGTCCGCCAGCCGCTGACCGTCGAGGAAGCCGGTAAGGACAAGCCCCCGCAGGTCACGGGTGAACAGGGCGTCGACAAAGGCCAGCGCCGTGAGGTTGCCGGCCCCCAACGTTTCGGTGGGTCGCCACATCACGAAGAGGTCGTTGGGGCGGAACGACCCCTCGGTCATGGGCAGACCACCCTCCGTGGTGCTCCGAGCCATGACCAGGCACTCGACAAACACGTACACGAGTAGCGTAAAGGCGGCCAGCCCGACGCTCATGCCCAACGCGCGGAACCACGCCACCGCCGCAACGAGGCAAACCGCCAGCCCGATCACCGCCAAGCGGTATGGCATCAACTCGGCCTGGTCCTGTGCGCCGTCACGTCCCAGTGCGCGGAGGCCGACTTGCCGCAGATGCGTGCGCCCGGCCCAGACCCAGTAGCAAACCAGCAACACGTACGCGCCGGCGGTCTCGTAGGTGGTCGCAGAGAGGGGATCCGGGTGACCAAAGGCGTTCAGCGTGATCTGCTGCATGAGGGAGAACAGGAAGAGTGACCACAAGCTGAACAGCAGGTCCGTGGGGAGCAGGTAGAACAGCCCCGTCGCAGCCGGCGAGAGGAACAGAACAAAGTACCCGCAGGCGTTCCACGGCCTCTGCACGAAGAACGGATTCAGCGGGGTCTGCAGCTTCAGCGCCGGCACCACCGGCCAGATCTCGTGCAGACCGTTGAGACCGAACACGAAAACCGATACGCCAACGCCGGTCCACATCAGCTTGCTGCGCCAGAACGACTCCCCGCCGCGCGACTGGATCATCTCCAGGGGCAGGGCGACCAACGGGAAGGTCAGCTTTTCGTGGTGCGACCACTGCCGGTACAGAATGGTCGCCAAGCAGAGGAAAGCGCCGAAGACGATGAGGTACAGCGCCATCCAGCCCGCCAACGGCAACACCCATGCCGCCCAGGGAATGGGCTCGCCGGCAGGCAGACCCTCATAGAAGTACCGCGCGACGGGAGCTTCGTCCGACGTGTGGCGCCATGGAACCGCCCACGGTCGAATGTGGGGGAAGAACAAGGTGCTCCACTGATTGGCGTCGTTCTCGTAGTAGCGGACGCCGACCATGGTCGCGATGAGTCGCTCCATCACGCCGCGGGAGGCGACCATGGAAGCGATGAGCATCATGCAGTGGGCGACGGCAATCTCGGCCGGCTTGAGGATCCAGGAGGGTTTGACCCGACCTACGACCTTGTTGACCAGGATCAGCACGAACAGGAGCGCCACCACCACCGGCGGTAACTGCAGAAACCCGATCATGATTCTGCCGGTCACCAGTTCGGCGTAGGACACGATGACGACCACCGCAAGTTGGGCGAACAGACCGATGGTGATGGCGCGAAGGGTCACCTGGAGTTCCTTGCGGGCAGCGACTCGAGCCCGAGGGAATGATATTGCATGGCCGTTCAGCCGGCAAGCCGCCCCACCTTGACGCACCACTCCGCGGTGGGAACAATCCCCCTCCCGCCGTCGTCTAACCGCGCAATGCCGGAGGGCGTTTGGGCAATCAGTCCCCGAGAGGTGACCATCGTGCGTCTGTTGAGAACCGCCGTTCTGCTGTTGCTCCTTATGCAAGTTGTGCTCCGGGCGGAGGGACAGCCGGAGGCCATCCAACAAGCCGAAGAAGCCCTTCGCGCCCGGGACTATGCCCGGGCGCAGACGCTTCTGGCGCCGGTGACCGGCGCCGAGGGGGCGAGCGACTACGCGCTGTTCCTGTTGGGCAATGCGCACTACTACGCGAAGCAGTACCCCCAGTCGGCGCAGGTCTACGACCGGCTGTTGAAGGACTTCGCCGACTCGCCGTGGCGGAAGAAGGCGCTGTTCAAGAAGGCCGACGCCCTGGCGCAGCAGAAGCAGTTCGGTCAGGCGGCCGACCTGCTGCAGCCTGAAGTCGAGCATCTGGTGTCGGACGCGCGGAAGGAAGAGGTTGCGGCGTCGTACCTCAAGTATGCGGAGGGGTACTTCAGGCCGGCCGACAAGGACAAGCAGCCGGACTACGAGAAGGCGCGCAGCCTCTTCGAGAAAGCCCTCGAGCTGGGCTTGACCCCGGAGAAGACCGCGCAAACCAAGTTGAGCGTGGCGCGGTGCTGGTATGAGGCGGGGGAGTTCGGCAATGCAGCACAGGGGCTGCAGGCGCTCCTCAAGGAGCACCCCGACGCCAAGGTGCTGCCCGACGCGAAGTACTACCTGGGGAGGGCGTATCTGCGCAGCGGCAACATGCGGCAGGCGCGCAACACGCTCCGCGACTTCCAGGAAGACTACCCTCAGAGCACGCTCCTGCCCGACGTGCTCTTCGCGCTCTCCCAGACGTATCACGTTCCCGCTCCGCAGGATGACCGCGAGCTGGACCTGGGCGTCAAGGCACTGCGCGAGTTCGTCCAGCGGTACGGCAAGCACCAGCAGGCCATCGTCGCCGACTACCAGCTCGGGGTCTCCTACTTCAACCGCGGTCGCTACGAAGAGGCGGTCGCCGAACTCTCCGGCTTTGTGAAGCGCTGGGGGAAGTCGGGCAAAGACGAGCTTCCGCAAGCCGCCAACCTCGTCGGGGTGGCCCTGGCAGCGCAGAAGCGCTACCCGCAAGCCATCGATACCTGGAACGAGTTCCTGGTCAAGTTCACCAACCATCGGCTGTGGAACCAGGTGCAGCGGCAGATCCTCGACACCGAGTACCTGATTGGCGACGAAGCCTACCGCGCGAAGAAGTACGCCGACGCCCTGAAAGCGTGGGACGCCTTCCGGGCGAAGTACCCGCTGGACGTGCGCAACCCGGACATCATGTTCATGCGCGGGATGATCCAGCACGACCAGAAGAAGTACCCGGAGGCCATCGCCGAATGGGCGAAGCTCACTTCCAAGTACCCGGAGACGGAGCCGGCGGCGCGGGCGTGGCTGCTGACGGGTGACGCCTACGAGACAAAGACGTTTGAGTTCGAGAAAGCCATCGAGGCCTACGGCAAGGTGGGCGAAGGGCAGTGGCAGGCGGAGGCGCAGCAACGGCTCGCAGCGCTAAAGCAGAAGAAGCTCGTCCTCTACACCGAGCGAACGCTGACCACGGCCGACGAGCCGAAACTCAAGGTGGTCACCCGCAATGTGGAGGCGCTGGAGCTACGGGGCTACCGGGTTGACATGGTCGACTACTTCAACCGACTGCACACGTTGGCCGGCGTCGAGAAGCTGGACTTGGCGCTCATCGAACCAGACCAGAAATGGACGCTCAAAGTACCGGAGTACGCCCAGTACAAGGAGGTCGAGACAGAGGCGCCCCTCCCCTTCAAGGAACCGGGTGTCTATGCGGTGACCTGCCAGGCGGACAAACTGGAAGCCACCACCGTGGTGATGGTGACAGACCTGAACGTCATCACCAAGGTCACCCGCAAGGACGCTCTGGTGTTCGCCGAGAACGTCCGCGAGAAGAAGCCGTTCGCCGGCGCGACGGTGGTGTTGAGCGACGGCGAGAAGGTACTGGCCACCGGGCAGACCAATGCCGACGGGATCTATCACGTGGCGCTCGACGTACCGCCGGCGCCTCGTCGGCCAGGGGAGGCAGGCGTCCCGACTGCGCCACAAGAGGCAGGCGAGACGCCTGCGCTACGGGACGTCAATAACCTGCGGGTGCTGGCATATTCCGGTTCGCACTACGCCTCGACGACCAGCGACCTGAGCAAGCTGAAGATCGTGCCCGGGCTCGAGCCGCGCGGGCTGCTCTACACGGATCGCCCGACGTACCGGCCCGGTCACACAGTGCGGCTGCGGGGGATCCTCCGCAAGGCGGAGGCCGGCGAGTACGTGTTCACAGAGGGCGAGGCGTTCGACCTGACTGTCACCAGCCCGGCCGGCGTTGTGGTCCACCAGGGACAGGTGAAGCTGAGCGCCTTCGGCACGTTCGCCGATCAGTTGGATCTCCCGGCCGACGCGGTGACGGGAGAGTACACAATCACCGTCAAGGATGTCGAGGACACCGCGCCTCCCAGTGTAGCCGCGGCCGCCAGGCCGCGGACCGACGCAGAGGCGCCCGTGACCACCGGCTCCGCGCCGGCGGCTACGGTCCCCGCCCTTGGCGGGCGCGGCTACGAGGGTGCGTCGCTCACCGTCACCGGAAAGTTCTCCGTGCTGGAGTACAAGCTGGAGCGCGTTCGGCTCGACTTGGAGCTGCCGAAGCGGACCTACCTGCGCGGAGAGGAGATCAAGGGGAAGGCGGTCGCGAAGTACTACTATGGTGAGCCGCTCGCCGGGCGCAAGGTGCGCTTCGGCTGGGACCAGGAGCCGGGGCAGGAGTATGAGACTGGGGCGGACGGCTCGTTCGAGTTCACGGTGACGACGCGGCGCTTCGATGAGGAGCAGACGGTGACGCTGTGGGCGCGGCTGGAAGAGGAGTCCATCACTGCACAGGAGCGGGTCTACATTGCGCCGGTGGCGATCCGGGCGTCGCTGACGACGGTGCGCGACGTCTTCCTGGTGAAAGAGCCGTTCGAGGTCGAGGTGAAGACCACTGACTTGGCGGCGAAGCCCGTTGCCGTGAAGATGCAGCTCCGGCTGTTCAAGCGGGAGAAGGACGAGACCGGCCGGGTGGGCGAGCGCGAAGTGCGCAGCCTGGGGGTGCAGACCGACCAGGAAGGCTCCGGCAAGGCCCGCGTTGAGTTCGCGGACAGTGGCGACTACGTCCTGCGCCTGCTGGGGACGGACGATCGGCAGAACCCGTTCTCCGTGGAGAAGCACGTCCGGATCGTCGGCGACGAGGACGAAGTCAAGCTGCGAATCTTAGCGGACACCGACACGTACAAGGTGGGTGAGACGCCGAAGATCAAGCTGGTCAGCCGGACCGAACCGCAGCTTTGCCTGTTGACCTACGAAGGCGACCGGATCTACGGCTACCAGGTGGCCTCGCTCGCCAAGGGAGTGAACGAGGTCGCCGTGCCGATGACCGCGAAGCTTGCCCCCAGGTTCGCGCTGGGCGCAGGGATGATGGACGGGGACAAGTTCCACTCAACAAGCAAGGTGTTCAACGTCGAGCGCGAGCTGAAGGTCACGCTGTCACCCGACAAGCCGAAGTACCTGCCCAAGGACAAGGCCAAGGTCACCGTCAAGGTGGCAGACCAGAACGGCAAGCCGGTGGCCGCGGAGCTTTCGCTGGCCGCGGTGAACGCCTCGCTGTACGCCGTGCTGGCTGACCCGACGCCGAACCTGGGCGACTTCTTCTACCAGCGCCCGTTTGTGGAGCGGGCCGTTGCGGGCGCGACCTCGTGCACCTTCAACTACAGCGCGCAGGCGAAGCAGGTGGAGGTGCAGACGAGGGACGCGAGACGCAACCTGAGCTTCGCCCTTGGCCAGCAGGTGGCGATTGGCGGACGCTTCGTGTACCAGACTCGACGGGCCGGCTCGTCTAGTGGCTACGGCGGCGGTCTGGGAGGGGGTGGGCTTGGCAACGTGGGTGGTGGACAGCTCTTCCAGCTCCCACCCGGCGTTGAGGCCTGGGGTGCCTACAATCCGCGCAACGCTGTCTTGGTCAGGGGTGAGGACGGAGCGGCCGGCGCCGCCGGTCCCGTGGGGCAGGAGTTGGCCGAAGCGGTGGAAGCGCCGCCGGAGAGCGCGGGCAAGCCAACCGCAGCCCTGGCCGACATGCCGATGCTCGGCGCGTTGTTCGCCCAGCGCGGGGAAGGCGGCGAAACCGAAGTCCGCACCGCCTTCGGCGAAACAGCCTTCTGGGACGCTCACGTCGTGACGGCAGATGACGGCACCGCGACGGTCGAGTTCACCGTCCCCGACTCGATCACCGAATGGCGCCTCACCGGGCGCGGCGTCACCAAGGCGACGCTGGTCGGGCAGGCGACTGCTTCGGTCGTCTCTGCGAAGCCGTTCCTAACGGAGCTGAAGACACCGACGCTGCTCCAGCAAGGCGACACTGTCTATCTCGTGGCTGAGGTGCACAACAACACCGACACTTCGGTGAAGGCAGCGGTGCTGCTGGGCTGCGAGATCGGGAGAAAGGCTGAGCAGAGCAAGCAGGAGGCGGACGTGCCCGCTCACTCGCAGCGGGAGGTATTGTTCCGAATCGAGGTCGCCGACGGCCGCGAGGCGAAGCTGACCCTCACGGCGAGCGCCGGTGACGGACTGACCGACATCAGTGAGCACACGGTGCCCATCCGCCCGTGGGGCATCGAGTTTGCCGACTCCGCCGGTGGCACCGCCGACACGCACCGAACGGTAACTCTGCAACTGCCCGAGCAGCCCTACACCACTCGCGACCTGGAGATCACCGTCGGTCCGTCTGTCGAGCGCGCCGTCCTCGACGCAGCGACGCAGACTCCGGTGCGGTGCTTCAGCATCGCCTCGGGGGTTCCGGCACGTGCCCTCGCCATAGCGGCAGCGGCGCGGTACCTGCGGCAGTTGGGGCGCGGTGAAACGCCCGACTGCCGGTCGCTCCAGGCCAGTCTGACCGGTCTGGTGACCCGTTTGCTCGCGACGCAGAATGACGACGGCGGCTGGAGCTGGGCGCAGCCCCAACGGCTGCCGCTGGAGAATGCGCAGCAAGACCAGAGCGACGTCTTCGTGACGAGCCAAGCGGCCAGCGCGTTGGCGCAGGCGCAGGCGCTGGGCGTTTCCGCGCCGCCGGAGCCCTTGGCCAAAGCCAAGGCGTTCCTGCAGAACCAGTTCCAAGCAGCCGGGGAGAGTGACTACGAGCGGAAGCTCGCGATCCTGGACGCACAAGCCCAGGCGGGCGAAGCCGACTTTGCCTACGTCAACCGGGTATACCGGGTGCGCAACCAGTTGGATGCACGAGGACTTGCGGTCCTCATCCAGATCCTGGCCCGGATGGAGCGGGCCGGAACTGCGAAGGAGCTGGAGGACGCGCTGGTCGCCAAGCTGAAGCAAGCGGACGGCAAGGCGTTTGCGCCTGCGAGCAACCAGGAGCGTCGGTTCGGCGGCGATGAAGTCGAGACCACCGCCCACGCCCTATTGGCGCTGGCGATGGTTGACCCTCAATCCAAGCTTCTGCCGGCCCTGGCGGAATGGCTCTGGGCTCGCCGCGTCGGCGTGGCGTGGGCAACCGACCAGGCAAGCGCGGCAGCGGTGCAGGCCCTTGCCTACTACACTGCCCTGGCCAAGCCGGCGACCGACCGTTACACCCTCATGATCGCCGCCAACGGCACGGAAGTGAAGCGACTCGAAGTCGATGGCGCCACCACGACCGTGACCGTTCCCGTGCCGCGCGACCTGGTCGCCGGCAACGAGGCGAAGGTCAGCTTCGCCCTGGAAGGCCGGGGCCAGTACACCTACTCCTGCGTCCTGCGGGGCTTCTCGTCGAAGGTTGAGGAGTACGACGCCGGCCTGGAGGTCGAGCGCAGCTACGTGCACGCGCCCGTGACGTTGGACGGCAAGCCCATGCCGCGCGGGTTCAGCACGGTGGAGATCGACAACACCTGGACCAACGACGCCAAGGAGATCGCCGCCGGCAACTACACCGAGGTGCGCCTCAACTGGCACAAGCGCCTGCGCGACTTCAACCCCGGTAGCTACGTAGTTCTGCGCGAGCCGTTCCCCGCCGGCTGCCAGCCGCTGACGCAGTCGATCACCGGCAACTTCGAGCGCTATGAGATTGGCGACGGCGAACTGGTCTTCTACTTCCACACCCGCGGCGAGAGCTGGCCCAGCGGCTCCGCCAACTACCAGCTCTACGGCCGCCTGCCCGGATCGTACCGCGGGCTGCCAGCCCGCGTCTGGTCGTACTACCAGCCGGACCTGTATGCCTACAGCAAGCCCTCCGACCTCCGCGTGCTGGAGCGCGGCCGGAAGTCCGGCGACGAGTACCGCCCGACGCCGGACGAAACCTACAACCTGGGCAAGGCGTACTTCGAGCGCGAGTCCTTCAAGGAAGCCGAAGCGCAGTTGGCGCCGTACTACGATCAGTTCAAGCTGCGCGACGAGCCGTCCAAGGAGACGGCGCGGATGCTGTTCTACTGCTATCTCGATCAGGAGAAGCACGACAAGGTGGTCCGCTTCTTCGAGGTGCTCAACGAGCGGCACCCGACGCTGGTGATCCCGTTCAGCGACATCGTCGCCGTCGCCCGCGCCTACAAGGCCCTCGACGAACGGGAGCGGCAGATGCAGGTATACCGCGCCACCGCCGCCGCCAGCTTCGACCGCGAATCGCGGGTGGCCGGCATGCTGAATGAGGAAGGGGAGTTTGAGGCCAGCGTCGAGTTCATGCGCAACTTGGCGTTGACCTACCCCGACGTGCCCACCACGGAGCTGGCGCTGTACAACCTGTCCCAGTACCTGTACGAGAAGGCCGGCCAACTGGAGAGCGACGAAGCGCTGAAGAAGGCGGGTGTCACCAAGCAGCAGCTCATCGAGCGGGCCGCGCAGCAGATCCAGGCATTCCTGGCGCTTTACCCCGAGAACGTCGTGTGCGATGAGGCGAGCTTCTCGCTGGCGAATGCTTGGGTCGAGTTGGAGCAGTTCGACAGAGCCATCCAATGGTGCAGCGGGCTGCCAGCCCGCTATCCCGACAGCCCGTTCCAGGACGACTTCGAGTACATCCAGGCCTACGGGCACTTCCTCAACGCGCAGTTCGACGACGCCCTGAAGCTCTGCGAGAAGCTGGCGACCGCGAAGTACCCGCAGCCCGACAAGTCGCTGGCGCCCAGCGGGTTCCAGACGCTCGCGCTCTATATCGCCGGACAGGTCTACCATTCGCAGGGGCGGGCGGCAGACGCGATCAAGTACTATGAGCGCGTCGCCGAGAAGTACGCCGATGCGAGGGAAGCCATCGAGTACTTCAAGCAGAAGGGCGTCCACGTGCCAGAGGTGACCATTGTCCACGGCGCCGAGCCGGTGACCCTCAAACTGTCAGCCCGCAATGTGCCCACGGCGGAGCTGCAGGTCTACAAGGTGGATCTGCTTAAGTTCTACCAGATGCACCGCAACCTGAAGGGGCTGGCGCAGATGAACTTGGCAGGCATCAAGCCGTACCTGCAGCAGACCGTCACCCTGGCCGGTGGCGAGACATATCTCGACAAGGAGACGCCCGTTGCCCTCGACCTGAAGGAAAAGGGCGCCTACTTCGTCGTGCTGAAAGCTGAAGGCGCCTCCGGGTCCGGCATCGTGCTCCGGACCGACCTCGACCTGGAAGTCCAAGAAGAAGCCGACAGCGGCCGCGTCCGCGTGAATGTGGTCAACAAGACCACGGACGGGTACGAGCCCAAGGCCAGCGTCTGGGTGGTTGGCACCGGCAACAAGGAGTTCACGAAAGGCGAGACCGATTTGCGCGGTCTGCTCATCGCCGACGACATCAAGGGCACCGCCACCGTCATCGCCAGCAAGGGCGAGCAGTACGCCTTCCACCGCGGCACGACCGTTCTGCAACCCGAGGTCGCCGCCGGCGAGGACAAGGCCACAGCCCGCACTGAGAAGGCCAAGGCCGCCCCCAGGAAGGGAGAACCCCAGGCAGACTTCAAGCAGCAGGCGCTCAGCGAGTTGTCAACCTCCAACTCAGCCATCCAGCAGCGCCGCCGCGGACAGCTTGAGGAGCAGTTCAAAGGTGGCGGCTCCGGCGCGCAGGCGGGCGTGCAGGTGCAGCAGGCGTTTTGAGCGGGCGCGAATGCGCGGCACGCGCCTGCGGGAGCGCTTGTTCGGGCGGCCCGAATCAGGGACAATGGCCGTGAGCCCACAAGCCGGGTGTCGCCGCTCTGAATGGGAGGGGCGCGTCGTTTCACGGAATCCAGCGAGGGAGTGAGTGTTCATGCCATCTGCCGCGGTAGCCACGGTGTCCCGGATGATGGAGTCGCTGCCGGAACCCGCCCAGGAGCAGGTCGCGAGTCACTTGCGCGAGTACATCCTGGACTTGCGGGACGAGCTGAAGTGGGACTTGGCGCTGAAGCGGACGCAACCGCGACTGATCGCAGCCGCCCGGCGCGCGAAGGAGGAGATCGCGCAGTGTAGGCTCGTCTCCCAATCGTAATCTGCGGGCGGTCCTATCGTATGTGGTCGCGTGCACCGCCGCACGCATCAACGCCCTCCAATCCCAAATCCAAGATCCCTAAGCCACCACCCCCTCACTCGCCGCCTCCCCACCCATAACATCCACCGCAACCACGCGGAACTGCGTGGGCGGCGGGACGGGGAGCGGTGCGCCGGTGCAGCTCCCGATGGTGGGTTCGGTGATGGTGACGAGGGACTGCCACTCTCCCATGCCGTCAAGCTGCTGCACGGCGAAGTGGTCGAAGGGCGGCTCGGGCAGGTTGTTCAGCCAGTTCCACACGAGGTAGAGGTCGCCGGACTCGTACACCTCGGCGTGCTGGATCACCGGCGCTTGGAGCGTCCCCGGCACGCTGCCTTCCTGCGTGATGGGGAGTTCGTTGCTCGCCTGCGACTGCTCCTCCATGTTGTAGACGACCACGCGGACGGTCTGGGCGGGGTCGAGGCCCAGGGCGGGGCCGGTCCATTCCTGCGTCTGCGCGTCGAACTCCGTGGCGAGGAGCGTCCATTCGCTCATCAGGTTCTTCTGCTGGATCTCGAACCGGTGGAACCCGGCGGGGCCGGTCCAGAACCAGACGACGGAGAGGTTCTGCGGGCCGACTTGGGTGACGGACTGCAGCGTCGGCGGGTTGAACGGCATCGGCGATCTGCTGCGCCCGCGTCTCGCCCACGTAGTCGGTCCTGGCCGCCTCGAGGGTGCTCAGCAGCGCGGGGAAGAAGAGACTGTCCCGGTAGATGACCGTCTTGGAGCTTGCCATCGCATTGACCTCCCAGTCGATTCCGTAGGATAGGTTTCCAACCTGTCCTCCGTAGGCTCAGACCTCCTGACATGCCCCCCGGCTGGAATGCTACATTTGGTCCGGGTCTTTCACGCTGAACAGCAGCCGGTAACGCGTCTCCGGGAAGGTCGGGTGGGTGGCGTTGACGGCCGCGCAGAGCCC
>Ga0210044_10004029_pt1 | contig 20722 bp, 15 predicted proteins | sample CryGey13umfilter_2_FD_183959 | JGI IMG/M metagenome (GOLD analysis project Ga0210044, IMG submission 183959) | Groundwater microbial communities from aquifer in Utah, USA - Crystal Geyser 4/9/14 3 um filter (SPAdes) (version 2) | ecosystem: Environmental > Aquatic > Deep subsurface >... | reverse complement strand
TATGGCGGAGTGGCTGTGCCGGTTGTGCTTACGTAGCGGGTTGCCGCTTCGCAATTAAAAATTAATCCGTTAGCTAACGGAGAAAAATTAAAAATTAGTAATGCTAGTAGTTTGGTTTTCATCGGTAGCTCCTCAATGGTTTTATAAGGAAAAGAAAAATGGGAAACGGAAAAAGATTAATTAAAATTTTGTTTTGGTTAAAGGCGTACTTGTCCGGCGGTTTCTCAAGCCGGTTGTCTTGCGATATACTCAGTGCGGAGATGAGTATGTTTGCAAGATAATTGTGTAGTAACTGCGTAAAATGGTTATTCATTTTATTCCCAAATAAATTGACGCCGTTTTACCAACCTAACGAACATTTTGTTCTGACTGATTGATTAATTTACTTTTTGTTTATAATTAATGCAATAGAGGGATTGAAATTTTAAAACACGAAATTTGTGCACATCATAGTAACTCACCTTACGCAGAAGTCTGAAATTATAATGTAAATCGATTCCGAAAGCTTTCGGAATCGATAAAATGTTTGTTTTTTACGAAGCTACCGCTTCGTACTACAATTTTTGCTTAAGGTGAGATATTAAGTTGATTGATTAAAACCCGGCACCCGTTTGATTCCGGGATGGTTAAGTAAAATATTTTATTATAACTTGCTCACTACTTTCTATTATCCGGCTTATTTCATAACAACCAACTTTTTGGTTTCGGAAGATGCGCCTGTAATTAATCTGTAAAAATAAATTCCGCTGGCATAACCCGCAGCATTAAATTTTACTTCGTGCACTCCCCTGCTCAATCTTCCGTTAATCAAAGTTTCAACTTTCTGTCCGAATATATCAAATACCGTAAGGCTAATATTGTCCTCTCCGTTAATAACAAATCTAATATTGGTTGTAGGATTAAATGGATTCGGATAATTTTGATAAAGTGTGAATTGTTCCGGCGAAGGATTTGCACTCTTGACATCAATGGTTGTTGGAGGATAACTAATCATCAAATTATCAATGTATATTGTGCCAAAATAATTTTGTCCTGCAGTTCCTCCATTTCCAAAAGCGATCGCAATTTTTTTTAATGCTAGCGGAAATACCACATTTGTAGAACTTGGAATTCGTGCTTTTAAGGTTTCAAACCCTGTGGAGTCTGTAGCAAATTTATTTGTATTTAGTCTGTAGCTCACTCCCATTGCGTCTTCTAAATCAAAAAACAGGCGATGAAAACGTCCGTCGGATCTAACATCCAAATACATTGAATCGGGCAATCCAAATGTCGGAATATCATTCTTAATGTATATCCAATTATAAATATTCGGTTGATACACAAACGAATAATCAATCTGAAAAGAGAAATTGCCTATCGATGAATAAAGCGAACTGAGTCTTAATGAAGCGGAATCTAAATTTTCTAATTCATAATTCCATCCTTCAAGATTTTCTAGCGAATCAATCACATTCTTTCCCTGACCTATTTCTACTCTTACTTCTGCTGTGTCGGCTGCATTCATAAAAGAGACGTAAACTTTTGTGGTGCCTTGCTTTTTCCCTTTAAATTGTCCCAGCACATCCAATGTGCCCACCGAAGAATCACTCAATGCCCATTGAAGCTGCACGGGATTTATATTTTGCACAATGTTATCTGTGTCGAATACGGTAGCTTTAAAAACAACAATTCGTGTATTATCCGTAACTGCTTGTTTCGGTTTTAGTTCGATATCTTTCACTCCCTTTACGACTATAAAAACGGAGTCTGCCAAGTTTTGATATCTAACAATAACATACCCGGAATCTGCAGTTGAAGCGGCAGTAAAATTTCCTGCCGATGTAATTGTTCCGAGTGATTGTTTACTTAATTGCCATTGAATCAAAGATGAATTTAAGTGAACAGGATTGTAATTATCGTCAGTTCCCTGCACTGTAAAACTCATTTGCTGATATAAAAATATTCTCGGAGCTGGCGGTGAGATGTGAAGTATACTTAACGCACCTTGCAACGCAGAGGAAATAACAATTAAAGCATTACCAACAGAACGTTCACCACCAGGATCGGAGGGACTGCTAATTATCTGATTTCGTGCAACAAGCACAGATGAGCCGCCTCCATCAAGGTTTACAGCATCGGTGCAGCCAATAGATTTCATATATTCAGCGAGTTCTTTAATCGTCATCCCAACGCTTAATGAACTTTGTCTTCCATCCACAACAAGAAGATAAAGTTTTGTGCTGTCTGCGCCAAATCCAACAGCAGTTCGTGGATGACGTGAGCCTGTATGCGTTCCGCCGAAACCTTCGAAGCCATCAAAATTGTCCGGTATTTGACCGTCAATTATCATTCTCGGACCGCCCCCCATTAATCCTGCTAATCTTCCTCTTTCAGGTTCCGAGCCGAGAAATAATGTAACTGTATCACCAATTGATATGTTTGAATTTAAAAATGTTGCCGCAGCCTCGTTACCGGATAAAACATACTTTCCGTTAATAGCCATACTTCCGATCGAATTTTCCTTAGCTTCGGCAATAAATCGTATCGGTACATTAATTAGAACCGGATCAATTGAGTTTAACCTAATTTCAGTGCCAAACTCGTTGGTTAATGTTGTGGGAGAAAAATATTTATTATAAACTAATAATTGATTTGTCCCTCTCTCACGGTTAACACCAAAAATATCTAATGAATTTCCATTTGAAGCGGTCACAGTTCCGCTAAAGTTCAATATTTCCACGAAAGGTTTTTTATTTATATCGTAACCAAACGAGCTTCGCTGGTGTGTTCTTCCAAATACATACTCTTCATCTTTTATCTGTGAGTTAGAAAGAAAAGTATACGGATTGGTAGGAGCGCTTATTCCGAAATAATCGCCATTTATAGCACCGAGCACTGTATGTCCGGGAGAATCATTTCGAAGTGCCATAGAAGTAGGTTTTTCTAAACCGTTGCCGAGCTTGTCATGCGCAACTTCTGTTTCTATGGAGATGTACGGATTTGTTAAATCAAATTCGAGAATAGAAATATTCCAGGGTACGGATGGTTTTACAACCTTGTGCAGAATAGCTCCGGGACCTATGTATTGAACTGTTGAATCCTGAGCATAAGCATTCAACAGAAAAGAGAAGAAAGTTAAAAAGAGAATTGTAAATGTTTTTTTCATGGTAATATCCTTTGTTCAAATAAATGAAAATATTTTAGGATACATTCATATCTGCATCCCGAAATTACAAATACAAAATATTAAGTGAAAGTAATAACTGGCTGAACTTCTAAAGCTAATTAATTGGCAAAAATCAAATTCTCCTTCGGAAACCTTCACCCAAAACTTCGTGCACGTTGTTGATGATGACAAATGCATCAGGGTCAACTTCTTTAATAATATCGTTGAGTATACCGAGTTCGCGCATTGTAACAACTGTAACAATAACTTCGCGCTCAATATTGCGGTACAGCCCACGTGATTTTATTGCTGTTGCGCCACGGCTTAGTTCGTTCGTAATTCGTATACCAATTTCTTCATGCTTCTCAGAAATTATATATGCCGCGCGTGCGTAATCAAAGCCGTCAATTATAACATCAATAATTCTTGAAGAAATGAAAAGCAAAAAGAATGCATATAGTGTAAGTGAAAATGCGGGTCTTCCGCCGGAGAGGTCTTTAAGCTCAATTATAAACCCTGCAAGCACAATCACAATAAAATCAATAATCATTATTGCCATGCCCGGTTTAACACCTAAACGTTTTTGCATTATAGCGGCAACGATATCTGACCCGGCAGTAGTACCTTTAAACTTAAAGATGATGCCAAGCCCAACTCCTAAAAGTACAGCTCCAATAAGAATTAGGAAAAGAAAATCGTTTTGAAGTAAGTCTTGTATTGTGGAAGTATCCTGAAGTCGTACAAAACTAAACCCTGGAATATCGCCACGGAAAAAATCTATAAAAAAAGAATTCAGTGTAAAACCAACAAATGTTCTCACACCGAATTGTTTACCAAGTACTTTTACGCCCCATAAATAAAGCGGCACATTTAGTATCCACATCATCAAACCAACCGGAATTGTGCTGTTTGTAGCATAGTGGATCGCCATTGAAAGACCGCTTACTCCTCCGGGAACAACGCGGGCATCAATCAAAAATACGCCGATCCCGATTGCCATTAATGCTGCCCCGATTGTTATAGCTATATAATCTAACACCGGATGCTTTTTTAATATTTTATTTGTCATTCTATTCTTTGAATAAAAAATTAACATACAAATATATGTAGTTACAAAAGATTTGCCCAATAAATAGAATTGCATTTTTCATTTGTCCGGTTTTAGTTAACGATAATTAATTCAAAATTATATAACACTTTTAATTAATCTTGTAACTAATATTTGAAATTCCTTCCTTACCTTTACACAGTAATAAAAAAGAAAGGATAAATAATGACAACCGAAATAATAAAAATTGAAGGGATGAGCTGCATGCATTGTGTTAAAGCTGTACAATTAGGACTTCAAAAACTAAACTTGCTTGTTAAAAATGTTAAAGTTGGCTCTGCAGAGGTTGAGTATGATGAAAATAAACTATCCCGCACAGACATTATAACGGCAATCGAAGAAGCCGGTTATAAAGTGGTTTCTTAATAAAGGGAATGCGATGTCAAGTAATTTGTTAATCGAAAATGCAGGAAAAATAATAACTTTACCCGTTGAAGGAATGACCTGTGCGAGTTGTGTTGCACGGGTTGAGAAGGCAATAAAAAAAGTTGATGGCGTTGGTAAAGTATCAGTTAACCTTGCCACCGAAAAAGCAACCTTTGAAATTGATCCTTCAAAGATTAATTACCGTGATATAGTTGAGAAGATTGAATCTGCCGGTTATAAAGTTGATGTCTCGTCGCTTGAACAAAAAAAAGGAAACGCATTGCCCGAGAATAAAGATAAAACGGATTTCGAAACTGTGTTGCAAAGAGAGTTTATCTTTGCGGTAATTTTGACAATCCCGATTCTCATTTTAAATATGGGAATGATGTGGGAAACCTTCCACAACATAGTTCCACTATCGATGGATTACATCAATAAAATTCTTTTGATATTAACAACACCTGTTGTTTTTATTCCAGGTAAAAGGTTTTATAAAATTTTCTGGGCTAATCTTAAACATTTTTCAGCGGATATGAATTCGCTTGTGGCAGTTGGTACAGGGGCTGCATTTATTTACAGTCTTACCGTCACACTATTCCCTGCAACAATCCTAATACATGGAGAATTGCCTCATGTTTATTTCGATACTACTGCGGTTATAATAACTTTAATACTAATGGGCAGATGGCTTGAAAGTCGTGCTAAACAGAAAACTAATTCGTCAATAAAAAAGTTAATGGAATTAAAACCCAAAACCGCATTAGTTATACGGAATGGAATTGAAACTGAAATTAAACTTGAGGATTTATTAATCGGAGACATTGTGATTGTTAAACCCGGCAGCAAAATTCCTGCTGACGGAATTATTAAAAAAGGAAATTCTGTTATTGAAGAATCGATGATTACCGGTGAAAGTATTCCGGTTGAAAAATCAATTAATGATAAAGTAATTGGCGGAACAATAAACAAATCCGGCTATTTAGAATTTTCAATTACTGCAGTTGGTGAAAATTCGGTGCTTGGACAAATAATCAAAATGGTAGAAGAAGCGCAAGGCTCCAAAGCGCCTATACAAAACCTAGCGGATAAAGTTGCTGCGGTATTTGTTCCGGTTGTAATTGTAATAGCAATATTAACATTTATTATCTGGTTAATTATCGGAAGCGGAGAAAATATTTTTAGTCATGCTTTGATAAACTTTGTTGCCGTTATAATTATTGCTTGCCCCTGCGCTTTGGGGCTTGCAACTCCCACGGCTATTATGGTTGGAACGGGCAAGGGCGCGCAGTTAGGAATACTTATTAAAAACGGCGAAAGCCTGGAAAGAGCGCATAAAATATCTACAGTTATTTTTGATAAAACAGGAACAATCACAGAGGGCAGACCCAAGGTTACAGATATAATAACATTCAACTCAGTAGAAGAAAGTCTTTTACAATTTACTGCAAGTGTTGAAAAGAAGTCAGAACATCCGGTGGCTTCCGCAGTAGTTGATTATGCAGCGGCGAAGAATATTAAATTAATTGAACCCGATAGTTTCGAAAGCATAGCCGGAAAAGGGATTATTTCGCTAATCAATGGAAGTGAAATAATTGCAGGCAACTTAAACATGATGAATGAAAAAGATATCGATTTGTCTCAATATACTTCTGAAATAGAAAAGCTTCATGCAACAGGTAAAACGTTAATCTTCACAGCTATAGACAAAAAACTGAAAGGCATTTTTTTAATTGAAGACCCGATAAAAAAAACATCAGCAGTTGCAATTGCTGATTTAAAAAAGATGGGAATAAAAACAATAATGCTTACCGGTGATAATAAGGCAACTGCAGAAGTCATTGCGAAAAAAGCGGGAGTTGATTCATATGAAGCTGAAATTATGCCTGAAGATAAAGCAAAAGTTGTCAAAAAATATCAAAACAAAAATGAAGTTGTGGCAATGGTAGGCGACGGTATAAACGATGCTCCAGCGCTTGCACAAAGCGATGTTGGCATTGCGATAGGAAGCGGCACCGATATAGCTATTGAGACAGGCGGCATAGTTTTAATCAGCGGCGATTTAAACGGCGTAGTTGATGCGATAAAACTTTCGCAAAAAACAATTAAAACAATTAAACAAAATTTATTTTGGGCTTTTATTTATAACACAATTGGAATTCCTTTAGCCGCAATAGGATTGCTCAATCCAATGTTTGCAGCGCTTGCCATGTCACTCAGTTCCGTATCGGTTATTAGTAATTCACTCCGGCTCAGAAGTTATAAACCAAATAAATAATGAATCCAATCTAAAAGGCACTATTAACCGAAGTCATTGCGAGGGCAGCAGCACGAAGCAATCTCAACAAATGAATCAGATTGTTTTCCGTTAGTTAACGGATTTTTTATGTCAAAATATTTATGTGTTTACAATTTATAATTTTACATTGTACATTGTACATTGTACATTTTTAATTGCGGCTTGCCGCGCTATGTATTAGGTTTGCATTCCGGCTTTTGAAAAAAAATCGGTTACAAAAAAAACTTTTGTGTCAATTATACTTTTGTTAGAAAGTAAATGGAATGGAATTAATTCTAATTATAGCCTGGCTAGCAATAATAAATGGGGGTTTAGGCGGGCAATATATATTAAACTGGATGGGTAACCAACCTAAGTTCACTGGCGGCGAAGCAATAAATGTGTCACCCGGTGTGATGACCTGGTGGCGTGAATTATCAAAGCTTTTATGGGCTGTTATTGCCGTAATTATTGAGATATCGCGAGGCAAAGAGTTAAAATATTTTTGGCCAGGATGGCTTTCGCTTACAACAATAATAATTGCCGCATTTACAGGCGTTATTGAAAATATTGGTTTTTTTTATTTGCCACGGTTTTATTCGCCCCATCTCTATGCTCCCTATGTTAATGTTTATTTAGTGCTTCTTCCATTTTTCGGCAAGTTTATGTTTGATGCCGAACTTAGAAAAGAACATTGGATTGGCGTTATGTTAGTTGTCGGCGGTCTTGCAATTCCTCATCTACCATGGTTCTTCGGAGGTCATTCGGATAGTTCGCTTGACGGCAATGCAATTCTTTGGATTGTAATTATTAATCTTTGTTTATGTTCGCAGCAAATATTGAACAATAAAACAGTTCAAACGTCTTTGCCCCATGTTGGTCCTAATGCACTTGTAGCCTGGCGTGAAGTATGGAAGATGTTGTTCATCAGTAGTGCGCTGTTATTTTTCCCGTTGATTGGCAATGCAATGAAAGTTAATCTGCCTTCAGAAATTCCAACTACAGAATTTGAAGAAAGAGTTTTATCCAAACTTGATGAAGGCAATCAGCAGTTTTTGCTTAATTATTATGATAAGTCTGATGAAGAATATTTTTTGAAGAACAATTTAACTGAAGATGTAAAAGTTGAAATTGAAAAACTCTTTTCTTCAGTTGAATACAATAGATTCTTCGCACTATTCGACAGTAATATTTTGCCTGATAACTGGCTTCCGATATTATTTGTTATTGCAGCAGGTTTAACGGGATATGTTTACAGTTTCGGTTTTTTCAAACTTTCCAAATTCTCTGCGCATCTTTGGGTGCCTTACACAAATCTTTGGCTTGCATTCCTTCCGTTTGTAATGTTATTGTTCGGTAAAGATGTTACAATTTATCAAATACTTGGAGCTGTTGTTGTAACCGGCGGTTTGATAGTAGGTGTTTCCGATTACAGCCATAATAAAGTGGAGGAAATTGAGAAGAAGTATCAAGATTAATAGACATGCAGAGACACACATCCGTGCTTGTCTCTGCAATTTCTAATATTACATCTTCGGTAATCTTTCAAGGTAAGAGCTGTTGCTTAATATTGCAAAGGTTTCTGTGTTTCTTAGTTCATCCAGGTTGAAGCAGTTCATATAGCTCATCGAACTTTTTAATCCGTCCGAAATACTATCTATAGTATTTTTAACCGAACCTTTATATGCTACCATTGTTTCCTCGCCTTCAATAAATTCGTTGCGCATTTTAACTCCGAATGATGCCGAACCGCGGTACTTCTTCCACAACTGTCCGTTGTATTTTATCACTTCACCGGGCGTTTCCCTTGTACCGGAAAGCATTCTTCCTAGCATAACTGCATCGGCACCTAGAGCCATAGCTTTAGCAACATCACCGGCGCTTTTAATTCCGCCATCAGCTATAATTTTTATTTTTAATTTTTTTTCGCCCCGCGCAAAAAGAACGTCGAGGAGTGATGAAACCTGTCCTATTCCAATTCCCGTTTGAATACTCGTAGTGCAAACGCTTCCGCTGCCTATCCCAACACGCACTGCATCAGCGCCGCTATCTTCGAGCTGTTGAAGAGAAGCGCCGTGGGCAATATTGCCTACAATAATATTCACAGAGTATTTCTTTTTTATATCCTCTGTTTTTTTTAGTACTTCTTTATTGTTTGCGTTCGCTGTATCAATGCATATCAAATAGTTTTTGGCAGCGAGTTTTTCTATTAGTTCTTCACTACAGTTTAAGGCAACTGAAACCGAACGAATTTCGCCAAGATTTTCATCCTTTAGTATAAAATCAAGCGAAGAATCAAATCGGTTCAAAATTCCGATACAGCCGAGGTTTGTTAACTCCTTAGCCATCTTTATTCCTGTAACGGTGTCCATTGGGCTTGAAATGACCGGCAGAGATAATTTTACACCTAGAAAATCGCAAGAAGTCAAAGCTTCGTTGCGCGATCTAATTCTTGATATCTCTATGGGTATTAAACTGATATCATCATAGGTTAACGACTGGTGGTAGTTGTTCAATTCAATTTTAGAGTATACTTTCATTTATTTCCTTGAATTACATTTAGCGAATAAGATTTACAACAATGATTCAACTTCGTCTAAAAGTTTTTCCATCTTCTGCACAGTAGCAAGCACTGGTTCGGCTGAATTCATATCTACACCGGCGTAGTTCAATATTTTTAATGAATAGTCAGAAGAACCTGCTTGCAGGAATTTAAGGTAACGTTTGACCGCAGTTTTACCTTCTTCTTTTATGCTTTTTGCCAAAACTTCTGAAGCTGAAAAACCGGTTGCGTATTGATAAACATAAAAGTTGTAGTAAAAATGAGGAATGCGCGCCCACGTATACTCCTCTTCTTTATCAATCACCATTTCTGCTCCCCAGTATTTCTGATAAATTTCTTTGTACAGTTCATTCAATTCATTTTGAGTTAACGCTTCGCCCGCTTCAGTGCGCTTATAAACTAACATCTCAAATTCGGCAAACATCACCTGTCTAAAAAATGTTGAAGTAATATTATTCAAATATTTTTCCAGCAGCGTAAGTTTTTCTCCATTTGATGAGGCATGTTGAATTAAATAATCCAGCAAAAGAGATTCGTTAAATGTTGAGGCTACTTCGGCAAGAAAGATAGAATAATTTGCATATGGATAGGGCTGATTGTGCCCTGTATAATATGAATGCATGTTGTGCCCCATCTCGTGGGCGAGTGTAAAAACATCATTTAATAAATCCGTCCAATTAAGCAGCACATATGGATGAACTCCATAAGTTGTGCCTGAAGAATATGCGCCGCTTTTTTTTGCTGGAGTTTCATAAACGTCAATCCATCTGTTATCAAAAGCTTTTTTAACATTATTCAAATAATTTTTACCAAGAGGTTTGAGCGCATCAAGAATTAAATGTTTTGCTTTTTTGTATGTGTACTTATCTTCTTTTTCAGTTGAGAACAAAGTTACATAAACGTCATAGGGATGCAGTTCGTCAACATTAAGCACTCTCTTTTTAATTGCAGCCCAACGGTGAAGTGGAGCGAGATTTTGATTTACGGTTAGAACAAGATTATCGTAAACCGATTCCGGAATATTATTTTTATCGAGCGAGGCATTGCGGGCAGAATTATAATTTCTCGCACGTGCAGAAAAAATGTTCGACTTTAAATTTGAGTTAAAAAGGGAAGTTAATGTGTTTAAATAATCACCAAAAGGTTTGTAATAATTTTTGAAAACTTGCTCTCTCAAGTTCCTGTCCTTATTGTACATAGCCGCATAAAATCTCGCATGCGAAACCTCAAATTCATTACCAAGAGCATCTTTAACGGAAGGAAACTTCATATCGGCATTTGTAAACATCGAATAAATCCCGTAAGGGGCGGAAGTTATTTCGCCCGTCATGGCAAGTATTTCTTCAACTTCTTTTGAAAGAGTGTGCTTTTTTTCTCTAAGCAAATTGTCGAAAAAATGCCGGTAAATTTTCAAATCCTTATTTTTTTTAAGAAAAGAATTTATTCTTTTTTCAGGAATGAGGAGTAATTCAGGACGGATAAATGAACTTGATGCAAGCGCTTTAGATAATAAACTTTTTATCCTGTCGTTCATTCCCTGGTATTTAGATGCACGCATGTCGCTGTCCTTAGATAACATTGCGTAAAGATTTAGTCTCTCAAGTTTCATCCCAATTTGGTCATCAAACTGTAAACACTTTACGAGAAGATCATCATCGCTGGATAATTTGCCGTCAAAAGATTTATACATCGGGAGATTCTTCAGTACCCAATTATAATCTTTCTCCCATGTAACATCATCCACATAAATGTCTTTTAAATTCCATTTAAATCTCTCATCCATATCCTCCCTGCTTTTTGTTTCAGCTGAACCGGAATGGTTAAATAATTTTATGGCTCTATCTGTAAATAACATAACACCCCCATACTTAATTTTGTTTTTTGATTATCATAATTTTGATTTGATTATAAGTTTATAAGTATTCATTCCCTACTTTATCAGGTTCATTTTATGAACTTTATAATAATAACCTGCTTGTAATTTATAGAAATATATGCCGCTTGCCAAATGTGAGGCGTTAAAAGTAACTTTGTAGCGTCCCACTGATTTAATCTCATCCACCAATACAGCCACTTCATTTCCGAGTAGATCATAAACTTTTAATGTAATATGTGATTCTTTTGGCAACTGATAGATAATATTTGTGACAGGATTAAATGGATTAGGATAATTCAGTTCCAGATTAAAATATTCCGGTTTCACTTGCTCATCTTCTGCATAAGTTATTTCCGAAACTATTTCTTTTAACATTCCCGGAAATGTAAAACTTCCCCATCCAAGGTAACTTAAATCCAGCGTTGATGACGGCATAAAATGTTTCACTTCCCAGTTATCCGGCGCAATATAAACAGTATCGTTAATGGTAAGCAAAGGAATTGGAATAACCGGAAAAGGCCAGGGCGGAATTACGAGATAACTAATTCCGGCAGTAATAATAAACTTCTTACAGTTAAATGCGCCAATTGCAGTTTCGAGTTGTTCATCATTTAATCGCTTCCCTTTTAGTTCAAACCTCAGCGGAAGTTCGAGTGAGTCGTATGTTATAGTAGTATCGAATCTAAATATTTGATACGATGCATTTACCGGATTTGCAAATTTATATATCGTGTACCAACCTTCGAATGAATTAAATAAATCGAAAAGACTGAGACCTCCGGGGAATAGGGAATCTCCGAGAAGTGAATCTAAAAGAATTGTGAGTGAATCGAAATCTGTTGCGCGGACATAAACACTTGCGTCATTGCCGGAAAAATTAATGAATGAAGAATCTGTGTAAGGGAGAAACGGAAGCAACGAAGCGCTTCCCGATTTGGATAACAGAATATTTGCATCAGCGCCATAGTAAAAGCCTGAAGTTGCAAATGTATCAACCTGGTAAAAAGTTAAAGAATCAACTTTGTTGTTTAAAGAATCGAGAGGTGAAACTTTGTAATTCCATCTAAATCCAGCTTGCGCAGGAAAATAATACTGCGCTTGTGGAAAAAGATCGATACACAGAAATAGAAAAGCGATAAATAAAAACTTCTTCATAGAAATCTCTGTAAAAATTAATTCGGAAATAAGTTACTGCGCAACAAAGTTAACTGTGCATAAATCATAATTACATCCACTTCTTTCTTTTGAACCAGATGACTAGCAAAGCAGCTATCATTCCCATAGTTATCAAAACAATAGGATAACCGAACTTCCAGTTTAACTCTGGCATATTTAAGCTGCTGATATTAGTATTAAAATTCATTCCGTATATTCCAACGATGAACGTAAGCGGAATAAATATTGTCGAAATAATGGTCAGCAGTTTCATTATCTCGTTCATTTTGCGGCTTGCACTCGAAAGGTAAACCTCCATTAAACCGTTTGTTATTTCCCTGTAATTTTCAATTAAGTCGAGTATCTGTTTAATATGGTCGTTAATATCGCGCAAGAAAGGGAACGTACTTTTTTTAAATACCGGAAAATTTTCCCTTTCAATCATAAATAAAATATCTCTTATGGGAACGGTGGCTCGTTTGAATTTTATTAGTTCCTTTCTCAGGTGATGAATTTCTTCAAGCGAAGTCTGGTTAGGCTTTTCAATAATTTCATCTTCAATGTCCTCGATTTTTTTGTCAATAAAATCGACAACGGAAAAATAGTTATCAACCATCGCATCTAGGAGCCTGCAAATTAAATAATCAATTCCTTGCTTTCTCAATCTGCCTTTGTTTTCCCTTAACCTTTCCCGGATGGAATTAAAATCATCGCCTTCTATTTCGTGAAAAGTTAATAGGATATTTTCTCTAAGAATAAAACTTATTTGCTCTTGTGCTACTTCAATACCTTCGTTCTGCATATAAAGCCTTTTGGCAACTATGAAGAGGTAGTTTTCGTAGTCTTCAATTTTGGGAGACGAACCCACATTTAAAATATCTTCGATAACCAAGGGGTGAATGTTAAATATTTCCCCAACCCTTCCGAGAGTATCAACAGCATGAAGTCCGCAGATGTTAATCCATATATTGTTCTTTTTGTTAATGTAATCATTAAGTTCTTCAACATTATTTAATTTTTTTTCATGAAATTCCGTCGCATCGTATTCGTATAAATTAATGCTTACGTCGCTAACTTTTTGCTCACCGGTGAATATAAAAGTTCCGGGCGAGCTGCCGGATTTTTTTCGAACTTTAATGTTTACAAGATTCATTTGAAAGCATAATAAAAAAATGTTGCGTGAATATAATTAAAAGGCGGAAGAAAATGAAGAATAGTTATTGCGCCGAAAGAGTAATTTTTAATTTCCCTGAAAAATCATTTAGTTTAATCTGAATGCTAAATGGTTGTTCATTCTCTATTGAAAATGACTTCCCCACATTAGTTTCGTCGATAATTGCTGTAAAAATTATTTTATTAAAACGATTATAAATTAAAACCTCCGCCTTGCCCGACGCATACTGATTCAGAGAAAATGAAAATCTTGAGAGATTACCTGTAAAAGCAGTATAGTCAATATTATTCGTGGATATATTTTCTGCATTTATTGCAAAGGAATAATAATTCTGATGATTTGTTTTTACAGGTTGATTTATATTGCCGGCAATATTATCCGGTTCTATTATTTCTTCTCTGCATCCGCAGATAATTAATACCGGGATTATGAGAAATGTCAAATATTTATAACTCATGATCTATTCCGTTTTAACTGAGCATTTATTCATCTTAAACTATTTCAAAATTAAAAACGCCAACTTTATAATATTGCAAATTTCCCGAACCATCGAATATAAAACTTGCCTATACTGCCCTGCTTGCGATGCTTGTCCAGGTCAAAGTTATGTAAAAATAGATATATCTCAAATACTTCGCTGAGTGCACGAAGCTGATTTTGCGCTTCTCTCAAATTGAATTGTACAATGCGCTATTTCAAATTTATCATTTACTTCTTTGCAGATATTTTTCAAAATTTCATCGGTTCCGTTTACAGTTGGAATTACAAGATGCGCTGTTAATGCCGTTTCGGTTGTGCTCATCCCCCATATGTGAATATCATGAACCTCTTCTACGCCGGGGATAGCCTCCAAATATTTTTTAACATCTTCTAACTGAATGCCGGAAGGAACGGCATCAACTGAAAGCATAAATGAATCGCGAAGCAGTCCCCATGTGCTAATTGTAATCACAACAACAATCAGTAAACTTACCGCAGGGTCAAGCCACAACCAGTTTGTTAAGTATATTAAAAAGCCGGCGGCTACTACTCCAAAAGAAACGCCCGCATCTGCTGTCATGTGTAAATATGCGCCTTTGATATTTATATCTTTTTCTTTCCCTTTAATAAATAATAAAGCGGTTGCAGCATTAATAATAACTCCAACCCCTGCAACAATCATCATTGTGGCTCCCTGCACCGGTTCGGGGTTAATCAATTTTCGAATTGCTTCGATGCTTATTCCGCCAACAGCAATCATTAACAATATCCCGTTAAATAGGGCTGCAAGTATTGTTGACTTACGTAAACCGTAAGTGGTTTTTGTTGTCGGACTTTTTTGTGCAAGCATTGCAGCTCCCCACGCAAGTATTAGCCCTAATACATCGCTAAAATTATGCCCTGCATCAGCAAGCAGCGCCATAGAGTTTACCATCAAACCAAAAACAACTTCTACAATTATGTATATTATGTTTAATGATATTCCGTAACCAAACGCCTTATTAAAAGATGCCGAAATATTGTTCGAATGATTATGAGAGTGTTCCATAAAATTCTTTAATAATTTGATACTGCTAATTAAAAAAATAAATTGAAATATGGAAGTGATAAGAAGTAAGAAGTCTTCTTTTGCAGTCCACAGGCTTCAGTTGGCAGTTGGCAAGTAGTTATTAAGATGAAGGGTTTCAGTGTGAAGCTATTCGATTTAAGATTTGAGGATAGTTAGAAAAATAATAGCGTCCGGAAAAAATATTAGTTGCAATTGGTAAAATAAATAAATACATTTTAGCAAGTAACTTTTAGAGAACATGGAGATGGGTTTAAAAACAAACACACAGTCCGTTTCCGTTAGCTAACGGATAACGGATTAGACAGAGTTAGAAACGAAATGAGAGCCGGACAGCCGGGAACGAAAAGGATGATGGAAATATACGGTGACAAATTAGTATGTATCCGTTACCGATATGATGGTGAAAAAAAAGTAAAATATAAGACTGTAGAAATAGTAATTGACAGCGGATTTTGGGAACCCAAAGCGAAAGGGGAAAATGAAGAAAGAAGAATTGAATTAAAAATAAACTATAACGAGATTGAATTAAGAGCGCAGGTAAAAGAAGCCGGCGGCATATGGAAGAATGAGAAGAAAGTATGGGAAATAGGATACAAGAAAGCAAAGAATTTAGGATTGGAAGATCGTATTGTTAGTAAATAAAGTTTTCTGATATAAGAAAATAAAGTTTTCTGTCATCAGAAAAAACAAAAATAGTTTTCTGATATAAGAAAATAGTTTTCTGCTATCAGAATAATTAATTAACGGACGCTTGGCGTCTAATTATATATGTTATAAAGCATAAAATAAATCATTATTAAACGGAGGTTACAATGAAAATCATTTATCTTACCATCATTTATGGTATACTGACTTTTTCGTTATTAGCACAAACTGCAGATAGCATTTCTACAACCACAAAGAATTTTTTTACTGAGGTTGAGAAATACTATAAAGAATATAAAGCTAATAAAAATGTAAATGAAAATTATTCAAAAATGGATGTGGTAAAACTCGTAAAAAAATTCTACAAAGCCAAAGCAGAAGATCCTATTGGTTTTAGAAATTATATCCGATATCTTGCTAAAATCAGAGAAGAAAAATTTCATGAAAGTAAGAGTATAGAAACAAAACCTGGTTGGAAGGTTCATCTATTTAAACAATTAATTTCTGAAAAAATGGGCAAAAATTTTGTTGAAATAATAGAAGTACCGTTTTATTTAAGGATAAAGGTGTTAAGCTTAAATCAAGCTTTTTACAATAGCAAAATCGATACACTTATTGTTGCACCAAAAACAGTAATCAAAGCAGAAATTCAAGAAATAATAAAGGGAGAAAAATTTTTTAAAAAGAGTAGCATTATAGAAATAAATATAATTAATCAATGGATGGCAGGTTCAGAAAAATTTTTTGAAGTTAATAAAGAATATTTTGTGCCCCTTGAGCCTTGGGAATGCTATGGAAATGAATGTGAAAGTATTCGTTTAAGTTTTTTGTCTGATAAAAATTACGGTATATACCCTATTGTAAATGAAATAATAAAAACAGATTATGATTTTTTTGGTTACGGAAACACAAATGATTGGTCAAATTTCAAAAAATCATTCCTTTCCAAATATATAATTAAATGAGGATGAATAAAATGAAATCAAATTATTATTTTAAATTCGCTTTTGTTTTTTTAGCTATTTTGATATCCGTAAACAATTCTTTTGCACAAGTTGCACAAGCGTTTCAAAGATTCACACCTGGCCCCCCATCTAAAGTTGAAGATTCATGGGATAGAAACGATCCAAATATTATATATTGGAATAATTATGTTAAACAAAATAAGCTGGATGTTCTAGAATTTAATATGAACTCACTTCCGTTCGAATTATTTTCTTATGGGACGCAGGTAAACCAACAGTATGATAATTGTATTAGTCAATGGAATCAAAATGGATGTATAAATATTAACAAAAACATACTTTATGGTTGTCCAGTGCAATTTTCTAAAGATGAAAATATATTTTTAAATAATACTCAATATGGTGCAACCGCTTTTGCTGTCAGTCAATCTGATGGGAAATATCAATTTGAAATTTATCCAAATTCCTCATTACATTATCCTCTTACCTCTCTATTATTAAATGATAGAGATGACTTTATCTATGATTGGACTATTGAAGAAGCTAATGCTGGGATGAATTATGTCCCATTCAAAGCCATCCTTTTACACGAAATGGGTCATTTAGTTGGCCTCGGACATAATTATGATCCGGATTTGCCAACTGTTATGTTAGCAACACGCCCCCACAATCAGTTTTTATTTTATTTAACAACTTCTGACATTCAGGGTATTCAAGAATTATGCAGTTTTAATGGTACTCCAACCGGGATTGAAGATTATATTTTTATATATCAATATCAGTCAACAATTAGCCCTAATACATATAATAGTGATTTTTCTGCAAATTTTATTGATGAATATCCTTATGGAAATTATTTAATAGATGGTATCCGCTGGAAGTTAAATGCATTACATGCTAATGGACAACTTGAAATTTCTGGCGGTCCTCAATATTTCTCAAATTTACCAAATAATTATTGTTGGCAAAGAGATTTAAACGGAAATGTAATTGGATTAGTTACCGCATACGGCACTGATAATGACGGCGTTTTTCACGAATCAACTGTAAATGTAGGTATTACAAATGTACCATTAAATACTACATCTGGGAGTTTGAGCAATAACGAAACTTGGTGCGGCTCAATAACGATAACCGGAGATGTTACGGTTCCAAGTGGAATTACTCTTACAATTTTACCTGGGGTAAATTTAGTTTTCCAAAATAATTCTTCATTAATAATAAGCGGAAATCTAATTTCAAATGGAATCTCATATTCAAAAACAACATTAGATTTTATTTCACAAAATTCTTCATATCAAAACGGTATTAAAGTAAATCCTGGTGGAAGCATTACTATTTCACATTCAATTTTAAAGAATGCGTACAGAGGAATTTATTTTAATGAAGCATATGGTTCCATTGATAATTGTGAATTTTATAATTGTTATTCCGGGATTCATCTTTACCGTACAAACTATACAAATGACGATCCCTTTATAACAAATAATTATTCGCATGATAATCAGTTTGGAATTGTTATGTATTATTCATCGCCGTATTTATCCGGGAATGAATTTAGTAACAATTGGCGCGGCGTAGGATGCGCCGATTACTCATCTGCATATTTGGGTTATGCTGGTTCTTTCGGTAATAATTATATTCATAATAATCAAATAGGTGTTTTTGCATACGGTTATTCCAATCCTTTTTTAGGGCGTTCAACATGTACAATTCAAGGTGGTAATAATCGAATAGAAAATAATTCGTACAAAGAGCTATACACACACACTTACTGTACTATTATTGCGGAAAATAATTGGTGGGGGAATAATCCACCAGTTCCTTCTCAATTTTATGTTGCAAGTAATTCAAGTTTGGATTATGATCCTTGGCTTACATCCGTCCCTCAATACATGCAATTAACAAATAGAGAAAATTCTCCAGAAGAATTACTATATAATGAAAAATTAGCTCCCCGCGTCAATATCGAAACCTCTACTGAAATAAACACAGATGCTGAATTAATTTTAACAGAAAATTCAGACTTAAAAAACGAAATTAAAAGCTCATTTAATTCCGAATGGCCACTCTATTGGAAGTTATTATATGCCCGCAACCTTATTGATGTTAAAAAATATAAATTTGCACAAAAGATTTGTAGAGATATAATTATAGATCATCCGGATTCAACTCTTTCTTACTATGCCCTTGACTTATTATGGCGTGCAAGTAGGAGGTATGATAAAGATTCGCTGACTATATTTTTAAATAACATTTCAAATGCGCAAATTAAAAAATCTTTATTTAGTGCAGCCGAATTAATGCTTGCCGGGTTTGATAAAACAAATATTTTAAGGAACCTTGCTAGGATGCTAAGAAAATATAAAAATGAACCTATTGTTGAATTTATTTTATTTCAAAAATTTCTCTACTATTATTACGATGAAAATGATCTGGTACAAGCTCGTTTGGCTGCAATTGAACTTGCACGACTATTCCCAGAATCTGAATCAACCTTGGATGCATTAAGGCATTTAGAAGGGAGCACTTTTAATTTAGGAAAAAATTCCCTTATTCTAGAAAATCAAGTAAAATTAAATACAATAGACAAGCCACTTGATTATGAATTATTTGGCAACTATCCAAATCCCTTTAATCCAACAACAACAATAAGCTATGCCCTTCCATATGATTCACAAGTGGAAATATCCATCTACGATATAATGGGAAGAGTAATTAAAGACTTTTTTTATAATTCTATTTCTTCCGGTTATCAAAAAACGGTATGGGACGGCAAAAGTGAAAATGGAACCCAAGTGGCAAGCGGAATTTATATATACAGAATTAAAGCAAAGTCGTTGGAAAATCAAACAGAAATATTTGAAATATCCTCAAAATTAATCTTAATGAAGTAGATCATTTTTTATGAGAATAATTTTTTTTAAGCGGGGTCTTTTGACCCCGATATTATTTTTCATCTTGATTTTTAGTCAAATTCTTTTTGCAGAGGATACAAACACAACGATTAAGAAGATAAACGAAAAAATTGATATAATTAAAAAAGCATCTCGCCTATTCAATATCGACTACAAAATATTATGTTCAATAATATATTCTGAACGTACATTAAATTTTAACTGGGAAGATGAAGCGCTTGATATAATAATTGCAAAATCGGGTTTAAATAGTTCAATAGGTTTTTGCCAAATTAAGATAAAAACTGCTTATTGGATTGAAAATCAATTAAGTGATACTACAAGTGTTTATTATCCCTGCAATAATTACCAACGTATATTTTCTATTAGTGAAAGCAAAATTGAAATTATAAAAAATTTAGAGAATGATACAATTAATATTTTTTATGCAGCAGCATACTTGCGAATAATAATATCAAGATGGATGAAAGAAGATATTTTCATTAGCGATAGACCAGATATTTTGGGGACATTATACTCGCCTGGACTTTTTTATTCTGATGGCTCAGAACGATTCCCAAATAATAAGCCAAAGTCAAACGATTTTGGCAAAAGGGTTATAGAAATTTATAAAAAGTTATACTCTAAATATGATTTATAACCAGCCAATCAACCCGCCCGCTTTTTCGCATTCGGCATTTTCTAAATTTTCGGGTTGGTCGTTACGTTCCGGCTAACTTGTTCAAGGTAGTCGTGCTATGAAAGTTTTTTGTAATTATAAAATTTATTAACAAGTTCGGCATTGTAGTTATGGGCTGCGCCTTAGCCACAACCCTCTCTGCCTATATTAGTGAGACAAAAATATAAGAAAGAATAAACCAGAGGGCACTGGAGAATAGAATGAATAATTATAATGGTATTACTGAAACATCTGTAACGGAAGGAGCCCGTAGGGCGACTGGAGTTACAGATGTTTCAACGCAAAAAACAGATGTCCCGGATTC
>Ga0210044_10004028_pt1 | contig 20725 bp, 14 predicted proteins | sample CryGey13umfilter_2_FD_183959 | JGI IMG/M metagenome (GOLD analysis project Ga0210044, IMG submission 183959) | Groundwater microbial communities from aquifer in Utah, USA - Crystal Geyser 4/9/14 3 um filter (SPAdes) (version 2) | ecosystem: Environmental > Aquatic > Deep subsurface >... | reverse complement strand
TGTATTGGGAGGACTGCACTGTAACACATAAAGATGGCTCTAAACGAATAGTTGATGCCGTCAATATCCCTTTGAACGAACAAAATACAATGGTTTCAACAGTAATTGATATTACCGAACGCAAACTTGCAGAAGAAGAACTCCAAAGGCTTTCCCGTGCAGTTGAGCAAAGCCCTGCTTCTGTGATGATTACAAATCCAAAAGGTGATATAGAATATGTGAATTCAAAATTCTTAGACATAACCGGATATACCAAAGAAGAAACGATAGGTAAAAACCCGCGCATCTTAAAATCCGGTCATCAAGATCAACAATACTATAAAGAACTTTGGGCTACAATTCTAAGCGGCAAAACATGGAGTGGAGAATTTCTTGATAAAAAGAAAAATGGAGAATTGTACTGGGAGTCCGCACGAATTTCACCGATGGTAAATGAAGACGGCGACATCACGCACTTTGTTGCCGTTAAGGAAGACATCACCGAAAAGAAAAAGATGATTGAGGATCTGATGTACGCAAAGGAGAAAGCTGAAGCAGCAAACAGACTTAAGGATTTATTTATTGCAAATATCTCGCACGAGGTCAGAACTCCTTTAAATGGTTTACAGGGAATGGTTGGATTAATTAAAGAAAAATATCAAAAAGATTTATCGGGTGACGATGAAGAAATTTTCAGCAGTATTGATAGTGCAAGCAGAAGAATAACGCGGACAATGGACTTGATTCTGAATTACTCACTTATTGTATCAAATAATTTTTCGATTACACTTGAAAAGATAAACCTAAAGATACTTTGTGAAAGAATCATTCTTGATTATAAAACTTTTTCTGACTCAAAAAAATTAAAAATTTATTTCGAGGATAAATCCCAAGACTCATTAATCGCTGCTGATGAGTTTGCAATTTCAAAAGCTGTTGAGAATTTAATAGACAATGCAATTAGATTTACAAAGCAGGGGGAAATCAGAATAGCAATTTCAGATAAAAATAATGGCACACTTTCTCTTGAAGTAACAGATACAGGTATTGGAATAAATACAGATTATATACCTAAAATTTTTGAAGCTTATACACAGGAAGATATGGGATATTGCCGGAGTTTTCAGGGCGTTGGGCTCGGTTTAGCATTGACCAAAAAAATTGTTGAATTGCACAAAGCGAGTATTAAAGTTGCAAGCAAAAAGGGAGTTGGTTCTACTTTTACGATATACTTCCCAGCGGAATTAAAAGCACAGGTTAAAAGTGATGATAATTTGTAAGTCTAAATGGAGGATAGATTATGGCTATGGCAAATGTTTTGGTTATCGAGGATGATGATCTGAATCAGTTTACAATTAAAAAATATCTGGATGAAAAGTTTAATCCAATTATCACTGATTCGGCAGATGGTGCGCATGTTATTCTACAGAATAATAAAATAGATTTAATCCTGATGGATATTTCTATTTCCGGAGAAAGACATGGGTTGGAATTGACAGCAGAGCTTAAAGCTAGCAAAAATTATTCGCAAATACCAATTATTGCTGTAACAGCACATGCATCTGAGAAAGATCGCATTAATAGTTTTGCTGCGGGGTGTGATGATTATATTGCAAAACCGTTTAGGAAAAGCGAACTTCTGTTAAGAATTAGTAAGTTTCTTGAATTTTAAGCATAGGATAAAATTTTATTAATAGTCAGGCTTTATTTGTTCGTTGCTGAAAAAACGTTGGAAAAAAAAATCAAAATCAGCCTCTGCCGGGCAAGTCCGCAGGACTGGTATTGATAATAATTTTACAAGTGAAGTGAAATTTTATTTTATCAACATCATTTTTTTAGTTTCAGTAAATATCCCAGACTTTAATGTGTATAAATAAACTCCTGAAGGCAGTGTATAATGAACAGTGGAAAATGAATAATGATAAATCCCGGGTTGTAAATTCTCACTGACTAATGTTGCAACTTCACGACCGAGAATGTCGTAAACTTTTAAAGTTACATTTTGTAGCACAGAATAGTATTCTGTGCTACGAGGAATGGAATATTGTATTGTCGTTGAAGGATTGAATGGATTCGGATAATTTTGGTACAAAACGAATTTATCCGGATTAAGATTATCATTACTTACATCACCAATAATTGGATTGAACTTTGTTTTTGCCACCCAAATATCTGTTTTGAGCCCTGTTTGATGTTCCCAGAATATTGCTACATAATTGGTATCATTGATTGTTATAATCGCTACTTTTGGTTTTAAGTCATTTCCTTCCATGTAAGAAATATTAATGATAGTATCATTCCCAAACCAGTTAGAGTAGGTTTTATAAAATACTTCTCTGTTGTTCTGTATTGAATCAGAATCAAATGTAATAAAAAATGGTGTTTCTTCGTTCAACGAATTACTTTTAGTCGGAATTGGATATGAAAATAAATCCGGGTAAAAGTAATTGCAGTTTTTGTTATTTGTCAGCGTAAAATTTTCATATCCGGAAAACGAATAAGCAATTTTTGAAACTCCGTTTAAGTGTTTCTCGAAGATAATTTCTTCACCCATGCCAAAATTTGGATTAAAACACTGACCTGTATCAACTGTGCTAATAATCCATTTTTGTGTGGGATATCCGCTGTATTCAGCAAAAAAAATATTGTGGCGTTCATTCTCTGTCTTTTCATAAACAATTTCTGCAAAAGTATTATCATCATAATTAAAAATAGCCGGTGATGAACAAGATGAACTGTCAATCAGATTTACTTTTGTCAAATCAGGATAAAATCTTCTTTCCATTAAATTGCCGTTATCTATCCAAATGATTCGATTGATGCTCAATGAAATTTGTGGCTTGGAATTTATTGAATCGCATATTACTTCAATATTTGATAAAGAATCATTAGCATAATTCCTGCGTAGAATCTGATAGTATCCGTTCGAAAAATTCTCCCAGACAATCTTAATGTCCTCATTATATCTGTTAATTGCAACTTTCGGATTTGATTTCGGTTGGACGTCAGAGCTTACAATTATGTTTTCTCCGAATTCGGGAGAAATTTTTTTCAAATAAACGGTGTAATTCGATTCATTTTTGTTTACCCATGTAATATAAGATTCTGTCCCCTGAAAATATTCTGTGTGAAGTAAATCAAAATTATAATTATCACCGGATAAATCAATAAAAACAGTTTTGTCGAAAGTCTGAGCAAAGATTGTAGAGTTAAAGAAACCAACAAAAAGGGAAACCAGATTGAAAATTTTATTGAAGGATTTCATAATTACCCCTCTGAAATTTTTATTCTCAAAATCAAAAGAAAATTAATGTTTTTTATTAAAATGTCAAAATTGTTTTTGGAACAGAACTGTTTTCAAACTGCTCATAATTAAGATGTGAATTTTCATGAGATTCTTCAGAATAATAATTGTTAGAGATTTTTAAAATATTCTTTGTTTGTCAGTCTGAGCCTGCCTGACTTCGTCAGGTAAACTCAGAGTGAAACTTTCTTTGGATTATTCAGAAATCCCATATTATTATTTGAAATTAAAACAAAGATAGCCGGTATTTTATTCAAATATTAAGTTTTTTTTGAACAATCTTTGTAATATTGAGAAATATTTCATATTTTATCAAAAGATAATAATCAGGACTTTAAATGAGAGTAATAAAACCACAAAGAATACGCAAAGGTGACACAATCGGAATAATCTCGCCGGCTTCATCACCGGATGATTTAACGCGAATTGAGAAAAGTGTTAATTATTTTGAAAAACTCGGTTATCGGGTTGAAGTTGGGAAAAATGTCTGGAAAGAACGAGGTTATCTGGCGGGTGAAGATTCTGAAAGACTTGATGATTTTCATGCAATGTTTAAAAATAAAAATGTAAAAGCAATTTTTTGTGTTAGAGGTGGATACGGCTCAGGCAGGCTTCTTGACAAGATAAATTATAAACTCATCAAGGAAAATCCTAAAATTTTTGTGGGATATTCTGATATTACTGCGCTGCAGCTTGCAATTTTTTCACACACAGGATTGGTTACTTTTGCCGGTCCAATGCCCGCTGTTGATTTCTGGCAGGATGAGGTAAGTAAATTCACAGAAGAAAATTTCTGGCGACTGATAACATCGAATAAAAAAATTGGGAAATTAATTAATCCAAATGGTGAAGGCTTTTATCTTCTTGCAAAAGGCAAAACCGAAGGAAGACTGCTTGGCGGTAATCTTGCTTTGATTACATCTCTTATGGGGACAAAATATTTGCCAAGTTTTAAGAATTCAATTTTATTGCTTGAAGATATTGGTGAACCGCCTTATAGAGTGGACAGATTTTTAAATCAACTTAGACTTGGGAATATCTTGCATGATACAAGCGGAATAATATTGGGAAGATTTGTCGATTGCTACGAAAATGATACTTCAAAAAAAACACTGACTTTGAACCAAGTTATTACCGATTATTTTGAAAAGCTGAATAAACCTGTAATTTATAACTTTAAGCACGGGCATATTTCAGAGAACATTTCAATACCCTTTGGTTTAAAATGTAATTTAAATGCCAGCCGTGGAATAGCTGAAATAAAAGAAAGTGCGGTCTTATAGTAATTTATATTATGACCCATTCTCTTTTTTAAGAATATTTAACATGTTTTTATAGCTTTTAGCATTTAATAAGGGTAAATTCAGCTTGGTTTCCTATTGATTTGAATGTGGATTTAATTAATTCTTAATTTTTTTTAAGTTTTCCACTCCGAATTTCCAACATAATGGAACTATTAATTTTGGTATAAATCTTGCCTCAGAATCCCTGCATTAATAAGAGAATCTGGAATGGAATTTATTGACGAACAACAAATATCGCTGCTTATTGAAAACGAAAAATTAAACGATTGTGCTCTGCAGAAAGAAATTCTTGAGAAATCTAAACTTTCAAAAGGTCTATCCTTGTCTGAAAGCGCCGCTTTGCTGAAAATTTCTGATGATGATTTATTGAACGAGCTTTTTCATACAGCAAAAGAAATTAAAGAGAAAATTTATGGTAACCGCCTGGTTTTATTCGCTCCGCTTTATATTACAAATGCCTGCGTAAATAATTGCCTGTATTGTGCTTTTCGGCGTGACAATAAAGAATTAAAAAGAAAAACATTAACACTTGATGAAATTAAAGAAGAGACTGAATTTTTAGTTCGTCAGGGGCACAAAAGAGTTTTGCTTGTCGCAGGTGAACATCCAAAGAAATCTGAACTTAAATTTATCGGTGTAGCGATTGATACTATTTACAAAGTAAATATCAATGGCGGAAATATCAGAAGAATCAATGTTAATACTGCACCAATGACTTTAGATAATTTCAAAGCATTGAAATCATTTGGTCTCGGAACGTACCAGTGTTTTCAGGAGACATATAAATTTTCGACCTACAAAGAAATGCATCCGAACGGACCGAAAAGTGATTACGCATTCAGGCTGTATGCAATGGATCGCGCTATTCAGGCAGGAATTGATGACGTTGGTATAGGGGCATTATTCGGATTAACAGATTACAAATTTGAAACTCTGGCATTGCTTCAGCATGCATTTTATCTCGAAAAAATTTATGGAACTGGTCCGCATACTGTGTCAGTTCCGAGACTTGAACCAGCACTGAATGCACCTGTTGCGATGAAACCTCCGTTTGCTGTTGACGATAAGTCATTCAAAAAACTTGTGGCTGTAATAAGGCTGGCTGTTCCTTATACGGGAATAATTTTATCAACAAGAGAAAGAGCAGAATTGAGGCGTGAACTTTTCGAAGTAGGCGTCTCGCAGATAAGCGCAGGAAGCAGAACTTCACCCGGAGCTTACAAAGAGTCGGAAGAGTCACTCGAAGAACATCAGATGCAGCAATTTCAGCTTGGTGATCACCGCACTCTTGATGAAGTTGTGGATGATTGTTGCTCGCTTGGTTATCTGCCGAGTTTTTGTACTGCATGTTACAGAAGTTCACGTACGGGCGACAGATTCATGGAACTTGCAAAGTCGGGAAATATTGGAAAGTTATGCGTGCCGAATGCGATTGCGACATTCAAGGAATATCTGAATGACTATGCTTCGGAAAAAACAAAAGAGGATGCCGGAAATTTTCTTGATGGTGAAATTGACAAACTTGATTCTTCCATTAAAAAGAAAGTCAACAAAATGGTTGAAAGAGTAAACAGCGGCGAAAGGGATGTATTTTTTTAAAAATGAATAATTTTGAAAAAATATTGAACCAAAATGAATTGAGCAAGAATGATATAATTTTCTTGTTGAACATTACTGACAATGAAAAGGAGAAATTGCTCCTGAAGAAAGCTGATGAAGTACGGGAAAAATTTGTAGGCAATCAAATTCATTTTCGCGGAGTAATTGAGTTTTCAAATTATTGCTCGCAGCACTGTCTTTATTGCGGATTACGTGAAGATAATTTCGCTTTGCAAAGATACAGAATGTCAACCGAAGAAATAATTGAGACAGCAAAAATAATTTACTCAAATGGAATTAAAACTATTGTGCTTCAGTCAGGCGAAGACAGTTTTTTCGATACGGATTTAATTTCATATCTGATTTATTCAATCAAAAAACAATTTGATGTTGCAATTACTTTAAGTATTGGTGAGCGAAATTTTGATGAATACCGTGCTTGGAAAATTGCCGGTGCTGACAGATATCTGATGAAGCATGAAACAGCAAATAAAAAATTATATTATGCAATTCATAGCAAAGCAAGTCTTGAAGATAGAATCAATCATCTTAAGTATCTGAAAAATTTAGGTTATCAGGTTGGCACAGGAAATATGATTGGACTACCGGGACAAAAAATAGAAGACATTGCTGATGATATTTTGATTTGCAAAGGATTAGATGTTGATATGGCAGCATTCGGACCTTTTATTCCCTCGCCATTCACTCCATTTCAAAGTCGGAAAGCTGGCTCTGTAGATTTAACATTGAAAACAATGGCAGTTGCAAGATTAGTTTTAAAAGATGTGAATATTCCTGCAACAACGGCATTGGATTCAATTGATAATACGGGCAGGGAAAAGGGACTTTCGGCAGGTGCAAATGTTGTCATGCCGAATTTTACGCCAAAACCATATCGCGAGAATTATCAGATTTATTCAAACAAACGCGGCATTACTGATGATCCGATTGGAAGCTATCAGAAAATCAGAAACCGTGTTCTTGAAACGGGCAGGGAAATCAGTTCCTCGTATGGCGAAAGGCATGCGGCAAGGTAGTGAATTATAATTTAATCTTATATTTATCATTAGAAATCTTTCCTGATTAACAAATAATGGGTAATTAAAACTTAGTTGAACTTTGCAGTATCTTTCGAGTGCTTAGTTGTAAAATAAATACTAACAATAAAGTTATCAAAAATATTTTCCTATTGATAAATCAGGGTTAATTATAAAACCGCTTTTTTTTTCTTCTCAAATCCGGAAATGTTTTTTTTAATTATTGTAAACATTTAGAATGCAAAAAAAATATTTTGGCTAAATAAAAAGAAATTCTTAATTTAAGTCTGCCATTAGTTTAAGTTTTTCTGGCACGATATTTTATCAATATTTTAGCTTATGTTAGTCTTAAGAAAAAAAGAAACTTATATGGAACGAAAAATAAATATCATACTATCGCTAATTAACATTATTCTAATTAATAACGGATATATCTAATCCGGGAGAGGTTACTAATTTTTAGTAACCTTTTTTATTTTAAAACATAATGAGGTAAATATGGCAAAAGTAAAAGGTGATATCATAATTGACATTGAAAAATGTAAAGGATGTGAATTGTGCGTTGAGGCTTGTCCGCAGAAGTCACTTGAAAGATCCCGAAAGGTAAATGCAAAAGGTTATTTATATATTGTCAAGATTGAAGATAATTGCACCGGCTGTACAAACTGTGCACTCGTTTGTCCGGAAGGAGCGATTACAGTTTACAGAAAAACTGATAATAAAAAAGAACATGTAGCAACAATTTCAAACGTAACAAGTGACATAACAGTAACGGTGAATAAATGAAACAAATCAAATTAATGAAAGGCAATGAAGCATTGGCAGAAGCTGCAATCAGATGTGGCTGCGATGCTTATTTTGGTTATCCGATAACCCCTCAGTCAGAGGTACTTGAATATTTATCTGCAAATGCACACAAGCGAACGGGAATGGTTGTTCTGCAGGCAGAAAGCGAAGTAGCATCAATCAATATGGTTTATGGTGCTGCCGGTACAGGAAAAAGAATTATGACTTCTTCATCAAGTCCGGGAATAAGTTTAATGCAGGAAGGAATTTCTTACATCGCCTGTGCGGAACTTCCGTGCTTGATTGTGAATGTTAATCGCGGTGGTCCCGGTTTGGGAACGATTCAGCCCGCACAAGGTGATTATTTTCAGTCAGTAAAAGGTGGCGGTCATGGTGATTACAAATTAATCGTACTTGCCCCTTCTTCAGTTCAGGAGACAGTTGATTTTGTTGATCTGTCATTTGATCTGGCTTTCAAATATCGGAATCCGGTTTTGATTTTATCTGATGGTGCTTTGGGCCAAATGATGGAGAAAGTGGAACTTCCTGTGCAGAAAGAAAGAACATTCACAGAACTTGATTGGGCAACAACAGGCAGAAAAAAGGGAAATGGAAGAGTTATTACTTCATTGAATCTTCAACCAGAAAAAATGGAAGAAATTAACATGCATCTTCAAAAGAAATATCGTGAAATTGAAAAGAATGAGATTCGGTTTGAAACTGTTAATTGTGATGATGCTGATTATATAATTACTGCATATGGATTGGTGGCAAGAATTTGTATGAAGGCTGCACAAATGGCAAGAGCAAAAGGATTCAAAGTCGGTGTATTCCGCCCGATTTCGTTATATCCTTTCCCTTATCAGAAAATTGCAGATTTATCAAAAAACATTAAAGGGATTCTTGATGTTGAAATGAATGCAGGTCAAATGGTTGAAGATGTGAGATTGGCAGTAGAAGGACGCGCTCCGGTCAAATTCCACGGAAGAATGGGCGGAATGGTTCCCTCGCCGGAAGAAATTTTCCACAAACTTGAAGAGTACTTTTTAGGAGGTGCAAAATGAATGAAAAAACAATGCTCGATGATCAGCATTTTGAAAATATAATTAAAGAAGAAAGTGTGTGCACAAAAGAAAATATTGTTTACGAAGCTCCGCATGATGTTTTGTACGATACTCCGATGCATTATTGTCCGGGCTGCGGACACGGTGTAACTCACAGAATTTTAGCAGAAGTAATCAGCGAATTAGGAATTGTTCATGATGTAATTGGTGTCGCCCCTGTTGGGTGTTCGGTGCTTGCTTATAACTATCTTAATATTGATATGACAGAGGCAGCGCACGGCAGAGCCTCGGCAGCAGCTACAGGAATTAAAAGAGTATTTCCTGAAAAGTATGTTTTTTCATATCAGGGAGACGGCGATTTGGCTGCAATTGGAACTGGCGAAACTATTCATACATGTAACCGCGGTGAAAATATTTTAATAATTTTTATTAACAATGGAATTTACGGAATGACCGGCGGACAAATGGCTCCGACAACTTTGCCGGGAATGAAGTCTACAACTTCTCCTGAAGGAAGGGATGTTGCTACAATGGGAAATCCATTGAAAATAACTGACTTAGTTGCCCAGCTTCCGGGTACTTATTATGTTACTCGTCAATCGGTACACAAACCGGTAAATGTAAGGAAAGCAAAGAAAGCAATCGAAAAGGCGTTTCAATATCAGAAAGAAAATAAAGGAACATGTTTTATTGAGATAGTTTCCAACTGTCCTTCAAACTGGAAAATGACACCGGTTGAATCAAATAAATGGCTTGAAGAAAACATGATTCCGTATTATCCACTTGGTGATTTGAAAACACCGAAAGCATAGGAGAATAAAAATGACTGAAGAAATAATTATTGCAGGATTTGGCGGGCAGGGAGTTTTGTCTCTTGGTTTAGTATTGAGCTATGCCGGCGTGAAAGAAAACAAAGAAGTTAGCTGGATGCCATCTTATGGACCTGAAATGCGTGGCGGGACAGCAAATTGTATTGCAATTATCAGCGATGAAAAAATCAGTTCGCCTATTGTTTCAATGTTTGATACGGTGATTGCATTAAATCAGCCCTCTGTTGATAAATTCGAAAAAGCCCTGAAACCCGGTGGCTTGATGATTTATGAAAGCACAAACATAATTAATCCTCCTACTAGAAAAGATATACAAATAATTGGTGTTCCTGCAGCAACTGAATCGATAAAGCTAAAGAATACAAAAATTATGAATATGATTATACTCGGTTCATTCCTGAAAATTAAACCGATAATCTCGATGGAAAAAATATTAGAAGGTTTGAAATCAGTGCTTCCGGAAAGGTACCACAATTTACTTCCGCTTAATGAATCTGCAATCAGAAGAGGAATGGAATTGGCAGAAGCTGCTGTTGAAGTAAATTAATATTCAGAAATATTTATATAAAATTAACACAGACAACTTGAAAAGAAACTTCAGGTTGTCTATTTTTATGCCCGAAATTCAAAAAAGGTGATATGATTAAAAAAATATTATTCCTGCCCGTGATTTTTTTGTTTCTTGCTTTTTCTCCGCAAGATGATCAGAGAAAAAATCAATTGAGAAAAACAAATGATGATGACAATTCAAAATTTACAAATGCCGGAAACCTCGGATTGACTGTAACAAATTTTGGAACTTATGGACATGGTTTTTCGCTTTGGCCAAGTCAGCCCTCGTGCGAATATCCGATAGGCAGCGGAATTGAACATATTTATGACGGCGGTTTATGGATTGGCGGATTTACGAGCAGAGATTCTTTGGGTACTAATAAAAGTGGTCCTTTCGTTACTACCGGTGCTGTTGATGCTTCATCGGTAAGTAATCGTGGTGGAGGATTTGAATACACAAATGCAAAAGGAACCGGAGTTGAGGAACGTTCTTCTTTAATTGATGCAAAATTTTTTAGTCCGCTTGCTATTTCTCATCAGGATTTGGTTATGAACTATGTTGACACAAACACTACTTTAAGTAATGGTGAGCTTATTGTTGATCACATTCCGCTTGGAGTTGCAGTTAGGCAGGAAGTCTATTCATGGAATTATCCATTTGCTGATTATTTTGTAATTATGAATTACTGGATCAAAAACGTATCTGACAAATATATTGATAGTTTTTATGTTGGACTTTGGACAGATGCAGTTGTAAGGAATACGAATATTACTTCACCACGCACAGGCGGAGCATTTTTTAATAAAGGCGGTGACGGGTATAATGATTCTTTAAGAATTGCTTATGAATTTGATGCTACGGGTGATGTTGGTTTTTCAGATTCTTATGTTGGGATTCAGTTTTTGGGAGCTTCAAAAAGTTATGGGAATGCAAATTTTGTAAGCTGGCAATACAGAAATACGACTAATTCAAATTTCTTTGCGCCACAAGATGATATTCAGCGATACAGAAAATTGCAGGGATTTTTTGGAGGCGACAATCGTTGGGGTGCAGGTATAAATCCCGATGCTCTTAAAACTCCAAGTAACAGATCACTATTGATTAGTGCAGGTGGATTTAATTCATTGGCGCCGGGTGATTCTGTAAATGTTACTTTTGCAATTGTCTGTGCAAAAAAATTTGGAAATGATTTGCCGAGCTTTGATTCGGAAATACAAAAAACAAATTTGTACAGTAATGCAGGATGGGCAATCAGAGCTTATCGGGGTGAAGACAGAAATGGCAACGGAATTTTGGATGAAGGAGAAGATTCTGACGGAGATAAAAAAATCACAAGATACATATTACCTTCACCTCCTGTGAGTCCAAGAATCAAAGTTATTCCGGAATCGAATAAAGTTACAATTTACTGGGACAAATCAAGCGAAAAATCAGTTGACCCGATTTCAGGTAAGAAAGATTTTGAAGGTTACAGAATTTACAGAACCAATGCCGGCTTTGATTTAACATCCACACAGGATTTTACAAAATCATTACTGCTTTTGGCTGAATTCGATTCGCTCGGGAATGATATTGGATTTAATTCGGGATTTGATGCAATTTCTTTGGATGAACCAATAAAATTTGCTGGTGACGAGACTAATTATGGATACAAATATGAAATAAACAATTTGTTAAATGGATGGCAGTATATTTTTTCTGTAACGGCTTTTGATGAAGGTGATGCTGAAAACAAAATCAGTAGTTTGGAATCAAGTGCTTTGGTTGGTGCAAATAAAGTTTTGCCCGGGACACCTGCTACATCTGATAAGAATATTGAAATTGGTGTTTATCCTAATCCATATTATGGGAATGCTTATTGGGACGGAAACTCTGAAAGACTAAGAAAAATATATTTTTATAATTTACCTGCTGAGTGCGAAATTACAATTTACACTTTGTCAGGTGACATAGTAAAAAAAATCAGACATAATAAAGAAAGCAACGGCTCTGATGTACGCTGGTTTGAAACATATTCCAAAGATGAAACTCAGAAAATGTCAGGTGGAGAACATGCATGGGATTTAGTTTCAGATAATGATCAGGCAATTGCTACAGGACTATATCTGTTTTCTGTTAAAGATATTTCAAATAATAATATTAAAGTTGGCAAATTTTTAGTAATTAAATAAACGAGAGGAATCAATGAAAAAACTAACAGTGATTTTTTTAATTGTCTTTACTTTTTCGGTTAAACTATCAGCTCAGACAGAAATACCGGAAGTATCAATAAGAGATATCAATTATGTAGAACCGGATTCGTTGCTTTATTATGGAGCTATAGGAACAGAACCCCGCCCGCCATTAGCCGGTGTAAATCCAGCTTATGGTCCAACTGTTTGGATTACCGGAGTAATAATGAATTCACCTTATCTAAAAGTAAACGATCCTGCTTCGACTGCAGCACTTGCTGCAGGGGCACCTTCGTTTTTTATTCAGGATACTGCATCAAAAGCTTGGTCTGGAGTCCTGTTGCGGAACGTCCAAAATTACAGTCCCGAAGTTTTTCATTTACTTGACACAGGAATGGTTGTTCGAGTAAAAGTTGGGGCTACTGAATACTTTACAACAACAGAAGTTGATTTAGTAGAATTCGGTGATTCAAATATTATCGGATACATGCAAAGGCCAAAACCGGTTGTCTTGACTCTGGACAGCTTTTTCGTTTCTCCCGGTCAACCAAATTTTCTTGCGGAAAAATGGGAGGGTGTATATGTTGAATTGCAAAATCTGACAACAACCGAACCCGGTGCAGTTGGCTCAGGTACTTTTAAGGTTTTTGATGATAATGGTATTACTATGGTGGTGTATAATAAAAGTTACAGAATTCGCTCAGGTTTTCAAGCCCCTTTGGCAGGGACAAAAATTAAAAGTCTCCGCGGATATATTGAAACAAGAACCGGTGGTAATTATGGTTGGTTTATGATTGATCCGGTTTATCTCGAAGATATTGTTTATGGCGATAAAGTACCTGCAAATATTACTGAAATCAAACGTGACATTGTAAATCCTATGTTTGGACAGGATGTAAATATCACTGCAAAAATTGTTGATCCTGACGGAACTGTTTCTGCAGGAAATGTTATGTATTCTGTAAACGGTCAGCCAACAAATCGCGTAGCTATGACAAAAGATACTGGCAGCGATTACTGGTCAGGCGTAATTCCGGGGGTAAATGATTCTTCACATATTGCATTTTATATTACTGCAAAAGATGATCAAGGAAATCCTTCTGCAGCACCAAATGATACTGTTAACGGGAAATATTTTTATTATGTATTAAACCGTGATTTAAAAATTAGTGATGTTCAGAAATCTCCGTTAGGAAGCGGCTACAGTGCATATAATGGTTATGAAGTCAGCGTGACAGGAGTTGTAGTTGCTGATACATCTGATATTATCGGCGATGGCGCAAATACCGGAACACAAATTATTATTCAAGATGGAACTGGTCCGTGGAGTGCGATACAATTATTTGGAACTGAAGCAGACCCACTGAAAAAAGGTGATTTGGTTACGGCAACCGGTATAGTCAATGAAGGCAGTAATGTAACAAGAATTGGAAATCTTACTCAGGGCGTTAAAGTAACTGTTAATCAATTCGGTGTTGCACTTCCAGAGCCAACATTGATTTCAACTTCAGAAATTGATGGTCTTTCTAATGGAAAACTTCCGGCGGAATCTTATGAAAGTGTTTTAGTCAAGTTTCAGAATCTCACTGTAACTGATGATAATGCTGATGGTTTATCAGGTCCTGATCAGGGAACAGGCGGAAGCAGGAACTTTGGTGAGATTTTAGTTGCTGATAATTCAGGTGTGAATATGCGTGTTGAAATGCAGGACGGAACGCACTCGTATCATAATATGTGGGATGGTTTACTTGAAGGTAAAGGAACGCAGGTGTCTGTCGGAGATAAATTTGATGAGTTGATTGGTATTATGTTTTTCTCTTTCAATAATTATAAATTAATTCCAAGGACAAATGATGATTTTATCGGGTACTCTACTGATGTTGAAGAAATGATAATTCCAGAGAAGTTCTCATTAAGCCAGAATTATCCGAACCCGTTTAACCCCTCAACAAAAATAAAATTCAGTTTACCTAAATCCGGATTTGTGAAATTATCTGTTTATAATATTCTTGGTCAGGAAGTTGCAAATCTGATAAATGAAAATAAATCAGCCGGAACTTATACTATTGATTTTAATGCTCATTCTCTTTCAAGCGGAATTTATTTCTACAGCATAAAAACAGATAGTTTCAGTTCAATTAAGAAAATGCTTTTAATTAAATAAAAGGGAAAAATGAAAAGCAATTTAGCTTTTGTTGTCCTGTTTTTGATTTCAGTTTTTATCTCTTGCTCAGATAATATTACTGATAAACCACTTTCAAACAAATCACCGGATACATTTTTATTTTTGTATCCGGCTGATGAAAATCAGCTTAGTCAGCAAAAAAGCCGTTTGAAAGTGCACTGGTGGGGAGATGATCCAGATGGTTTGATAGTCGGTTACTTTTTTAACTGGAAAGGACTGGATGATAAATGGACATTCACTGCAAAGAACGATAGTTTGTTTTCACTTCCAATTGGAACTGCTGATACAACATTTGTTTTTCAGGTTATTTCTGTGGATAATGACGGTAACGGAAAATACGATTCACAAATAATATGGAATGATATCAATCTTGGTGCTGAACCTTTTATTGATGAAAATAATGACGGGATTTACAATCAGGGCGAAGAATATTTTGATTTGGGATTGATTGACCCGACTCCTGCTACGTTAAAATTCCCAATTAAAAATACACCACCGACAATTCAATGGACGAAGACTTCTGTTTTGCCGTCTGTCTCATTTCCTGTTATAACTGTTAGCTGGGAATTTGATGATCTTGACGGAATCGAATCAATTGTAAAAATTAATATAGCATTAAATGACACTAGCGATTATGTTTCACTTGACCGCTCGGCAACATTAGTTACATTGCGTATTGATGATGTTAATGCTTCGCAGCCGCAGATGCAGATTCTGATTAACGGAAATCAGTCAAATATTTTTCCGAAGAAGTTAAAAAATCTGAAACTTGATGACAACAATAGATTGTATGTACAGGCGGAAGATATTTCCGGTGCGAAATCTTCTTTCATTCCGCTTCCAAGTGCTGATAACAACTGGTTTGTAAAAAAGCCAAAAGGCAAGATGTTGGTTGTAGATGATTATTCCGGAACGACAGGAGAAAGTTTTTACCAGAATACTTTTAACAGTTTAAATGGCGGTGTGCTTGCAAATAAATTCGATGTTCTGAATCTTGAAGTTGATAAAATTCCATTCCCGAATGTTACTATGCTTGAAACCTTAAAACTTTTCAGTAATGTTTATTGGTATTCAGATTCAAGTCCAAACCTGGATTATCTGAATATTGTTACTCAAAAATATATTAACGCAGGCGGAAAGATTGCATTTTCATTGACATTCCAGGATTCAACAGACAGTTTCCCAATTGATTTAGCTGCACTGCAGGGCTTTTTACCGGTTGAAAAATTAGGTGAAGCAAAACCTCTTCCTTTTCTGTTGTCAAATGCAAATATTACAGGCACGGGAAATTATTCGGATTATCCAAGTCTTAAAACAACTTCGACAATAAGCTTTATCCGAACATATCAGCCAAGCAATGTTGCACTTCCTGTTTATAATTTAATCAGCAATCAAAAAACCGGAGTTGTGTCTTTTATTGATGTTTCTAAAGACTTGTTTTTTATTGGTATGCCGCTTCATCAGTGTGATGGTAATTCCGGTAACGTTGCAAAACTTTTAGAAAAAATATTTTTTGATGAATTCGGATTTACACCATGAAAAATATAATTTATTTACTGATTCTGCTTTCAGTATCAAACTTCAATTTTGCGCAGTCGAAAGGAAAACTTGAGGGAGTAATTACCGACAGAGCTAATAATCAGCCGCTTCCCGGTGTAAATATTTTACTCAAAGGAACTTATTATGGTTCAGCTTCCGATTTTGACGGAAAGTACAGAATTGAAAATATAAATCCCGGAATTTATACTGTCGAGGTTTCTTTTATTGGATATAAGACAATGCAGTTCACGGGCATTAATATTGACGCAAACCGCACTTTGCAATTGAATATTAAACTTGAGGAGACATCACTGACAATTGGGCAGGATGTTGTTGTTGTTGGTGAGAAGCCTTTGGTTGATGTAGAAGAAACTCAAAGCAAAAAATCACTTTCAAGAGAAGATATTGAAATGGCAATCGCTGAAAGCGTAAACGATTTAGTTGTTCAGCAGGCAGGCGTGGTTAAAAATGATAATGAAATTCATATCCGCGGTGGAAGATCGTATGAGAATGCTTTTTTATTGGATGGAGTTTCAGTGCAGGATCCGCTTGCAGGGACAGGCTTTGGTTTGCAGTTAAGTTCGAATTCAATTGAAGAAATGGAAGTAATAACCGGTGGTTACAATGCTGAATTCGGACAGGCGACTTCAGGTATTGTGAACGTAAGAACCAGAGAGGGAAGAGAAAATTATTCGGGGTATGTTTCATACAAGCGTGATAATCTTGGTGACAAATCATCAAGGAATGTTTTTAATATAGATATTCTCGAAGCGAATTTATCGGGGCCTGAACCATTGACAAAATTTTTACTCCCGCAACTTGGGATTAATATTCCCGGCGAATTAACTTTCTTCGGCAGTTTTTATATGGGAATTTCAGACGGAATTACTCAGGGCTATTATAAACCAACTGCAAAGCAATTGGTTTCGTCAACATTCTTTGGTAGTAGATTTGCTCCGCGATCTGAAAACAGTTGGTTTTGGCTTGGCAAACTGACCTACAAATTCAGCCCGACATTCAAGGTTACATATTCTTTCAATCAATCTGTTAACATTAATCAAAATTCACAATCACTGCAATCGAATCTTGAATATGTTGAACCGAGTCCGGGATATCAGTATGCATATCAATATATTCTTGATAACGCAAACACATTTACTCACAATAATAAGTACAATACGCTGAGCCTTACTCACACTTTGAATTCCAAAACTTTTTATGAGATTAAACTAAATCATTATTTCTCAAATCTTCGTGCTGATGCAAATGGTAAAAGCTGGAAGGAATATCAGGAGCCGAAAGACATTGTTAATTTTCCGATAGACTATTACAACCCCGATCATGATACAATCGGAGTAATTCCCGGTGATGGTTTTTGGGATGTTGGAAATCCGTCAACGTGGCGTGATCATTATACTGATGAATTTTCACTCAAAGGTGATTTGACAAGTTTCTTTGATGAAAAAAATAAATTCAAAGCTGGGTTCAATCTTGTTTTTCAGGAGATGCAGGTTATCGATATTTACAGACCGTGGATTGGTGAACTTGGCTTGAATAATGATATTTACAAAGTTCATCCTGCAAATGGCTCTTTTTATGCACAGGATAATATTACTTTCAGCGGAATGATTATCAATTTTGGTTTGCGTATGGATTATTGGTTCCCTGGCAAATATGTTGATGATGCTGTTGAAAATCCTGATGTTGTCACTATTCCTGATGAAATCCGAAAGAGATATAAAGAGGATTCTTTCTCATGGTTTGGTAACAGAAGATTCAAGGCAAGATTAAGTCCCCGCCTCGGTATTTCGCATCCTGTTACAGATAATCAAATTTTGTTTTTCTCCTATGGACATTTTAGCAAATGGCCCCGCCCTCAGTTTGTTTATGCGAAATTAAGTCCGTCAAATGCTCAGTCTTCTTTCCAAAGATTTGGTAATCCGAACTTGAATCCTGAGACAACCGTGGCATACGAGCTTGGACTGAAGACTCAGTTTACTCAAAATGATGTATTGACGCTTACAGCATATTACAAAGATATTTTTGATTATGTACGAACCCGGACTGCAAAAATCAGTTCGGCAAGGTTTGCAACTCAGTCTTTTATAACCTACGCAAATCTTGATTATGCACGCTCGCGTGGTGTTGAACTCGAATACAAAAAGAGAATTGGCAAGTGGTTCAGCGGTATGTTTACTTTTTCTTATGCTATTGTTACAGGCAAAAGCTCTTCTGCTGATGAAGGAGTTTTAATTTTAAGAGGTGATTTAACTGAATCAATAAAAGAAGATTATGTTTCGTGGGACAGACCTTTAACAGTCTCAACTTCTTTGAATTTTTATGTCAGAAAGAATGAACCGCTATTCGGTTTTGCTCCCGGGATTCTTGATGATTATAATTTTTATCTGAGATTCTTTTTTCAGTCAGGTAAGCGTTATACTCCGGCAATCTTTAAAGGCAGTTATGATTCGGACGGAAGGCCTGAATATGAAACCGACTTTAAACACTTGAACAGTAAAATCGGGGATAATTGGTTTTGGGTAGATTTGAATTTTGAAAAATCTTTCTCAATCATGGGCTTAAACTTAGCCTTAGTTGTTGAAGTAAATAATCTTCTTGATACAAAAAATTCTGCAATTATTAATCCCGTTACCGGGAAGGCTTATGAGTACGGTGATAAAACACCAAGTTCGTGGAATGATCCGTTGTATCCCGATTTGCAGGCACCGATATCAACATTCCCATTTAATCCGGCAAGATATTTAACAAGACGAAATATAAAATTTGGATTTAACATAAAGTTCTGACATGAAAAAAATAATTATAGTATCAATCGCAGTTTTAGTATTCGGGAATAATGTGTTTGGACAATTATTTCCTACTTTAGGCGGACAGCGTGCAGGAATTTCGACTGCACAATTTTTAAAAATTGGAGTTGGCGGAAGAGCTACAGCAATGGCGGATGCATTTATTGCCGTTGCCAATGATGCCACTTCGCTTTACTGGAATCCTGCCGGATTAGTAAATACAAAGCGTGATGAAGTTGTGTTTTCGCATAATGAATGGGTTGCCGACATAAAACATGAGTTCGTCGGTGTAACTTACAGATTGTCATCAAATGATGTTGTGGGATTATCATTTACTTCACTTCACATGGATGATATGAAAGTAACCACAGAAGTTTTACCATTTGGAAACGGGCAGTATTTTTCATTTGGCGATGTTGCTTTTGCAGTTACTTATTCGCGGAAAATGACTGAGCAATTCAGTTTTGGTGCTTCTCTGAAATATATTGATGAAACTCTTGATAAACTTAAAATGCGAGGACTGATGGTTGATTTGGGAACATTGTACTGGACAGGACTCGGCTCAACAAGATTTGCAGTTGCCATTACAAATTTCGGAAATGAACTGGCACCAGACGGGAAAATTGTTTTGTTTGGTAAAAGAGAAAAATCATCCTGGCAATCTTTTTCACCACCGACTATGTTTCGTATCGGTTTTGCATTTGAGCCGTTGCAAAATGAAGAACACAGAATTACTTCATCTGTTCAGTTAAATCATCCTAATGATAACAGCGAGAATGTTTCGCTCGGTGCAGAATATGCCTGGCATGAATTACTTTATCTCCGAGGTGGATACAAAATCAATGTTGATGAACAGGATTTTACATTTGGTGCAGGTCTGAAAATTAATGCTGGCATTGCAGATTTGAATTTTGATTACGGTTACTCCAAATTCGAAAAACTTGGCAGTGCTCACAGATTATCTTTGCAAATAGGAATTAACTAATGGAAATCAAAAAAATATTTTTACCGCTGATTATTATAATTACAATAATTTCATGTACGAATAAGTTTAAAGCTCCGGATAATTCGGTTGATCCGAACAATCAAAAATTCAGCGATACAAGTTATGTTCAGCAATTTCCTGTTTGGACTGGATTTAATAAACCGCAGGATATAATAATCGGAAAAGAAACTTTTGTTTATGTGGCTGATACTTACAATGACAGAATTGTTATGATGAACGTGGCAGGACAGATACTTGGAACAAAATCTGTGAAAAGACCAGTTGCTATTGATCAGGATTATAGATTGAATCTTGTTGTATGTGCTCAGTTTGATACTACAATAAATGGAATTAATTCAACATACAGTGCAGTTTATAAAATTGACCTTTATTCTGCCGGGCATAATCTTGAAAATGCTAAGATGACAAGAATACTTCCTAAGACATCATTCGACTTTTTAAGAAGTGACAGAGAATATACTGGTGTGTGCGTCTTTTTTGATAATTCTTATTATGTATCGAGACGCGGACCGGCAAACACAAGTAAAGTTGATCCTGACAATGTTATATTGACATTTAAGC
>Ga0210044_10004021_pt1 | contig 20760 bp, 16 predicted proteins | sample CryGey13umfilter_2_FD_183959 | JGI IMG/M metagenome (GOLD analysis project Ga0210044, IMG submission 183959) | Groundwater microbial communities from aquifer in Utah, USA - Crystal Geyser 4/9/14 3 um filter (SPAdes) (version 2) | ecosystem: Environmental > Aquatic > Deep subsurface >... | reverse complement strand
CCCGCCCCTCCTTCCGAGCCGCTACCACGGGCCGCCTCCCGCTGGATGCCGTCGGCGCGCGCAACATCGGCGACGTGTTCGCCGCGAACGGCTTCGCTACCGCGGGCTTCGTCGCGAACATCCACCTCAACCCGCGCTTCGACTTCGACGTCGGCTTCGACGAGTGGCTGCTGCGCAACGACGCCGACGCCACGGACCAGGTGGACGCCGCGCTGGCCTGGGAGCGCGCGCACGCGGACGAGGACACCTACCTCTTCCTGCACGTCATGGATCCGCACCTGTCGTACGCCCCCCCGAAGACCCACGCCGCGCGCTTCCTCACGCAGATCGACCCCACCCTCCCGCCGCACTTCGACCGCTGGACGGCGGGCGCCTGGGCGGCGAGCGGCGAGCTCACGCCAGCGCGACGCGCGAACGTCGAGGGCCTGTACAACGCCGAGGTCGCCTTCGCGACGGACGAGCTCGCGCGCTTCCTGACCGCGCTTCAAGCGCTGGGCGACAACACGCTCGTCGTCGTTCACTCCGATCACGGCGAGGAGCTGTGGGACCACGGCGGCTTCGAGCACAACCACACGCTCTACCAAGAGACCACGCGCGCCGTGCTGTGGGTGAAGCCGCCGCCCGGACGCGCCGGCAGCGGTGCGCGCTCGGCAGAGCCGGTCTGGCTCGGGGACATCGCGCCCACCCTCTTCGACTACGCCGGTCTCCAGGACACGCCGCCCACGGATGGGCGCAGCTTGGCGCCGCTGCTCGACGGCGCAGCGGGCGGCTGGGATCGCCCGCTCCCGCAAGGCTACCTCATGTACAACACCGAGCGGTGGGGGGTCGTCTATCGCGGACATAAGTACATCCTGCACACTCAGTCCGGGCGCGAGGAGCTGTATGACCTCGCCGCGGACCCCGGCGAGCACCACGACCTCGCCGCGACAGCCGACCTCGAGCCGTACTGGCGCGCGCTGGGCGAGGCGCATCGCATGCCCGTCGGGCGCGGCTGGCGCGTCGACGTGACGCTCGCGAGCGACGTCCTCGTGCTCGTGCTCCCTGGCCCGTGCGAGGCCGCCGGCGTCATCGATCCCGAGGCCGCCCGCGAGCAGCGCGCCAACTTCGCTTGGGGGGAGCAGCCGCCGCTTACGCCCGCCGACGTCGCCACCGTCGAGCGCTCCGAGGATGGCCGAAAGCTCACCGTGCGCCGCGGTTCTGCAGGGCACGGCACGCTCTGGGTGCGCTTCGCCGACGAGGTGCCAGAGCTGTTCTCGGTAGAGGACGCGCACGGCGAGCGCTTGGGTGCGACCCGACTGGGGCAGCGACGCCTGCAACTTGGGCCTGACATGCTCCGCATCCGGCTGGGCGTCGTGCTCGACCCGCCCCCCAACGAAGCCAGCCGCGTGCACGCGCGCGAGGAGACCACCGACGAGGAGACCTGCACGCTGTGCGCGCTCGGGTACCTGACCGGCCCCTCCTGCGAGGCCTGCTGAGCGCTCAGCGAACGGTCAGCACCGCGAAGACCCAGCTTCCTTCTGCTGAAGCGCGTACCTCGCCGTAGGGCTCCAACAAGGCCACGACCTGCTCCGCGGTGCGCGCAGGCGCCACCTCGCCCGACGCCTGCAGCAGCCGAAGCCAAGCGTCGCCGAGCCACCGCCCGGAGCGCACCAAGCACGCCACGTGGACCTCACCGCCTGGGCGCACGACGCGGGCGAGCTCGGCGAGGACCGGCGCCGGGTCATCGAGCACGTGGGCGATGCCAAAGTGCAGCGCCGCCGCGAAGGTGGCGTCCTGAAAGGGCAGCTCGCGAAGGTCCGCTTGAACGAGCGGCAGCGCGGGCACGCGAGTCGCTGCGAGCTCCAACATGCCGCGGGAGAGATCAAGGAGCACCGCCTGCACCGGCACGCGCTGGTACACCGGCGCGGTGAGCACGGCGGAGCCGCAGCCGGCGTCCAAGAGCGGGCCCGCTCCCGCCGCAGCGAAGGCGGCCTCAAAGCAGGTCTCGTACCGCGCGCGCGGCACGCCCCACACCACACGGTTGTACAGGTTGGAGCTGACGAGGCGGTCGTAGCCCGCCGCGATCTTGTCGTAGCGCGCGGCGCGCTCGGCCTCGGGGAGGGCCGACCACGTTCGCTCACCGAGCGCGTCGAGCCCGCGTCCGTCGCGTAGGGTTGGGAGCATGAGCACCTCCAGCGCCGCACCGTATCGCGACCGCGCGCGCGCCGCTGTCAGCCCCGGTTCAGCGCACTGGAAGTGTCAGGGATGGCTCCACCCGGCTAAGGTGTCCACCTTCGGGAGACCCATGAGCCACCTCACCCACGCCCTTCGGAACACCGCGCTCGCGCTCGCCGCCACACTCAGCGTCAGCGCGTGGGCGCAAACACCGAACTTCCACCTGCACAACACCAGCGCCGCCGCGGTCATCAATGACACGCTCGCGGAGGGCTACTGGGCAGACGCCAACATCTCGTCCTACAAGAGCGAGACCTACGACGAGATCCGGCTCAAGTCCATCGAGTCCGGCTACGTCCCGATGATCACCGGTGAAGGCCTGGAGGACTTCGACCCCGACGTGGTGGAGCACATCGTCTTCCGCCGCCTCACCGAGCTCCCCAAGCATATGGAGGGCGCGAAGGCCGTCATCGCCTTGGGCGCTGGCTACGACCCCGTGGTGGGCGCCGCCTACCAAGACACCTTCTACGTCGTCGACCTCACGCTGCTCTACGTCACCTTCCCGCAGCGCACCTACTTGGTCAAGGACCCGGAGCACCAGCGCAGCTACCTGGTCTTCGAGAAGATCCGCCCCGACATGGTCGACGCCAGCACGTGGACCGCGTACGACGCCGCCATGACCAAGGCGGTGGAGAGCGTCGAGCTTCGCTGGGCCTTTGGCAGCGTCGTGCCGGCCACCGAGGTCTTTGGCATGTACGTCATCGAGCCCGGAAAAGAGAAGAAGACCCGCATCACGCTCGTGTCCAAGCTGGTGTTCGGTGATGACACGAGCTGGATCGCGCGCATGGGCAACCAGATGCCGAGCGTGCTGCGCGCGGGACTTCGCAACGGCTTCGACGCCTGCGTCGCCATCGCCCGCGACGAGAAGGCGCACTCCCGCAAGTAGATGCGCTGGCCTGACGCGCCTACGGAAAGAGCGCCGGGTTTCGGCGGCGCCACTCGGAGAGGTAGTGGGTGACCTCGCCGTAGCCCCAGGGCTGCAGCTCGTCGGTGCCACGCGCCGCGAGCTTGGAGATCCCCAGCTCTTCACACAAGCGGCGCGCGAAGCGTAGGCGCCCCGCCTTCCCCACCGGGAAGCGCAGCCCGAGCACCACCGACTGTCCGACCGCGAGCTCGTCGACGAGCAGGTGGATGGAGCCGTCCGAGTCGCGCTGGCAGACGACCGTGCGCAGGCCGGCGGCGACGCGCTGGCGCAGCAGCTCGCCCAAGCAGTCCACGGCACCCTGCCGCCCGCCCAGCCACACGGGGCCATCGAGGATGAGCCCGGGAACCGCGAGCAGCTCGGGAGCCCACGCTTGGTCCGCGACGCGCTGCACGAGCGCGAGCTGCAGCTCTCGAGCGTCCAGGCGGCGAACCACCGCGCCCGCGAGGCGCAGCGCGACCGTGGTCTTGCCCGCACCAGGGGGGCCGAGCACCATGACCACCAACCGCTCACGCAGCACGCTGGGCAGCGCGCGGCGACCCACGAACTCGGAGCAGGTCCCCGTGAGCAGCGCCGGAGCGTGCGCACGAGCAGCGATCGACGGGCGAGCCACGCGAAGACATCCACAGCTGTGGAGAGCAGGAGAAGGTGATCCCGAAGGGGGTTCCGAGCCACCAGACCCCTCCTTTTTAGGAGGCTGGAGGCTCCCCGTCAACACCAAGAAGACGACTCGTCCATCCACCGCCTTGGGGGGCGATCGGCGGCGATCGCCCCCCCGCTCGAACGCGATCCTCGGCGCCGAGGGGTGGGGCGTTATCCCCACTTGTCCCCAAGACGATGCCGCTTATTCGGGCGCGATCGCCCGCTCCGAGATGAACTTCACGATCGCCTCGATCGGCGTACCGGGAGGAAAGACCGCGGCGATGCCCGCCTCCAGCAGGCCCGGCACGTCGGCGTCGGGGATGATGCCCCCCGCCACGAGCAGGACCTCGTCGAGCCCCTCCTCGCGCAGCAAGCGCGCGATCTCCGGCAGCAGCCGGTTGTGGGCCCCCGAAAGGATCGAGAGCCCGACCACCTGCACGTCCTCGTCCACCGCCGCGCGCACGATCTGCGCTGGCGTGCAGTGGAGGCCCGAGTAGATGACCTCCATGCCCGCGTCGCGCAGGCCGCGCGCGATGACCTTGGCGCCCCGGTCGTGCCCATCCAGGCCCGGCTTGCCGATCAGCACGCGCAGACGCTTCACGACAGCGCCTCACGCGCGATCACCATGCGCTGCACCTCGGAGGTGCCTTCGTACAGCGTGGTGATGCGGGCGTCGCGGTAGAGGCGCTCGACCTCGTACTCGCGGCTGTAGCCGTAGCCGCCGAAGATCTGCACCGCTTCGTAGGCGCAGAAGTTGGCTGTCTCCGACGCGAAGAGCTTGGCCATGGAGCAGGCCGCGCCGCTCGCGATGCCCGCGTCCTTCATGGCCGCGGCGCGCCACGTGAGCAGACGCGACGCTTCGATGCGGGTGAGCATGTCGGCGAGCTTCCACTGAATGGCCTGGTGGTTGTCGATGGTCTTGCCGAAGCTCTTGCGCTCCTTGGCGTAGGCGACGGCGAGGTCGAGGGCCCGCTGGGCGATGCCGAGGCTCTGCGCGGCGATGCCGATGCGGCCGCCGTCCAGGGTGGCCATGGCGACCGCGAAGCCCTTGCGCTCCTCGTGGAGCAGGTTCTCGGCGGGCACGAGCAGGTTGTCAAAGACGAGCTCGGAGGTGCCGGAGCACGCGATGCCCATCTTCTCCTCGACCTTGCCGACGCTGTAGCCCTCGGAGGCGGTGTCGATGATGAAGGCGCTGACGCCGCGGTGGCGGAGCTCGGGATCGACGTTGGCGTAGGTGACGCAGACGTCGGCCTGGGGCCCGTTCGTGATCCACATCTTGGTGCCGTCGAGCACGTAGCCCGCGTCCGTCTTGGCGTAGCGGGTCTTCTGCGCGCCCGCGTCCGAGCCGGTGCCGGGCTCGGTGAGGGCGTAGCAGCCGATGCGCTCACCCGACGCCATGCCGGGCAGGTACTTCATCTTCTGCTCTTCCGTGCCGAAGGCGAGGATGGGCCAGCTCGCGAGGCTGTTCTGCACGCTCATGATGACGCCGACGCCGGCGTCCGCGTAGCTGATCTCCTCCAGCGCGAGCACGTAGTTGAGCACGCCCATGCCGCCGCCGCCGTACTGCTCGGGCACGATCATGCCCATGAAGCCCATCTCGCTGAGCTGGGCGACGATCTCCTTGGGGTAGCGGTGCGAACGGTCGCGCTCGGTGGCGCCGGGCATGATCTCGCCGCGAGCGAACTCGCGGGCCAGATCGCGGATCTGCTTCTGGTCATCGTTTAGCTGAAACATGATGTTCTCCCTAGCCTAGCGGCCAGTGAAGTTGGCGGTGCGGCGCTCGAGGAAGGCGGCCATGCCCTCCGCTTGGTCGCCGCTAGTGAAGCACATGGCGAAGGCGGTGCGCTCGGCGGCGAGGCCCGTGTTGAGGTCGGCGTCAGCGTTCTCGTGGAGCACGCGCTTGGCGAGCCGCACCGCGACCGGGCCCTTGGCGCCGATCTCGGCGGCGACGCCGAGGGCGGCCTCCAGCACGTCGCCGTCCACCAACCGCGAGGCGACGCCGAGGCGCACGGCCTCGGCGCCGTCGATGAGGCGCGCGGTGAGGCAGAGGTCCATCGCGACGGCCAGGCCGACGCGGCGCAGCAAGCGCTGGGTGCCGCCGAAGCCGGGGATGACGCCGAGGTTCACCTCGGGCTGCCCAAACTTGGCCTTGGGGCCCGCGATCACGAGGTCGCAGGCCATGGCCATCTCGCAGCCGCCGCCGAGGGCGAAGCCGCCGACCGCCGCGATGACCGGGACCGCGAGCGCCGCGAGCTTCTGCCCGACGAGCTGGCCGCGCGCAGCGAAGGCCTCGGCCTGAAGTGGCGTGATGGAGCGCATCTCAGCGATGTCCGCCCCCGCGACGAAGGCCTTGCCGCCCGCGCCACAGAGCACGATCGCGCGCAGCTCAGGGTCCTGCGCCGGGCCGTCGAGCACCTCGTGGAGGCCCTCGATCACCGCCGCGTTGAGCGCGTTGAGCGCCTGAGGACGATTGATGGTGATGATGCCGGTTTGACCGCGCTTCTCCCACAGAACAACGTCAGACATGAGGCCCCCTTACTTGCGGTAGTCGTAGAAGCCGCGGCCAGCCTTGCGGCCGAGCCACCCCGCTTCGACGTACTTGGTGAGCAGCGGACAGGGGCGGTACTTGCTGTCGCCGCCCATGCCGTCGTGGAGCACCTGCATGATCGCCAAGCAGGTGTCGAGGCCGATGAAGTCGGCGAGGGTGAGCGGGCCCATGGGCACGTTGGTGCCGAGCTTCATGGCGGTGTCGATGTCCTCGACGCTCGCGATGCCCTCATACAGCGCGTAGACCGCCTCGTTGATGTAGGGCATGAGCACGCGGTTCACGATGAAGCCCGGCATGTCCTTGGACGCGAGCACGGTGGTCTTGCCCATGGCCTGCGCGATGGCGTTGACCTCGGCGTAGGTGGCGTCGCTGGTGGCGAGGCCGCGGATGATCTCGACCAGCTTCATGACCGGCACCGGGTTCATGAAGTGCATGCCGATGACGCGCTCGGGGCGATCGGTGTGCGCGCCGATCTTGGTGATCGAGATCGACGAGGTGTTGGACGCGAGGATGGCGTTCGGGGCCGCGATCTTGCTGAGCGCCTCGAAGATCTTGAGCTTGAGGTCGATGTTCTCGGTGGCGGCCTCCACGACAAGCGGCGCCTCGGACAAGGCCGCGAGCTCGGTGGTGAAGGTGATGCGCGCGACCGCGGCGTCGGCCACCGCCGCCGTGATCTGCTCCTTCTTTACCTGACGAGCGAGGTTCTGCTCGATCGTCGCCTTGGCACGGTCGAGCTGCGCCTGGCTGATGTCCTGAAGAACAACGTTCCAACCGGTCATAGCCGCAACGTGCGCGATGCCGTTGCCCATCTGCCCGCCGCCGACGACGCCGAACTGCGTGAGTTCCATGAGACCTCCCAAGAAAGGCGACCAGCCTAACCGGTCAGCCGCTCGGCGGGAGCGATGGGCGCGCGGTCACGCAACGCGCGACGCGAGGCCTACTCGGCGCAGGCTTCGCGAGCGCCAGCCGTGGAGACGCACAGATCGAAGGCGAGCGTGTCGTCGAGGTTGGCGGCGCGCGCATAGTCGAGCCACTCGCGCGCGAAGGTCGCAGCGAGGGCACGAGCGCGGTCAGCGCTGTCGCGCGCCTCGTCGTCCGCCGTCACCGCCGCGCGCTCTTCGGCCGAGCGCCACAGCAGCTCAGCCGCGCGCGAGCGCAGCTTGAGCAGCCCGTAGACGCGGGTGGTGTAGGTGTCCCCTTGCCAGCGGTCCTTGTTCTCGAGCGCGACCTCGGACCACCGCACGACGCCCTCGGCGCGGGACACGCCGCGGCGCGACAAGAAGGCGGCGTACTTGTAGCAAAGATCGGGGTCCGCGCGGCTCACCTCGTCGAGGTGGCGCTTCACGAGCTGCTCCCAGCGGGTATGATCGCCCGCCGCCCACGCGTTCGCGAGCAGCAGGCGCGAGACGCGATCGCGCTCGGTGAGGCGCTGCGTGTTGGCGTACACGGCCTCGACGCACGCGATGCTCGGTGCGTCGAGGCGCCCCATGATCGCGCGCGGCTCAAGATCTTGCCCGCAGGTCGCCAGCGTGCGCGCGATGCGCTCATCGCCCGCTGCCGAGCGCTCGGGATCGCCACCGGGAGGCTGCAGCTCGGAGACGTCGTTGAGCACCGCCAGGGCGTCTGGCTCCGACGCGCGCGCCCCCCTCGGAACCCGGCTCGCGGCGCGCCCCGGCCGAGGCGCCGCGTCCGTGCCCTCATCCAGGTGCTCATCTGCGGCGGGTGAGGGCGGTGGCGACACCACCACGTCGCTCTGGCCCAGCCAGCGCGCCACCACCGTCTCGCCAGCCTGCCCGCTCACGGCGCTGGGACGGCTAGCCGTGAGCGCCAGCGCGAGCACCGCAGCCGCCGCGAGGGCCGCGAGGCCGATCACGCTGCGGCGGGCCCACGGTCCCTGCACCGGCACAACCTCCGCCCGCTCGGCGCGCTGCCACGCGTCCTCGAAGGAGCCAGCCGCGGCGAAGTCGTCCAGCGCGAGCCCGATCGCGCCCTCCGCCTCTACGATCACGTCGGCGAGGGCGCGACACTCGGGGCAGGTCGCAAGGTGCGACTCCAGCTGGCCAAACTCGGCCACTGGGATCTCCATGAGTCGCTCTCGAATACGATCGCAGTTCATCTGTCCCTCAACAGCTGGAGCACGTCCGATCCGGCGGCGAGCAGCTTGGCTCGCAGCGTCTTGCGCGCTTCGTGCAAGGTGTAGCGCGCGGTTCCTTGGGCCATTCCTAGCGTCTCAGCGGCCTCGGCGGGGGTGAGGCCCTGCCGGTCGCACAGGTCAAAGACTTGGCGCTGGCGGGGGCTCAGCGCCTCAAACGCCTTCATCGCGGCGGCGGCGTGCCGCTCGAGGTCGAGCTGGCGATCCGTGCTCGGGTGGTCCGCGACCTCCCACTCCAGCGCGACCTCGCGCTCGCCCTGCCGACCGCGGCGCGCCATCACGTCGCGCGCACAGTTGCGCACGACCATATGAAGCCACGCTCGAAAGGGTCGCGCGGGGTCATACTGACCGATGAACCGAACTAAGCGCACCATCGCCTCTTGGGCAGCGTCCTCGGCGAGCGACGCGTCGCCCAGATCGAGCAGGGCCCAGCGGCGCATGGTCGGCCACCACTGCTCCGCGACGACGCGAAGCGCGGCGCGGTCACCTGACCTCGCGCGCTCGATCCACTCGTCTGGGCTGTGCTCAGCCATGTGCTCCCAGCTCTGCATAGTCGTCCTACCACGCGGGCAGGGCGAGCGTTTGCTCGAACCCTAGGCAGCGCTCGGCGCCTTGGTGGCGACGCCCATGTACGAGATCAGCGTCGAGCGGGTCAGCGTGAAGCCGAAGCTCTCGGGGACCACCCCAGAGAGCAGGTTCTTGAGGATGTCGAGGTTCATCAGCAGCGGTCGAAGCCCGACCAGCTCCTCGACGCCGAGCCCCGCGGTCGCACAGTAGGCACGAAGCTCACCCGGCGTGATGAACAGCCGGTACACGTGCATATTCTTCGGCGTGTTCTTCACCAGCCACTCGACGACGCGAATGACGACGAAGCCGGCGATGGGGTTGCGGTGGAAGGTGTGAAAGAAGAACAAGCCGCCGGGCCGCAGCACGCGGGCGATCTCGGCGACGACCCGCCCCGGATCCTCCACGTGCTCCAAGAAGTCCATGGACGTGACCACGTCAAAGCTCGAGTCCGCGAACGGCAGCGCGTAGGCGTCTCCTTGCTCGTAGACCACCGACTTCGTAGCATCAAAGCGGCGAGCGACCTCAAGCGAGGACTCCGACAGGTCGACGCCGACGACGCGGTGCCCGGCCTGGGCGAGCGCGTTCGTCAAGAAGCCCGCGCCACAGCCGACGTCGAGCAGCGCCTTCGGGCCCGGACCGAGCCGCCTCTGGAGCTGGTCCAGCACCCAGGGCGTCTTCGCCCGAGACTCGGCGCGGAGCAGCGCGACCGGGTCGTCGAAGGCGGTGTACCAGCGGTCGCCCAGCGTCTCGTAGATGCTGTTGTCGATCTCATCGGGAGCGAGCAAACCATCCCCAATAGGCGATCTGGTAGCCGCCAAATAACACCATTAGGCCGCATTGAACGCCGATAGCGCGCCAGAGCCAGCCGACGTCCTGCCCCATCGGCAACGCCCCGGCCTGCGCCGCCCAGAGGACGGCGACGCTCACCAGCACCAGCGGGTGCAGCACGAAGAGCAGCGCGTGCAGCCACTGCTCAAAGGCGTCGCACGAGGCCGCGTGCACCCACTCGTCCTTGGTGATGAACACGCTTGAGAACGCCGCTATCCCCGCGTAAATCAGCAGGTTCTCGCGCCCGTACGGGAGCGCCAGCGCCCACGCGAAGCAGGCGATGAACGTCAGCGTGTCGAGCGGGTGCCCGATCCGCTCCCAGCGGTCGAGGCCGCGCCGCCAGTGGCAGTAGAACTCGTCCACCGCGATGACCGCGCCCTGCAGCAGCATCGGCGCCAACAGCAAGGCGTTCATGCGAGGCCGGTGCGGTATCGAAAGACCGAACCAAAGAGCGTAAGCCCCGGACCAAAAGCGAAGCTCACCACCACCTGCCCCTCCTCACACTCACCCACGAGCCGCTGCCAGATGTGGGGGAGCGTCGCCGACGACATATTGCCGCGCTCGCGCAAGACAGCGGCGCTCGCGGCGGTCTGCGCTTCGGTCAGCCCGAGGACCTCGCGGACCTCGTCGATGATGCGCGGGCCGCCGGGATGCACCGCGAAGACGCCGTCGCGGAGCACGTCCTGGTGGTCGAGGCCGCACGCAGCGAGCAGCGAAGCCAAGAACTCGGGGAGCACCGCGCGGAGGCTCGCTGGGACATGGCGCGACAGCGTCATCGAGTGCCCAAACACGTCGGGGGACCAGCTCATCTGGTCCTCGGTGCCGGGGATGAGCTGCTCTTGGATGTGCAGAACGTCAAAGCCTGGCTCCCCCACCGACGCGCGCCCGACCTGGTAGGCGATGTGGCCGTCCGCGAACAGACTGCAGACCACGAGGTTCTCCGGGGAGTGGTCGCGGGGATCGATGTGGAGGCTGCAGATCTCGTTGTGCACGACGTCGACCGTGCCCTGGCCGCACAGCGCCACCGCCAACCGAATGGCGGGCAGCGAGGCGTAGCAGCCCATGTGGTACGCGTGGGTGACCGCCGTGGACCAGCCCGCGCGCCCGACCACGCGCTGCACGGCGCTCGGGGAGGTGTAGCCGGTGCAGGTGACGTGAATCAGGTGCTCGGGCGCTCGCCCATCCGCGGGGAAGAGCGCTCCCACGACGTGGGTGGCTCGCTCGGCGAAGAGTCGGGTGCGCTCGGCGATCGACGCGCCATAGGGCCGCGCCTCGTCGAGCTGGTACACGGGCAGATCCGCGAGGGTAGGCGTCGACGTGTCGGTGAGGTCACAGCCCCGCTCGGCGATCCGGTCTGGGCTGCACCCAAAGCGCCGAACGAGCCGGTGGGCGTCCCCGAGCGGGCGCCCTTGAAGCTGGGCCGCGCGGTCGTGCAGGTCGCCGAGCCAGGCCAGCGCGCTCGCTTGTTGGACCATCGCGATCGGTTCAATCGCGCGAAAGCCGCTGAGACGCGCAGGAGGTGCAGAGAACAAAGAGCGGCTCCGGGGCTACCGCCCCCCTATACCCGACCTTCGAACCGTGTCTCCTTCATTATTGGCCACGCACGAGCCAAGACGCTCCGTAAGACCCGCGTCCACGAGGCAATGGAGGTCATCGCGGGCCCATGATGGCCCACGCGCACGGACTCCTCCAACGCGGGGAGTTTGACGCACTTCTTATGTCAAGGCACCCCTGAGACGTGCGATGGTAAGACCTATCCGAACGAGTCCCATGACCTTCGCGCTTAGCTACCTCTACCTCTTGAGCTTCGTCGGCTCGCTCGTCATCACGATCCTGATGGGCGTCCTGATGCCGCGCCATTCGTACAAGGTGCCGTTGGTCTTTGGCGGTGTCGCCGCGTCGCTCTGGTCGCTCAGCGACTTCATGTCCAACCTCGCGGTCACGGGTGACCAAGTCCACGCGCTGCACATGGTCGCTGCGCCGTTCTGGGCCATGCTGCCCTACACCTTCTTGCACGCAGCGCTGCTCTACTCCGGGCGCGTGAAGCGCATCGCGTCCTCGCCGCTCGAGGCGCTGCTCGCGGTCCCTGTCGCAACCTTTGTGGTATTGGAGTGGACCGGGCAGCTCTACACCAACTTTCGGGCACCCACTCCGGAGATCCCCTGGTTCTACTGCGAGGTCTCGTCGCTTGAGACGCTCGTGGTGCTCTACTCGTTGAGCTACCTCGCGGCCTCGGGCTGGCTGCTGACCACCATGAGCGACGACATGAGCGAGGAGCTGATGCGGGTCAACCGCCGCCTCGTCCTGCGCTACCTCTTGCCGCTCGCGATCCTCGCGCTGCTCTCCAACGGTGGCCTCGCCATGCTCGGTCGGCACCCGCCCCAGATCGCGTCCATCCTCATCGGCGGCATTGTGCTGCTCGTGGGCATCGGCGCCCTCAGAGACGACTTCTTTCAGCCCGTCGCGCGCATGCTCGTCAACTTGGACCAACGCGAAGAGGTGCTCGCCGCCATGCCCTTCGCCATCGGCATCCTGCCGATCGGCGTGGCGGAGCTCCACTACGCGAGCCCGCGCCTCGTGGCGCTCGTCCCACCCGAAGTCGAACACGAGCTGCTCAACGCGTGCCTCTTCGCCTGCATGAAGGAGCCCGCGACGGAGTACGAGTTCGAGCTCGACAACTTCCCGCGCCTCGGCCTCGCGATTCATGTGCGCGGCTGCCCCATCCTCTACGAAGGTGAGCCCGCGACCCTCATCGTCGTCAGCGACGCGAGCGCGCAGGTCGCGACCCGCCAGGAGCTCGTCAAGAACCGCGAACAGCTCGCCGAGGCCCGCAAGCTCGAGTACATCGGCCGACTCTCGGCGACCATCGTGCACGACTTCAACAACCTGCTCGGGGTCATACAGACTGGCACCCACGCCGCCCGCTTGGTCGCGCTGGACCCCGACGTGCAAGCGGCGCTCGACGACGTCTTCCAGGCGGTCGACGTCGGGCGATCGCTCAACCAAAAGCTGCTCAAACACAGCCGCGAAGAGTCGCCCTACGAAGCCACGATCGTCGACCTCAACGCGGTCGTGACCGATCTGCGGCCGCTCCTCGAAGGCGCGATCGGCGCCAACATCGCCCTCGACGTGCAGGCCTCGCACGAGCCCGCTTATGTTCACATCGACCAGGTGTTCTTCGGGCAGGTCCTCGTCAACCTCGCGCGCAACGCGAACGACGCGATGCCCGATGGCGGACGGCTCACCCTTCGAGTGACCAGCGCGCGCGGTGACGAGCACACCGAGCTGCTCGTGCAGGACACGGGCCTCGGCATGCCGCCGGAGGTCCTCGAGCACGCGATGGAGCCGTTCTTCTCCACCAAGGGCGCCGGCGGCAACGGCGTCGGCCTCGCCTCGGTCCGCGAGACGATCGAGCGGTCTGGCGGCACCATCAGCGTTCAATCACGGGTGGGCGAAGGCACCGCGTTCACGCTCCGGCTCCCGCAGGTGCGCACGCGGGACCGCATCGAGGAGCCTATGGACACAGCGGGATAGGGTGCTGGCTCCCGCTTCCTAGGAGCTCCTATGCGACCCGTGCTCGCCACCCTCCTCGACCTGCTGCGCTTGGAGCGCATCGAAGCCGACACCTTCCGCGGCGCTAGCCAAGACCTGGGCTGGGGCGCTGTCTTTGGCGGACAAGTGCTCGGACAAGCGCTCTCCGCCGCCGTGCAAACGGTCACGCCAGAGCGCCACGTGCACTCGCTGCACGGCTACTTCTTGCGGCAGGGCGACCCGTCCAAGCCGGTCCTGTACCAGGTGGACCGCAGCCGCGACGGCACCAGCTTCGCCACCCGCCGCGTGGTCGCCGTTCAAAACGGTCGGCCGATCCTGCACATGGCGGCATCCTTTCAGGTGCATGAGGACGGCTTCGAGCACCAAGCGCCGATGCCCGACCACGTCCCGCCAGAGGGCCTTCGCTCAGAGCGCGAGCTCGCGCAGCGCGTCGCAGAGCGCATCCCCGCGCCGCTCCGCGCTGCGGCCACCGGCGAACGCGCCATCGAGTTTCGCGCGGTCCACCCCACTGACCCCTTCCGCCCCGTCGCCAGCCCCGGCGCCCGCCAGACCTGGTGCCGCGTCGCAGAGCCGCTGCCCGACGACCCCGCTTTGCACCGTTACCTCCTAGCGTATGCGTCGGACTTCAACTTCTTGACCACCGCGACCCTGCCCCACGCCGTGTCCTGGCTCACCCCCGGCGTGCAGGTCTCCAGCCTCGACCACGCCATGTGGTTCCACCGCCCCTTCCGCGTGGACGAGTGGCTGCTCTACGTGATCGAGAGCCCCAGCGCGAGCGGCGCGCGCGGCCTGGTCCAGGGGCGCTTCTACGATCAAGCTGGCCGGCTCGTCGCCTCGGCCGCCCAAGAGGGGCTGATGCGGGATCGGCGCGGGGAGCCGCGGGTGTAGGTGGCTGGGGGTCGTGATTCTTGTGGCGACTACTTCAGCTGTGAAGTACTTTGGTTGTGAAGCACTTTGGTTGTGAAGTACTTCAGTGCTGAAGTCGAACTACGGAGCAGCCCATGACCTCCTCGCCTAGAAACCACGTTGGAAGCCCGGTAAAGGGTCCGGACTTCTTCGCGCGCGAGGCCGAACAAGCGCGGATGTGGCGCGATCTGCAGACGGACAACCTGCTGCTCCTCGCGCCGCGACGGGTCGGCAAGACCTCGTTGATGCTGCGTCTTCAGGCGGACGCGCCGCGGAATGACTACCGCGCCGTGTTCTTCACCGTCGCCGACATCTCAACCGAGCTCGGCTTCGTGCGCCGGATGCACGAGCACGTGGTGAGCCCCACGATGCTCAGCCGCCTACAGCGCTCGGAGCTCGGGGCGGTCACGCTCACCAAGCTCGGCGCTGGCCCCATCAGCTTAGAGTTGGACACGAGCGCCGAGGAGCGTTGGCAACACCTCGGCGACGCCTTGATCCTCGCCCTACAAGCGCAGCCCGAGTCCACGCTGCTGCTCATCGACGAGCTGCCGGTCTTCGTCCTCGCGCTGCTGCGCGCCGACCCCAAGCGCGCGCGCCGCTTCCTCAACTGGTTCCGCGCCGCGCGGCAGCAAGCCCCCGACGTGCGCTGGGTCCTCGCCGGCTCCATCGGCCTCGACACCGTCGCGGAGCTTCACAACCTCACGGACACCATCAATGACCTGTGCGTCGCCGAGCTCGGCGCGTTTGAGCCACAGATCGCCACGGACTTCGTCCGCAGCCTGAGCGCCACTCACACCCTCGGCCTCGACGCGAGCACCTGCACGTACCTCGTGGCGCGCACAGGATGGCCGATCCCGTTCTTCTTGCAGCTGCTCTTTCGCGAGGTGCGCAACCTCGTCGACGACACCCGCGCGACACCAGACCACAACACCATCGACGCGGCGTGGGAGGTGCTGCTGACGCACAGCAAGCGGGCCTACTTCGACTACTGGCGCGAGCGCCTCCACGAGGAGCTCGGCCAGCCCCGCGCCGCACACGCTGAGCTGGTGCTCACCTGCGCCTCGCACTCCGACAGCGGCGCGCGGCGCTCCACGCTGTCACAGGCCCTCGCGGTCTCTGTGCCCGACCCCACCGAACGCCAAGCCGCGCTCCGCTTCTTGTTGAACGTGCTGCAAACGGACGGGTACCTCGTCCAGGACAACGACCGCTTTCGCTTTCGCTCGCCGCTGCTGCGCGAGTGGTGGAGCCGCCATGTCGCGTGATCTTCCGCTCCGAGGCCCCGCCCTCCACAACCCGCAGCTCCTGTCCAAGCGCGAGCTGGTCGATGGCTTCGTCGTGCGCACCGCCCTGCTCGAGCGCATCGCCGACGACCTGCGCGCCGCGCACGAGCAGCCCTTCTCCCATCGCTTGCTGCTCGGCCAGCGAGGCATGGGCAAGACCACGCTCTTGCACCGCATCCGCTACCTTATCGAGGATGATCCCGCGCTAAGCGGCTGGCTCCCGCTGGTGTTCCCCGAGGAGCAGTACAACGTCGATCGACTCTCAGCCTTCTGGATGAACTGCCTGGACGCGCTGGGCGACGCCCTCGAAGCGCGTGGTCAGGGGGCCGAGACCTTGGATGACGCGGTCGAGGCCCTGAACGCGCTCCCCGAGCCCGAGCGCGCCGCCCGAGCGCTCGAGCTGCTGCTCAAGGTGGCGACCGAGCACAACCAGTGCCTAGTGCTGCTCGTCGACAACGTCGACCTCGTGCTCAAGCGCTTGGAGGCGGAGCAGTGGGCGGTGCGCGAGATCCTCTCCCACGAGCGAAGGCTCGCCCTCATCGGCGCGAGCTCGCAGGTGCTGGAGGCGAGCTACCGCTACGACGCTGCGTTCTACGAGTTCTTTGAGCAAGACGAGCTCGTCGGGCTCACGGCCGACGAGACCCGCGCCCTGCTGCTGCACCTCGCCCGGCGCCACGGCGCCCCCGCGGTCGCCAAGATCGTGCGCGAGCACCCGGAGCGCGTCGAGCCGCTCCGCCTGCTCACCGGTGGCAACCCGCGCACCTTGGCGCTGCTGTACACCGTGCTCGCCCAAGGGCCCGATGGCGACGTGCGCACCGATCTCGAGCAGCTCCTAGACCGCTGCACCCCGCTGTACAAAGCGCGCTTTGAGGAGCTCTCCGACCAAGCGCAGACGATCCTCGCCGAGCTCGCGGTGCACTGGCACCCCATCGGCAGCGCCGACCTCTCAGCGCGGTGCAGGCTGGAGTCCCGCACGGTCACCGGGCAGCTCGACCGCCTCGCCAAGGCGGGCATCGTGCAGAAGGTGCCCCTCGCCACCGACCAAGGGCGCCGCAAGCAGCTCGGATACCAAGTTGCAGAGCGCTTCTTCAACATCTGGTACCTCATGCGCGCCAGCCGTCGTGTGCGCCGCCGCCTCGTGTGGTTGGTCGAGTTCTTGCGCCTGATGCACACCCCCGACGAGCGCCGCGACGGCGCGCGCGCGCACCTCGGTCGGCCCCACGTCGGCGAGCGCGACATAGAGACTTCGCTCGCCTACGCCGCCGTCGTGGACGACCCAGCGCTCCGCGGCGCGCTGGAGCACGCGGCGATCACCGATCTGTTCGCGGCCCCCGAGCTGCGGGCGGTCGCCAAGGACCTCTTGGACCTCGACGGCGAGGACGCCCCCCTCAAGTCGCGCGCCGACCGCGTGCTGCTGCTCGCCGAAGCAGAGCAGGCGCTGTACAACGCCGAGCCGGAGACCGTCGCGAAGGAGCTGTGGCAGGAGCTGGGTGGGAGCATCATGCTCACGCCGACCTTCAAACGCGACGAAGCCACGAGCTGGTCGGATCAGACACCGGAAAAGCGCGCCGAGCTGCGGAGCGAGCTGGCCAAGACCTCGGCCTTCTTTGAGCGCGAGCTCGGCCCTGGCGCTGCAGCGGCGCTCCAGCGCCTCTTTCGCGAGGGCTACTGTCAAGACTTCAGCCAGTTCGAGCTCTCGGGCGCACTGGAAGCGGCGGAGGCCTGGCAAGACGACCTCCCGATCTGGGCCTACGTGGCTGCGCGCTCAAACCCCCACGTCCTACGAGATGGCCTCGCAGCGCACTCCTTGGCGCACTTCTTGACGCTGCCAGAGTCCACGCCGTTGTGGAGCTATTTCGCTGGTAAATTGCCAGTCCTTGGCCAGTATAGGCGCGCCGAACAGGCAATGCTTCGCCTCATCGCCCTAGGATATGAAGCCCCGTTTCTATGGAACGTAGTCGCAAGCTGCCGCTCGCAGCGAGGCCACTATGCGCAGGCGGCGGATGCCCTTCAACGCGCGCTCAACATAGACCCAGGTGACGGGTTCAGCTGGGCACAGTTGGCAGTGCTCGAAATCTTGCACCTCCACCACAGATCCGAGGGCGAGCAAGCTCTCCAGCACGCGCTTCAGCTAGCACCGAGTGATGGGAACGTTCGCAGGCTTGTCGCAACGCTTCAGCTGGAGTTGGGCCGCTCCGACCTCGCCCTCGAGCACGCCCAAGCCGCCGCGGACCTCGCGCCAGACAACCTCGCGGTCGCGCTCACCCTGGCCACCGCGCTCGTCGCGACAGGCCACATCGACCAAGCCGAGGCGCCGATGAAGCGCGTCCTCGTCGACGGCGACGACGACCTGCACACCACGCACTGGGACCTCATCCTTCGGTTCTTCGCTATCGTCGCTCATAAAGGCCACGCCGGCACCGCGCGCGAGTGGCTCGACCGCTGGCAGGTGGGCGAGCGGTGGCTGCCGCTGCGCACCGCGCTGCAGGTGCTCGCTGTGGACGACGAAGACGTGCTGTTCTCGGTGGCCCCCGAGGTCGCCCAAGCCTCCCGTCAGGTCCTCACCCAGCTGCGCGCACCGGTTCTCGCGCGTGGGGGGAGACATCTCCTGACCCGAGCGGTGTTGTAGCCCCGCTCGCCCCTCCGGCCTGCTCGCGATACCCCCGGCACTTCATGGAGTGCGCTTGCGCCGTCTCATCCCTCTCCTTGTCCTCACCGCTTGTGTTCGCCAGACCGCGCCTGGCCCCGACCTGGGCGCCTGCGCGCAGCTGCCCGAGGGGTCGTACACCTTCGGCGAGGTAGGCATCGGCACCTGCTTGGCCACGCCCACGGCGCTGAGCTTCTTTCAGCAGGCGGGTCAGGACTATCTGGCCATCGCGAACGCCAACGCCTACCTGGACTTTCAGAGCGGCAGCGTGCTCGTGGTGGACTGGAGCAGCGTGCAAGCGGCCCTCGACGCCGGCGAGACGCGCTTGCTGATGAGCGACCTGCGCGCGGGCGCGATTGAGCGCGACAACTACCTCAGCAGCCTCGCGTACCTGCCGGGCTCGCTGGTGATGCTCGCCGGTGGGCGCTTGTCCGAGGGCGCTACGGTGAACACCAACGCCGACCGCGTGTGGGCGATGGACCTGACCGATCCGCTCGCGCCCACGCGGCTCGAGTCCGGCGATCGACTGCTCGTGGGCGCGGATCCTGCTGCGCTCGCGGCGGACCCGAACACCGGCCTCGCCTTCGCGGTCAACAGCACCGGCGGTACGGTCTCGGTCATCGACGCGAGCACCACCCCGCTCGAGGTGCGGGACCTCAGCGCCCGCGCGCGCCTCACCCCCGAGCGCTTCATCGACCGCGACGGGTCGGGCAGCCGCGCCGAGCTCGCGCACGAGGTCGCCGCGACGGACGGCTCGCTGGCCTCCGACGACTGGACGCTCACCTGGGTCGACGCCAGCTATCGCGCTTGGATCCCAAGCTCTGCGGGGCTCGCGTACTACACCAGCGGCGGGCCCACCTGGGTGTCGAGCCCGCTCGGCGGCGCCGTCGCCGACGCCCCCCTCGACTCGCCGCACGCGCTCACCTTGAGCGACCAGCCGGCGATGGACTACAGCGCCGGCGCTACCATCGAGCGCGCGGTGTACGACATCACCAGCGGGGACCTAGACCTCGCGAACGCCACCACGCTCTTGATCGGCAGGGCGGGGACATGGATGGAGCAGGTGCGCTCGCCAAGCGCGGTCACCATCGGCCTCTCCGACGCGCTCTACTTCGAGGGCGTGGACGCGAGCGGCCAGAGCGCCATCGGCGTCGCTTGGTGGCACGGCGCCGCCCCCTACGCCGCCGACAGCGAGCCCATCCTCAGCGCACCCGCTGGCTATGAGCGCGTCTCCGACCCCTACGTCGTCGATGACCCGCGCACGGGCACGCTGCGCCTGTGGGCCTCGCTCTGGGACGGCGCGCGCTGGAGCATCGGGCACGCTGAGAGCGACGACGGCCTCACCTGGTCCGAGCTCACGCCCGTGCTCGCCCTCGACGATCGCGACGTCGCGGCGCCCGTCGTCACCTGGGCGAACGGCCGCTACGAGCTGTGGGCGGCGAGCGGCGACGGCACCTCGTGGAGCCACGCGCGCGCCTGGTCGTGGGACGGCCTCAGCTGGTCCACCCCCGAGGCGGCGCTCCCGAGCGAGCTGCCCTATGACCTCATGGCGCCGCCGCGCATTGCGCTGCTCGTGGACGCGCAGGGCGCGTGGACCGTTCGCGGCGAGAGCCGCGGCACGCTCGGCAGCATGGCTACCGCTGGCACCCCCTTCGCCAACCCGGACGAGGGCCTGAGCTTCGACGTGTCCAGCGGCTACGACCTGTCGTTCACCGCCCTCAGCGGCGACGCGAGCGGCGGGATCTCGCCCGGCTCGGTCCTAAGCTTCGGCGGCGACCACTGGCTGTTCGTCACCGCCTACGATGCGCTCGGAGAGCCGCACATCGCGTCATTACGCCGCTCAAACGGCGGCTGGCAGCAGGTCGACGCGAACCTCACCGCTGGCAGCGATCCCGTCGTGTTCACCGCGGGCGACCAGCTCTATATGGCGCTCGCGCGCACCGACGCCTTCGGCATCACCCGCATGATCCAAGGCACGTCGCACGACGGGCGCGCCTGGGTCTTCGACAACGAGCCGCTCTTCCCCTCGGGCGAGGACTTCGACAGCTTCGCCCAGCGCCCGCACAGCGCGCAGCTGCTCCCCGATGGCACGGTCCGCGTCTGGTACACGGGCGACAACGGCTCGCGCCAGCGCATCGCCGCCGCCGTCGGCCCCATCGGCGGCCCCTTTGAGCTCGACCACGGCGCGCTGCTGCCCTGGCAGCTCGATCCCGGACTGCCCGGCGCCTTTGACGACGTGAGCGTCGCCGACCCCATGGTCTTCCGCGACGGCGAGCTCGAGCACCTCTACTACGCTGGCTTTGACGGCGAGGTCTGGTCCATCGGCCACGCCACGCGCGCGGCGGGCGCAGACTGGGTGCGCACCGGCGCCGCCATGACCGGCCAAGCCCGCACCTTCTCCCACATCGGCGTGCGCGCGCCGGTGGTCGACTACACCAGCGACGGCTGGGAGCTGCTCTACGCGGGCGACGACGGCAGCGCGAAGCGCGTGGGCCGCGGCGT
>Ga0210044_10004020_pt1 | contig 20761 bp, 23 predicted proteins | sample CryGey13umfilter_2_FD_183959 | JGI IMG/M metagenome (GOLD analysis project Ga0210044, IMG submission 183959) | Groundwater microbial communities from aquifer in Utah, USA - Crystal Geyser 4/9/14 3 um filter (SPAdes) (version 2) | ecosystem: Environmental > Aquatic > Deep subsurface >... | reverse complement strand
AGCAGGATGGCGGACATTATGGCCAGGACCAAAACAGGACCTAGCGCAAGCCGCAAGAATATGATCACGCGACTTGCTGTCGAGCGGCTGATCGGGACGTGCGTTGAAACCTACAGCAACGCGGCGATGCAACGGGGTATTGAGCTCGAAGCCGATGCCATCCGCGCATATGAGGATGATCAACTTTTGTCAGTCGAGTTGGTGGATTTCGTGCAACATCCAAAGATTGCTTTCGTTTCGTGTTCGCCTGATGGCCTGGTAGGTACTGATGGTCTGGTCGAGATCAAATGTCCGAGTGCTGAGGCCAAACACTACGAAGCCCTGCGCTACGGGGCGCACGCGCAGGAATACCGATGGCAATTGCAAGGCCAACTATGGGTTACAGATCGACAGTGGGTTGATGCGGTGAGTTTTGATCCACGTTTTCCGGCCGGCCTGCAACTCGCCATTGTGCGTGTTGAAAGGGATGAAAAAGCGATTGCAGAATTGGAAGCTGAGTGTATAGAAGCGAATGACGAGGTGATTGAGCAATTACGTTGGTTCGAGGACCACAGGAGCGCGGAATGAGTAAGTTAGAGCGTTGCGCCTATTGCGGCAAAGAACGGCCAAGCGCAGAAATGGAAAGCAGGAACATCGTCTATCGCACGCAAGGATGGCAAAAGCCTCGTTTCGGCAGACAGAAATGGGGCGCTGTTGTAGCGGAAAAAAGGCAGAGATACTGCCGTGACACAAAATGCGGCGGTAAAGATCAAATGGCCCACGAAGGATAAACGGAGGCAGCATGAGAGTAGTAGCAGAACAGATTGAACCACGGCCAACGGGCTTGATCCCGGTAGAGAGTGTCAATGCGCTGGAATTATTTACCGGCGGTGGACTGGATAATTTGCTGCAACAGGTAGAACAAGCTGCAACAGATTTTGAGGCAGACGTTACCACGGCTGCCGGGCGCAAATTGTTTGCGTCCCAGGCGTACAAAGTCGCGAGATCCAAAACCACCATAGACGATGCCGGCAAAACGCTCGTAGCAGACTGGAAGAAAAAAGCCGGACAGGTGGATGCTGGACGCAAGAAGGCCCGCGACTTCCTAGATGCATTACGTGATCGGGTACGGCAACCGTTGACGGATTGGGAGAATGAACAGGCGCGCATTGAAGAGGAGAAACGGCTGGCTGTTGAGGCGGAAAAAGTCCGCATCGCCGCCGAAGCCGAGGCTGCATTGCGCGAGCGTGAGCGGCTTGTGGCTGAGCGTGAGGCGGAAATTGAACGCCAGCGCCAGGAACGGGAACGAGCCGAACGTGAAGAAGCGGCGGCAGCCGATCGCAAAGCCAGAGAGGAACGTATCCGCGCCGAGGCCGAGGAAAAGGCCAAGCGTGAGGCAGAGCAGGATGTACAGCGTGAGCGCGAGCGGGCAGAACAGGCCGAACACGCCAAAAAAGAGGCCGAGGAAAAGGCCGAACGCGACCGGATTGCCGCTGCTGAGAAAGCGGAAAAGGACCGGCTGGCCAGTATCGAGGCAGAGCGCCAGAAGGCCGCCAGGGAAGCCGAGGAACGCGAACGCTCTCGATTGGCAGAGGAAGAGAGAAAACGCCGCGAGGAAGCAGCCAGGGCGGCAGACAAGGCCATCCGGGACACGCTGAATGCTGCCATTGTCGCTGCCTTCGGTGAGGAAGGGATTGATGCCGCCACCGCAGAAAAAATAATCCAGTTAGTTGCTGGTGGCCGTATTCCGTCGATGTCGATTCGATATTGAAAAAGGCCAGGGTAATTTCCGCTCAAGTGTCGGAATAAGTAGAGACGGGATAATGTACTGCACACCACCAGAAACCAGAACAGCGCGGAAACCACACCGTTGCATGAATTGCGGTGAGCCGATTGAGATCGGAGAACGATATCAGCGGTGGATGAGTATCGTTGACGGAAGTGCGCTTGCAAATAAAATGCACCCAGAATGCCTTGATGCTTTAAACACGGACAATGACTACGAGCCTTATTGGCAATATTCACCATACGAGGGCGAGCGACCCAAACACAGCAGAAAAAAATAATTCAGTTGGTTGCTGGAGGTCGCATTCCATCTATGTCGATCAAGTAAAAAAAGGCCAGGGTAATTTCCATCCCTCCTAGCAGTCGGCGGGCGCTGCGGCCGTAGTCCCGCACTCACAATACAGGAGAGATTAAATGATTACTGAAGTACAACCAGATCACGGATGGACGCGATCACTACCGACTGGCACGCTGTACGTCTGGCAGTCGGCAAAGAATGGAAAATGGTACCGCAGCGGCATCGCCTCGAACGGCGAGAACTGTTTGCCCAGCCAGGGCTATACAACCAAGCAGAGCGCTGAGTCCATGGACGCTGTGCGGCGTTTCGTTGAATCGCCCGCAATCGTCTACAGCGAGCCGCCGAAGCGCAAATACACCCGGCGGCGGAAAAAACGCGGCGCGCTGGCAAAAATCATGGCGCGGATTCGCAGAAAATGAAGCGCTGCACAGTGTGTGGTAAATCCGGTAAATTTTCCGGACATAATACAGTTTGCAACGCTTGCCGCGCCGAGCGGGATAGATTGCGCCAGCAAAATGCCAAGCGGAGTGCCTTCGTGCGGCTTACGTCTTGGCGGCCACCGAGGATAAATTAATGAAGATGTGCGAAATTTGTGGAGAGAAACCTGCAACAATCCCAGACCGAGAAGGGATGGGGCGGCTCATCAATCGTATATGTTCGTCGTGCCACGCGCTGCGACTCTCAGGCGATATTGCGCGAATTTTGAAACTGCAAAGAAGAAACACGGACGTTTCGACCCCATTGAGACGGGTGCGTAAGAGGAACCATGGAAATGAATGATTTGCTCATGCCGGATGTATGCACGCGCGCTTTCAATTGGCAAGGCAGGAATAGCGTGCAGAAGGTGGCGGCATGAGCTCCGGACCGCAGTGCTGTAGAGGCTGCGGAATTGGTGCTACAGGAGATATGAAATGAAAAGTTTTTTATTATGCGTAATCATTTGTTTAACCGTCAGTTGCTCGATAATGGGCGGACAAACGCGCAGAGACGAATATTTAGCCGCTCATCCAGCGACTGAATTCAGGGATCAAATATCCAACGGCATGATCAAAGTTGGCATGAGCAAAGACGAAGTCCGAGCATCGTGGGGTTCGCCATGCGGATACTGTTACGGCACATCACAATCAAGCTCCGGTGAGTCGTGGGAGTACAACGTATTTGGCAGTAGCGGCTACGGCTCCGGAACTTACCTGTTTTTCGACAATCGAGGCATCCTGCAGTATTGGACTAATTGATATCAGATAATCTTTTCCGCATCCAGGGTAAAGGTTTTTGTTACCTCGACTTCGCCCGTTGAATCCAGCCGGATATCAACAGTCATGGTTCCTGTTACCGGGCCGCCGGTTGTTGTGGTGTCGGTTACTGTCCATGCACGAGTGGTGCCCAGATTCAGCCAACTGCCGAACGTACCGCTGGCGAAAGTCCCGGATACAGCAATAGCTCGACAACTGTAAGCGCTGGCTGCCCCACTCAGGAGCCACGTGGCAATGGTTTGCAACGGGTCGGTATTTTTTTTGCGCTGTTCATTTCCTGTGCTGTCCAGCTGCCACAGTATCGTGGCGTTCGCCGGACTTAGTGCAGCGGCTGATTCACCATTCGTGTTGATGCGCACCAGCGTACTGCCGCCGCCGGCGTCAACTCCATCTTTAGACAACAGTACTGCATCTGACCATTCAGCCGCGGCTATTGCATCAGTCGTGGCAAGGGCCGAGGCCAAAGCCGTGGCCTGGGAAACCCATAAAAACCCGCCGCCCGTCGACGGTATCGGCTGCGTCCAGCCATTGTTGACTGCCGACAAAACCCCGGTGGAAAACGTATATGTAGCGCTGGCAGTCGTTGGCTTGGCTGGGGGCGTGGAGGTGGTTGTGCGCTTATAAATGAATACAGCACGCGTCTGGATACCGTCCTGATTTTGGATCACTGGAGTCGCCCACTCGCTGGGCGAAATAGAATCAGTTGTGCCCGTTCCCACAGCAACGGCGGTAGTCACCCACAAAAACGGCAGCGATGAACTAGCCGCTGGTACTGATTGTGTCCACGGCGCGGCTGAGGTAAGCAGTCCAGTGGCGAACGTGTAGGTTTTGCTTGTTGATGGTACAGCCGGAGCCGTCCCGCTGTTGGTGCGCTGGTAGAGGAAAACCGTCGCCTGATTGGAGCCTGCTGGACCAGTAGCGCCAGTAGCACCATCAGAGCCCGCCATCGAGGTGATGACAGTCTCGGCCACCGATGCTGTGGCGCCACCAAAAGAATAATTATACTTGATCGTAATTGATTGGGAACTGCTGCCTATTGTGGTAATCGTAATGCGCGACGTGTTCAGATCGCCTAACGGATGAGTAGTTGCCGAACTGGTTAAAATGCCAGCGCTGCTGCGCGTAATGCGCATTGCGTCGCGTGCAACGGTTACACCGCCCTGAACGAACGTAACATCAAGATCAACGGTATTCCCTACCGGCGTCCAGGTCGCCTGATCCGATGCTCTGGTCCACGATAGCGACCCGGACGGTTCGATAAATCCATAGACCGCATCAGCGCCAGCGCCGCCCGCCAACCCGTCCGCAACATCAACCAGCGTGATTGTATCCAGCGGCGCGCCAGCAGCACCATCTTTTAGAGTGACAACCACATCTCCGGTAATATCGCCGGAATCAAAAATTCCCGTATAGCCGTCGGAGCCAACCACAAAACCATTGGCAGCAGTCACCAGAGTCGTACCAACAAATAGCTGAATGGTGCCGGAACTGAGCAATACATCCGCTGCACCGGTTACCTGGTGCGCTTCAACCGTCAGCGTGCCGGTGCCGTTTTTGATCGCGGTTCCGTTTGTTGGTTTTATGTAGAAGAATGTCGCATCCGAACCCTCGACCAATAGCGGAAGCATCCAGGTCCAGGTTTTCCCCGCGTTTGGCCGTGTACCAACAGATGACCAAATAGGATCAGTCGTCAGCGGGACCGAATCCACGTCCGAGAACCACCCGGACGGAACGCCAAACGACGGTGCCGGGGTTGCTGGTTGTGTGGCGGACCGTTGGAACACAATATCCACGCTCTCGCCGTCCTGCGCGACTTTTGCAGGCAAAGTCCAAGTCAGCGTGTTGTCAATCCCGGACGCGCCGACAATAGACGCAACAGCGCGGCTGGCGTACAGCGGATCATTGCCGCCAGGTATTTGGTCAGACCAAGAAGCAGGTGGCGTCAATATCTGCGTACCAAAGTCGAAACTCCCACCAGTAGGCGTCGCCGGTGCCGGGTCAGTTCTCTGAAATATATTCAGTTCCGCAACCGATAGCCCGCCGGTGCCGGTGGGACCTACTGCCCCGTCCTGCAATCTTGTTATGGTCACGTTGTCGATGGAAAATTGCGCGGGCGGATCCTCGAATGCCGCGTGTACCCGCATCGCTTGTGCGCCCTCGGCAGAGAATTTCGCTTCCTGCAGCGTGACTACTGTACCGGTATGCGGTAATTCAAGCCTGTTCGTTGTGGTGTTGATCCAGCCGACGCCATCCCAAATCTGTGTGACCCAATTTATTGTGGCGGTCGATCCGTGCTGATCGGCAGTAAATGTGATTGTTGGCGCGCTTTTTAGCACGCCATCGGCATCATACGCAAACGATTGAGTACTCGAATCTACGTTGAGGAATTTTGCATTAACGCCGCCGAGCGCTTTGACAATCGTGTAAATTTTATCAATCGTCACGCCGATGTAAATCGCTCGCAACACGAACGATGCAGCGACTCCAGACCACGCCACACCATCCAGGGAATATATCCCCGTGGCTGCATCTATAGAAAGCGTCAATCCGTCAACGGTGGCAGGCGCGAGGACGGAATATGCAGGACCGGCACCAGTTACGTCAGCGGTACCATCCCATACGTGGAATGTGCCCCCGGCGGATGCCAGGTCAAAGCCGGTGCCGTCCGATTCTGCGGGTACGGTGGCGCGCTCGTTGTCGAGGCTGCCAGATACCGCGTTCGCGCCGGAACCGACAACACCAGCAGTGCCCTGTATTCCGCCCGTATCGCTGAGCGGGTACCACTGCGACAGCATGCCGTTCAAACCGCGCGCGATTACCCAGTAATATTTTATAGTGCCCTCGTCTTTAAAGTCGAACCATTCCAGCCCCTTGACCTCTGTTTGCAACGTCGCGCCGCTGCGCAGATTGGTGTCTGCCGAATATACCTCCACGTGAGATATTGCTGTCAGATTTGGATGGGCCCAAACCACATTAATGCCGCCCCCAGCAGTGATGGCAGCCAATGCAGTTGGCGCGGTAACGCCGTCAGGATTGCGTAGTACCGAGGGGATGATAGGTGGGGTAGCAAGGTCCGGAATCGTGAACGTCCAGTCAGACTCCAGCTCCTCGCGTAATTGCAGCGAAGTGGTGCCATCCGTGGACTGAGATTTGCCAAGTACACGGAATGTCTTATTGACGTAGCCGGGTAGATTTACCGTAACGATCTGATACGGCTGTACCAGCTCACCGCGGTAGTTACATTGAATCTGGATATTTGCCTGCTGGCGGGATTTTTTCAGCTCGATAATGGCCAGTCTTTGTGCGGCGAATTCCTCGCGCGTGAACGGCAGGACAACATCAGTCCACACCCTCCCGACACCGTCCTCGGTCTCGAATGCTGGCGCAAGGCGAGGTTGAAACTCGATGATGGTGTAGTCAGCCGCCGCGCTGACATACTGGCCCCTGATGGCGTTATAGGCGTCGTCTGTGGGAGTAGCAGAAGTCGCCGAGTATGGCCCGGCAATCCAGCTTTCGTCAATCGTATGGGATGATGCGCTCCATGCCCCGGCTCTAATCTCAATGCCGGACGGCAAGAACAGCGTGACGCCGTGATCCGCCGATTGCATGGATTCGATAATCGCTTTTGGGTCGCCATCAGTCGATACAACGCCGTTCAACGTGTAGCGTTTTTGCGTCGTCGATCCGGGAATCGAAACCAGTTCGTCGGCAATATTGGCCTGAGCGATAACGACAGACCAATCAATCTCACTGGACGTATAGCCAGGACCGAACCGCGCGGACATTGCATAATAAGCGCGGCAGAGAACGGAGTTTTCCGACCACTCCCACGTAGTCGGATCAGCCAGGCGGTGCAGACCTGTACCGCCGTTTGTGGAGTCAAGTCGCGGATCGTAGACTTTAACGCCGCGCGCCGTAACCGCAATATCTCGCGGGTAGCCTTTGGCCCAAACATTTGCTGAGGGGTTTTCAGGATCATTACCTCCGTCTGATTTATCCAGTTCCAGCCGTACCCAGAAATATGCTACCCCTTGGCCTTTGTGGTCTATTGTCCAATCAGCAAATGCCGCGACCAGTTCCGGGTCTGCTACCTGCGAATCCAAACCGGTGTAGAATTTTGTTTTAACCAGTTTATTGCCGTCAGCATCAATAAATTTTGCATTGGTGACAAACCCGTCAACGTCAATCTCGGTAGCAATGTCAACCGCTGTCGAATCCATCCACAGCTTTTCATAGCCGTCGATCTCATGCTCAACTACCGCCACCACGAACCACAGAAATTCATTAGTTGATCCGGACGTGTCGAAATAAGCGACCACGCCGGACTTTTTATCACGTCCGAATAATATCTCTTGCGGCTGTACGGCAGAGCGCACCATCACCGACTGGCTGCGTAGTTGATCTATGGAGCCGGGTTTTTTCTCCAGCACCGCGCCCAATAATAATGATGTGCCGAGTGGCAGCAGAAATGGCGCAGTCGGCGGGAATATTACAGCAACAACAATTGCTGCAGCACCAACAATTCCTCGGACAATCCTAGACATGCCAGCAGCCCCGGCCAGACATAACAGGCACCTGATATAATCCGCTTTCAGTTAGGCATTGCACCATTTCGCCGTCATAAATTCCTACCGCCTCGGCAATTAAATCCACCTCGGCCAATGGCGGACCCAGTAATACGGGATCACCTGCTTTTGCTGTCCAGATTGGATGCAGCTCGCCAAATGCCACGCTGACTGTCTCGACAAATCCACCATGAACCGCCATTTGTCGCAACGCACCGATTTGGCTGTGATATTTGCCACGCCACGGCACAGCATGATCAACGCCTGTCACGTCGCGGATGACGTTGCAGACGAACAGGAAGCAATCCAGTTCTCCGTAGACGAACTCAGCATCCTGATATTTTTCCACGACATCTTTGATGTCCATCAGAATATGCGCCTTTGGCCAGTAAATCCGCCGCCGCGTGTACCGCCAACCCCAGATGTTGCCGGAGATATTCGACGCCCGCCCCAGTTGGCATCTTTCTTTTCCATCTCAGGCAAAAACTCATAGAATTTATCACCGGCAAAACGAATCTGGTGATCCTGATCCGAATAGCGCGAAATATTGGCGCGCAGTAATCTCGCCGCCAGAGGCTCACAGACGATTTGTGCAACGTTGATTTCTGAAGTGCGGACCATGGACCCGACATCCATGCGGCCCTGCCAGATGATCCACGGTGCATCAACGAGATTGTTTTCAGCATCCAGCAGCCCGCGATAGATAACAGCGGACCGGCCTTTGTAATTGGTGCGGCTCAATACCGGCTCCGTGATCCACGGATCAACACCGGAGGCTGTTATCGTCACCTGCCTGGCGGCAATATCCGCGGAATCGGCAATATCAGAAATACCTGCAATCTCGCCAATACCCAGCCAATCAAACCCCAGCGTGTTGTACGTTCTGACACCCGTGCACGCGCGTAGCGGATCAATAGCGAGATCGAGGAACAGGAAATAAATACGGGAGGCGTGCTCGGATTCGAGCGCAGCTTTATTGAGGGCGGAAATCATGGAACAGCTTCTTCAAATTCGATCTGCCCGTCTTTGAATCGACCGGGACGGGTGCTCATGGCAAAAACGTTTTTGAGGATGCAGCGAACGGTTGGGGTACCAATTTGCAGTGATGCGCCGTTAGCTGGCGCTGTGCGGATGTTGTTGACCAGGGTGATCGTTGCAGTGCCGGTGCCGCTCGAGGTCACGTCAGCAGCGACCGAAAACGCCTGACCGGAAACGCCGAACCGGTCCCCGGCCTTGAGTACCAGAGTGCTCGCAGGCCAGCCGCTGGTAGCCAGAGATAATCCAGTCTGTGAGGCCCCGGAAACCACCGGAGCGCCACCACCCGCACCTTGCCGCACATAGTCGGACATAGGCACCAGGATACGATTTGCCGCGCCCTGAACGCGCCACAGAGCCGCTTCCAGTTTTTGACCCTCATCGGGTTTGAGGTTCACGAACGACAGCGATGCTTCCCAGAACTGCGGATGAACCTGTTCCGTGCGTACGGTGCCGGATAGTGGCGACCGGAACCGCCGTACACCGTCCACCAGCCAAAATGAGGCACTGGCAACAGGCACACCAGACGGCCACGCTAGATCGGTCATGCGAATCCCCTGCGCCGTTTGAGTGTGATGCTCTGCTCAATCTGCGACTGTATCAACGGCACCAAAGCCAATAGGCGGCCGGGATTGTCAGACTCGCGCGCGTCGATGTTGACCACCACAGAATTGCCACCCAGGCGATTGTTTGGGATCACTGTTCCAGATCCGCGCGGTACAATGATCTCAGGTCCACGCTCGCCGACCAAAAATGCGCGGCCTGAATCTATTGGCCCACCGGCTGCTTTACCGCCGCCAAACGATTTCGCTACCAATCCAAATATGCCGCCACCCGGTGATCCGTTGCCCAAATTGCCAAACAGAAATTTGCCAATTTGCGCCGCCGCAGCTTGTGAGGCCAAGTCAAGCAACATCTCGCCGAACCCGCGAATGATGCCCTTGAAGCCGTCGTCGAAAGAGTTTTTCAAAGAATCCGCGATAATATTTTGCGTATTCCGCGCCGCTTGGATCATAAACTCGTTCAATTCTGAAACTTGATCTTCCGCTTTCTTGAAACCCTCTTTTGTCCGCCGCAGAATATCCTGAAACTCTTCCGAATTCGGAATCAGTCCGGCCTTATACAATTCGATAATTCGATCAATTACCGCCGCCTGCTGTTCGCTTTCTGTTCGTGTATTTTGAATCAGCGCGGCATATTCCTTCTCAAGATCGTTGCGGTCTTTGTCGGCTTGCTCCATCCTCTCTTTCACCGCTTGCAAGTTGGCCAGTTCGTCGAGGATCAAACCAGCCTGCGCAATCTGTTCTTCCGTCGCGCCGGTATCGATGATTTTCAGCAGCGCCTTATCTCGATCAGTAGCACCAAATAACTGCACTTGCTGGAACAGATCAGCCAACGCTGCATTGACTTTTTCAATTTCTGCGGCAGCTTTTGGATCGATGATCGGTGGCAAATTAGGCGCTGGAAGATCAAGTAATGCCGGGACATTTGCCACCTTTGGCTTAGTTACCGAAGCCAGCCTATCCAATTCCAAAGACTCTTTTTTTAGCCTGATTTCTATTTCCAGGCTTCGCGCTCTGGCAGAAAATAGACTGTTTTCACGTCCAAAAATATTGATGGACTTTTCACGCGCCTTAGTTAGCTGCTCTTCTAACCCGGCTATCTCATCCTCTCGGCGATCAAAATCGTTCTGTGCAATTACTCCAAACAGCTCCTTAATTTCATCCTTGACAAAACCGATGGCTGCCGGAAGTTGCACCATTTTTCCGATGAACTTAACAACACCTTCCGTAAGACGCGCAAAGCCTTCCTTTACACTTGGATCATTCAGCGTTTTGCTTAACTGGTTTATCGCCTCTATAGCGCCGCGAATGCCATCAGAGCCTGTATCTCCTTCCAGTAAATCGTCGAATGAATTTTGTAGTCCCTTGAGCGCGCCGCCAAATGTGTTACGCGCCGCTTTGGCCGAACCACCAAATTGGTTTTCTAGTTCCTGCAGGATGATTTTCTGTGCGCTCAGCACGTCTCCGGATTCGACCAGAGTCTTAATCAATTCTTTTTGTTGTACCGTGAACTGTATTCCGGAGCGCGCCAGAGCAGTGACGCCTAAGATTGGATCATTGAGCGCTTTACCAATCTGCACAACAGAACTGCGTAAATCGGTACCCATTTTTGCTGACAAATCCAACACAGCAGCAGTAGCGCGAGGAAATACCTCAGTCCCCAACTGCGTGAATGTCAGTAATTGAGATTGCGCGGAAACGATCGCTTCATCGCCGAACGTGGTTACGGCCTGCAGCGCGGCTGCATGCTCCTGCAGTGCTCGTGATGTTTCCTCGGTGAACCGTCCGGTAGATTTTAGCGAAGCATTAAGCTGGGCAACAGCGGCATCTTGTTCTTCAGTCGCCTTAACCACGGCACGAATGGCAAGAGCGCCAAATGCAGCACCAAATAAAGCAGCTTGGCGGCCTATTTTTTTTAGCGCAGCAGACATGTCACTACTCATACGCCGCGATGAACGCCGCGTCTGATTTTGCGCCTTCTGCAGTTCCCGGATCAGCTTGACGGAATTGGCGTCAAGATCAAGGGTGACTGTGCCAGCACTAGCGGCCATTGGGTTTTGATCCTGTCAACGCCATGAACATTGCTTTTTGCTCCATGGGGGTTTGTGGTTTTTGTGGCAAGAAATCGCGCATGCTCATCGTTTTTCGATCCGGCAATGATCGGCCCGCCATGTTGGTAATCTGCGCCATCAATGAGGCCGTCCGTTCGTTTGCTGACTTGTCTGGCGGCTCAATTCTCAAATATTCCAGCCACAGCAAAAACTCACGAAACGAAATATTCAACTCTGAAACCGGACGGTGGAAATAAAATGCCAGCCGGAATGCCGCAAGCAACAGCGGCTGGCCCGTCAGTTTTTTTCCGCGTCCTCTGCCGTTCCGCTCAGGCTGATAATCTCGTTGTACAACAGCATCAATGGCGCGCGGCCTTTGCCAGCCAATGCAGGCGCATCTTCGTCAGAAAATATCCGCTCGCCGGTCTCTGAATCAATCACGCTCCAAGCAACAACCTGCGCAATATCCACAGCAGCGAGTTTTATTTTGCCGTCATCCGCCAGCCGATCAGGTCCAAACGCAGCCAGAGATTGCTGCAATGAAAGCTCCTGAATTGTGAGCGTCTGCTTCCACTGCGGCACCTCAACGGTTTTCCTGCGCAAATCAACGCAGCCAAGAATCTGCTCTTTTACAGCCATGTGATGTCACCCGTTATCCGGCCGTTCAGGCTGGCTTTTAATTGCTGCGTAGGCTCATTTGAAGACCTCTTGAAACCCAAAATCACAAGAGCAAAGCTTGCTTGTGACGCATCAGGCCACAGACATTGAAAATTCCTCGTAGTACCTACTGAATCGCGCAAGTCTTCCTGCTGCACATTGCCAGCGACCCAGTTCATATCAAAATTCACTTCCGCGCCGTCCGGCAATCCGGCTATGCGCTCAACGGACGTCGAGTCCATATTGGTAACGTCAACTTCCGGCGCCGATGATCCGATTTCAGAGATATTCAATACCTCTGCGATTTTCGTAAATATCTCGGTCGGCGTGCCACCGTCACCTAATTTCAGTTGTGTAAGTGCGCCCAGCATTGCTTGTGTTGCCATTTTCATTACTCCAAAAAAAGCCGCCCAACGGCGGCGTTGATAAAATGAATAGTCACATTAGTCCACGTTGGTCCATATCTGATACCGCTGGCTGACCCAGTGGGTAACGCGATCTCCGTCCTGTTCGCTAAAATCGTTTTCAGTTTGCAGGTTTACAAAATGTGCGGTCAACGCACCCCACGCGCCGCTGTACCCGTGCAAAATATCGCGCACGGAATCAGCCAGCGCTTTTGACCCGGTGTAACTCTGATCGAGACAATCCACCTGAATGCCCGCTTCGGTGGGCCCCACGTTGAGACCATCAACCGCATTGACACGGGTGGTATATATGCGCTGATAGCGTACCGATGGAACCAATGCAGGTTGTTGCAATCGTGGACTCACCGGCGCGTCAATTCCAGACAATACCGATACTAGGCCAGCCTCAAGCGCGCTCATTTTTTTGCCGCCTTGCGCACCGCTGCTTCAATTCGTTTTTTCAGAAATAGAGCAAATAATTGTTTGTAATTACTAGCCTGTGCTTGTGCTGCAGGCCATAAAAACGGGAAAGCAGACGTTTTTGCTGTACCGAATTCAACTAGGTGCCCATGCCGAATTCCGGATGTCAAAATGCTGGACGGCGGCGCCTTACCTCTGCTGGTGTAATAAAACTGAATGTATTTTGCCAGCGCTTTGAGATTGCTACGCACCGGCACCACTTCCATGCCAGCCGCTTTACCAGCCCGTTTACGCCGACCCATGGCGCGAACGTTCAACGATTCAGACAACGCGCCTGAACTGTCCCCGCGCTTGGCTAATTGTTTGGCCATTGGTAGAATGCTTTTACGTGCTGCGCCGCTCATCGCCCCATTCAGTAAGCGCTGCTGTTTTTTGATGTCGCCAGGAAAAGCCGCTTGCATGGCCTTGAGCGCTTCTTCCAAGCCAACAAGTTTGGCGCCAAACTCGCTCACAAGTGCCTCCGCGCAAAAATCTGCAGATCTGTGTTGCGGCCCTCGGTATTGAGCACGGATTTAATATCAAAAACCTGTTTACCCCATAACGCCCGATCCGCTGGTGCCAGATCAGCCAACGCGCTTTGATAGCGGCAGGTAATGCGATAATCCACGTCCGCCTGTATCTGCATGGCGGAAAACCGCTCCTTGCCCGCTACGGCCTCCACGCGCGCCCAGGTCGTCACAATATCCGCCCAGTCGGTTTCAGGCTCACCCAGATCGTTTGGAATCACCACGGCCCGCTGAAACGTCACACGGTGCCGTAACTGGCCAATATTCACGCCGAAACCGCCGACCGACGATACTCGGAAACGATACTATCGAATCCCATCGGCACCAACGTTAAGACCCCGTTCACCGCAGCTTGGCGGATTTCGTACCGATGCGCGACCAACAGGCTGATAGCGTCAATCAAATCGTCTGGAACGCCGGATGATTCAGCCGCGCCAAGGCGATAACTCACCAGCACCGCGCCAAATCTACTAGCCGTCGCTGGCCAGCCGTTGACCGCCTCCACTCGCGCCGTATCACCACCCAGATCAACCCGGTAATCAGCAGGCGGAACTGTCTGCAACACACCGTCAACGTCGTAATACTGGATTGATGTCACGGATGTCACTGGCGCACCAGGCAAGCATAATACCGCCGGAAAGGCATCCAGAGACCACTGCCATTCCTGATCCATCAGCGCGTAACCAATCCCCGCAGGCCCATCAATGCGCGCCACAGCGCCGTTGAGATAGTTCAAAAGCAGCGTATCATCAGCCTGAAAATCAACCCGCACCCGCGATTTCAAGGCGCTCAATGTCAAAGGCTGTTTACTTGGCTTTTGCGTGACTTTTACCCTTGTCCACATTTTTTCTACGCTCCGGTTTCACCTCAACCACGTGTGGGATAGCCTGGCCAGCCTCGATCAAACTTTTTCCCTCGGCATCGCTAACGTCGATAACATCGCCGCAATTATTAGCAAAATTCACCCCAGCTCGAGACACCAGTAATTGAACGCGCATCAGAAATGCAACAGGCTGGCGACCAGTCCTGTTCCTCCTGTAACGCCAATCGTGCCCTTGAGATAGCCCTCAATTGATTTCAGCACAATAAATTTATGCGCCCCAACAGCAATAGAGCCAACCGCGAAACCTGCGCTTACGTCTACAGGCCCAATTCCTGACACGTCTACAGTCGCGCCGCCATCACCGTCAATGGTGGGACTCAGTGCTCCGGCGGTGGGATTACGCAGCAACAGAACCGGTTTTTTGCTGGCGTCGTAAGTGAATGTGTCCGCAGCCGTTAACGTGGTCTCAGTCACAGACTGCGAACCAAAACCGCTAACCACTGTTGCCGCAATAGTAGCCATATAATTTCTCCAGAATAGAAATTGCCGCGCCGATGTTCCGGCGCGGCAATGTGAACAGCAGTTAGGCGGCGGCCATCAGCATATGTTTAATGGCTGCGCTGTTCAGCAACTCGCCATCAAACCGCTTGAAGCCGATAAACCCAACCTGGAAAAATTCCGCATAACGCTCGCGCAATGCCAGCACCTGAAAACCGCTGACTTTACGTACAATGTAGCGCGAAAAATCGCCAAAAATAATCGGCTTGGCAGACAAACCGATACTAGGCATAGCCTGATTAACAGAATACGGGTGGCCCATGATCTGCGCCGGTTCACCAACGCGAATGTCGCCCATAGTCCAGATAAAATCACCGTTCGCATTAGTCAGTTTCCGGATTGCCGCAAGGGTTGAGTCGTTGAACATCCACCGGGTTAACGGAGATGCTCGATAGGCTGGATCAACAGAGTGCATATGGTCAACTAGATCGTTGACGGTAATAGCTGTACCAGATGCTGCAGTTTTACCCAGACCGGACGCTGTAACCACTCCGTTTGGCGCCGCCGTGCCAGTACCGATAGTCAGCTCCTGGTTGCAGGTACGGCCCAGACGCTCGGCAAAAAGCTCGTTCATCAATGCGTCAATGTTGAAAAACGAATCTTGCAACAGTTCCAGCGGAACCCGCACAACGCCGGTATCGTAAATGTAGGCGTTTAGCAGTTTCTGACCGAATGCAACATCATCAGTGCCGTCGTCGTCAACGGCTGCATTCTGCGCCTTGATCCTGCCGGTCTTGGCGGTATCATCTACCGTCGGCCATTCAATTTCACGGCCGTTAGCGGTATTGAGCTCACGCGAAACACCAGGGTCCCACATAGGCCCCCAGGCTTTCATGGCTTTGTCGATCTCGCCCGAGAACTCAGTCGGAACGGTGTAGCCGCCAGATGCGCCGGTTGTCGACGTTTGCGCACGCTGCTCCTCGTTCAGGCTCTGGTAGTGCTGGCGCATTACCGCCTGTTCAGAAGAATTCAGTTCACCAACGCCAAAGCGCAGCGCCTTGACGAACACATCCTTGTACTCCGGAGCCTGTTCGCCCTTCGTTTCGCCTGCATCGCCGGTCGGTCGACGTGATTCCAGCAATGCACGCTCGGCAGCTTCGACTTTTTCCATACGATCAATGGTCGCCTGCAGCTTGTCGTATTCGCGCATCGCGGCATCGAACTCAGCTTCGAGCTCAGCCACGCGAGCCTCAGTGGTGTCGTCTTTGATTTCTTCCAGCTTGGCGCGTGCGGCAGTGGCAATCTGTTCCTGTTGCTCGCGCAATTCAATGATCTTGCTCATGGTAAACCTCCATAAAAAAGCCCGCATCAGCGGGCGGGTTGATCGGCAGCAACAGGGTTACTTGCCTTTCTCTCGGATATTTCTCACAGAGAAACCGAGGTATCCTTTGCGCGTCAAGCGACTGCGTGCCGCGCTATAATTTTTCCTGCGTTTATTCTGTTCGCGGAATTTTTCCAAACTGCGCAAACCAATATCAGTACCGGCGTACGCGGGTTGATTCACTATGGAGACGTCGAACAACTGCGCCTCTTTGATCGTCCTCAGCGGCACATCCTCGGAATCGTCCCATTCCTGCACCACCGGCAGAAATGCAAAGCTCATTTTGTCCAGATCGCCGCGCTTCATTTTGGGTATGATCGACATCACATCAGGGTCCGCACGATCAAGCCGGGTTTCCATGAGCAATCCTTCCTCATCCTCGGACAGCGATAACGTCCCCGACCGGGTACGCGCCAGCGGTAGACCCTCATGGTTGATCAGAAACAAAACATCATCGCGTTCGATGGCGGCAGTAAATGCACCAGGCAAAATAATCTCGCGGAAAAACCCGCCGATATTTGCCTCTTGGTTAAATACGGCGGCGTGTCCGACAACCAGTATTCCGTCGTCAGTTTCCCGCAGCTCTGCCGCTACGCTATATCTATATTCTGCTGTGTTCATTTCTGCTCCTGCTGACCAATCGGAACCGTTGCACCCTGGATCATGAGATCATCACCGCCGATCGCGTCCGGAAAATTCTCCATTCTGCGTATCTCGTTCGGCGTCAAAATGGCGTTCTGCACGCCCTGCGCGTAACCCTGCATCCGGCCTTGGAAATCACCGCGCAATAGACCGTCAACATTCAGCTCGACGTACATATCCGGGTTGCTACGGCCAAATAATTTCAGGTTTAGCTGCTGTTCAAACTGCTCCACCCACCGCAACAAAGTGTGCTTGACGAAATGCAAATCCTGCTGTTCGGAATTAGAGAACGTGCTGCGCGTTAAATCCTGCAAAAAAGTCGGCGGCAGGCTGTATATCCGCGCAATCTGTTCGATGATGAACCGGCTAGCCTCGACCATGTGCGCCTTGTCCGGGTTCACGCCCAAAGGCTTTATGGTATGACCAGCCGGAAGCGCCAATGCAGCACGCTTTTCTTTCGCGGCTTTGGCCATCGCCGCAGCCAGATCGTCGCCAGCACGCTGCATCGCTGCCGGAGACTGGAAAGGCCCCTCGATAGCAAACGGCGGCACACCACCACCAGCAAAAAACCGACCCGCGTATTTCGTTAAGGCAATGGCCATGCCGATCACGTCAGCGTGACTCAGTATCGGCGAACGGAAATCCAACCCGTTCGGTTTCAGGAAAAATGGCAGATCAATAATCTCAGACGCGCCATAAACCACAGCGCTTCCGCCATTTTGTACCCGGTAACTGCGCTTTCTGCCGTCGGAAATATACGTGACTTTCGACGGATCAATAGGCCACAGGTTAATGATCTCTCCGGACGACTTGCGCTCAATGAATGTCACACCACGCCCGCCGGTGAATACCTGCTCGAACGTGTATTTGCGCCACTCGAACGAGCTCATTTCATCGTTGGGGGCGTCGTGCAAAATGTCATTGATACCACCGTCGACCTGTTCCCGGCCCGCGTCCGTTTTACGGAACACCTGCAACGGCAACACGGCCAGGGTACCGGACAGAAAACTCACTGCCGCCCAGATAGCAGGCACACCCAGCGCGGTATCAATCGTTACCGATTCGCCAGCGGCGGACGCCTCATCCAGACCGAAAAATGACAATATAGCAGATGAAGAAATCGGTATTTGCGGATTTTCCAGTGATCTATTTTCCCGCTTCAAAAATTTCAGCATCAGACTGCAATCCTATATTCCGGGTTTTCCCACGGTGACACCTGTACTGCCTCAGCAGCGCCACCCGATACCGCCATAGCCAACGCAACCATGCCATCAATACGCCCATTGGCTTTGTGTTTGTCCAGCTTGCGATTGCCTGCCGGATCACGCGTGACAACCGCGTTAGCTGCGCACATAGTCAGCACCGGATGCATTCCATGGCGCATTCTACCGTTGAGCAAATCCGCCTCGAGCACGTCAAGCGCCGGACTCATGTCGCGGAATCCTTGCCCGTGCGGTGTCATAGGCCAGTCAAGACCTGCGCGCTCCAGCTCTTTGCCGAACACATCCATTCGCCAGCGATCAAACGCCAACCGCACCAGAACCACGTCAGCGAATATCTCCGCCAGATCAGCAACCACGTGTTCATAGTCCACCGATCCGCCTGGTGTGGCGCGGATAAATCCCTGTTCGTACCACATATCGTACGGCACGCGATCCTGCCGCGACCGTTCAATAATTCCCTTCTCAGGCATCCAAAAATACGGATGAATATGCCGCAAACCGTCAAGATCAAAACTCAACACGCACGCCGTCAAATCCGCCCGCGCCGATAAATCCAACCCAGCAGACACAACCTGGCCATCCAACGGCGCGGGTTCATCGCCGCAGGTTTCCCACACCGACCGGGAAATAAACGGATTGTGCGCCTGAATCCGCTGATTCAATACCAGATTGCGATACTCAGCTTCACGCGCTGGCATCCGCCGCGCGTCCTCTGCCATCGCAAGCACCTCGGTGGAATTCTGAAAATCCCCAAATGCCGGGTTAGCCTGCTTGATCGTTTTCACACAAAACGGATCATCCTCAGGATCAACGGTATACAAACTTAAAACAACTCGGGGGTCTTCGCCATTCTTTGCATCGTCAATCAGGATCGACAGCAGATCGTTATCCGTCGGCGCTTGAGTGGATATCACAATCGACAGCGGGTTTTCATGCGCTGATGCTGCTGTTTCCAGCGCCTCATACAGTGTTGATCTTGGCCCCCGCACCTGCCCGAGCTCATCGTGCACGGTAAATACAGGCGACAAACCAAACGCCGTGGACGCCTCAGCCGATAGCGCCCGATACAACGTTCCCAATTCCGGACAAAATAACTGTTTCAAACTGTCTCGCACGACTATATATGCCGCAAGTTCCGGCGACATGCGCACCATTTTTGCCGCCAGCGAGAACAAAATAGACGCCTGTTCCCGAGATTGCGCCGCGCTGAATAACTGGCTATTCGGCTGGTGTTCCGGACCCACCAGATGCAGCAGCAACAGGAATGCCGCAAAGCTGGTTTTACCATTTTTGCGCCCGAAGCTCAGAATCGCCCGCCGTGTTCCAGCCGGATTGTCGTATATCCGGCGAATCTCCCTTTTCTGCCAAACACGTAACCGGACCCGCTTGCCAATATCCCGCCCTTCAGGGATGTAACAATGTTTTTCAATCCACTCGATATTGATCGAGGATCGCTTTTTCATGCCAGCCACAGTCAATCACGAAACCAAGGGTTAACCATTGTGCGTGACGGTGAACGCGCCGCTTTTGCAGTCTTTGGATCGTTGACAAAACGACCATACACAGCATCAATAATGGCCCGATTATCATGACTTTCGCCAGCCTGTTCCCAAAGTTCATCAAACCATACGCGATAAAATTCGCTCACACTATCGGGCCCGCCATCGTCGACATCTATGTCAAATTGCTCGGTACGTAAATTTTTGTTGAGATTCATGCTCGACCGCATCACCGCACAGCCACGGGCGCCGCTGACAATGTTGACCTTTGAATGCACCGACATACAGCGGAATGCATCCGCGCCAAGCTGTTTTATTAGCGGTCCCGCATACTGCGGGCTTCGCTCAAATGATCCGCGATCTAACAACATGCAGATTTTGTTAATCCGGCCAGCAACAACAAACTGGTGGCACCGATCGACATCATAAATCCCCGTAGTCCAGGTCGTGATGCGAACATCACAAGGATGCAGTTGATCAACCAAGTGATCTACCGCATCAATGTTGGAAAACTGTCCTGCAGTAATACCGGTAATCCTGATGCCGGGTTGAACCTCGCCAATTACCGCGGCGGCAAGTTCCGTATGGTGTATTACCTTGCGTACCTTACCTGTGGCGAACCGCAATGCACGCGGCCGCTTTTGCGCCTTACTCACTTCCAAGGTTTCTCGATCGATGATCCCGTTTTTTTCTGGATATTGTACTGTGCGTGCTGACTCACCCTCATCCGCGTCGCCAGGCTGCTCATGGCCCGACCTTCGTTGGCGTGCAGCTTCAATAATTCCCCGTACTGCCGCATATCCAGCTCTCGTTCAGATTCGCAGGCTTTGATCAGTTGCGCGAGGTGCCGCGCAATCACAGTATGCCGACAAAACTGGATCAGCAGCGGATGGGTTTCCCGAGGAAACCAGTCCGCAGGCATACGATCTACCACACACCGCCACTCGTGCGCCTCATCATCACTCAGTTCCGCCGGTGGATCAGGCCGATCAACAGAGCAAATGCCGGGTTTGACCACCATCAACGACGCAGATGAAATCCTTCCGCCTTTTCTCATTTTGTTTGCCTATGATATTTCGTAGTTTGATCGTAAAAAGCTATAAGGTAGCAAAAAAGAGG
>Ga0210044_10004017_pt1 | contig 20774 bp, 23 predicted proteins | sample CryGey13umfilter_2_FD_183959 | JGI IMG/M metagenome (GOLD analysis project Ga0210044, IMG submission 183959) | Groundwater microbial communities from aquifer in Utah, USA - Crystal Geyser 4/9/14 3 um filter (SPAdes) (version 2) | ecosystem: Environmental > Aquatic > Deep subsurface >... | reverse complement strand
GACTCCAAGTGACATGACCATATATCCAAGCTGACTGACAGTAGAATATGCCAAAACTTTTTTAATGTCATTTTGAGTGATAGCGATAGTAGCGGCAAGAAATGAAGTGAAAGCACCGATTACGGCAATAACCAACATAGCATCAGCAGTGAGCATAACAAAAATCCGTGCAATAAGATAGACACCTGCGGCAACCATTGTGGCTGCGTGAATTAATGCTGAAACCGGTGTTGGACCTTCCATTGCATCGGGAAGCCAAACATGAAGAGGGAACTGAGCTGATTTTCCAACAGCACCCATGAAAATTAAAATTCCTGCTGCGGTTAACCAGGCTTCACTTCCAAATGGTAACTGGCCGCCTGCAATTGCAGTGTAAATTTTATCAAAAGTAAATGTCTTATAATTAGTAAAAAGGATTAAAATCCCAATAAAGAAACCGATATCGCCAACACGATTGACAATAAAAGCTTTTTTGCCTGCATCAGATGCCGATTTTTTCTCATACCAGAAACCAATTAACAGATATGATGATACTCCTACTAATTCCCAGAAGATATACATCATCAGAATGTTATTTGTAATTACTATGCCCAACATACTAAATGTAAATATGCCAAGATATGAGAAATACCGGGTAAATCTTGAATCACCGTGCATATATTCAATTGAATAAATATGAACAAGCATGCTAATAAGATTTACTACAAAGAGCATTATCGTAGTGAGATTATCAATTTTAATCCCAAGCTCTATTTTTAAATCTCCAAATGAAGCAATGTTACCCAGATCAATCCAATTAAATGAGAATATTATGTCTTTATCAACAAAATATCCCAGTTTAAGAATATTTGCAACAATAGAAAGAATGAATGCCAATGAAATAATTCCGACTTCAAGCAAATAAATTTTCGGAAATCTTTTTCCAAAAAGCAATACAACTGTGAATCCTGCCAGTGGCAGAAGAAGAATCAATATACTCAGGTTTATTAAAGTAAATTCAGGCATAGTTTCATTCTTTTAAATTATCGATTTCATCTACATTGACGTTTGTAAATGTTTTATAAATGTTCAGTACAATGGCAAGAGCAATAGCAGCTTCCGCAGCAGCAAGAACTATCACAAACAATGCAACCAACTGACCGCCGTTTCCAAAATTCCCGTAACGGGCAAACGCAATAAAGTTGATATTAGCAGAATTCAGCATTAGTTCAATTCCCATAAGAACCATGACAGCATTCTTTCGGGTAACAACACCGTAAATACCCAATGAAAACAGGGCAGTACTGACAATCAAAAAGTGAGTTAATCCAACTTGTAACACAAAAACCTCTTATTCTTTTTCTCTTCGGGCAATTGAAGCAGCACCGATGAGAGCAATTAAAAGTAATATTCCAAGTAATTCAAAAACCAAAACATAATCTGTAATTAGCATTCTGCCTAAAAACGGAGCAGTTGAATTTGGAATTGGTGAATCAATTTTAATCCAGTTTGTTTTGTAAGCTATAGCACTCAAAGCTCCCCAAAGCATTCCGACACCAATTGCAGCAGGTACAATATGAATAGTTCCGGTTCGTAAATCAACATTGGTGATTTTATTTGTAAGCATAACACCAAAAAGTAATAAAATTAAAATACCTCCAACATAAACGAGAAGCTGAACGACAGCGATAAAATCCGCACCTAAAAGAGCATAAATTCCGGCAACTCCAAAAAATGTGAATAATAAATTAAATGCAGAATGTACAATATTTTTGGAAGTTACAACAAAAACTGCTGAAACTAATGTTATGATTGCAAAAAGGTAAAATATTAAGTCGTAAATATTCATTTATTCATTCTTGTTAATTTCTTATTTTATTCTGTTTTGGCAGCAGGCGGAACAGGTGGTTTAGCTGCTGCTTTTAGTGCTTCTTTTTCTGCCTGAAATTTTTCCCAATTTTGTTTTCTCAACCCTGCTTCTTCATTTGTTAAGGAAGAAAAATGATACAATAAATTTTTTCTCTTGAATTCTGAAAACTCGTAAGTTTCTGTCATGGTAATACATTCCGTCGGGCAGGGAAAAACACATAATTGACAATAACAGCATTTTGCGAAATCGATATCAAACTTTGTAACCCACAAAGCTTTCTTTTTCCCGTTTGATGTAGTCCCTAAATCATCACCCGGAATAGATTTTACGGTATCAATTGAAATGCAACTTACCGGACAAGCTCGGGCACATTGATCACATCCAATACAATCATCAATATTAACATAAAGTCTGTTTCTTACACGTTCGGGCAAAGGTAATTTTACATCAGGATATTGAATTGTTACTGCCGGTTGAAAAACATGTTTTAAAGTTATTTTCATACCGACTAAAACAGTCCATATTCCAAGCCATGTATTTTTAAAGTATTCTTTCATATCAAATTAAACTAATTAATCCAATTATTATTAAATTAACAAAAGCATAAGGAATTAAATATTTCCAGCAAATAGTCATTAATTGATCAACACGAACACGCGGAAGTGTCCAGCGAAGCCACATTTGAACGAATACAAAGAAAATTCCTTTTGATGCAAACCAGAAAACCTGTTCAAACGGAACCATCCATGAAGCACCGATTAAATTTCCAATATAACCAAATGGGGACTGATATCCGCCAAAAAACAAAACAGAAACAACTGCAGAAACCGCAAACATATTGCCGTATTCTGAAAGAAAAAACATCGCAAATTTCATTCCCGAATATTCTGTATGATATCCTGCAACAAGCTCAGATTCGGCTTCCGGCATATCAAAAGGAGTTCTGTTTACTTCAGCCAATGAACTTATGTAAAAAAGTAAAAAGGCAACAAGCATAAATGGAATCACAAGAAATTTTGATAATCCCCAGTCAGGTCCGCCAAATATATACCAGTTCCAAAAACTTGATGTCTGCATATCACTCAATTTTGCCAAATTCAATGTCCCTGTGAACATTACCATTGCTAAGATTACAAGAGCTGTCGGGATTTCGTAACTAACGATTTGTGCTGCAGAACGCAAAGCTCCATAAAGAGAATATTTGTTTTGTGATGACCAGCCTGCCATCAATATGCCGGCAACTACAAGTCCGGAAACTGCTATTATATAAAAAAGTCCTAAATCTGTATTCGAACCAATATATTTGCTTGAAAATGGAAGTGCAGCGTAAACGGCATAACTTCCGACAAATACAAGGTAAGGTGCAAGATTGAAAAATCTCTTATCAGTTGCAGTGGCAACAATATCTTCTTTCTGAATTAATTTAAAAAAGTCGGCAATTGTCTGAAGCCAACCATGCCAGCCTACTCTCATTGGTCCAAGTCTATCCTGCATATGAGCCGAAACTTTTCTTTCGAGCCAAACCGCAAAGATTACAAATGGAACAATAAAAGCAACCGGTACAATTGCTGAAATGAATGCAGCTAAAATCTGATTTCCTGTTATTTCACTTAACCATTCAAACATTATCTGTCTACTTCTCCTAAGACTATATCAATGCTTCCGAGAATTGCAACAACATCGGCAACTAAATGCCCTTTGCACATTTCTCCAATCACTGAAAGATTAACAAAAGAAGGTGCTCTTACTTTTACACGAAAAGGACTTGTAGAACCATCACTTATTATAAAATATCCGAGTTCACCTTTGGGATTTTCAACCCGCGAGTAAACCGTTCCTTTTGGTGGTTTAATTCTTTTTGGAATAGCTGACTGAACATCTCCGTCAGGAATTTGGTCAATTGCCTGTTCAATTATTCTTAAACTCTGTTCCATTTCCAAAACTCTAACATAGTATCTGTCCCAGCAATCTCCATTTTTTCCGGTTGGAATATCAAAATCAAATCTGTCATAAATTGAATAAGGATCATTTTTTCTCAAATCCCATTTCATACCGCTTCCACGAAGAACAGGACCACTTGCACCATAATTTATTGCAGTATCAATCGGCAAAACTCCAATATTTACAGTCCTTTCAATAAAAATTTTATTGTATGTAAGTAAATCATTTAATTCTTTGATGTGAGGTCTGAAATATGGAATAAATTCTTTTGTCAGTCTTACAAAATCAGGATGAATATCATGAGAAAGTCCGCCAACCCACATATAATTGTACAATAACCTTGCACCGCATGTTATTTCAAATAAATTTAAAATCTTTTCTCTGTCAATAAAACAATATAAAAACGGAGTGAAAGCGCCGATATCAAGCCCGTATGTTCCCAAAGCAACAAGATGAGATGCAATTCTCTGCAATTCACCCATAATAACACGAATATATTCAACTCGTTCAGGAACTTGTATGCCAAGTAATTTTTCAACTCCAACTACATAACCGAAATTATTATACATTGAAGCGAGATAATCCATTCTGTCTGTGTATGGAATTACCTGTGGATATGTCATCGCCTCGCAATGTTTTTCAAAACATCTGTGAAGATAGCCAAGATGAGGTTTAACGTTAGTAACTACTTCGCCTTCGAGTTCCAGTTCCAGTCTCAAAACCCCGTGAGTGGAAGGGTGCTGAGGACCCATATTTAATACTAATTCTTCAGTCTTTAAAGCCATATCAGTAAGTAACCTTCATTCCTTGATAAAATTCAGGATTTTTGTAATCTTTTCTTAATGGATAACCAGCTTCCCAATCATAAGGCATTAAAATTCTTCTTAAATCAGGATGATTGAGAAATTTTATTCCGAGCATATCAAAAGCTTCGCGTTCATGCCAATTAGCAGTTTTCCAAATATTTTCAACAGATTCCACTTCAGGATTCTCTCGCGGCGCTGAAACTTTTAATGTGATTTTATGATTTAGTTTTGTCGCGTGCAAATGATAATAAACGCTCAGTGTTCCGCCATTAATAACGTCATTTCCGTCTTCATCTTTGGTTTTGGTGCCATTTGCATCATCAACACCGGAAAGATTCATCAGACTGTCAAAAAGCATTTCATTATTTTCTGCCAAAAATTTTGAAATAACGTTTATTTTTAATGGGTTGACTGATATTATCGGTTCAACCGGAAGGGATGCATCAATCTGAATATTTGCATCGGGGAACTGAGCTGATAATATTTCAAAAATTTCCTGTGGATTTTTCATGCAGTTTTCTTCACCAATGATTCATTTCTGATTTTTTCCTGAAGTTTAAGCAATCCTTCAAGAAGTGCTTCGGGACGCGGCGGGCAACCCGGTACGTAAACATCAACCGGAATTACTCTGTCAACTCCTTTTAATACGTGATAGCCATGTTCCCAGTAAGGTCCGCCGCAATTTGAACAACTTCCCATTGAAATAATATATTTTGGATCGGGCATTTGTTCATATAATCTTTTTATTCTTGTAGCCATTTTTAATGTAACAGTGCCGGAAATAATTATAACATCAGCCTGTCGGGGAGTTGGGCGTGGCATTACACCAAATCTGTCAAAATCATAATGTGAAGCTGAAGTTGCCATCATTTCAATTGCACAGCATGCAAGTCCAAAACTCAATTGCCACAATGATGAAAGACGAGCCCAATTTAATATATCGTCAGCTTTTGCAATAACAATATTACCATCTGTAAATTCTTTATCGAGTAAACCCATGTTTATTTGCTTTTTTCTTTGTTTTCTGATAAAATACTTTTTAAGCCAGGGATATTTGGTTTTGGGCGAACCCATTCCAAATCACCTTTCCTCCATTCGTAAGCCATTCCGATACCTAAAATAAATAAGAATATAAATCCAACAAGTAAGCCGTAAAATCCATATTCTTTATAAGTCAAAGCCCATGGAAAGAGCAACACAACTTCAACGTCAAAAATTAAAAAAATCAGAGCAACTACATAAAATCTGATGTTAAACTTAACCCAAGGTGAGCCAACCGGGTCTTCACCACATTCGTAAGTTTTAAGTTTTTCTTTTGTAGGTCGTTTTGGTCGGATAACTTTCGCCATAAAAATAGAAATTGCGACGAAGGCAAATGCAAAAATTATGAAGACTAAAATTTTTCCGAATTCTGTTAGCATCAATATTGTTTGTTAGTATAAAAAAATGTGTTCGAAAAATAATTGAAGCGGATATTAATGTCAAGTATAGAAAAAATTATTTAAAAAATATTCCGGTGTTGCAGTGAATGTAATTTGAGTTGAGTTTCAGAATTGCAATTTGCTTAATTGTCCGCTCTGAGGTTTTCCCAATTACTTTTGCCTGGCAAATAAAAGCATAAACTTCTCCGAAATGCATTAGTTCCAGCATTTGGCGGAGTAAAATTAATCCTCCCCAAGTGGTTATTTCTTTATCGGTAAAGCCTATTTCTATCTTTTTCATGGAGTAGAAAATCTTATTTTGTAATGCACCCCCAAAAGCAAGAGAAAATTTAGGACAAAAGTGTAGAGAAAAATTAAACGGCATTTTTATATGTTAATTGTTTTTCAAAATCATTTGGACTTAAATAACCAAGGGCAGAATGCGGATAATCATGGTTATAAAAAGTTATAAAATCCTCAACTGTTTTTTTGCTTCTTCTAATGAATCATACTCATTGGGATAAATTATTTCTTCTTTGAACGTTCTGATAAATCTTTCAGTATCAGCGTTTCCTTTAGGATTGGAATAACTGTTTGTAATAAGTTTGATGCCAAGTAATCTGACAACCGGCGGACAGCGTTTTCATATTTTTCTGATGTCGGCTGGCTGCCGTTATCACTCATCAAATGTAATTCATATTCTCTTGAACCTAATGGACAGTTATTATCAACTGCCATATTTAAGGCTTCAATCCAGTCATCAGCTTTTGCTCTTATGTTAAGCTTATACCCGACAATCTTTTTACTGTACCAGTCAAGAACTATCACTAAGTAAACCCAGCAAAAAGATTGTACATAGAATTTAGTCATATCAGTTCACCACCATCAAGGAACTTATCCCGCCATTTGTAATAGACTGCCCGTGACAGCCCGTATTTTCAACACAGATCACTGACTGTCATTCCTCCTTTTAGTCCTTCGAGTACTATGGCTAATTTTTCTTCAGCAGTTTTGGTTGACTTATGTGACATTGGTTTCTCCTAAAATTAAAGTGATAGAAAATTAGTAAAAATGCCACAAAATTTTTCGCCAGATTCAGAGGCACTCCGTTCCGTGGAGTTTATCCCGATAAATATCGGGGCTACACTCCGTGCCTCTGAATCAATCCTTTTATCTCTACTTTAAACCTCTCTCACTATTTTGGGTAGCAATATATCCGTTTACATTAAAACCTTTAAAATGAAGGAACTGAGCAAAATCTTCAGAGCCCAAACGAAGTAAATCATAAATTGCCGCTATTCTGTTTATAGTATCATTAACTAAATATCTGCTAAACAAACTTGTTATTATTACCAATGACATCGCCTTAACTGAGGTATTAAATCTTCATACTTATCCGAAAATCAAACCTGAGTCATTTTAGACAGTAGGGCAATCAGCCGCTTTTTTTTTGATAAAAACAGTTTAATTAATTTTGCATATATATACAAAATTATGTATAATTATGCATTCAATAAAGGAAATTATCAAAAATGATCAAAGTTGGAGTTATAGGCGCTTCAGGATACAGTGGTTTTGAATTAATTAAACTTCTGTTAAATCATCCCGAAGTGACTATTAAAAATATATTTGGAGTTGCTTCTGCGGGTAAAAAGTTAGAAAATATTTATCCATACTTAAAAAATGTTTTTACTAAAGAGATTGAAATCTACGATCAGAAATCCCTGAATGGTTTGGATTGTATTTTTATTGCCCTTCCGTCAGGACAGTCAATGCCGATTATGAAAGAAATATTAAATCATAATATAATTGCCATTGATCTTGGCGGAGATTTCAGACTTAGAAGCAGTGATGAATACGCAAAATATTACAAACAAGAACATACAGAGAAGGCATTGCTTCCGCTTTCTGTTTATGGGCTGCCAGAATGGAATTATGAAAATATCAAATCTGCTAAGTTAGTTGTGAACCCCGGATGCTATCCCACTTCTGTTTTATTGGCTCTTCTCCCTTTGCTGAAAAGTAAATTAATTATGACAGAATTTGTTTCTGTTTCTTCCTACAGTGGAACTTCCGGTGCAGGAAAATCTTTGTCTAAATCACTTATGTTTTCTGAAGTAAATGAAAGTGTTAAAGCTTATAAGATAGGAGTGCACCAACATATACCGGAAATAAGGCAGTATGCATTTGATTACACAGGCGAAAACATTTCTTTTTCTTTTGTTCCTCATTTATTACCAATTACTAAAGGAATTTATACAACAATACAGACTCGAATTAAAGCCGGTGTGACATTGAATGATATTAATGAATCCTTTATGAATAAATATTCGTCAAAAAGATTCATCAGGCTATTGAAAGATGAAATACCTGAATTAAAAAACGTTGTTAACACAAATTTCTGTGATATTGGTTATAATTTATCGGACAATAATTTAACTGTGATATCAACTATCGACAATCTTATAAAAGGGGCTGCAGGACAAGCAATTCAGAATATGAACATAATTTATAATTTACCTGAAGAAACGGGAATATTACCATGCAAAACAAATCAGTAAAATTAAATTCGGGAGTAACTGCGCCCAAAGGTTTTTTAGCTGCAGGAATTCACATTGGTCTAAAGAAAAGGAAGAAAGATCTTGCGTTAATATATTCAGGAACTCCGGCTACTGCAGCGGGCGTTTTTACTCTTAATAAGGTGAAAGCAGCTCCGGTGATATTATGTAAAGAACATTTATCAAAAGGCAAAAATTTTCATGCAATTATTGTCAACAGTGGAAATGCGAATGCATGTACAGGAGAGCAAGGATTAAAAAATGCATTTGCAACTGCAAATCAAACTGCCAAAGTATTAAATATTAAACCTGAACAGGTATTTGTTTCTTCAACAGGTGTTATCGGTGAGCAATTGCCTGTTGAAAAAATTCTGAATGGCATTAATAATATTAAAGAGAACCTTTCTTCGGAAGACAATCAATCCGCAGCAGAAGCAATTATGACCACCGATACATTTATTAAGTCAACCTCTGTAAAATATTTTGATGATGGTGTTGAAATTACAATTGGTGGTATTGCCAAAGGCTCAGGAATGATTCATCCCAACATGGCAACAATGTTAGCTTTTATAACTACAGATGCAAAAATTGAGCAGCCAACTTTTCAAAATGCCATGAAAAGTGTAGTCGACAAAACTTTTAACAGAATTGTTGTAGATGGAGACACAAGCACAAATGATATGGTTTTAGGATTGGCAAATGGTTTATCGCAAGGCAAATTAATAACAGACAATTCAGAATCTTTTAATTTATTTTATAATCATCTTTTGGAAGTTTTAAAGGAACTTTCAGTTGATATAGTTAAGGATGGTGAAGGTGCAACAAAATTAATTGAAATAAACGTTGAAGGTGCATTAAATAACGAAGAAGCATATCAGGCTGCAAAAACAATCGCTCTTTCTCCTTTAGTTAAAACAGCTATTCATGGAGAAGATGCAAACTGGGGAAGAATAATTGCTGCTGTCGGATATTCGGGAATTGAATTTAACCCTGAAAAATTTGAAATAATAATAAATGGCGTGCAAATTCTTAAAGAAAATTTTAGTGTCTGTTTGCCTGCTGAAAAAGCCAATGAGACACTTAAGCCTGATGAAATCAATCTTCTAATAAAATTAAACAATGGATATGGAAATGCAACTTGCTGGACTTGCGACTTTTCAGAAAAATATGTTGAAATAAACGGAAGTTACAGATCATGACAAATCCAAATTACAGAAAAGAAGATGTTTTAGTTGAAGCATTGCCTTACATACAACAGTTTGAAAATACTACTTTTGTAATTAAATATGGTGGTGCTGTAATGGAAGTGGAATCATTAAAAGAAATGATTTCACAGGATGTAACATTATTAAGAAAAATCGGGATCAATATAGTTATTGTACATGGTGGTGGAAAAGAGATTACGGGTTTGTCAAAAAAACTGAAAATAGAAACAAAGTTTATTAATGGTCAAAGATATACCGATGAGTCAACACGCGATGTTGTACAGATGACTCTTGCAGGGTTGATTAATAAAGATATTGTCAGGAGAATTAATATTAATGGGGGACGTGCTGTTGGAATTAGTGGAATTGATGCTGAATTAATAAAAGCAAAGAAATTTAATGAACATGACCTTGGATTAGTGGGCGAAATTGTTGATATAAATTCCGGTTTAATAAATAATTTATTGCAAAACGGATATTTACCTGTAATTGCTCCATTGGGAGTTGATGATATGGGGGTTGTTTATAATATTAATGCTGATATTGCTGCAGGAAATATAGCTACTTCGTTAAATGCTGTGAAATTAGTTTATCTTACAGATGTCGAAGGAGTAAAGTTAGAAAGCAAATTAATTTCTCATTTATCCAAATCTGAAGTGCAGAAAATGATTTCAAATAAATTTATATCAGGTGGAATGATTCCAAAAGTAAATTCTGCGTTGGGAGCTCTTTCACTTGGAGTGCAAAAAGTTCATATAATTGACGGAAGAGTTCCACATGCATTACTTCTTGAAATTTTTACAAGTGAAGGAATCGGAACTGAGTTAGTAAATGACTATTAAATAATCGGAGATAATATGCATAAAAAAAACGAAGAAATTCAAAAGAGACATTCGCTAATAAAACATTTAATATCATCAGATGACATTTACAATCAGACACAGCTTGCCAAACTTTTGAAGCAAAATAAAATAACTGTTACACAGGCAACTCTGTCAAGAGACCTTTTCGAACTCGGTGTAGTTAGAGTTCCTAGCCCAAACGGAAATGTTTATCGAATCTCTCCGGATGAGAATAAAAATGCTTTCCAATACAGAATTGCAGAAGAGGTAATTTCAATTGACTCAAATGAAAGTTTAATTGTAATAAAAACATATACCGGACGCGCACAGGGAGTGGCATTATTTATTGACCGGCAAAATTCAAATGAAATTTTAGGCACTATCGCCGGCGATGATACAATAATAGTTGTTCCAAAATCAGGGACAACAATAATAAAATTAGTAAATGAATTGAAAACTTTATTGGGAATAAAATAAAATGAAAAAACAAAAAATAGTTGTAGCGTATTCAGGAGGACTTGATACTTCTGTAATGGTAAAATGGTTAAAGAATAATTATGATGCTGATATTATTACTTTAACCGGTAATTTAGGACAGACCAAAGAATTAAATGGACTTGAAGAAAAAGCAATAAAATCCGGCGCTTCAAAAGTTTATGTTAAGGATTTAACAAAAAAGTTTGTTGAGGATTTTGTTTTTCCTTCTCTGAAAGCCGGAGCTTTGTATGAAGGAACTTATCCAATGGCTACAGCAATTGGAAGACCATTATTAGCCAAAGCCCTTGTAGAAGTAGCTGAAAAAGAAAATGCAACTTTTGTTGCTCATGGTTGCACGGGAAAAGGAAATGATCAAGTTCGGTTTGAAGTCTCGGTTGGTGCCTTAAATCCTGATATAAAATGTTTAGCTCCTCTCAGAACATGGGAGTTTAAATCTCGCGAGCAGGAAATTGATTATGCAATCAAAAATAATATCCCTATTTCTGTTTCAAAAGATAATCCTTATTCGATTGATGAAAATATTTGGGGAACAGCTATAGAATGCGGAGTATTAGAAGATCCAATGGCAGAGCCGCCAGAAGATGCATATTTACGAACCACTTCGCCTGAAAATGCACCGGATGAAACTGAATGTGTTTCGGTATATTTTGAAAAAGGAATTCCTGTTTCTGTTAATGAAAAAGATATGGACGGTGTATCATTATTAAATCTATTGAATGAAATCGGTGGAAGAAATGCAATTGGCAGAATTGATATGATAGAAAACAGACTGGTTGGAATAAAATCCCGTGAAGTTTATGAAGCACCTGCAGCAACAATTCTGCATTTTGCTCATCAGGAATTGGAACGAATTACACTTGAAAAATCTGTTATGCATTATAAATCATTAATTGCAAATGAATATGCTTCGTTGATTTACAATGGATTATGGTTTAGTCCGCTGCGAGAGGCATTGGAATCTTTTGTTGATAAAACTCAGGAAAAAGTAACCGGGTTGGTAAAATTAAAACTTTACAAAGGGACAGTTCGAATTTCCGGCAGAAAATCAATTTTCTCGCTTTATGATCCGGAACTTGCAACATACACAGCAGCAGATCAATTCGATCACAGCGCTTCTGAAGGTTTTATAAAGATTTTTGGATTACCATATAAAACCATTCACCGTGTTGAGCAAAAGTCTTCCAATGAAAAAACTGCTCTGGTTTAATATGGCAATATGGGATAGCAGGTTTAATAAAAAATTATCTTCATCAGCCTTAAAATTTTCTTCGTCGATTGAAATTGACAAAAGATTATTTAGTGAAGATATTGAAGCAAGCATTGCGCATGTTAAAATGCTTTCTAAACAAAAAATTATATCGAAAATTGACAGCAGTGAAATTGTCGAAGGATTATCAGAAATCAAAAATGAAATTAAATCTGGCAAATTGAAAATTGATTGGAGAAATGAAGATATTCACTCAGTTATTGAAGAAAGGTTGATAAAGAAAATTGGAGAAACCGGCAAGAAACTTCATACTGCACGAAGCAGGAACGATCAGATTGCTGTTGATGAGAAACTTTTTTTACGTAATGAAATAAAAAAAAATCTCAAATTAGTTTCGCTGCTGCAAAAGTCGTTATTAAAAAAAGCAATCTTTTACAATGGAACAATTATTTCCGGTTATACTCATTTGCAAAGAGCTCAGCCAATTTTGTTTTCACATCACTTGCTCGCTTATGTTGAAATGCTTCAGAGAGATAAAGAAAGATTCAGTGATTCAGTTTCAAGAGTTAATCTTTCTCCGCTTGGTGCTTCTGCATTTGCAGGGACATCATTGCCGATTGACAGAAAATATGCCGCACGATTATTGAAGTTTGATGATATTCAGTTTAACAGCATTGACGCAGTCAGCGACAGAGATTCAGTTATTGAAACAATAAGTAATTTATCGATTGTTATGATGCATTTAAGCAGGTTGAGTGAAGAATTAATTATTTGGAGTTCGCAGGAATTTTCTTTTGCTTCTTTTGATGATAGCTTTGCAACCGGAAGCAGTTTAATGCCTCAGAAGAAAAATCCGGATATTGCCGAATTAATAAGAGGTAAAACAGGAAGAGTTTATGGAGCTTTGATTGGAATATTAACTTTAATGAAGAGCCTTCCATTAGCATATAACCGTGACATGCAGGAAGACAAATTTCATTTATTCAACGCAATAGATACAGTTACAGAATCGATTCAGGTTATGACAGAACTCATCAATCACACAACCTTTGCCAAAGGCAGATTTGAAAAAGAATTAAACGGAGATTTAACATTATCAACTGATATTGCAGATTATCTTGTCAAAAAAAATATCCCCTTCAGAAAAGCTCATAATATATCAGGAAAAATAGTTGCACATTGCACTTCACAAAAAATCAGACTAAATGAAATATCATTACAAACATTCAAAAAGTTTTCAGACAAATTTGAAAACGACATTTTTGATTTACTAAACCCAAAAACAAGTATCAAAAATAAAAAATCGTTGGGCAGCACTTCATTTGTTGAAGTTGACAGACAAATTACATACTGGAAGCAAATTCTTTTAAAAGACAAATCAAGGAAAAACAAATGATTGATTATATTGATATTCAGGACAAGTATGAAATTAATGTTTACTCCAAATCGAAGGTTGTATTTATAAAAGGCAAAGGTGCGCGTTTATGGGATAATAACGGCAAAGAATATATTGATTTGGCTGCCGGTATCAGCGTAGCAAATATTGGGCATTGCAATCAAAAAGTTGTTGATGCAATTTCGCAACAAGCGACAACTCTGATTACCTGTTCTAATAATTTCTACAATGATACCAAATCTATTTTCCTTAAAAAACTTATTGGAATAGCTCCATCAAATCTAACAACTGCATTCCTCACAAATTCAGGTTCAGAAGCAATTGAAGGGGCAATCAAATTCTCACGATTTGTTACAAAAAAGAAAAAATTTATAGCTGCAACAGAAAGTTTTCATGGCAGAACATTTGGAGCTTTAAGTGCAACTTATAAAAGTGATTATAAAACAGATTTTGCTCCGTTAGTAGATGGATTTTCATTTGCACCGTTTAATGATTATGAAGCTATTGCCGAGTTGATTGATGATGACACTGCAGGGATAATACTCGAACCTGTTCAGGGTGAAGGCGGAATTAATATTGGTGATAAAAAATTTTTTCAGCAAGTGAGAAAATTATGTGACAACAAAAATATATTATTAATTATTGATGAAATTCAAACCGGATTTGGCAGAACGGGAAAATTGTTTGCTATCGAACATTTTGATATCCAAGCAGATATTATGACTCTCGCAAAATCAATTGCAGGAGGTTTTCCAATGGGTGCAATACTTTGCTCTGATAAGATTTTGATTGATAAAGGTAAACATGGTTCAACATTTGGCGGCAATCCGCTTGCATGTGCTGCGGGAAATGCTGCATTGGATTTTATTATTGAAAAAAGGCTTTGGGAAGAGGCTGCTCAAAAAGGGAAATATTTTGCTGATAAAATTTCTGAGCACAAATTATCAAAGGTCAAAGAAATCAGACAGATTGGATTGATGATTGGTATCGAATTATTTGATAAACCTCAGCCATACATTGATCAATTGCTGTCGGAAGGAATGGTAACTTTATCAGCCGGGAAAAATGTTTTGCGACTTTTACCGCCATTAGTCATTTCTTATGAAGAAATCGATATCGCCTTAGCTTCATTGATAAAAATATTGAAGTAATGTTTTTGCAAAGTTTATTTCTATAACTTAATATTTCAAAAAAGGTGCATCACAATAATCCTTTAATTCAAAATAAATTACACATTTTGTATATCGCTTGAATAATGACTATAAATTTTATCAATTGTTTTTTGAAAAGTCATAAAGGAAAATTATTTTTGCCTAAGACATAAGGGCAATTCTAAAAACAGCATTTTATAAATACACTGGCTGACTTCGGAAGAAGTTTGTGTAATGCACCCGCAAAAGCAAGTGAAAATTTAGGACAAAAGTGTGGAGAAAAATTAAACGACATTTTTATATGTTAATTGTTTTTCAAAATCAATTGGACTTAAATAACCAAGGGCAGAATGCGGATAATCCCAGTTATAAAAAGTTATAAAATCCTCAACTGTTTTTTTTGCTTCTTCTAATGAATCATACTCATTGGGATAAATTATTTCTTCTTTGAACGTTCTGATAAATCTTTCAGTATCAGCGTTTCCTTTAGGATTGGAATAACTGTTTGTAATAAGTTTGATGCCAAGTAATCTGACAACCGGCGGACAGCGTTTTCATATTTTTCTGATGTCGGCTGGCTGCCGTTATCACTCATCAAATGTAATTCATATTCTCTTGAACCTAATGGACAGTTATTATCAACTGCCATATTTAAGGCTTCAATCCAGTCATCAGCTTTTGCTCTTATGTTAAGCTTATACCCGACAATCTTTTTACTGTACCAGTCAAGAACTATCACTAAGTAAACCCAGCAAAAAGATTGTACATAGAATTTAGTCATATCAGTTCACCACCATCAAGGAACTTATCCCGCCATTTGTAATAGACTGCCCGTGACAGCCCGTATTTTCAACACAGATCACTGACTGTCATTCCTCCTTTTAGTCCTTCGAGTACTATGGCTAATTTTTCTTCAGCAGTTTTGGTTGACTTATGTGACATTGGTTTCTCCTAAAATTAAAGTGATAGAAAATTAGTAAAAATGCCACAAAATTTTTCGCCAGATTCAGAGGCACTCCGTTCCGTGGAGTTTATCCCGATAAATATCGGGGCTACACTGCGTGCCTCTGAATCAATCCCTTTACCTCTACTTTAAACCTCTCTCACTATTTTGGGTAGCAATATACTTCTCATTTTTATCCCTATTTTTTTTGCAGCAAATCTTATTTAAATTTTTATTCATTGTCAATTTATTTTTCAGAGGTTTCTAAATAATATTTATGAATGCGTTTAACCCAATTTCATAATGGAATTGGGTTATGCATTTTAAAATGTTAACGAATTAGTTTGATTAAATTTCTATATAGCTATCTAATGAAATTTAAGAATATATTGAGGTTGCTATAAAAATAGGAAGGTGAATTAAGGATTATTTAGAAATTATTTATTAAAGATTAACAGTGCCTTTTTTAGATTTCCACCAGAGATAAAAAGTCAGTAAAGCGCTTAACATTGCTATTGAAACTAATAAAATTAAAATAGGTGTTAATTCTTGATCATATTTTGTATAAAGCCATCCAATAATTTCTTCCTGAAAAATTGGGCCAATAGAACCCGTTCCATTTATTATTCCTGCGGCAGTTAAGGCTCCTCTTTTTGAACCAACATCAATAGCTCCAACTCCTGAAATTAGAGAATCTGGACCATAAAGCATAAATCCGGCTATTCCCATAGAAATCGTAAAAAATAACAAACTTGATTCACCTTTGACATACATTAAAATGAATGCTACTGCCATTAAACTTAACATAATTGCTGATATCAGTGAACGTTTTCCCTTAAATAGTTTGTCTGAAACAAATCCAGCGAATAAAACTCCGGCAAATCCGGCTATGTCGAAAACAACCGACAGATAACCCGCATCACTTACATCCATTGCAAAATTCTTATTAAAGAAAAAAGGTACCCAACTCCAAAGAGCGTATCGTAAAAATTTTATTGTGAAATAAATTAATCCCATTGTTATTACGGTTACCCAAACATCTTTTGACCAACCTAATTTTTGGGAATTATCATCCTCTAATTTGCAATTTAAATCTTCATCTTCAATAGGTTCAAGTCCTACATCTTCAGGTCGGTTAGGGTGCATAAACAAAACAACGAACCAAATTATTAATAATACAATTGATGCTCCGAAAAATGACCATCTCCAACCATATTCACCAAGCATATAAGCAGCAAAAGAAGTTGATATAACAGACCCAACTTGATAGCACGTTGACCAAAACCCTAATATTGTACCCCTTTTTTCTCTCTTAAACCAAAAGGCGAGTGAACCAATGCAACCAGGCCAACCTGTTCCTTGTGCTAAACCATTTAATGATAGAAAAAGAAAAATTGTCCAAAAACTATTAGAAATACCAAAAACAAAATTACTAATAAGTGAAATGCCCATTCCCAAAAGCAGTAATAATTTTGGTCCAAGTTTTCTTCCAAAGAAAGCACTTGAATACTGGCCTACCATATAAAATACTAAATAAGCTGTTCCAAGATGAGCCAAGTCTAAAGCAGTGAAGTTAAGTGAATCAGCAAGCGGACTTTTTACTACATAAAATGCTTTACGAGTAAAATAATATCCAACATAAGCCAACCATGTAGCACTAAAAATTTTAATTTGCCAATGTTTAAGCGATTTATTTTTGGTTATTAAATTTTGTATCAAAATTTCTCTTTATTATTTGAGATTGGAACAACCACTTTATTTAACCAATTAACAAATTCTAATTGTCTGATTTTATCATCAAGAACATCTTCATCTATTCCATATTTCCATCGTAAGTCTTTATTATTCTTATTAGTGAAGATTTTTTCCAAATCTTCAACATAATTCATCAAATCATTTTTCGAACTGAAATAGTTTTGCTTAATTAGTTTTTCTTCACGGGCAATTATTAAACGTGCAACTTCATGAAGATCATATTCTGGATGATATTGCGGTGCCCAGAAAATTCCTTTTTTGTGCTTTACTTCTACGGCTTGAACCCGCGTAAAATCATTTGATGCAAGCCATTTGCCGCCTTCGGGTAGTTTTGTTACTTCATCATCATGACTAATAAAACCATCAAATACTGGTGGTTTACCTTCATACATTGGATGATTAATCCCTTCTGGAGTTAGAAATACTTTTCTTGCAAGGCCCATTTCTCTTCCTCTTGGATTTGGTTTTACTTCACCCCCTGCTGCATAAACAGCAATTTGTACAGCCCAGCAACTTCCAAATTGTGGAACACCAACTTCATAAGCTGCTTTACAGAGGTCAACCATTTTTGTTACTCTTTCATCATGATCATGATAAACTGTTAGATTACAACCTGGCCATAAAACACCGTCATATTTTTTAAGTTCTTCTGCATTTGGTAAAACAACTCCAGGATCACTTGAATAAAAAATATTATACTTTGCATCTGGTAAATGTTGTATTAATAATTTTGCATATAACTCACCGGCTTTTGTCATTCCAACTTCATCAAATTGTTCACGACTTGTTTTGGGATATCCATCTATAATAATAAAATTCAATTGATTCATAAACTATAATCCCTTCAATTTTTCTATAAGATTTGGTAATTCACGATAATGTTCAAAAAATCCATCAGCTCTGTTTCTATCACTTCCACGATCAAGTGCCGCAAGGCAAAGAATTGAGTGCATTCCCATTTTTTCAGGACCGAGAATATCATTATGTTCTCTATCTCCAATATGAACTATTTCATTAAATTCCAATCCCATGCTTTTCTTTGCAGCATGGAAAACGCCCTCCGCTGGTTTTGAACATCCAATTTCATCAGAGAAAATAAATGTTGAGAAATATTGCAAAAGTCCTTCGTCCTCAAGAAGTTTTCTCAATGCTCTACCTGGACTAAATATTGCATCTGAAATTACTCCAAGCTTATAATGTTGACTAAGTTGCTTAATTGCATCGTGAACTCCATCAATAAAATCCGGACTAAATTCTAATTCCATTTCTTCATGAAGTTTTACTAACTCTTCCATTTCATTATTGGGAAGAACAATATTTAGTCCTTTTATAACAATATCAAGTCGCTCTTTAACAGTCCAAGTAATATGATGTTCATGCCATACTTTTCTAAAAGCGGCATCCTGTACATCATAAGCTGCATTAACTTTTTCTTGTGAAATTTCTTGATGTTTATTAACAAACTGTTTTACTAATAATCTTCTTTCAACTGATTTTGTTGGTCTTCCGGCTTTCTTTCTTTTAGGTTCATCGGAATCATCAATAAATACTGTATCCCAAAGATCAAATGTAATTCCTTTGATCATAAATCAAATATCCTTGTCTATGTCTATATTAAGTTTTTAATAATTCTTGTAACATCACCAGCTAAAACTGGTTTTGGATTTAGTGGTTTACATGGATCACCCATTGCATATTCTTCTAATCCATTTATATCTTCTTCTTTAATTCTTATATTTTTTAAATCAGTTGGCATATCGATCTTTTTCAACCATTTTTCAATAGCTGAAATAACAGACTCAGCATTGTTTTCTGTACCAAGCAGATTTCCTAAAGTAGCGAGTTTTTTATTTACTATTTCATCCGTCGAATTAAATTTCATTACTTCAACAAGTACAGCTGCGTTTGCTAATCCGTGGTGTGTATCATAAAACACGCTTAACGCATGTGCAATTGAATGATTTATTCCAAGTCCTTTTTGAAAAGCAGTTGCACCCATTGCTGAAGCTAAAAGCATTTCACCTCTTGCAGCAACATTATTTCCGTCTTCAACAACAATTGGTAAATATTTAAAGCATTTATAAATTCCTTCTTTAGCTATTGCGTCTGCAATTGGATGAAAAACATTCATTAAATATGCTTCAAGATTATGTACAAACGCATCAACACCGGTTGCCGCTGTAAGCTTTTTCGGTAATAATAAAGTTACTTCCGGATCAAGTACAGCAATATCAGGCATCATTTTGGCAGCAAAAATAATTGTTTTTTTATTTGTCGATTTTACTGTAATTACACTGCTTCTTCCAACTTCACTTCCAGTTCCGGCAGTTGTTGGAATTGCAAAAAAAGGAGGCATTTTATTTACAATAAATTTGTCTCCGCCTTTTGAATCATCCAATTTTTCTAATGGTTCATCATGTGTAGCAGTTACTTTAATTGTTTTGCCAACATCAATTGGAGAACCTCCGCCAAGGGCAACAATAAAATCGCAACCATTATGTTTATAGATATTTGTAGCATCTATAACATTTTGCTCTGTGGGATTTGATACAACATCGCTATAGCTAAATATTTTGATATTTTGTTCGGTAAAATATGATCTTAATTTTTCAGCTAATCCAATTTTTTCAATTCCTTGGTCCGTAACTAATAAACCTATTTTTAAACCTTTACCCTTAATAATTTTTGGTAAGTCAGATATTGCTCCCGGACCATATTCAATTCTGGTTGGGTAATTATAACTGTGTCTTAGTAATGGCATTCTTAAACTCCATATAAATTTTAATTTTAATGTTTAATTTTCAAATGATAAGATTTTGGTCTCGTTAATTGTTCGTATCCAACTTTTGATAAAGAACAACCTCGCCCGGAATCTTTAACACCAACCCAGCTCAAATAAGGATCAAGATAATCACAACGATTCATAAACCATGTACCAGTATTTACTTGATTTCCTAATTTAACTGCTTCATCTTGATTTTCTGTCCATATTGATGCCGTTAATCCGTAAGGACTGTCATTCATTAATTTTAGCGCTTCATCATCATTTTTAACTTTCATAATTCCCACAACTGGTCCAAAAGTTTCATCATACATTACATTCATTTTGTGATTAACATCTAACAATACTTGTGGCGCAAGATAATTTGTATCATTTTTTGCATGTGGAAATAATGATTCATCAATCATTGCCCGAGCACCA
>Ga0210044_10004014_pt1 | contig 20803 bp, 16 predicted proteins | sample CryGey13umfilter_2_FD_183959 | JGI IMG/M metagenome (GOLD analysis project Ga0210044, IMG submission 183959) | Groundwater microbial communities from aquifer in Utah, USA - Crystal Geyser 4/9/14 3 um filter (SPAdes) (version 2) | ecosystem: Environmental > Aquatic > Deep subsurface >... | reverse complement strand
ACAACTATAAACTTTACAGACTTGCTCAGGCTCAATGTAAAAAGAGCTGAGCCCGGCGTCATTCCGTAAGTGATTCTCGTCAGATAAAAAATAGTTTTTGCTAAGTAGCACATCCCACCAATTAAAATTACCAATCCTGATTTTCCAGTCCGAATGGAAATTCTCGGAAAAGTTAAAATAAAAAGGTTCCTTGGCATCCTTTATGGTAAATTTATATTGTGTAGGGCTTACAAACTCATATCTTACATCATAATCAAGAACCTTTGATTCGCAGTGGTCACAAATCTTGTCTTGTTGTGACCGTCTTAAATCTTTATATATTGTTTCTTTCTCCGCTGTTGCATACATATGTGGCCTATACCCATAATTCTCGTAAACTACTAAGTCTTTTGTCCCAATGTCTATTTTATGTAGATACGAAATTTTATTTAGCTGATTTACATAATATACTCTTTCTTTGTTCTGGAAAAAAAATAGATCATCATCGTTAACTTTTTCTCTTAAAGGAATAAAAACATATCTAACAGATAAAATATCTAGAAGATAGTTGGTGTATGGCTTATTCAATAATCTAATTTGTATCTCACCCGGTTTTAATTTTTCTTCTATCTTTGATTCTTTTCCGTCAGGATTGTCAATAATCTGAGGGATACTCCAATCCGCTAAAGGGTGTACGTATGAAACAAAACTAAAATGAGAACTCGAAGGTGCCCAAAATGTTCTAAAATATTCATTTTGTTTTTTAACAAAATCTTTTGCTATTAAATAATCATTGCTAATTCTTCTCGTAATAAATAATGTCTTGTACTCTCCCGTAATTAAGGATTTTGTGTTCCATAAAAACATTCCTGCAATCAAAAAAATTACTAAATATTTTACATACTTAAATAATTTAGTTTTATTCTGACTTTCCCATAACCAATTTATAAAAGCAGCTATTAATACCGAATAGCCAAGAGCCACTAAAAAATAAAATTTACTAGCTTCCCTGAAAGCATTAAAACCGGGAAGATGAATATATAACCATGGATAAACACCTGGAAAAGGATGCGCAACTTGTTTTGAGAGAAAAATTCCTAATAAGGCAATCAGTCCAAAAAATAAAACGTATTTATTATTTTTATTTAAAAATAATCCTAAAATAGCAAAAAAAGGTATTAACCAAAAATATAATGGAATTGGTTGGGGAATAAATGAAGCGATTTCTCTTCCTGTCCAAAAAGGATGAAAAAGTGTAAAGGAATACAATATGTTATAAAATTCACCTCCAAATAATAACCGCCCAAATATTCCGATTATCCCATTTGACTGAGTATTAAATAAACTAATTATCCAATAAACATTAATCAAACCAAGTGTAAATATTGGTAAGAAAGCTATAATTCCTATTCGAAGAATATTTTTTATAATTAATTCTCTTTGTATAAAAAACAAAAAATATATAGCGTAAAAAAATAATATCCAGACAGTAATATATGTCGCTCTCGGTTCATAAGCAAATTCAATTGAAAGTAGTAGTCCTGTGATTAATGTGCGCGAAAGATTTAGCGTATTAAGAGTCTTGATATACATAAGAACAACTAGTGGTGCAAAACAAAAAGCTCCCATTAAAGTCATATGTCCAGTTTGTAAAACGAGAAAATAGGTATTGAATGAGTAAACAATAGCTCCAACAAATGATGCAACGCTATTGAGTTTTAAAGAGCGTAAGAAAAAGTATGAGAACAAAGGAGTAAGTAATGCAATCGGATATAAATATACTAACCTTTGATTAATTACAAAATCAAAATTTAAAAATTTTACAAGGTAACCATACAAAGCATATGTTGGGGCTTGTGCAACATCAAAAAGCACCCTACCGTATGTATCTCCCAGCCACAAAGAAAACCAATGGATATTTAACGTTGCCATCGTTTCCTTATAGTAATAACCCCAATCACCGGTTTTTATTATTCCAAGAGTAAAAAACCACGTATGATAAATTACAAGTGAAAATAATATAAGCAACAGAATATAAACGTTTCGTTTTAAAAAATTATACATATGTAGGATTATTAACAAACTGAGAAATTACTTTAAACTCCTTAGCTGCTATTATATCCCAGTCAAATTGCTCAGCATATTTTATTGAATCTTGAGCATTTTTTGTTTTTGTATTTTTTTGCAATTTTGAACATTGTAATATTTTTTTAAGAGTAGCTCTTATATCCCCATTTTCAACTATATGTAAAAAACCCTTCAGTTTATTATTTGTCTTGTACGAAGTTATAGCATCCATATCATAAACAATAGCAGGTAAGCCGTAAGCAAAACCTTCTAAAATGCCTATTACAGGAAACAATGGCTCAAAAGTTGCAAGATGTAAAAATAACTCACTTTCGGAAAGTATTTTATTTTTTTCTTTTTCAGAAACTCCATAGTAGCAATCTACGTTATTCTCTATACGAAGCTCTTTTATGTTTTTGCTTATAACTTTTTTAGTTAATTCATCCGCAAAACCTACTAAAGCCAATTTTACGTCCGGTTTATTTTTTACCAGCTCTGTCCATACTTGCAATAAATTAAATATTCCCTTTTGGACCGTCATTCTTCCAACATATACAGCCAAATATTTTTTTCTATTTATATTGATAAGCGGATCTTTGTTAATATTTACACCGGAAGGCGTATAATCAATTGAATTCTTTATATAAATTCTCTTAATTACATCTACAAGCTCCGAGCTAACAGTAAACACATAATCCACGTAATTAATAGTCCTGCTTACAAAAAAAAATTGGGTATATCCCGTAATTACCATTATTATCCCTCTAAACATATTTACACTACTTTTTCTTAATAATTTATAAATATAAGACGGCGATGGTGATCTTTCTGGTATTCCAAAATTTAAGATATCAATTACGACTTTTATTTTTGGGAAACGTATTTTTAGAAAAATCGCTGGAAAATAAGTATGTGGAAATTCCCCAATAGGAATATATAATACCTTTGGTTTTCTCGTTTTTATTATTTCCCTACCGTTTCTATATAAAGCATAAATTGTAAAAAAAATTTCAAACAAAAACCAGACATAAAATAAATTTTTTTTTAATATTCTTATAATAAATGGGCTATTATATTCAATTACCCGAGATTTTCCGGAGATATCTTTATAGATAGAAGGCGTATTATCTAAGATGCAATATTTTAATTTTGGTGGAGCTCGTTTTAAAAATTCCTGTAATCTTATGTACCCTCCGGCATATCCCGATAAATATACCTGGTGCCAGCTTAATATTAATACATCAATTTCCCCCATATTATTTAGTAAAAATTATTTCTATGTCCGCCAATTCTTTTTTTGTTAATTCTGGGTTGTTTCCAAAATATAAACCTTGAGCGTGGATTAGGCTTGCGTTTGGATTATTAAAGTTTAATTTTTTGGCGTATTTACTAAAAAATGGTTGTTTTGTCATATCTCCTCCAACAATTGGTCTTATTTCAATCTTATCGTTACATTTTTCCACCAACTCATCTCTTATTTTTTGAGTTTTACAAATTACAGGTACCGCAAAATTCGAGACAAAATCTATATGATTATATTTTATTGGATAAAAGTTTTTGTTTCCATAAATAGTAGATGCAATTTTTAAAAAGTTTTTGTTTCTTTTTTTTAAAATTTCCGGGAGATATTTAATTTGAGTATTTCCGATAAAACCATTTATTTCCGTTGGTCTTAAATTATAGCCCAAATCATAAAAAGTGTACCTTGAATAAAAAGTTGAATTAACTTTGTGCTTATTTCGGATTTTAGTTTGGCTTTCAAAAGACAAATTCCTATCCCATCCATGCGCTCTTACTAGTTTAAGCATATTAGCAAGAGACTGATCGTCTGTGCAAATTGCTCCTCCCTCTATAGTAGACATATGATGCCCTACGTAGAAAGAAAATGTAGATGCTAGACCAAAGTTACCTAATTTTTTTCCTTTGTAAACGGTTCCCAAGGATTCACAGTTATCTTCTAATAACACCATCTCCTTTTTATCACAGATTTTTTTAATTTCATCTATATCATCACAAAAGCCCAAAAGATTTGTTAAGAATAAAATCTTTAGTTTTTGTTTCTTTATTACTTCTAAAAGTTTTCTGCCAGATACATTTAGAGTATCTAATTCAACATCTATAGGAATTGGCTTTAAGCCTAACTGGATAAGAGGCATCGCGTTTGTTGACCAAGTTAGGGAAGAAAAACCAACATTCTCGCCTTTTTTAATTTTTCCTAAATTCAACATTGCTTGGATAAGAGCCAAATTTGCCGAACTCCCACTATTTACAAAAACACAATATTTTCGGCCTTGGTATTTTGCAAATTTATCTTCGAACTTCTGACACTCTGACCCAAAACTTAATTGATTTGCTTTGCTTATAAAGCTTACCAGCTTTTTCTTAGTTTCCTTTTCGTTATAAAATGTCGATTTAATTAGTCTAATCATTATTCACCATTATATTAATTACCTGAAGTAACATCAATAAGAGAAGTTAACGTTTTAAAAGAATAAATTTAACGTACTCAGTTAGTGCTATGTAGTTAATTTTAAATATTTTATACATAGAATCCTTTATTACGCTCTTTTTATACTCTGTAATTAAAGTTTTTACAACCGAAATCTTTTGATCCAGAATCATGTTCTCAAAACTTTTAATAATATTTTCTGCGCCAAAAAGTTCCACTGATTTTTTGGTATTTTCTTTAGAAACTAAATTAAGAACACTTATATTTTTCTTTAGATATATAATCTTATCAGCCATTTTTTTTATTGAATTTTCTACAAATCCATTTTTGTCATTTTCCACAACTTCGATTTGAGCATTATCTCTATCAAATAACGTAAACTGCATAAAATCTGTGCTTATAGTAACTATTGGTATACCAAAAAACATTCCTTCCGCAATAGCAACTCCAAAAGTCTCGCCAATCCTGCTAGTATGGAGCATAATATCCATTACCTGATCCGTTTCCGCTATCTTTTTTTCCGAAGAAGTCTCAGGAAGCAGAATGAAATAATTTTCAATTTTCATTTTTCTTATTTTTGATAGTTTTTGTTTTGGAAGAGCTCTGATAACAATTTTTAGATTAGGGATTTCTTTTATTAAATATGGGACAACATCTATTATTTCGTCACTCCATTTCCAAATATCTGCTCTCCCAAGTTTCCCAACTACAAAATTCTGGGGCTTAATACCATATTTTTCTTTAACTTTAACAATTTCTGCTTTTGATAATTTATATTTTTTAAGCTCATCAATATCAATTGGATTATAAAGATAAGAATAATTATTTAAATTTATAACTTTTTCGTTATATTTCCAAATATATTTCACAATATTTGTTTTCGAAACGAATAATTTAAAATCTATAAAGCAATCAATATCTTCATCAAAAAGGCTAAAAGCTGAAGTTTCAATAATTTTAATGTTATTCTCTTTACAAAAAGCTAGCACCTTGATTAATTTGCCTTTATCTAAATTTCTAATATTTTTTGTTCTTATAATATTATGGTAATGAAAAATTTTAATTTTATTTTCTTTAATAAAATTTATTGTTTTCTTTGAATCTCCATTTGCTACTAGAATATTTATGACATGATCTTTTATATATTTTTCCCTAGGACCACCTCCTAAAAAACCACATGCGTATACATTAAATTTTTTCTTGTCCAGATATTTACAATACGTCTGCATCGTTTTTTCTGTCCCACCCAAGCCAAAGTTGTTAGTAATTTCTAAAATATTAATCTTCTTCATCTTATTTTTTTATAACAAAAAAGCACATAAACCCCCAATATTTTATTGGTCTAATGTCTAACAGAGAAAGCATATAAAATGGAAAATATAAAAAAGGTTTAGGCTCCCAAAAAGAACTAGCATAGACAATTTTCTTTTTGTAATGTCTAGTTATGCTCTCTAAGGAAACCTCAGCAGTGGTATCAAAATCAGGCTGCCATTTTTTATCTAAAATTGGATTAACATTTTTATAAATGTCATTTTTATAATATTTTTTATATTTATATAATCTCGCTAAAACAATAATAATTTTCTTTAAGAAATTTCTACCGTTTATTACGGGAGGAGAAGGACATAACGGGGAACCGAAATTAGGATTATAACCTATTATATAGCCTCCTTTTTTTGTAACTCTTATCATTTCTTCTAAAAATTTTCTTGGATTTTCGACATGCTCCAAGGTAGCTATAGTTATTGTCACATCGAATTGTCCTTCCTTAAATATCTTTCCGTTATCGGAAACAAAAAACTTTCCACTTGGCACATTTTTTTTAGCTCTTTTAATCGCTTCCTTGCTAATATCAAAACCATGTACTTCTTTTACATATTCTTTCAGATGCATCAATTTTGATCCATCGCCACATCCAAATTCACAAATATTATCTTTTTTATTAAGAAATTTAGTAATCTTAGAAAAAACCTTTTCTCTGTTAAAATATTTGTTTCCTTCCGAAGCTGTTTTATAATATTTTTTTTTAAAAATTCCGTCGTAGTTAAATTTTGATTTCATATCTTTTTTTATTAAAGACAAATATTCCGCATAGAAAAGCAATACCAATTATCGAGAAAAATATCCCTTTGATAAGATATGGAGGAAAATAGCTCATTCTAACAACTGACTTACCTGCGGGAACGATAAAACCCCGTAAGCCATTTGAGATAAAATAAATTTTTGATGACTTACCATCTATCGTGAGACTCCACCCATTATCGTATGTCTCAGAGCTTGCGATAAATGTTTCTTTTGGCGTAGTAATTTCCATATCGATATTATTCAATGTATAGCTTTTAATATTGATTTCTGTTCCAGTCTTTGGATTAATTATTGAATTAGAAAGTTCTTTGGCAATTACTAGCTCTGGGATATTCTCGTTTTTAAAACATTCTTTATCTAAGCAGGGATCAACTTTTTGCGGAACATAAAATCTTGGCAAGTAGTCCTTAATTTTATAAACGTAATAAGGCGTATTATAATCCTTTGACGAAAACTGATTAGGATATTCAGATGGATTTATCGTTTTTATTTTTACTAATTCCGAATTATTTGCCCCAAAATCAGCCGTCGGTGTAACAATATATTTAACATTTGTTATTTGCCAAAGACGAGGAGTCCAAAAATATCTATTTATCAACTCTCCATACGCATTCGGAGGATTATTTTCAAACCCCTGCAAACCATAAATACCAATTACCGAGGAATTATAGTAGAAAGGTCCTTCAAAATAAATCCGAAAAAGGTTATTACTGGATGGCAATTCTGGTATTGTTGGATTAAATCGATAAAACTTATCATAAGTAACATTATCTGTAAAATATACTTTTTGACTTGGTAAATAATAATGATACTCAAGTAGCATTATAACTAAACCAAGCACTAAGAAAATCTTTTTTCCATAACGCACAGTCATAGAAATAATAATAAGAGAACAAAAAAGAAATAAGAACATTATTGAGGTACCTTTGTAAAATTCGGCTGTACTTGCAATTTTACTCCAAAAAAATACAGGACCTAATATTAAACCAATAAATACCGAAATACATATAAACCAAAATGCTATGTCTACATATTTTACTTTTAATCTTTTATTTACTGCATCTATGCCTAAAGCAATCAGTATTACACCTGCAAAAACAGTAAGAGAAAATATTCTTGCATGCGATCTGAATTTATAAATTATCGGCAAAAGTGTTCCGAAGAAACTATGAGAAGCCAGGTTTGACCCAAAACTGTAAAATAATGTTATGAAAAATGTTATTACTGTCCAAAAATAGATTGGTTTATTTTTTAGAAAAAATAATCCGTAAATCAAAAAAACAAATGCAAAAGTCCCCCAAGTTAATACAGCTCCTGAAAAAACTGCACTAAAATCTGCATACTTTGCAATATTCGAACTATATGTCAGTGGATTTAGAATTAATAATATGCCTGTTGGAAACTGAGAAGCAAAAGAATGCCATGTAAAATCATAAACATTTTCTGATCTCCCATATTGCAAAAATACCATTAGATAAGGAAGAAGAAAAAAACCAGCTAGAAGTAAAGAATTCAATAAAGATAAAAAAAATAGAGCAATCTTTTTTCGACCATAAAAAAATGCCAGAAATATTTCTGCCAAAATAAAATAAATATAATAATAAGGATACCCTGTTGCAAGTAAAGATAAGTTTAGCAATGTAATTCCAAGATGGGTCTTAAAAGATGGTTTAGAAAGAAAAAGAACCAAAAGCAAAAAAATCCAAGGTAAAGAATTAATACCCCAATCAACAAATACAACATGTACATCGTGAATTAAAAAAGGATTTAGAGAAAACGCAATACCTGCAAATAAAGCTGTAAACCGGGAAACATTTAATATTTTTTTGCAAAATACATACATTCCAGTTGCACCAAAGCAAAATGAAATAGCTATTACGTATTGTATAATTTTTCCGGTAATTTCAATCGAAGGATTATGAAAATTAAAAATAAAATTTAGTACAATAACCAGTAGCGTAAAAGGGTGAAAGACAGCAATCGATGGAGAAAATAGAAATGGAAGCCCTAGTAACGAATAAGGCGACCAAAAAGGAATTATCCCATGTCTCAAGTTTGTATATAGAAAATGATACCAAGGAACAGTTTGTTCGATAAAATCTCCTCCAAAATCTTTTTCTATAAATGGTGGAAGAAGAAATAAACAGACTATTAATACTAAAATAAAAACTATTGGTAAATCATTCTTATATGGTATTCTTTTGGCGAAATTTTTTAATTTATTAATAATTCCCATAATTTTAATTTCTCTTTAAAAAATCATTAAAAGTTTTGGCTCTGTTTTGCCAATTCCAAAGATCCGCTATTTTATTTCTATTTGTTATTCCTGTTATCCTAGATGTTTTCAATTTACTAATTATTTCCTGTGCATATTGATTTTTATTACCGATTTCAATTTTAATACATCCGTCTTTATAAATATACCTTAGTTGAGGTAAGTCATACATTATTACCGGAATTCCGGAACAAAGTGCCTCTGCTGCTACCATTCCATTATTGTCGTAAATTGTGCCATGAAGAAATATCTTACTTTGTAAATAAACTTTATATTTTTCAGCCCCATTTACAAATCCAAGCCAATTAATATTTTTATCAATACCTAACTTCTTTACTTTCTCCTTTAAAAATTCTTCAAATTTTTTCTCTCCATTACCCATAATTACCAATTCTGCTGAAGGAATAACTTTAATTACTTTTTTCCATACATCCAGTAGCTGACTAATTCCCTTTTGAGGATGTAATCTGCTGCAAAAAACGGCATCGTATAATTTTTCCTTGTTCTTTAAAGCTTTTTTCGCAGCCTCAATTTGCTCCATATTTACTCCACCATAAATATCCAATATCTTATTCCTAATTTTTTTTGGAAAAAACTTCTTATCGTAATGATTTGTAATCAAAAATAAATCACCTTTTTCCAGAATTTTGGTAAATACGTATCTTTGATAAAAATAATAAAGAATATATTTAAAAAAAGGAAATTTATAATGGTTAAGTAAATTTTGAATCGGATTTGGTATAAAAAGAAATAATGAAGGAATCCATTTAAATTTATATTTGTTCTTCAAAAGATATATTGGTAATACATCTGGAGCGAAATCAGAAGGCGAAAAGAAATAATCATTCTCTGATATCTTATTTTTTTTAAAAAATTCATCGTAAATTCTTTCAATGTATTTAATTTCCTTAAAATGCGTTAATAAGTTAAACTTCTTAAACGGATATTTAATTGGCACAATTTTTACTTTTTCTGGTTTAACTAAATTTATTTTAAAAGTTTTTGGTTCAGTAGTTAAAATTACAAAATCATACTTATCATGCAAGTTATTTATTATCTCAATAAGAATTTTTGTATTTCCTCCCATAGAATTAGGAGGACTCGTATAAATAGCAGATACATAAAATTTATTTTTAGTTATTTTCATATTTAACAAAAATTCCCATAAAACCTTTTTTTTCTATCTTATATTCATTATCCACTTTTCTATTTATGCTTTTTTCGATAAATGGTTTTCTTCTAAAAATCCATTTCGCTATATACATATCCAGCAAATCAATTAAACTCCAAAAGCCCCCGTTTATAATCGTTTCTAAAACTTTAAAATTATTTCTTTCCCCAAAATTAATAAGCCGTTCTTTAGAATAATGCCTATGTCCAATAAACCACCAGGCTGGATCAAGATATTTTGACCAAAAAGAATTATAAGGAGTCGACAAATAAAAGGCTCCTTTCTTTTTTAGAACTCTTTTAACCTCCTTAAACATTTTTTCTTCCGTATTTTTTGGAATGTGCTCAATTACTTCCCACGCAGTAACTGTATCAAAATAATTATCTTTAAAAGGTAATTTTAAAGCACCTCCAACCTGAAAAATGACTCTTTCGTCCTTAATATTTTCCTTCGCAGTTTTTAAATCATCTATTGTTATTTCAATTCCTGCAATTTGTTTTATTCCTTTTTTTAGTACGCATAGCTCAAACCATCCAAATCCACATCCAATATCTAACACATTTTTGTTCTTTAGATCTTTATCTTTAACAAAACCAACGCTAAATTTTAATCTTCCTGTTAATTTTATTTTTGGTCTTTCGTTTAGTATATTTTTCATTTTTTAAGTAAATATCTGAAGCCCCCTGCAATAAATTCAGATGTTTTCATAGATAACATTCCTAAACCCAAAATAGGATTTTTAAATAATTTTGTTGGATTTGAAAAAAATAATAAGTACCTATTTAAAGGATTTGCTTGCTTCTTGAAATATTCCGAGTTAGTTTTCGCATACTCTTTTGCAGTATTTGCATAATAAAACTTTTTGCTAATTGTGTATCGAAAGGACAGCTTTCCTTCATTATGTTTTATGAATGACTTTATTCTCCCTATTGCGTTAACACCATATTTAAGTTTTATCTTCTGAGGTAAATCAAAATCTTCAGTTCCTGTCTGACTCTCATCATATCCTTTAAATTCCCAAAATATTTTCTTTGGGAAAAACCTTGCCGCCTCTATCCAATCCACTCCGATATAAAAACTCCTCTCCAGTGCCTTACACTTTGCCCAAAATCCCTCCCCGAACGATTCCTCCGGAATCACAATCCCCCCAAGCACTTTATGAACTTTAGAAACTTTATAACTTTCAACTAGTCGAATACAGTCTGTAATGACTGTCTTCGACAACTCCATATCGCTATCTATAAACAAAAAATATTCTCCTTTTGACATTTTTGCACCAAAATTCCTCTGCACGCTTCTTTCCGGACCCCTGTTAAAGACTAATTTCGTATATTTTAAAGCAATCTTTTTAGTATCGTCTGTAGAATTATTATCAACAATAATTATTTCTATATTTTTATAAGATTGACCCCTAATGCTTTTTAAACAAGCTTCTATTGTTCTTCCGGAATTTTTTGTCGGAATGATTAACGAAACTAAAGGTCTTTCATTTACAATGTTCATAAAGTTATTAAGTTTATTATATTAGATTTAAGATATACGATTTAAGATTTAAGAAATTCTTACATCTTGCCTCCTACGACTTTCTTACTTCTTATCTCTCAAAATATAATACGTTGCCCTAGCTTTACCTTTTTTTACAATAAGACCTAAGTCTATTAACTTTTTAAAATCCAAAGCCCTTGTTGGTTTAGCCCTCTTAGTAAGAGAGACATAATCACGATCGGCAATAAAACCTTTTTCCTGTATAAATTCCATAATTTTATGATGATACGATTGCAATTCTGTTTCCGGAGTCATTTCTGCCCTACCAAGTTGTTTTTGCACACGCAAAAGCTCGTCTATAATTCCTTCTGTAAAATATTCAAGCCAAAAAGTAAAATTAATTTTATCAACAAGCTCATAATAATTACCAAACTCACCTACAGTCTTAAAATATAAAGTGACATTTTTATTATAATAATTTTCGAAACTAAAAAGATTAAAAGTATCTAATCCCATTGCCGCTAATAATACTTTCGTTGTTAAGCGAGTTACTCTTCCATTTCCATCCATAAAAGGATGAATAATAACCATCTGCTTGTGAAATATTCCAGCCAATATCAACGGGTCTATTTTACCTGCGTTTTTGTCTATATACGCAATTAGATCTTCCATGAGAGTTTTTACATCATTGAAGTCCGGAGGGAGATAAACAACCTTTCTGTGTTTTGGATCATTAACTACAACCGCCTTTTCCCGTAACCTTCCTAATTCAAATTCCGGCAAAAGTCCTTCAACGACTTGTTTTTGAACTTTAAGAATTAATTCTATGGATAATCTTAATTTTTCTTTTTCAAGTAAACTGCATAAATAGCCTAGTGCATGATTATAATTTAATACTTCTCTTTCGCTATCTCTTATGTATTCCGGCTTGGATTTTAATATCTTCTTAACTTCTGTTAATGGCAACGGATTTCCTTCTATACTTGTTGAAGCAAATACAGAGACTGCCTGGGCACTTTTTTCAAACTCCACCAATATTAAATGAGGAAAACGCCTATTGTTAAGCTCATTAACGAGTACGTTAATACGACTAATATTTGCTAAAAGACGACCGGTAATTGTATATGATGGATTAAACTGCATATAGACGAATTATAGACGATTATTAGACGATTTTCAAGCATCCTGTCTTCTAATGTTTAAATATCTACTCAATACTGTCAAATACTTAATGCTTAATACTTAATACTTTCTTCAGCAAGGCTTCGCTTTGTCTTGTCGCTTTTTCCCATGTTAGACTTTTCGCCCATTCCAAACCGTTTTTTTGAAAACCTTGGTATTGTTCTTTATTTTTTGTCAAATTAATCGCTTGCCTAGCCATTTCTTTTCCCGTATTTTCCTTTAAAACAATTCCTGTTTTTCCGTTCTTTACAACATCCCTGAGTCCCGAGACATTGTAAACAATAGACGGAGTTTCCTGACTTGCCGCTTCCAATACTACCAAGCCCCAACCCTCCTTAACCGAAGCATGCAGAAGCATTGTTGCTTTCCTCATTAATTCATATTTTTTTGTTTCCGTTACTCTGCCAAAAAACTTTACTTTTGGACTTATCGAGTAAGACATCATTGTTTCCTTTAATTCCTCTACATATGATTTTTCCCCGTCTCCTACTATCCAAAGCTGCGCATCCCGAAGGTCTCTTAAAATGTAAAAAAATGCCCTTATTACTTCTTCTATTCCTTTCATCTTTACAACCCTACTTACAAAAATAAAAGTTGGGTTTTTTTCCTTAGCTACTAATTTCAATAAACTTGTTTTTTTAATTGGACAAGGGATTGCAATACAGTTTTTTTTATTTATTCCATATTTTTCTAAGTCGGCTATTGTAGAATTTGCATCTGTCCAAAATTTTACCTTATGGTAAAGTTTAAAATACAAAGGCTCAATAAATTTTCCAACCTTATTAACCGGAAATGGAAACATATAATCCCAAATTTCATCCGCCACTTCGTGAATAAAAGCTATTTTTTGCACTCTTACATATAAAGGCGTAAAAAACGGAAGCCCATGAATCTCGTCGATAACAACGTCGAACTTTTGTCCGGAAAATAGATAATAAAAAGGTGCCCTAAGAATTACCGACAAATAATTTCCGCGTCGCACAATATTTACGCTGTCTATTGTTTCCAGTTTTTTGCTTCCTGTAAAACTTGATGTAAACCATGTTACCGAGTGCCCCTTTTCGGCCCACGCTTTTGCATGCTCCATAGTAACTATCTCTGCTCCCCCGCTTTTTGGATTTTTTGGATCCCTCCAGTTTAAGATTAATATATTCATATTAATTAGTTATTAAGTTTATAAAGTTATTGGGTTTTTAAAGTCCATAAAGTCTTACTTTATAACTTTACAACTTTTTACTTTATAGCTTATCCACTTGCCCACTTTACGACTTTATAACTTTTGACTTTATAACTTGTTTTTTATCGTAATAGTGTAAAATTCGTAAACGATAAAAAACAGCTGCAGTATCCCAAAGCATCCAAAAAATTACTTTCCAAAAACTAGAAGAGGTAATAGTCGATATACCTCTAAAATCCAATTTAATTGGAGCTTCAAAAATTCTACGGTATCCTAATTTATAAGCTACCGTTAGAACCTCTATATCGAATGCGAATCTTTTTACAATTATTTTGGGAAAAACGTCTTTTGCCACCTTTTTTCTATAGAGTTTAAAGCCTACCTGTGTATCGCGAATCTTAAACCCAAACATTGCACGAGTCAAAGTTCTATATCCCCAAGAAAGAATTTTTCTTGAAAAAGGATATTTAACTTTAGATTCCGGATGAAGCTTGCTTCCTACTATTATATCTGCGTCATTCCAATCCATTAAATCAATCATTATAGATACTTCCGTGGGATCTATATCCATCCCCGCATCTATAAAACCAACAATATCCCCTGTTGCTATACTCACTCCATATTTAATAGCCGACCCCTTCCCCCTATTCTTTTCATACCCCACCACTTTAAGATTCTTGATTCTCGATTCTTGTTTTTTGATTATTGTATATGTTTCGTCCACAAACCCATCTACTACTACAATTATTTCGTGTTTATATGGAAGTAAAGATAACGCTTTGTTTAGTCTTATAACATCTTTTACTATTGTTTTTTCTTGCTTATATGCAGGAACCACTATGGAGAGGCTTTTTATCTTCATATAATTATCATAATCAATGCGTTTTTTGCGCAATTTTCCAAACGCCTTTTTCCCTAAAAGCAGGAATTGTTTGACGTTTTCCCGCATTTAAAATTACCGGTGCCGGCTTTCCTAATAATTTAGCATATTCTGTAAGATCTATGATCTCCATATTATTAAGATAAGCGATACGTTTATTTAATGATTCCGAAAGAGCAAGGAAAATAACTTTTTCCAGTGGTCTTATGTCTTTTTTATCTCTGTACATATTAAATGCATTGTAGTAATTTTGTTTTTCTATATTTCTAATAATAACATTCGGAAAACCCAGGCGCTGAAGCTGAAAATTCATAAGAACTCTTCCTATTCTGCCATTTCCATCAACAAACGGATGTGTGTTTTCAAAATCAAGATGAAACTTAGCAATCTTATCCAAAAAATATTTATCATATTCATTTGCATATTCATTTAAAATTTCTTCTATTATTTTTTCCAATTTCTCCGGAGCTGGAGCAATATGTGAGCCTACTTTGACATATTCACCTTTAAGTCTGAATCTCCCGGCAAATTCATCGTTTATATTGTTCATTAACATCTGATGTAGGAGCAATATCATTTCTCTCGATAACTCGTTTTCCGAGGATTTAATCCTGATATATTCTACAACCCGCGCAAGATTTTTTGCCTCAAAGACTTCTCTTAAAGAGACTTCTTTTGACACCTCCATCTCTAGAAGTATTTTTTCTGTTTCTTTTAAGGTAAGCGTGGAATTTTCTATAGCATTAGAGTTATATACAATTTCTGATATTTCTACCTCATCTATTATCTTTAGAAGTGAGTCTTTTCCTTTTTTTAAGCTGTCGTATTCCTGTTTTGAAACTTTAATCTTATTTTTAATTAAATTAGAAATTGCCATATCAATATCTTACCATATTCACGTTATTTTGTCAATATTCCGTGAATTAATGCCATAAATGGCTTATAATTCACGTTATTTAATAAATATTTAGGCAAACCTGTTTGTAAAATAGTATCAAATAGTTGTGCCTTTTACTAGGGGAATTAATCTTTAGGATTATTCGCAGTCGCAACTGCATCTACAATTCCTTCGAAACTCGCAAACTCAATTAAATAGTACACTATTAAAACAATTAGTAAAGCACTTAATGTAATTAAGGAAATTCCAATAACTTGATAGAAGCTTGTGTGAAAAAAGAAAATTAACAGAATTTGAACAATCGACGCAACTAGAACCGGAACATAAATTTTTGTTTTATTTAACGAAAGAAAAAAATTAACACATAAATTGGAAACACTAAAAACCGTAATGTACACCCCAAATAGTCCTAGAAATGGCGCTATCGATAAGTATCTGTAACCCAAGAAGAAACTAATGCTTAAGGAAGGAAAAATAAAATAGAAAAAAGTTATTGCAATAGACGGCAGCAATACTAGTGCGAGAGCCAAGTAAAAAAGATTATTAAACGGTTCTCCTTTTGCATGTCTTTTAATTAAAAGAGGAAACATTACCCCCGGAACAACTCCCGTAAAATAAAAGATTACTTTTCCAACTAAAGACAGTCCTCCGTATAAACCTGCATCTTGCGGGCTAAAGAAATGCTTTACTAAGAGCACGTCTGTAGAAATAAATGAACTAAGCGCAAAAATTGCTATAAATGCAGGTAAGGCAAAAGAAACAATTTTCCCAATAGCAATATTTTCGCTTTCCTGTTTTAAGGCTTTAAACATAAACCGAAGAGGAAAAAAGGTTAATATAAATGAAAAAACAGTTGCCGCCAAAAGCCCAGACACTGCTCCAAAGACCCTAAAACCCAATAAAATTAAACCTGCTCCAATGACTGCCCTAACAACCGGGTTAAATGTTGAATTAAAAGAAATAAATTTAAATTTTAAAAGACTTTGTAAATATGCTTGATTTACGATCGTAAGATACGTAACCGCTATTGTTACACCCAAAATAATTACCACTGAAATGTCATTTATTTTCAAAAAGTTGCTAATTGTTCCTGAAAAAATAAGAAAAATGAGAAGAAATATAACGGCGCAAAGGGTTAAAAATTTTAAAGCTTTAAAATAGAATGCTTTAGCACCGCTAATATTATCCTTGGAGAAATAATCTGCAGCAAACTTTACTATAGCTGGAGAGAGAGACGATGATGGAACCATTCCTAACGTTAGTAAAGATAATAAGCTTGCATAAATACCATAATCAACTGCAGACAAACTTCTAGCAAAAAATAAATTTAATACAAATAGAATTAAGCTCCCAATCATTGATCCGATAAATAAATAAAAGCTTCCAGACACAAGATCGCTTTTGATTAATCTTTTCCCAAAATAAATTGCTCTTTGTTTCATAAAAAATTTAGAGATATGATATACGATGTAAGATATAAGAAGTAAAAAAACCCTTTTATCCTCGATCTCTTACATCTTAAGTCTTACCTCTTACTTCCTCAGCGCTCGCTCATACACTTCTAGCGTCTGAGCGGCGGTTTTTTTCCAAGAAAAACTAGCCGCCCGCTCTATCCCCACCTTAGACAAATGTTCCTGAATAAGTTTATTGAAAAATATTTTCTTAATTCCATCTGCGATACTGTCCTGGTTATAAGCATCAATGTAATGCGCTGCGTCTCCCGCCACTTCGGGCAAAGAACTTTCTTTGGAAGTAATTACAGGACAACCACATGCCATTGCTTCCAGAACCGGCAAACCAAATCCCTCATAGAGAGAGGGCATTACGAAAACTGTTGCCAAATTGTAAATTGATACCAAGTCCTCGCAAGAAATAAATCCCAGTTTAATAAAACTCGGATCTGTTTCCGTTAATAATTCCACTTCCAGTCTGTCCTTATTCCACACATTACTTTTATCATAATCCTTTGAGGTAAAAACCTTACCAACCATAACCATTGGAATGCTTAAAGTCTTAACCGCTCTAATTAACCTGGGCAAGTTCTTATTCCAGGTTACATCTCCAACATAAAGCACAAACCTCTCCGGCAGACCATACTTCTCCCTCAAATTCTGAATTCTAGATTCTGAATTCTGAATTCTCGTGAATTCTTCTCCTGCTGCCAAATATACAACCGAAACTTTTTCGCTCTTTATTCCTATCAGCTTAACAATATCTTTTTTCGAAGATTTGGAATCGGTTATAATTTCATTTACTTTTCTAAGCGAGTATTTTTGCATTTGCCACGTCAAAAACCCTTTGACGCCTTTAGGAAAATGCTCCGGAAAGATAATTGGAGTTAAATCATGAACAGTAACTACCGTTTTATATCTTCGGTAAATTGGACGCGCTAAAAAAAATGGCTCAAAATATGGAAAATGAACAAAATCTACATCTTCCGCTAGCTTTTCGCCTCTAATAAAAAATGTGTAAGAATTTTCCGGATGATATTTTAAAAGAGATTTTTTAAGATTTTCCAGATAAAAACCTACTCCCCTTACTTTATGCCCTGTTTGTAATGGCGAAACGTCAATTGCAATCTTCATACAATTAGTTATAAAGTTACTGAGTTATTAAGTTCATAAAGTACTTTATAAACTTTAAAACATTCAACTTTATAACTCACTATCTATTTTACCCTATACATGGCTCCTCTGGTTGCGCCAACTTTAATAATTAAACCCTCTTCTTCCAGTTTTTTTAAATCAAATCTAATCATTCTGGGAGAAACTATTAAAAATCTTCTTCTTATTGAATCCATGCTCATAAAATTATGGTCTCTTATTAAATCCAATATTTCTTTTCTTCTTGGTAAAAGAGAAAGCTCTTTATCGTTTATTTTCTGCCCGCTAAGCTTATCCAAAACTTTCTCGGCAGATTTTAATAATACATCAAGACTAAATTCAATAAAAGCGGTTGAATCATTTTTGTCTAAATAAGCATAATATTCGTCTTTTTTTAAATTTATTTCCTCTTCTATAGACAACAGCCAATTAAAATTGTATTTTTCCTTTGCTAGAAGAGCCTGATAGAGAAGTCTTCCTACCCGTCCGTTTCCATCTAAAAAAGGATGAATTTTTTCAAAACTAACATGCGTAAGTGCAGCCTTTATTAGAACATTTTCCTTACTGCCATTATTTATATAGTTAACTAAATCATCCAGGAAATTATTCATCTGAGAGGGCGGATGAGGCATATAAACCGCAAAACCTGCTTGATTAAAAATTGCGCTTGGCTCTGTTCTTACTTTTCCGCTGCTTTCCGAAAGACCATTTAATACAATTTTGTGTAGATCTAGAATAAATTTTTTATCTATTTCTTTGTAAAAATTAGTTCTTAAAAAACCAAAGGCAGACAGAATGTTTTCCACCTCTATTCTTTCTTTTAGATTACTACCTAACTTACCTAAGCTGTTTAAGTCCCTCTCGGACAAAGAATTACCTTCTATTTTTGCTGAATATAAAGAACTTTTTAAGAGGGATTGCCTTTGAATTACAGTAGCTAATTCTTCCGGAATAGGCGTGTTTTCGATAAGTGCCTTTTTTGCTTCAATCTGCGAAATAAGAGAAACCATTTCCTGAGAAAGTGTATATTTTAGAGGAATTTTCATCATAGCTTTCAGCTACCAGATAGTACCAGTTATTACCAGATACTACCGAATTATTTATAACGTTCATAAAGTGCTTTAAAGGCTTTCGACCTTTTTACTTTATTAACTTTCAACTTCATGACATTATAACTTCTTTGATTTTAGTATATATGTATAGTAAAACATAAAAATTTTAAATTATTTAAAGAGATGAATTCTTTTGTTTTTGAAAAGAGAGATATATCTTATATAAAAAAGATGTCGCAAGTATATAAAAGAATGGCATTAGAGGTAAAAAATAATTTGTGGAAGAAAAGCCGGTAGACAAGGTTAACGTGTATACCCCTAGCCAAAGAATCATAATTTTCTCGGTTTCATTTAAGGTAATTTTCCTAATTAAACCAAATAAGGTATACACTCCTGTTAGAATAACTGAAATCGGCCATAAAATTGTCCATTGGGGATCACTTGAGATTCTCCAGTCACCCCACCAGGTATGCCATCTGTTAAACAAAAGAAGGTCCCAGAATGAAAAGGGCAAAATGAATTTTGATTTATGGTAAGTAAGAATATATTTTTGTATTCCAAAAATCTGTATCACGGAATATCCATCCATCATTGTTTTCGTATAAGAAAGAATTAATATAACTAAAGCTAGGGGAAGTGTTAAAATAAAATAAATGAGCTTTTTGTCAATTCCTCTTCTTTCGTAAATTAAATATAAAACCATACAAAACAACATAACGCCTCCGGTTACAAAAAATCTCGTGCCAATAACTATTCCCAAAGATATAGAAGTAAGAATCAACCACCGCATATATTTTTTTTCTTTTACTGCTCTGATAAAAAAGTAAAAAGCAAAGATAATAAAAGGTAACTGTAATGGCTCCACTAAGGGTGCGTATACTAATTTATTTGTGAATAGAGATTCGCTGATAAATATCCCAAGAGGAATTAGAGCAATACAAGAATTTTTAATCGCTGAATTGGAAAGAAGGTAAATGCCTAAAATTATCATCGCTAAAATTGGAATCATTAGTGTACGGGGGTTATCGAAAAAATATATCGATGCAGCAATCATATAATTCCCAAGTGGAGGATGATCATGGGTGATTAGAATTGGATTTAAGCCTCTTAAAAAGGCTCCTCCGGCAAACGACCGAAATGCTTCATCCGGAATTATTAACGGGTTTTTTTTCTGAACAAATTGCGAGGAGTAATACATTTTTTCATACTGAACATACTGTTTTTCGTATCCCGGAGATAGCAAACTAATTCTATTCTCTATAACTACTTGAACTGGTCTAATAAGAATTAGCAGAAAGAGGATAACAAAAATTAGTTTTTGAATTTTTTTCCCTTTTATAAATTTTATAACTTTATTAACTTTCAACTTCGTTTGTGCCATTGCCATGCGGTTTTAACAATTGTTTCCAGGCTTGAATGTTTAGGAGAAAAGCCTAATTCATTTTTAATTTTGGTAGAATCTGCAATTAATGTATCCGCATCTCCCGGTCTTCTAGAAGA
>Ga0210044_10004013_pt1 | contig 20805 bp, 21 predicted proteins | sample CryGey13umfilter_2_FD_183959 | JGI IMG/M metagenome (GOLD analysis project Ga0210044, IMG submission 183959) | Groundwater microbial communities from aquifer in Utah, USA - Crystal Geyser 4/9/14 3 um filter (SPAdes) (version 2) | ecosystem: Environmental > Aquatic > Deep subsurface >... | reverse complement strand
TCTATAAAATCAACTAACATCGTGCGAAATAATTCTGACTGTGGTACTGGATTTTTTCCTAACATAATTTGCAAGATTTTATACCTTAAAAGTACAAAACTTGGCAATTTTAATCAAGCAAATTATCATATAATTTATTAACAATCAATATGTTAAATACTTTTTAAGGAGCGACTATTTATAGTTTTGTTTAATGTCAATGCTTTTACTCAAAAAGTACTTGATGCACCTTTCATTTATGAAAAGGAAGCAGTTTTTGCTCCAGAACCGATTGAGTTAAATCACATACTTTATGCTAATCGCATAATGAATAAAGAGCAAAAAGAAGAATATCAATTTTTTAAAAGTAATCTACCAATATACCCTCAAAGCTATTTATTTTCAGAACCTGAATACTCAAGAGTTAGACTTTTAAGAAGTGTTTATGTTAAAAACAACCCTCATTTAGAGGATAGCAAGAATAATTCTTATTGGTATAAGGAAGGTGAAAAATGGAATGCCTATTTAGACTCTACTAAAACAAAAAAAAGTAATCTCGATAAACAATTAACTGTTAACACACAATTGTTTTATCCTTTTAGGCAATACTTAGGAGTAAATATTATCAAATTAAAAAACGATACTAATGAGTATGCTCGTGGAAAGTATAGTTTTATTAATTATTGGGAAAAAGGAATGAATCAGCATATAAAAAACAATAACCTTAAACTAAGTTCAAACGGAGTTTTGGAAATTGATAAACCTTATACCCCAGACAGTTTTGAAATACGTTCATTTACCTCAGTAATCATTAATGCATTATCTAATTCTAAAGTTTCAGCTTTTTCTGACATAGATTTTTTTAATGGTTTATCAGAAAATAAGGTAGATAGTATTATCAAATCATCTAATTTCAAAATTACTGGATATAGAATAAAAGAAGACTACTTCATTGACCATCTTACAGGGAAATTAAGATCATCAATTATCGGGATTGGTTTGATAGGAACTAATAATAATATGGGGGATGAAATATTATGGATGTATTTTCCAGAATTACGATATTGTTTAATAGACTTTTGTGCAATTAAAGAAAAGGAAGTAGTTAATCTAGAATATTTATTTGATGCTCATTTGAACATTGATGAAATTGAAAATTATGAAAGACTAGCATCTTATAGAAAGTTTAAAGAAGATTATCATTTTTCTGTTAAGTTAGATGCTTTAATGGCTATTCAACTTCAACAAGAGATAATAGGAAAAATAAGTAATGGCAAGTCTACTCTCAAATCTAAAAGAGGAGTTAAGTCTATAAAAGTTAATTTCTTGAATGATATAGCAAATGGAGAGATTGAGCAATATTATGATAATGGACAAATAAGTTTTAAAGGAATTATGAAAAACGGTGTTTGTTATGGAGAGTTTTTATATTATTATCCTAGCGGGAAATTAAAGTCTAAAAGAAATTTCTCAAATGGAAAGCCTGAAGGGAAACAATTTAATTATTACGAAAATGGCAACCTTTATGCCAAATACACTCTTTTAAATGATGAAATAATAAGTGATTTAGAAAGGTATTATCCTAATGGTAAATTACTAGAGAAAGGTAAATTTAAAAATGGATTAATCTATGGAGATTGGCAGTATAGGATTGAATGTATTCCTGAAATTTTTGATATTATTAAAAATGCAAACAGTCTTAGTAATAATGATAAATATATATACGATAAAGATTCATTTAACTTGAATGTTTCATATGAACATATCTATGACAATGATTGTCCTATCAATTATTTTGGTAACAAATACGAGAGGGTATGTTTTCAAATTACCTATAAATAAGTCAGTTCAAAACTTTCTAAATCAACAACTAACCCAGTACGAGCTAAGTTCTCTCCCGCAGTCCTCTCCGCTCCTCCAAGCGTCTCGCTTGGAGTTTAAGTCACTACTAAAATCTATCATGTTTGTTAGCCAAAAAACGTAATGTTGGCAACAAGTTGTTGTGAAATTCAGCGTTTATAAAAACTAACTACTTAATTGAAAATTTTGTATCTTTGATAAAAAGCTGAATAAAATGGATTTACAAAGTAGAAAATTAGAACTAATCCAAGAATTTTTAAAAGTTCAAAGTGAAGAGGTTATTTCTCAGCTTGAAAAGATTTTGAAAAAAGAAAACACAAAATCTGAACAAGAAGGCTTCAGGCCAATGACAATTGAGGAATTTAATTCTCGAATCGACCAATCAATGGATGACTCAAAAAATGGACGATTAATAGAGGCTAATGATTTAAAAGCCAAAATTGACAAATGGAATTAAAAATATTTTGAACTGTTTTTTCTCAAAAAGAACTTGAAAAAACTTACGAATATTACCGTGAAAAGGCTGGAATTCGAATTGCTAAAAAACTTGTTGGTGGTATCTATAATGAAACGATTAAATTAAAAAAGCATCCGAAAATCGGAAAAGTAGAGAAACTTTTAAAAAATCGGAAAGAAGAATTTAGATATCTAGTGTTTAAAAGTTATAAAATAATTTATTGGATAAACGATAAGGAAAACCGAATTGAAATAAACGATGTTTTTGATACTCGACAAAATCCTTTAAAAATAGAAAGAACGAAATAAAATGAGCCTATTGCATCACATCCCAGTATGTTTTATGCTGCAAAAGTCAATTCTTTATAGGAAGAGCAATTCGCCACGACAATAAAACGAACAAAGGAAACTCTACGAAACTAAATCCGCTTAAACGAGTTTAACGATTTGTAATTTTCTAATTCATCGTTGGAGGTTGAATATTGTCATCTCCACCTTTGTACAACACCGAAAAAATAAACAATATTACAGCAGCTGAAATAAAAATAATTAACAAAGTAGTTAATGTTTTGCTGATAATGTGTTCTATTTCAATAATATCCCAAACTGCTAAAATGGAGATAATTGTAAAAAACAAAGCCAAGACAGCTAGTAATATAGAAATTCCTTTTCTAAACATAATTTTAATTTTTAGTTGACCAAATATAACGATAAATGAAATAGGTTAGGTATTAAATGTATTAAAGAATGTTAAAAAAATGGAATTATCTTATCTTAAAAGTTCCGGTTACTTTATCAAAACTAATGGTATCATCATCAAACAATTCCTTTAATTTTTCTTTATTAATCAATTCAACTGGAGAATAAGTTGCTATTATATCGTTATTAATTAACCATATTTCATCACAAATTTGTAAAGCATATTCTATTTGATGGGTAGAGAAGATTATCGTTTTTGCATGGTTTTCAACCAATTTTTTTAACAGTTTTAAAACTTCAATGTTATTGATCAAATCTAAATGAACGGTTGGTTCATCTAAAATAATAAGAGGAGTATTTTGTGCAATTGCTCGAGCAATATTCACCTTTTGTTTTTCCCCATCGCTTAATTCACTATAATCCTTGTTGCATAAATTCTCGATGTTGCATAAGTATATGGCATTGTTTATTTCGGCATCATCTTCTTTTTTATTTATTCCTAACCAATTGGTGTAAGGATATCTTCCAAAGGCAACAAAATCGCTCACTTTAATTCCAGCAATATCTGTTTTTGTGGTGGATACAATACTTATTAATTTAGATTTTTCTTTTTCTGATAAATTAAAGACATCAACACCATTAAAAATAAAATGACCAGTAATAGCAGGGAGCATGCCAGATAAGGTTTTTAACAAAGTAGATTTACCTTTTCCGTTTCTACCAAAAACACTAATGAGTTGATTTTTTTGTGAAATAATATCAATATTAGTAAGAATAGATTTTTTGTTGTAACCTATTGTTAATGCTGCTATTTTTAGTGTATTGCTCAATTAAGATTCGTAATTTTTTTATTTTTAAGTATAATCCAGATTATAAAGGGAATGCCAATTAATGAAGTAATGGAGTTTATCGGTAAGGTTTGTTCTAGTACTGGTAATTGTGATATAATATCGGCGATTAATAAAACATTAATACCCAATAAAATAGATAATGGAATTAAAATCCGATGGTCAGAACTATTACTTAACATTCTTGCTAAATGAGGAATAACGATACCTATAAAACCAATTGGTCCACAATAGGCGGTAATGCTACCTGTTAAAATTGAAGTAATTAAGATGATAATTATTCGGGCTCGTTTCAAATTAACCCCTAAACTTTTGGCATATTCTTCACCTAATAAATAAGCGTTTAAATTTTTTGAAATAATAAAAGAGCCTATTAAACCAACAAACACGATTGGAGTTAAAATTAATAGTTCATTCGATGTAACAGCACTCAAATCACCCATTGTCCACATAATAAAAGATTTTAATTGCACATCTTGACTGAAATACTGAATAATACCAATGATTGCAGTAATAATACTCCCAATCATTACCCCAAGAATAAGAATAGTCATGATATCTTTTATTCTATTAATAAGAGCTAAAAGTATCGCTAAAACAGTAAATGACCCTAAAATAGAAGATATAACTATACCAGAATTAGTAGCTATAGATAAATCTGAAGTGGAAATACCTATAAAACTTAATCCCATAATAAAAATGGCAACACCTAATCCAGCACCAGAACTTATGCCTAAAATATAGGGACCTGCTAATGGATTTCTAAAAAGTGTTTGCATTTGCAATCCACTTACCGACAAGGCAGCACCACAAAGTAGGGCAGCAATAGTTTTAGGAAAACGAGCTTCTAAAATAATAATTCGCCAACTTTCTTTTTCATTCACATCTCCTAAAATAATATTGATAATACTTTTAAAAGGAATAGTTACTGAACCTAAGAATAAATCCATTCCAAAAAAAAGTACAGCACCACTTATTAAAAATAGTGCTAAATAGGGAATTTTATTAAAAATAGTTGATTTCATTAATCCAAACAAATGTAATTTTTTAAGGTTAAAATACACTGATTGTTTTTTATTTATTTAAAGAGAAAGGAAAAAGTTCATTCAACAAATTGTTTTATTCATTTTAGAATATTTATCTTTGCCGACATTGAAATAAAAAACACACAACATGATAGATTTATTTGAAAAAATAAAAGGGAATAGAGGTCCATTAGGTAAATATGCTAAAGAGGCTCATGGTTATTTTGCTTTTCCAAAATTAGAAGGTGAATTAAGTAATAAAATGAAATTTAGAGGCAAAGAAGTATTACAGTGGAGCTTAAATAATTATTTGGGCTTAGGAAATCACCCAGAAGTTAGAAAAGTAGATGCAGAAGCTTCAAAAGATTGGGGTTTAGCCTATCCGATGGGTGCCCGAATGATGTCTGGAAATACCATTTATCACGAACAACTTGAAACAGAATTAGCTAAATTTGAGAAAAAAGAAGATGCTATTTTATTAAACTACGGTTATCAAGGAATGGTGTCTGCTATAGATGCATTGTTGGATAGAAATGATGTGGTTGTTTATGATGCCGAAGCTCACGCTTGTATTATAGATGGATTAAGATTACATCAAGGAAAAAGATTTGTATTTCAACACAATGATATGGCAAGTCTTGATAAAATGTTGGCGAAAGCTACTAAAATTGCAGAAACAACAAAAGGGGCTATTTTGGTTATTACAGAGGGAGTATTTGGAATGTCAGGAAACCAAGGTAATATTAAAGCCATAGTTGAATTGAAGAAAAAATATTTCTTTAGATTATTGGTGGATGATGCTCACGGATTTGGAACAATGGGCCCAACAGGTGCTGGAACTGGAGAGAAACAAGGCTGTCAAGATGGAATTGACATTTACTTTGGAACTTTTGCAAAAGCAATGGCAAGTATCGGTGGTTTTATGGCTTCAGATGAAGATGTAATAGATTATTTAAGATATAATATGCGTTCTCAAATCTATGCTAAATCTGTTCCTATGCCTATCGTTATAGGTAATTTAAAAAGATTGGATTTACTAAGAAATTGTCCAGAAATGAGAGAACAACTTTGGACAGTTGCCAATACATTACAGAAAGGTTTACGTGAAAATGGGTTTAATTTAGGAACAACTACTACTCAAGTTACACCCGTAATATTAGATGGTGATATTCCTGAAGCAACCAATTTAATTGTTGATTTAAGGGAAAATTTCGGTATATTCTGTTCTATAGTAGTATATCCAGTTGTTCCAAAAGGAATAATTATGCTACGTTTAATTCCAACCGCAATGCATACGTTAGAAGATGTGAAATATACCATAAATACTTTTAAGATAATAAAGGAAAAATTAGCAAGTGGGGCTTATAAGTCTGAAATTGTAGCTTCATTTTAAGAGTTCTTTAATTTTTCGAAATAGCCTTCAATAGTATTGAAGGCTATTTTTTGATAAAAATTTCAGCACTACACTTGCATGGTGGAGCACCACAATAGGAACAATTATATTTTTTACTACTACTATCTTTTAACCAATAATTATTGATTTTTTTAATGAATAGAAAGCCATCCTTTAAGAGAATTTTTTTAAAGGGAGTAAAATTTTCTTTTACCCAAGCGAAACAACAAATTAACTCTAGATTAACAGTTGTTTGGTTTCGAAAATGGTTCAATAAATTAGTAGCAATTCCTTGTTTTTGAAAAGAAGAATTTACAGCAATTTGATGAATTAATGTAATATTTTTATAGCCTTGGAAATAAGTATTAAACCACTCTTTTTCTTCGAGCACTTGATTAGAGAAATTTTTAATACTTAATGATTCCAGTAAAATAAAACCAATAAGCTTGTTACTTTCAGACAAAGTTACAAAACCACTTTTTTTTGAAGAATTGATGTATTTTTTAAGGTAATCGATAGTCAAATAACCTTGACCAAAAGCAGTATCACTTAAATCAATAATTTCTTGAATATGAGATTTTTTTAAAGAAGTAATTCTCATTTATGGCATAAAAAAAGCGGTAATAAATCCAAGAATGATAATGATAAATTTCTTAAGTTCAAATTTGTGACTATCACTAGTTTCAAACAAGATGGTAGTAGAAATGTGTAAAAAGATACCCACCACCAAAGCCAGTAATATATTACTGTTTTCTATTAGAGGTACAATTTGATAAGTTGCTAAAAACAAACCTAATGGAGAGGAAATTGAAAAGACAAATAAGGAAGTTAAAAAAATAGTTTTGGAGATATTTTTTGATAACAACATGGTCCCTAATACTATTGCTATTGGAATGTTATGAATCACAATTCCAATAAGCAAGGTATCATTATTATCTTCAATCAGTGCCATTCCTTCTATAAAAGAATGAACACATAAACTAATAAAAATAGCATAAGGAAAAGCAACTAACTTTTTACTATGAGAATGAAAATGCCCGTGTTCGATACCTTCGGAAAAGAAATCTAACAAAAGTTGAAATAAAAACCCTAATAGGACAAATAATCCAATTTGTTTGGTGTAATTAGAAAAAATTTCAGGAATTAAATGAAGAATACAAATAGCTAGGATTAAAGCACCGCTATAAGAAATTAATAATTTTAAATTAGTTGAGAATTTTAATCTAAATAAAATAACTGCAAGTCCACCAATAAATGCTGAAGAAAAAAGGATAAAATAAGTATAAAATTCATTCATTGTTTTTTTGCTATTACTATTAATCTATCGGAAATTTTTTCATCAAAACTAGTTAAATTATAGTTACCAAAAATAGCTTCTATTTTTAAGTTAGCCGCATTAAAATAAGTTCTAAAATCAGCTAATGTGATTGCTTTTACTTTTTCTTGAAAATGATGAGTTATCCCTTTATCGTTAATAACAATATCTTTTATAATAAAATTATTAAAAAAACTCCTCTTAATTAGAAAAGTGTTGTCATTAATTATTTTAGTCTCCTTCTCTTGCAAGTTATTGACTACCTTGGTAACATTCATGAAATCAAGAACTAAAATACCATCAGTTTTTAAACTTTCGGATATTGCATAAATTGCTAAAAGATTATCAGTTTCATCTTCAAAATAACCAAAACTTGTAAATAAATTGAAAGCATAATTATAATGATTGATTTTTAAAGGTTTTCTGATGTCATTGACATAAAATTTTAAGTTTTTGGCTTCCTGTTTTTTGGCAACAATAATACTATTCTCAGCTAAATCAAATCCATCAACATTATAACCCAACTTATTTAAGTATATTGAGTGACGACCTTTCCCGCAAGCAACATCAAGCATAATACTACCTGAAGGAGGTTGTAAAAAAGCAATTAAATTTTTAATGAATTTTTCAGCTTCAACTTCATCTCTGTTTTTATAGAGAAGGTGGTAGTATGGTGAATCGAACCATTGTTCGAACCATTTTTTCTCTATTTTTATAAGCTTTTTATTCACTAATATTGTTCTTACTTTTCTTTGGCAAAAGTAATAAGTAATTATTACAATAATTTATTTATCATTTTTAATGTATAAAAACTAATTGATAGCAATATCTTTAACCTTAATCTAAAATTTTAATACATTAGTCTTGTATAATTCAATCAAATTAATATCTTTGAAAGCGTAATTAGAAGAGTGAATAGATAATGGACAATATACATGACTTTTATAATAAGATGGAGAAAGGTAATATAATGCTATCCTTTAAAGGCGAAGTTACTTCTGATTTGTTGACTTCTATTCTTCAAATTATGGAATCTAAAATGGAAACTTTAGATGAATCACCAAAAATAAAGAAGAAAGTATATAATATATTAGTTGAATGTTTGCAAAATCTTTACCATCATATTGATGAAGATGACGTGAGTACAATTATTAAAGAAAACAGTGCTTTGTTCATGATTAAAAAAGAAGATGGAGAGTATTCCATTATGACAGGAAATTTTATTACGAAAGATAATGTTGATTCATTAAAACATCGATTGGATAAAATTAACCAAATGGATAAAGATGAATTAAAAGATTATTATAAAGAAGTTTTAAATAATGGAGAGATGTCTGCTAAGGGCGGAGGAGGTTTAGGGATGATTGATATAGCTCGGAAATCTGGAAAAAAATTAGAATATCATTTTGATAAAGTAGATGATTACCATTATTTTTTTAGTTTAAATATTAAAGTTGCACAATAAAAATATACGATAGCATGAAAGATATAAAAATAGAAGGATCGCCAAAGACTCCAATAATTGAATTTAACCCAAGTACAGGTTATCTGTTAGTTAGAGGTAGATCAATTCCTGAAAATTCAATAGATTTTTACAAATCTTTAATTGATGCATTAGAAGCATATAATATTAATTCTCAACCTGATACAAAGGTTGATATTCAGTTAGAGTATTTTAACACGAGTTCATCTAAATGTATTCTAGATGTTTTTAAGAAACTAGAAGTGATTAATTCTGGAGGCAGCAATGTTGTTATTAATTGGTATTATGAAGAAGATGATGAAGATATGTTAGAAGCCGGTGAGGATTACCAAGCTATTATCAATGTTCCATTTAAAATGATAGAAGTAGAAGAAAAATAATTTAGCAATTAGTTTTAGAAATAAAAAGCAAAAAGCCGTAATTTCTTACGGCTTTTTGCTTTTTAGGTAAATTAGTTTAAAAAAGCAGTTATTTCAGATTTATTAAATTCTAATGAGATGTGATTTTGTAATGTGGTGGATAATGATAATCCAACATAATGAGTTCCTATTGGATATTTTTTATGATTTCTATCTACCAATACAGCGGTTGATATTTTTTTAATTGGAAAATCTAATAAATACTTTACACCATAAATTAGGGCTTTTCCTGTGTTTAATACATCATCAACAAGAATAACTACTTTATCATTTAATTGTTCTGAAGAAATATCGAGCTGTCCGTTATTCTCAATTGGATTATTTTTGTTAATGGTAAGTTTTGCTAAAGTTATTTTACAGCTAGCAATTTTATTAAGTTGTTTAACAATTTTAGTTGCTAATAAATATCCTTTATTAGCAATACCTACAACAATTATCTCGTCTTCAGTATAATTATCTTCATAAATTTGGTAGGAGATTCGGTTTATTTTTTGATGAATCTGTTGGCTGTTAAGTATTAAGGTTTTATTTTCAGACATATCAATTAAGTAATACTTATTTTATAATTTTTAAAGGTAATTGTATCTCCAGTCCTTAATTTTTTTCTTTTTCTAAACTCTTGTAAATTATTATAGGTGACCAAACCTTTTTCTACACAATTTTTGGCATCCGCACCTGATTCTACTAGATTTAAAAGTTTTAATAGTTTAATAAGTTCAATATATTCTGTCGTTAATACAAAATTAATAAGTTCCATTATTCTTCATAATCAGGGTCTAAGAAATTTTTAATAATATGAATAAATTCTTTAGGTGATTCAAAAAATGGATAATGACTACTCTTTTTGATAACCATTAATTGAGAGCCTTTAATGCTTTCTTGTAAGGCTTGAGTGGAAGCAAAAGGAACATTGTCTAAATCACCATAAATGATTAATGTTGGACAAGTTATCACGTCTAATCCAGTTGTAATATTAAAGTTGAAATATGTTTTTTCAAGTAAACTATTGATTACCATTAATTTATTAGCTGTGACTTTGTCAAAAATCATTGGCTGGTATAATTCTTCTATCTTATTTTGGTCAGCTAAATTTACTCTATCTCCTAACAATATTGCTTTTCGGAAAGCTTCTTCTTCTCTATTTTCAAATTCTTTCGACATCATCGTTTGAATTAATTCTTTAGTATCAGCTTCGGTTCTTTTCTTTTGCATATTGTTAAATGTTTGATCAAAATAATCAGAATTTGATGGAGCTGGAGAAATTAGTATCAATCGTTTTAAGTTGGTTGGGTATTTTTTAGCATAATCTAATGCAATTAGAGTACCCCATGAATGACCAATTAAATTTAATTTATCAATTTTTAAGTAATTTCTAATTCCTTCTAAATCTTCAACATAGGTTTCAATTTTAATACTACTTGTATCTTTAGGAAATTCGGTTTTTCCACACCCTCTTTGATCATAAAAAATAAGTTGATAATTTTTTGCCAAAGATTCGAACCCAGGAACTAAATAATCGTGAAAAAGTCCTGGACCACCATGCAACACAAGTAATGGTTCTCCAGTTCCCATTTTTTCAATAAAATGTTTTACTCCATTTATTTCAACTATTTCTTGAGATTTTTTAAGAGTAATATCTTCCTGTTGATCTTGATTTGCTGTATCTTTTTCTTTGTCACCACCACAACTAGTTACAATAATTAAAAAAGAAAAGAATAGCGAAGTAAAAAATATTTTTTTCATATGTGTTTTTATTTTATTAAATCGGTTATCCCGAGTACTTGGGATAGAATATTCATCGTTGTTGGCGTGCATTTTGCTCATGGCTTATTTCATATAGACTTATAAATTTTATTCAAATATAATAACAAATGTTTAATATAAAAACTAAACTGATTTGAGTTGATGGATAATATTTTTTGGATTTTCAGATTTAAAAATAAAACTTCCTGCTACTAAAACGTCGGCACCACAATCAATCAATTTTCTAGCATTATCAGTTGTAACACCTCCATCAATTTCAATTAATGCAGTCGATTTTTTTCTAATAATTAATTCTTTTAATGATTTAACTTTATGATAAGTGTTTTCGATAAATGATTGCCCACCAAATCCAGGGTTAACCGACATAATTAGCACTAAATCTATATCCTGAATGATATCCTCCAAAACATTAATGTTGGTATGCGGGTTTAAAGCAACACCAGCTTTCATTCCTGCAGCTTTTATTTGTTGAATGGTACGGTGTAAATGAGTGCAAGCTTCATAATGAACAGTTAATAGGTTAGCTCCTGCATCTGCAAAAGCTGCAATAAATTTTTCGGGAGCTACAATCATTAAGTGTACATCAAACGGTTTTTGGCTATGTTTTTTTATTGCTTTTATTATTGGCATACCAAGAGTAAGGTTGGGAACAAATACACCATCCATAACATCTATGTGATACCAATCCGCATTACTATTATTAAGCATTTCGCATGCTGCTTGCAAGTTGGCGAAATCTGCTGATAATATAGAAGGAGCAATTAAATGTGTCATAGTTTAATTATATAGTTTACAAAGTTATAAAAAAGTAGGTGGTTAAATATTAAAAAAGCGAATGTTTTTAACACTCGCTTAATTTAAAAATAAAACTATAGGTGGGTTTTAAAAATAGGGTTATCCTAAGTAGGATTTTAATAATTTACAACGTGAAGTATGTTTTAATTTTCTTAATGCTTTTTCTTTAATCTGCCGAACTCGTTCTCTTGTTAATTCAAATTGTTCTCCTATTTCTTCAAGTGTAAGCGAGGTTTTACAATTAATTCCAAAATACATACGAAGTACTTCTGCTTCTCTGTAGGATAGGGTAGTAAAAGATCTTTCTATTTCATTTCTTAACGATTGAGTCATTAATTCTTTGTCGGGATTTAACATTCCCTCTTTTTCAATCAAAATATCTAAAATCGAACTACTTTCGTCATCACTACTAAGTGGAGCATCAACAGATATGTGTCTTCCAGAAATAGATAATGAATCTTTAACTTCTGCAACACTTATCTCTAATAATTCAGCAACTTCGTCAACAGATGGCTCTCGTTCGTAAATTTGTTCTAGTAACGAAAATGTTCTGTTTATTTTAGTGATGTTACCTATTTTATTAAGAGGCAAACGAACAATTCGGGCTTGTTCGGCAATTGCTTGCATAATGCTTTGCCTAATCCACCAAACGGCATAAGAAATAAATTTAAATCCTCTAGTTTCATCAAATCTTTCGGCAGCTTTTATTAATCCTATATTTCCTTCATTAATAAGGTCGGATAAATTTAATCCTTGATTTTGATATTGCTTAGCAACGGAAACAACAAATCTTAAGTTAGCTTTTGTTAATGTTTCTAGTGCATTTTTATCACCTTCTCTTATCAATTTTGCTAAAACTGCCTCTTCTTCGGCAGAAACTAAATCTATTCTTGAGATGTCGAGTAAATATTTATCTAACGATACTGTTTCGCGATTGGTAACCTGTTTGGTTATTTTGAGTTGTCTCATTTATCTAGTTTAAATTTATTTATCTATCGTAAGATACGATTCATCTATAAAATAGTTGCATAAATCTAAATTAGTTATTAAAATGTTATTGTTTATACATCATTCAAAATTATTTCAAATTTGGTTCCTTGGTTCGGATTTGATTCCATGTGTAATATTCCACCAATAGCTTTTACTCGTTGTTTTATATTTATTATTCCGATGCCATTATCGGTTTCGTTATTTATTTCAAATCCTTTTCCATCATCTTGTAAAGTAAAATACAACTTATTTTTATCAGCAGTAAATTCAATCAACACGTTTTTTGCATGAGCATATTTAAAAGTATTGTTTACAAATTCTTGTGAAATTCGATAAAGATTGAATTTTGTAAATTGTGGAATGGTTATCTCATTAATATGAATAAATTTGATGTTAATAGTAATTGAGTTTTTATCTTGATATCTTTCTGATAAATGGTTTAAGGCTATTTCTAAACCTAATTCTATTTCTTTGGGTATTAAATGATGAGAAATGTTTCTTGTTTCGTTTAGTGTTTGAATAACTAATTTTTGTATCTCATTAAAATAATCTAAAGTAGTTGTCGGAATGTTTTCTTTTATTCCATTTAAGTTCATGTTGATTGCGGCTAAATATTGGGCAATACCATCATGTAATTCTTGTGCAATTCTAGTTTTTTCTGTTTCTTCACCTTTAAGCATTGCAATCAAATAATCTCTTTCATAATTTTTATCTTTTGTAATGTCTATTATTGACCCAATTAATTCAGTTGGATTATTTTCTCCATCAAAAAGTAGCTCTGCATTTGCTCTAATCCACCTAATTTCATTCGTTTTTTTGTTGATTATTCTGTGCTCGATTTTATAGGGCATTTGATTTTCTATGGCTTGTTTTATCCCAAATATCACGCTTTCAAAATCATCAGGATGTATAATTTTATTAATGGATTGAATGGTTATTACTTCTCCAGACTTGTCCATTCCAACTATCTTTTTTGTTACTTCTGAAGTTTTTATTTCATTGGTTTTAAGGTTAAGTGAAATAAACCCAATTCCTGCAATCTTCTGGTTTAACAATAATTGCTTCTGAATTTTATATAATTCTTGCTCTTTTTCTTTTAAAGGTGTTATGTCAAGCATTAAGGAGATAACTCCAATTATTTCATTCGTTATACTATGATAAGGTTGACGGTTAATTAAAACATCTTTAAGTTCCCCATTTTTATGGTAAATCTGTAACTCAATGTTCTTGTTGTTTAAGCTACTACTATTTAATAAATAAGACTTGAATTGTATAGCACTTTCTTTGTTCACCATAAATTTTAATTTGGGAGAATTTAGTATCTCAGCTTCTTTGTAGCCAAAATTTTTATAAAAAGATTTATTACAATATCTTATCATCCCATCCACATCTGTTATCAAAATACCTTCACTAATAGAATCAAAAATTTTTTCACTTATTGAGTAAGGGCTAAAACCAAACAGATTATATTTAAACTTAACTAAACTATAAATTGCAGAAATTGAAAATACTGTTATAAAGGTTGTCGTAATAGGTATTTCTTCTGTATTGAAAAAGAGTGGAAAAATAACTTGAGTAAAAATTCCTATAAATGCTGGAATTGTAAACCCAATTGACAATAATAATGCCCCTTTGTATTTGTTTTTATCAGCATTTTTAATTTTATAGCAATAGGTTAATAAAATAATGCTGGTAAATATTGCCAATATTCCAAGCCATATCAACATCAAATTATCTATGGCACCAGAAGGAACATACATAAAGTGCCAAAACTCATCTGAAATAAAGTAACCTTTTGGCAAACTAAATAAATTGAATAAATAAAATAGTATTGATGGTAGATATAAGATGGTTAATAGAAATGAGGGGTTATTTTTATTAAATTTATCTATATATAATAAGCTAAAATGAAGGCTTGAGGGGAGTAAGAATAAAACACCAAAAGATAAAACTCTATAAATTAATGAGGCAGTTTCAATATCATCGGTAAATCTAATTAAGCTATCACTTATTTGCCAAATGGCACATGAAAATACCAATAAAGCAAATGCATTAACCAATGCACCTCTTTTTAAAAAATAGAATGCATAAATAAACAAACCCACATTAATTAATGCAGGAATAAATGAAAGTAATATAATAAATAGGTCATGCATAAGTATAATTTACAACAATGTAGGTCATACCGTAATATTACAGAATATTTGAAATAAAATAATTAGTAGAACTAGTTAAATTTATTAAGTACTAATACTGATTTATTAGGAGTTAAAACTACACATCTAATTTTCAAAAAAAAGCTCATCCGCTTAAGACGGATGAGCATTATGTAGTAGTATCAAATAACTAAACTTGAGTTTTTTGAGGTTTATCTAATAAAACCTTTCTGGAAAGTTTTAGTTTTCCAGTTTTTGCATCAACTTCAATTAATTTAACTTCTATTTCCTGACCTTCTTTCAAAACATCTTCTACTTTTTCTACTCTGTCCCAGTTAATTTCTGAAATATGAAGTAACCCATCTTTTCCAGGAATAATTTCAACAAAAGCACCAAAGTTGGTGATTGATTTTACTTTTCCTTTGTAAATTTCACCAACCTCAGGTACAGCAGTAATTGCTTTAATTCTAGCCAATGCAGCTTTCATCGCTTCCGCATCATTACTCATAATAGCAACAATACCTTTGTTGTCTTTTTCTTCAATAGTAATTGTTGCACCTGTTGAAGCTTGTATTTCCTGAATAATTTTTCCACCAGGTCCAATTACAGCTCCAATCATTTCTTTAGGAATAGTGATTTGAGTAATTCTTGGAGTATGAGGTTTATAATCTGCGTTTGGAGCCGCCATTGTTTTTGCTATTTCACCTAAAATATGGAGTCTTCCTTCTTTGGCTTGAGCCAATGCTTCTTCTAATATTTGGTAGGATAATCCATCAACTTTAATGTCCATTTGGCAAGCAGTAATTCCAACTGTTGTTCCAGTAACTTTAAAATCCATATCGCCTAAGTGGTCTTCATCACCTAAAATATCAGATAATACTGCATATTTGTCTCCTTTAGAAATTAATCCCATAGCAATACCAGAAACAGGTCGTTTTATTTGAACTCCCGCATCCATTAACGCTAATGTTCCTGCACAAACAGTTGCCATGGATGAAGAACCATTTGATTCTAAAATTTCTGATACAATCCGAATGGTATAAGGATTTTCAGCACCTGTTGGTAGCATTGGTTTTAATGCTCTCATGGCTAAGTTTCCATGTCCAATTTCTCTTCGTCCAGTACCTCTGTTGGCATAAGATTCGCCAGTTGAATAGGAAGGAAAATTGTAATGTAAAATAAATTTTGAAGTTCCTTTATGAGTTGCCGCATCAATTAATTGCTCATCCATTCTGTTACCCAAAGTTACACTAGTTAATGATTGTGTTTCTCCTCTTGTAAAAATAGAAGAGCCATGAGCTCCTGGTAGATAATCAACTTCACTCCAAATAGGACGAATTTGATTTAATTTTCTTCCATCTAATCGAGTTCTTTCATTTAATACACAATCTCTAACTGCCTCTTTTTCAACATCGTGTAAGTATTTTTTTAATAAAAATGATTGAGCTAATTCTTCTTCGTTTAAAGTAGCAACTAATTCATCTTTAATTGCTTTAAATTTTTGAGCTCTTAACGATTTATCAGCATTGCCTTCTTTAGCAATAGCATAACATTTGTCGTAAATGGCAGCTTTAATCTTAGCTTCTAATTCAGTATTTGGAGTAGGTTCGTGTTTATATTCTCTTTTAGTTTTTGCTTTTTCAATTTCGGAAGCCAAATCTAATTGTAACTGACATTGTTTTTTTATTTCTGTATGAGCTATCTTAATGGCTTCTAACATATCTGCTTCTGATACTTCTAACATTTCACCTTCCACCATCATAATGTTATCAACGGTAGCAGCAACAATCATATCGATATCTGAATTTTCTAGTGCTGTTCTTGTTGGGTTAATTTCCCACTTTCCATCAATTCTTGCAATTCTAACTTCAGATGCTGGTCCGTTAAAAGGGATGTCTGATACAGCAATAGCTGCCGATGCGGCTAAACATGCTAATGCGTCTGGCAAACAATCATCGCCATGAGAAATTAGGTTTACAACAACAGATGTATTTCCATGATAATCATCTGGAAATAATGGGCGTAAAGCTCTATCAATTAAACGACATACTAATATTTCACTGTCAGAAGGACGAGCTTCTCTTTTTAAGAAACCACCTGGAAATCTCCCAGCAGCAGCATATTTTTCTTTGTATTCAACAGTTAGTGGTAAAAAGTCAGTTCCTTCTGTTGCCTCTTTATCGGAAACTACGGTAGCTAATAACATGGTTTTTCCCATTTTTACTACTACTGAACCATTTGCCTGTTTAGCTAATTTTCCTGTTTCAATTTCGATGGTCCTTCCATCACCTAGCGTGTAGGATTTTTTAATTCCAATTTTTGACATAATTTTTTATTGTTTATTTATAATGAGATGCACCCTGCATCCCTTTTGTTTACTTATTTGATAATAAAAAAGGGGAGTGCAAAACAATTGCGAACTCCCCTTATATTTCACGATTTTAATGGTTTGCAGTTTTCAATACTTATTTTCTAATTCCTAAATCTGCGATCAACTCTCTATATTTAATAATATCAGTGTTTTTGTAGTAAGTTAATAAACTTCTTCTTTTTCCTACTAAGTCTAACAATGCTTTTTGAGTGTTAAAATCTTTTTTGTTGGTTTTTAAATGTTCCGTTAAATGGTTTATTCTAAAAGTGAATAAAGCAATTTGACCTTCGGTAGAACCTGTGTTTTTAGCATCTCCACCGTACTTTTTAAAAAATTCTTGTTTTTTTTCTGTTGTTAAATACATTCCAAAATTAAGTTTAATGTTTATTATGTATGTTATTTTTAAGGGTGCAAATTTAGGTAAAATATTGAGATAATAGCCTAATTATTAAATAATTTGATAGAAAGGGCAATTTTTTTCTTTAGTTCATTTCTAGGAACAATATAATCTAAAAAGCCGTGTTCTAGAACAAACTCTGAAGTTTGAAAGCCAACAGGCAAATCTTTTCCAATGGTTTCTTTTACAACTCGAGGTCCTGCAAAAGCTATTAATGCTTCAGGTTCAGCAATATTGATATCGCCTAACATGGCAAAAGAAGCGGTAACACCACCAGTTGTAGGGTCTGTTAATAAGGAAATATAGGGTAGTTTTTCTTTAGCTAATTGCGAAAGTTTTGCCGCTGTTTTTGCCATTTGCATTAATGAGTATGCAGCTTCCATCATTCGAGCACCTCCAGATTTTGAAATAATTAAGAGAGGAATTTTTTTCTTAATGGAATAATCAATAGCTCTCGCTATTTTTTCACCCACAACAGAACCCATAGAACCACCTATAAAATTAAAATCCATGCAAGCAATAACCACATCCTGTTTTTCAATTTTACCAACCGCTGTGCGTATGGCATCCTTTAGGTGAGTTTTTGCCTCGGTATCCTTTAATCGATCAACGTATTTTTTAGTATCTTCAAAGTTTAAAGGATCTCCAGAAGTTAAATTAGGGTTGAGTTCTTTATATTTGTTATGATCAAAAAGAATTTTAAAATAAGCTAATGAATCTATTTTTTCATGGTAAGAACAAACTGAGCAAATATATAAATTAGTAACATCTTCTTCGTGAGTAACTACATGTTTGCATTTAGGGCATTTATACCATAACCCTTCTGGTGTTTCTTTTTTTTCATTGGTAGGAGTAACCACTCCTTGCTTTCTTCTTTTAAACCAAACCATAAATTAATTTTAATTAAAAATCACAAATCTCAAACCAACTCCCTTCCGTCATCTGACGGATTGGGGTGGGACAAATCCCAAATCCCAAATTACAATGTATTCACATTATTTAAATCTTCAAAAGCTTTTTTTAACCTAGCTTTAAAAGCCAATTCTCCTTCTCTTAACCAAGCTCTTGGGTCGTAGTATTTTTTGTTAGGTTTTTCTTCACCTTCAGGGTTACCAATTTGTGCTTGTAAATAGTCTTTTTTTGCTAACATATAATCCCTAACTCCAGATGTAAAAGCATATTGCATATCGGTATCAATGTTCATTTTTATTACTCCATACGAAATTGCTTCTCTAATTTCTTCTAATGTTGATCCAGAACCTCCATGAAAAACAAAATCTACAGGGTTTTTTCCAGTATTGTGTTTTTCTTGAATAAAATCTTGAGAGTTTTTTAATATTTTTGGAGTCAACTTTACGTTTCCAGGTTTGTAAACACCATGAACATTTCCAAAAGAAGCAGCGATTGTAAATCGGTTACTAATTTTTGATAATTCCTCATAAGCATAAGCGACTTCTTCTGGCTGAGTATATAATAATTTATTATCTACACCAGCATTGTCAACTCCATCTTCTTCGCCACCAGTAATTCCTAGTTCAATTTCTAAAGTCATACCTATTTTACTCATTCTTTTTAGGTAGTTTTTACAAATTTCAATATTTTCTTTGATGGGTTCTTCAGATAAATCTAACATGTGAGAACTATAAAGAGGAGTACCATTTGCTGCATAATATTTTTCACCTGCACCTAAAAGTCCATCAATCCAAGGCAATAATTTTTTTGCACAATGGTCGGTATGTAAAATAACAGGTATTCCATAAGCTTTTGCCAATAAATGGATGTGTTTTGCACCAGCAATTGAACCCAAAATAGCGGCTTGTTGATTTTCGTTACTTAATCCTTTTCCTGCATTAAAGTGAGCACCTCCATTTGAAAATTGGATAATAACTGGTGAATTCAAATCTCTGGCAGTTTCCATTACTGCATTTACAGAATTGTTACCAATAACATTAACGGCAGGCAAAGCGAATTTTTTTTCTTTGGCTAACTGAAAAATCTTCTGAATGTCTTCTCCAAAGATAACTCCTGTTTTAATTTTTGTATTCATTTATTACAAATTTTGAACGGCAAAGTTAAGATAAAATTGATTGGAGTAATATTTCTTTATCAAGAAATTGATAAAAAAATAAGTTGAAAAAAATAGGAACTAAAAAGGATAACCTATTCCAAGATTTAAAGTTGGTTGTCTCCAATTTAGATTAAATCTTTCAGGATTAACGCTGCCTGGATCCTTTAATTTAGCAGCTAAATCAAATCGAATTAAGAAAAAATTAAAATCTAACCGAAGTCCAATACCAACGCCAATGGCAATATCCTTCCATAACTTATCAGTCCTAAATTCAGCATTTGGTCTATCTTCATCAGCTTTTAAAATCCAAATATTTCCAGCATCTACAAAAGCTGCACCTTTGAATAATTTTGTAATATCAAATCGATATTCTAGATTTCCTTCAATTTTTAGTTCACCTATTTGAAATAATGAATTTTGGGTTAAGCTATCTGGTAAAGTTCCAGGCCCTAATGATCTTGCCTGCCAAGCTCTAATACTATTTGCTCCACCACCGTAATAACTTTTTTCAAAAGGGAGTGCATTCAAGTTTCCATAAGGTTTTCCAATACCTACATTTATTCTTTTAACAAATGAGGTTGTTTTGGACTGATTATAATGTCTTAAATCAAAATCACCTTTAACAAATTGAGCATATCTAATATTAAAAATAGTATAACTTTCAGATTCTGGGTTATCATAAGGTTTGTCGGTTAACTTATTATATGCAGATTGTATGTTGCCTGCAAATTCGGCATTAAATTTAAAGTAGGTAAAATCTACTTTTTTATTGAGTCGTTGGTTGTTG
>Ga0210044_10004012_pt1 | contig 20807 bp, 13 predicted proteins | sample CryGey13umfilter_2_FD_183959 | JGI IMG/M metagenome (GOLD analysis project Ga0210044, IMG submission 183959) | Groundwater microbial communities from aquifer in Utah, USA - Crystal Geyser 4/9/14 3 um filter (SPAdes) (version 2) | ecosystem: Environmental > Aquatic > Deep subsurface >... | reverse complement strand
TTGTGGTACCCGTTATGGTATTTGCCGTTGCTATTGATCCAAAGCCAGATGCTATTGAGCCTCCCGTCAATGCTCCTGTTGATGTTAAAGATGATGCTAGTACTCCACCACCTAGTGTTGTGGCATTAAGTACGCTCGTTCCGTTTATGTAGTAGGCATTGCCTGTTGTTAGATTTGAACTTCCTACTACATTTAATTGATAACTTGGATTTGTTGCTCCTATGCCAAGTCCTGCAAATACAGGAGTTGAGGTTGTAGCAATATCTTGTGGAGTAGAAAGCGTGATACTGCCTGATCCGTTTGTTACATTTATCTGATTGGTTGTACCTGTAAGAGTAGCTACAGCGTATCCTGTTCCATTTCCAATAAGAAGAGCTCCATTTGCTGGATTGGTTGTTCCTATTCCCGTTCCTCCTCGGGAAAGGGGGAGTAATCCTGCCCATCCAAGAGTCCAACTTCTGTCTGATGTTAAGTCTTGAGCAGATCCAGAGTTTGTTATCGTCACATTTGAATCTGATGTCAGGGTGAATGATCTATCTGCTCGTACTGCGTGTGCTGTGGTTGAGGCTTGTGTGCCAAGTGTCAGTGCTCCTGTGTAATATCCGGTGCCATTTACATTGAGTTTGTAATTACCAGGGTTAGTCGTCCCAATCCCAACATTTCCATTCGCACCAACGTATAAGTTAGGAACTGTTGCTGGTGCGGTGCCTCCTATCCCTACATTTCCTGCGTTGTCATATATGTTTGCGTTTGTGATTCCACTTGCATTCCATTTGGTTATATAGTTTGTTGAGCCGAGATTGTTTGAGAGTACTCCACCTGAACTGCTTTGCACGACTCCGGTTCCAAGTCCTGAGAAGGTTATTGTTCCGCTACTTGTTATCCCTGTTAATCCTGTAAATGCCCCGCCCGTTAAAGTTGCAGTGCCGTCAGTCAGTGACAAACCTTGTATTGCACCCGTACTAGTTATTGCACCACTTCCTATGGTGCCTATGCCTGATAAATTGCCACTGTTAAATGCCCAATTGCCTGTAAAGTTTCCGTCGGTGATGGTATTTGTGCCAAGATCGAGTGTTGTAATGTTTCCTGTCGTGTATGTTGCGGTTGTTCCATCAAGCGTGGTTATTGTTCCTGTGCTTGCGTCAACATCTCCCGTGACTACGAGATTTCCTGTAATGTTCGTGTTGCCATTGACATTGAGTTTGTATGCTCCTGGGTTTGTGGTGCCGATGCCGACGTTGGTTCCATCAAACCAGAAATTGTCACTTCCTGTTTGTGTGGTTGTGTTTGTCCAGTAACTTACCTGGTTAGTTGCTCCGGTTCCTTCTACCAGATCTACGGTTCCCCATACTTGTGAATCTATGGTTCTTTTCTCTATTGCTCCCGAGTTTTCGGTGAGTACCGAATTGCTAGAACTTGCGGCGAGGGAGTTTAAGGTTACTATTCCTCCAAATGTTCCTGTTGTTGTGAAGTTTGAAGCTCCAACTACATTCAGTGCATAACTTGGATTGGTTGCTCCAATTCCCACATATCCTGTTGCAAGCCAGTTCCCCGTAAGATTTCCGTCTGTGATGGTGTTTGTTCCTAAATCCAAAGTCGTTACATTGGCGGTCGTGTACGTTGAAGTAGTTCCATCGAGAGTGACAATCGTTCCCGTTAAAGAATCAATATCCCCCGTAACAACAAGATTCCCAGTAATATTTGTATTGCCATTAACATTCAACTTGTATGCCCCCGGTCCCGTCGTCCCGATGCCGACGTTGCCTGCTATTGAACTATTACCCGTTCCAGAGATTGTGAGTACTCCAGCGCTCGAGGTAATATTCCCACTTCCTGAATACGTTGTCCCTCCACTTATTGCCCCTGAAAGAGTAAGAGAGGTAATGTTTGAAAGAGCTCCCGCCGAGTCAAGTCGAAGTGTGCCTGCTCCTGCTCCTGTATTTATGCCTGTTGTTCCGTTTATCGTTGTGCCCGTGATGGTATTTGCTGTTGCTATTGTTCCAAAGCCAGATGCTATTGACCCTGATGTCAATGCTCCTGTTGATGTTAAAGATGATGCTAGTACTCCACCACCTAGTGTTGTGGCATTTAATACGCTCGTTCCGTTTATGTAGTAGGCATTGCCTGTTGTTAGATTTGAACTTCCTACTACATTTAATAAATAGCTTGGATTAGTTGCTCCTATGCCAAGTCCTGCAAATACAGGAGTTGAGGTTGTAGCAATATCTTGTGGAGTAGAAAGCGTGATACTGCCTGATCCGTTTGTTACATTTATCTGATTGGTTGTACCTGTAAGAGTAGCTACAGCGTATCCTGTTCCATTTCCAATAAGAAGAGCTCCATTTGCTGGATTGGTTGTTCCTATTCCCGTTCCTCCTCGGGAAAGGGGGAGTAATCCTGCCCATCCAAGAGTCCAACTTCTGTCTGATGTTAAGTCTTGAGCAGATCCAGAGTTTGTTATCGTCACATTTGAATCTGATGTCAGGGTGAATGATCTATCTGCTCGTACTGCGTGTGCTGTGGTTGAGGCTTGTGTGCCAAGTGTCAGTGCTCCTGTGTAATATCCGGTGCCATTTACATTGAGTTTGTAATTACCAGGGTTAGTCGTCCCAATCCCAACATTTCCATTCGCACCAACGTATAAGTTAGGAACTGTTGCTGGTGCGGTGCCTCCTATCCCTACATTTCCTGCGTTGTCATATATGTTTGCGTTTGTGATTCCACTTGCATTCCATTTGGTTATATAGTTTGTTGAGCCGAGATTGTTTGAGAGTACTCCACCTGAACTGCTTTGCACGACTCCGGTTCCAAGTCCTGAGAAGGTTATTGTTCCGCTACTTGTTATCCCTGTTAATCCTGTAAATGCCCCGCCCGTTAAAGTTGCAGTGCCGTCAGTCAGTGACAAACCTTGTATTGCACCCGTACTAGTTATTGCACCACTTCCTATGGTGCCTATGCCTGATAAATTGCCACTGTTAAATGCCCAATTGCCTGTAAAGTTTCCGTCGGTGATGGTATTTGTGCCAAGATCGAGTGTTGTAATGTTTCCTGTCGTGTATGTTGCGGTTGTTCCATCAAGCGTGGTTATTGTTCCTGTGCTTGCGTCAACATCTCCCGTGACTACGAGATTTCCTGTAATGTTCGTGTTGCCATTGACATTGAGTTTGTATGCTCCTGGGTTTGTGGTGCCGATGCCGACGTTGGTTCCATCAAACCAGAAATTGTCACTTCCTGTTTGTGTGGTTGTGTTTGTCCAGTAACTTACCTGGTTAGTTGCTCCGGTTCCTTCTACCAGATCTACGGTTCCCCATACTTGTGAATCTATGGTTCTTTTCTCTATTGCTCCCGAGTTTTCGGTGAGTACCGAATTGCTAGAACTTGCGGCGAGGGAGTTTAAGGTTACTATTCCTCCAAATGTTCCTGTTGTTGTGAAGTTTGAAGCTCCAACTACATTCAGTGCATAACTTGGATTGGTTGCTCCAATTCCCACATATCCTGTTGCAAGCCAGTTCCCCGTAAGATTTCCGTCTGTGATGGTGTTTGTTCCTAAATCCAAAGTCGTTACATTGGCGGTCGTGTACGTTGAAGTAGTTCCATCGAGAGTGACAATCGTTCCCGTTAAAGAATCAATATCCCCCGTAACAACAAGATTCCCAGTAATATTTGTATTGCCATTAACATTCAACTTGTATGCCCCCGGTCCCGTCGTCCCGATGCCGATGTTGTCTCCAATATTTGTTGGTGCCAGATTTGATCCATTTCTCTGCCAGAATCCTGCAACCCCCGTACCCGTGGGATCTGCCCATGTCAGTGTCCCCGCTCCATCATTCCGTAAGAAACTGTTGACCACTCCTTGTGAAGATGGGAATGATGTTGTGACATTGTTCAACTTGACAATGTTACCTGTTGAATCTACCTGAAACTGTGAAGATGCCCCAACTGAAAACATTGAAGCTGGAGTCGTCGTCCCGATTCCCACATTGCCTGTTTCGGAGATAAACATTCTTTCAAATCCTGCCGTGAAGAATCTTAACTGGTCGTTATCTGCGCCGGCACTGTTTTCTGCTGAGATGTAGGTGTCTTGGTCTACATCAATTAAGCTTCCCAGAGAGCCCCAAGAGGCAGTGGCATACCCTTCAAACTGGGAAGTAGAAGAGTTGTAACGAATGGTGCCCATGGTCGGAGTTCCCGCTCTTTGAGCTGTAGTACCTACTGGGATAACGAGCCCTCCGGTATCATCTATCGTAAGTATTCCTCCCGGGGCGATGGTGGTGAGTCCATTTATGGTCGTTACTGTATCCAAGATTGGTTCTAGGGAAAATTCGGTTCCCGACAGATCAAGATCTGTTCCTGCGGTATACGTCGTATCTGTAAACGAAGAATTAAAAGTGAGCTCATTGCCACTTTTTGTGATGGTGATGTTTGATCCTGCCACAACATCAATATCTCCAGTCAATTCTTCAAAAGACGTCACCCCAGTGGATGATATTGTGGGCGTCTGTCCTCCGGTAATTTCGATGCCATTGCCTGCTGTCAAAGAATAAATCACGTTTGATGCGGTCAAGCTGCCAGTTCCGAGGTTTAGATTGTACCCGTCTGCGTTTATGTCTCCGACAAACTCTGAATTTCCAAAGACTGTGATCGTTGGGTTTTCCAAAGAACCTCGAAACTCCCATGCGACATTACTCAAGATCTTTTTTTTGAGACTGTCAGATTGGGCTGCAAGCACTTCTGCAAACCAGATTCTGCGACTGAAAGAGTCACTTCCTACATATTGATTCTCGCGAGATGTATCAAATAGCTTTGACTGAATTGAGCTTCTCTGACGCAACAAACCATTTGATCCAAACCCAACCAATGCAAACAATACACTCATGATTGCAAACGTCACCAGATGTCGTTTAGTCAATGGAATTCTCGTACCAGCGATCCCCAGAATATCTGCGTCTTCTTTCGTGACGAGTTGGTGTTGCCCTCTACTGACTTTTTCCTTGTATAGGCTGTTGCTATGCTGTTTGGCAATGTCAATATCTGATACAGAAAAAAGGCGGTACCCTGAAGAAATCCGAACAGATCCTATAACATTTTCACGCTCCCACCTACGAACGGTCGATGCAGACACTCCAACTGCTGTTGCAAACTCTCGTGGTGATAAGGTGTATTTTTTTTTCATGATCAAGAAATCAAAACGTTGGTGTATACCTTCATATAAACATAAAACAACCTCTGATGTCAAGTGTATTTAGGCTCTATTGAGCCAAAAAAAGCTCTGAATGTCGAGAAATTGTATTATAGGACTATATTGAGTATATTATTTGAACTTATTAAATGCTGTTATGAAAATGCATACTAAGTTAATCATGTATTGTAGAACGAATGGATGCTTCTCCGCCAGTCGGCGGATCAGCATGACAAAGATGAACATTGTCATTCTGAGTAGGATCCGCCAGCTGGCGGAGACGACCGAAGAATCCAGAGCAAATCAACAACTGGATCCTTCTCCCGATTTTAGTAGGGATCAGGATGACATAGAGAGCCTTCAGGATGACAAGGTCTGTCATTCTGAGTGAAGCCACGTCTGACGTAGTGAAACGATCGTTTCAACTTGCAATGATCATTGCTCCAAATACTACTATGAAAGGGTTAGTATATATTGATACATCAATGTAAAGTAAGCTTTATCTTTCCTATCAAAGTGTGACTATGAAATATGCCAGAATGAGTGCAAAGCCTATCATGAGAGTGATAAACGTGATATTGATGAATATCCCTGAAAGGATAGTCCAACGTGCAAGTGGATTTCTTCCCAAAGACTCTATACCTCGGATTGCAACCCTCCCAAATAAGAGAAATCCAAATATAATAGCGGCAATCAAAAGAAATATCGAAAGAACATATCGAAATAAAGGAGGAGCTTGTGACATTTTAGCTGGTGCGATCTTTAATGTGTTAAGGAGTGTGCTTATGAGAGATCCAAATATGCCATATTTCGCAAACAATGCCTCAATAGTGAGTGCGTCATCTACTGTAGAAACTCGAATATCTACTGCAACCCGAACCATGTCGGTATTCTTCCCTTCTTGCGCTTTAAAATCTTCAAGAGCGATCCCTAGTACTACACCATCTGTATCTGCCCTCATGCCCTCTCCCGGACTGTCTGAGGTAGTCACATAATCTCCCTTTTGCACTGTTCCATTCGAGTCGTTGATCAAAACGTCCACCTCTCCGCCATCAACAATATACCTATCGGTAAAGATACCTGGCACATCTTCTTCATATTTTATGATGAGATCAGATGTCTCAACGACTACACCCACAACCCTCGTATCGTACCTTCTGCTGGAAAGCCTGAATCCGTCTCCATTCTGGGCAACAATAGCGCCAATTGGAGGTTTTTCCTTCATGGAAAACGAGGCGGCTATCGGCGTGAAGCTTGACGCCGAAACTCGATACGCAAACGCCAGCACTATCGTGAAAAGCAACAATAAAATAGGAATTATTCGAAGTCTCATATTCTCATTAAACCACGAATATACAGGGGGAGTCAATGCATTGTCGCATTTTGTAATACGCGCATCGCAGAAATGCTCATTATTCTATCATGTGTCATTCTGAACGCATGTGAAGAATCCACATCTTTATATTCTTAACGCATGGATACTACCGTACATTTGCTCCTGGCGATGCTTCCTCAGGAAGCTCGATCTTCTTGTCTAGCTGTGTTTGAGGAGGTGTTGGCAATGTCAACTCTCGTGATGCTGGATTTATTTGTTGCTCTTCACCTGCCTGAGTTGCTTGCTCCTGTTGAAGCTTTTCAAGCTCAGTCTCATATGTCTTTTTGAACTCGTCCAGATTCTTTTGAGCTACTTTAAAGTCTTCAGCTTGAGTTCCAGCATCAAGAAGTCCCACAACTATCTGCATCTGGTCTACCGCCGAACCATAAATCCCTTTCTTATAGTATGTCCATGCAAGATTGTAATGAGCATTTGACCAGTCTGGCTTCAAAGATACAGCCTGCTCAAAAAGCTTTTGAGCTTCATCATAGTTTTCAAAGAGATAATAGATTCCTCCAAGATCAAGTCTCAAAAGTGGATTTCGAGGATCAAGGGAGATCGACTGTTGATATGCGGATACTGCCCATACTGGTGCATTTTCTGCGACATTTATGATCTGTCGATACACACCAGCAAGCGATTGCCAGTTGGTCACCTTTTGAGGATTGAGTGCAGTTGCTACTTTTGCTTCTGCTATTGCCGCCTGTATCGCATCTGCAATCGTTTGTCTGTCTGTATCGGTCAATTTATCAGCTTCAATTGACGCCAGGTTGTTTGCAACCAATAGGTTTGTTTGGGCAAATTGACGATGAAACTCTTCATTATTGTTGTTATATTGCAATGCTTTTGCTTGATTTTGGTACAGATTCTGAAGGCTATTTTCTGTAATAGCATCAAGTGACTTTTTGAAATATAACTCTGACATAAAATTACGTCCGAGGAAATATCCTGTTCCGCCAAGAACAAGAGCAGAAATGACAACTATACCAATAAATATTGGGGTAAGTGTTGATAGGTCAATGATATACTCCTCTTGTTCTTTTCGTTTGTGGATGTCTGCTGCCATCATCGCAAGTGATACAAAGAACAGAAAGAATGTGATGCCCGCTGGAGGAAGTAAGAACAAGATAAGTATGGACGTGATAAACATTCCCGCCGTCTCGAGTTTGACATTTTTCAAGTTCTTCAAAAACAATGAAATCAGCAGTCCATATCCTATGACTCCGAGTAATCCTTGCTCTGTGAACACATGGAGAAATGTTGAACGAGATGTGTTGAACGAATTTATCTGCCAAAGATCTGACAAGTTGTAGTTCATTGTACGAACCTGAGTAAATAGTGACGAAAAGTTGTCAATACCAACTCCAAATATTGCCGTCATTGGATTTTTCAGGACTTCAACTGCAGCATACCACGACAGTGCGAGTGGTGGAATGATGATCTGAGCACCTTCTGTGAGTATCAGTTGCGACACAATGAATATATGAAAAATCAAGGCAAGCAGTGTGAAAAGAACAATAGTACCAAGAATAACCAGCATTGTTCGGTTGCTTTCATCAACTGAGCGGGATCTTGAATATGTTCTCCACATATAGAGGGACGAGCCGACGAGAGAGAAAATAAGGAACGCTACAAAATGAATACTGGAACCAATGGTATTAAATGTCGTATTTGACAAAAATGACCAATATGCAGGTAATTCTCCACTTTGAAATGGATCCACCATGATGACAAGCGCAAAGACCGAGACAAGAACTCCAGACACTGCAATAGGAAGTATCGGAGATATTTTTGCTTTTGTAAAAACGTGTGAGGCATAGAGATACAAGATCACCATTGACGCCACCAACACCAATCCATACTGTGGATTATAAATCGCCTGGAGCTTATTGGGAGACATCAACACAATTGACAAAATATACGAAAGAAGAATCAAAATCAAAGATTGGGTTGCCAGATTGCGAAACCAAGTGAATTTTTTTGTCAATAAAAACTTTCCAAGAGATATGAAAAGAACTCCAAAAAGCACAAGAGTGAGAAAATAAAATTTGCTGTAGATCAGAAAGTCCCGTGTGATAGGTACAAAGAAGAGTGGAAAAAGAAATACTAATCCATACACAAAATATTGTGTGATTGTGTTAAAAAATTTAGATTGATTTGTCATAGATTTGATTCTAGATTCTCAAAAAGCATATGTCAATGGCAATTTTAATTTCATCTTGGGTCTAATTCCCCGACGCTCAGCGTCGTGATTGTCATACTGATCCGGCCGACTGGCGGAGAAGTATCCTCGTCTCCACCATTCGGCGGATCCTACTCAGAATGACAAGTGGGGATGTTCAGAATGACATGAGATCCCCCGACCTGCCTTGCCGGCAGGCAGGCAAGGGGATGACACAGTACAGATAAGAATGATTTTTAACAAAACGCACTACATGGGAAACTCAGGATATATACTATACATACTGTAAAGAAATTATTCAGGTCGCAAAAGCATCTTGAGCTTTCCACAACGGATCATTTTATTGTTGATTTTTTTATTATTCAATCCACTGGGACAGTTATTTTGAGTAAATTTTTCTTCAGCATCCATATTTTCAAGTGCATATCCAACTATTTCAGAGTTTGCATTCGACTTTGCTCCATATCCAGGAATGATACTTGCCCCTATCGTGTCCCCTGTTCGAATTTCGCCGTTTATGTCTGAGACAAATACTTCAATCTGCCCTAGTAAGCCGACCAATACCGCTGATGTATGTTGCCCTGCATTTCCGATATATCCTGCTGAATCTGTAACCACGCCAACGACTGGTTCATCTTCCTGCCCTGCGTGCACTCCATTTTGGACCAAAGTAATTATTGTTCCAACTTCAAAGTCAACGCCATCTTCAACTGAAAAATATTCTGCAATATCGGCACCCGTTGTTTCATACACAACAGCGCCCTTATTAAGGCGAATTGATCCCACACGTTTTCCGATTGAGTCATTTGTTGAACCTGAATAAAAATTTACGAACGTAGCTTTCGAACCGTTTGGATCTGTGGCAAGGGTTAAATCCAGCACCGATGTGCCAACCTCATCGACAATGGCTAGATTCTGGATTGATGCAATTGATGAATACGGTTCAAGCCCAACTACCGACAATTTTCTGTCGGGCGTGAGATTTCCCACACCGAAATTTCCAGATGAAACCGAAGTATTCCCGCCTATTCCGGGTTGGAATAAAATATCACCTGGTATTTGCTCGTTCGTTTGAAATACAAGCGTTTGACCCTCAATCGTGAATACTCCTTGGGTAGAACGTATTGAAGGCGACTCAGAATCAATGACGACTGATCCTTCCTGGTCAATGTACGGTATGCTCGAATTTGTTTTGCCGGCAGGAAGCCCACCAAGGAGTGCCGTATCTCGAGAATATCCGGACGTAGATATTTTATACCGAGGCTTTATCTCACCCTCTGACCCAATTTTGACACCAAGATAAAGAGACGAGTGAGATATGAAGATCGACTCTGAAATAGGCTTCATGCCACAGTCACTTCCCAATGTCACAGTAAAACTACCATTGTATTCTGGAACGATACCATTTTCTCCGACGCAAGATCCCGAAAAAAGAGACGAACCATCAATTGGACTACTATATATTGTAAAATATACATCTTGTTTTGAGTCGATAGCTGTCCCATCTTTACCTTTCAGAATTCCTCGAAAGGGAATAATTCGCTTATCCGGCACCTGAGGAGAATCGTCCTTCACTGAGGAATTGAATATGTATGAAAAATCACTAAATAAAAAAGCTACTGTGCCTACCAGAATGGCGACAAACACGATAAGAATAGGAATTTTTCTATTCTTTTTAGTAACCTGAGAACCATTGAGTTTATGAGAACGTTGCTCTACCTCCCGCACAAGCTCTCGTCTTAGCTCATGAAAAATGGTTGAATTGATAGCTTTCTTAGATACTAGCCACTCAAGCCAATCTTTTGAGCTTGCAAAAAAATCATGAAGTTGATCTAAAGACGTTGCATTTTGAATTTTTTGAATATATTCGTCAACAACGGATTGGGAAAAAATCTTTTCTTTCATACGTATCATTGTAACGAATATAATTCAAAAAATAAAACCAAATATATATAGTACATTGAAAGCATTTTAATACTATTGTGGAGCCCTATATATATTTTACACCCTGTCGTGAATTATAACTTTTTACCTTTCGCAACAGGCTATCTATACATATCACATCAGGAATACTAAATTTTACGTTAATTGCGTGAGTGAATTAATATTATATACTTTTCACAGAGCCTTAATTGGATATAATGCTCGGACGTATATATGATTTTTGGATCATATTGTCGTACTTATTTCCAGATCTAGCTTAGAATGAAATCGTAAAGTATTCAAATATATACCCTATATTAAATATTACTTTATCTGAATCTATTTAACGCAAAGTAATTTAAGGCTTTTAATATGCACATAAAAATACAGTTATATTTTCTATATTCTCTATTTTTATATCTTATATAAATTTATTATTCCAACACTCGCTCAAATCTCAAACTAACGTTCATGTTTGTTTATATTTCAAGTTATATTTACTTTTTCGTTGAAGAGAATAATATCTACGTCAGTAAGTATCTAAATAGCATTTGACTACTTTACCTTTTGATATAATCCATCTTTAATTGATATTTATTTGGCACATAGTGGTTGTCTATGCTGATTTCATATTAGATATCGTCTTTATAAAGCTCTATATATATGAACTATTGACAAGCGTGTATATATCTGATAATTTGTACGCATGGGAATAAAAGACAGACGGACTAAAATACTTATGGCCATGCTCCTTATGTCTGATGATTCTTTCAAAGAAGTAGCGCTTACTCCTGATATTTGTGCCGTATTCGACCTTACAATGAACAGAAAGACTCTATCTACCTTGATGCAGTTGACAAAAGAAGAGTACTTAGATCATATTCCAGAATCGAATCCCCCTATATACAAGCTTACGGCAAAAGGTTTTTATGATATCGTACTGACCTACCCCGTGTTTCGATTTACTCAAGAAAAATGGGATGGAAAATGGAGAATTCTTTCATATGAAATTCCAGAAAAGAAACGCGAACTCCGGGACAGATTACGAAGAGAGGTAGCGAGTTGGGGTCTTGGACCTTGGCACAGATCTTTTTGGGTTACACCACATCCGATCATACACTCTCTCAGGGATTTGATTTCCGACACTGAAGAACAGCAATATGTTCAGGCATTTGAAGCTGATCATGTTTTTGGAAACAGAGCTGAGCTTATCGAGAAAGTATGGGGGAAAACTTCTCGCGAAAAAGAGTATCGTGCGTTGTTTAAGACGTGGCATCAGATGCTTTCTACCGATCAAGACAAAGTCTCAAAGATGAAAGAAGTCACCTCTTCATATATCAACATCTTAAAAACAGATCCAGGACTTCCAAAAGACCTCATTGGTGACTCTTGGATTGGGTTTGAAGCGATCATATTATTTCGAGAAATTAAAAATATCCTGCTACAACAATCTTCATAACGAATACGTGGCTGTCTCTCCTTCCCTCAACTCAATCAGCTGAATACCGCTCATTTTTTCACTCTTCTCAAGAAGTTGTTTTATCACAAAATCAAGCTCAGGCACGACCACAATCTGCGGTTGAAAACTATCAAGAACTTCTTCAAATTCAAATGGATTTTGTACGTGTGTGCGAAAAATTACATATTGTTTGTCAGCATCTATACGAATAGTGTCTTTCAGTATGTTAATTTGGGGCTGTAAGTCAATATTTATCACGTCTGTTGAACTTGTAACAGTATATCTTGTATTTAGCTCCTCAAGAAAACTTGTTGACATTCCATGTGCGTAGATAAGCTCTATTGTTCTGTCGTACAGACTCATACCTTTGCCCACACAGCTCAAAGTGTCCTTGAGTGATTTTGAAGGTATCAATATAGTTTGATTGTGCTCTAGATGAATCACCCCAACAATAGACTGTCCGTTTGAACACAAGGCAATAGATTTACGACTCAAGATAAGTGAAAATATAAATGAAGCGGTAATAAAGATTATTGAAGATATTACAGTCGTGAATATTAGTTTCTTTGATGCTATTTGATAGTCCATCGTTTTGGATTATTGTAAATAGTTTAGCGGGTTGACCAATGATCCACCGGAACGGATTTCAAAATGAAGATGAGTTCCTGTCGATCTTCCAGTTGATCCCATTACGCCAATCCTCTGCCCTTTGGTCACAGCTTGTCCTGCACTCACCTCAATTGAGGATAAGTGACCATATAATGTTTGGAATCCATTCGCGTGATCAATGATGATATGACATCCATACCCATATGCCAAACAGCCTGTATATGTCACTGTACCTGTGTCAGCTGCAATGACCGGCGGCGCTGTTCTATTTGCGATATCAAGAGCCATATGATACCAGACAGGATACGTACTAATATTTCCTGATGACGGCCAAATAAAACTTGAAGTCCCTTGAACTCCAGCTTGAATTTTTGCAAAAAACTGCTGGCCTGTATTTTGAGGCTTTTTCTCTTCAATAGTTCCATTCGGCACATACAGGGCTTGACCTGGGGTTAATTGAAATGTGTCTGGATCGGCAAAGTCGTTGAACGGAAAGTTTACGATATTTTGTGCATCAACTCCATATTTCTTTGCGATCGTATAAATATTGTCTCCCGCTACAACAGTATGCACTGTTCCGGTGACTGGAGGAATTTTGAGGGCTTGCCCAATCTTGATTGTATCGGTTTTTAATCCGTTCGCCCATTTTATTGTATCGACCGATATTTGAAATCGTTCAGCGATTGTCGCAAGAGTTTCCCCCTCTCTGACCATATATGTTTCGACTCCACTTCGAGGCTTTGCCGATACAATCGTAGTGACAGGATTTTCAAAAGGATCAAATGAAAGCGATGTACTTTGAAAATAACGTGGCGGATTGTCAGTTGAATCATCAAACGGATTGTTTTCCGCAATCGCAGGCCCAGCAATGAAGACCGTCACGATAAGTAAAAAAAATGAAGAGTTGAGAAAGGAACTTGAATACTTCCCTCGTTTTACCACTAAAAGAGCGACAACAACGTCTTTTGCGTGTTCGAACTTGAGTCCATATCGAAATGCTCTGGAGAGTGCGTATTTTTTGAAAAATAGGAAAAACGGCAGTATATCTTTCATAGATACAATATATTTTTGTACTATCCCATTTTACATGATTTACCTGAAATCTGTATGAAGCTTGTGAGAGATCACAAGTCTTGACACACATGTCATTGCGAGCGGCAACTGCGGCTTCAGCAAAGTAATACCCAACATTTCCAAATCCGCAAATAGCAATCGACATCTTCGGCTGCTTGTTCAGTTGCAACCGCTGCAATAACTCTTGCAAAGCGATAACACCTCCCTACCCGGTCGCTTCGGTGCGCCCGAGACTTCCGCCATTGGCGATTGCTTTGCCAGTAAATGCTGCTGGCTCCTTTTTCCCATGGATTTTCTCATATTCAACATTCTATATTCAACATTCTATATTCTATATTCTATATTCTATATTCTATATTCTATATTCTATATTCTATATTCTATATTCTATATTCTATATTCTATATTCACGACGTATTTTCAAGCCATCTCTGTGCATCTAGAGCTGTGGCTATACCCATCCCCGCTGCCGTTCCTGCTTGTCTATAAACATGATCCACACAGTCTCCTGCAGCAAAAACGCCAGGAACCGAAGTCATCGATTGATATTTATAATCAAACATCCTTCCATCTATAGATCCCCCTTCAGGAAGGGGGTGCCCGTCAGGGTGGGGGATGTTCTGTGCGATTTCAATTGCGGCCACCCTACTCGTCACTATATATCTTTTCTCATCAAGCTGTATCACGTCCTGAAATAGCTTTGTATCAGGCTTGTGACCTATTGCAATAAACACTCCATCGAGAGTTAGATTTTTGATATTGGATTTTGGATGTTGGATTTCTATGGTAATTCCTTCTACTTTTTGTTCACCAAGCACCTCTGTGACAGATGCATTCATAATGATCTCAATTTTGGGGTTTTCCTTTACTCGAGCCTGCATGATTTTTGAGGCTCTAAAGCTATCACGACGATGAATGAGATATACTTTTTTGGCAAACTTCGTCAATGTCTGCGCCTCTTCCATCGCCGTATCTCCTCCGCCTACTACAGCCACTTGCTTATCTTTGAAAAAAAATCCATCACACGTAGCACATGCTGACACTCCCTTCCCACGAAGTCGAGTTTCAGATTCTAAGCCAAGCCATATTGCTTGTGCACCTGTCGTTATGATCACGGCTTCGGATTGATATGAAGCTTTTGAAGTTGTCACGACAAGCTTTTTTGAAAAATCGACCGACGTAATATTTTCATTTATTATTTCTGTCCCAAAAGAGTCAGCTTGAGTTCGTAATGTTTCTATAAGGTCTGGACCAAGTATACTTTTGTATCCGGGAAAATTCTCAACCTCAGAGGTCAACATGAGTTGACCTCCTGGAGGAGAACCAGCAAAAACTATTGGTTCAAGTCCCGCACGAGCAGAATATATCGCGGTACTGAGGCCTGCAGGGCCACCACCAATTATGAGAATTTTTCTTTTAAGCGCTGTCATTCTAAATCCCTAATTCCTAATTCTTGTTCCCTTGTTCCCTTGTTCCCTTGTTCCCTTGATGATAGTATCATACTCTTTAAAAAGCAATCGTATTTCCAAAGGAGTCATAAATCAATGGTCCGCTGTATCATCATTTCGATTTCTTTTTGATTCTCTTTGGGAGTGATTTCTTCAAAATATTGAAGGATAACCTCTTTCGAGAGGCCATTTATGGCTTTTTTTACTGCTGAGACTTGTTGAAGTATTTCAACTTGATTTCTCTGTTCCTGAACCATTTTTTGTATACCACGAAGCTGCCCAAGAATTCGACTTACTCGTTTGTCTAATTGTTCCATAATTTCATTCTACAATACAAGTCTCATCACTGCATTAACATTCTGAGCAGGTAACAGTTCACAAGTCTTGACACAGATGTCATTCCCGAGCGGAATGAAATGGAGCGCGGCAATCTAATTATTTAGAGATTGCTTCGTCGCTGTCACTCCTCGCAATGACATACTATGATGTAGTTTTGTCAAAGAGCGTGAACTCTTACCTGAGTAGCTGAATAACTGATCACCCTTTGCGAAGCTGCTCCAAAAACTCTTTATTGTTTTTGGTTTTTGGAAGTTTGTCCAACATCGCCATCAGACTTTCTTCTGGTGTTCGAAGTGACATCATTCTTCTCAAGGTTGTGACATATTTTAGAGTGTCCTCATCGAATAAAAGCTCTTCATGTCGCGTACCAGACATTGTAATATTTACGGCAGGATATATTCGCTTTTCAGCAAATTTTCGGTCGAGATGTATTTCCATATTCCCCGTTCCCTTGAGCTCTTCATAAATAAGATCATCCATTCGTGACTCTGTACCAACAAGCGCTGTACCGATAATAGTGAGACTTCCACCTTCTTCACAGTTTCTCGCAGCGCCAAGAAATTTCTTGGCAGGATATAGGGCTTGTGGATCGAATCCTCCAGAAAGAGTACGTCCGGAACTACTTATCGATAAGTTAAACGCTCGTGCGAGTCTTGTAATAGAATCGAGAAGAATCACCACATCATGCCCCATCTCAACAAGTCGTCGAGCCCTCTCGAGAGCAAGATTCGCGACTTTTGTTTGCTGTTTTGGCGTCTCATCAAAATGAGATGCTGCTACCTCCCCCTTTATTGATCTTTTTATTTCTGTCACTTCTTCTGGACGCTCGCCAATAAGTATCGCTATCATATGTGCTTCAGGATGATTGATTGCGATCGCCTCTGCAATATCTTTGAGAAATGTCGTCTTTCCAGCTTTTGGCTGGGAAACGATCAATGCACGCTGTCCAAACCCAATTGGCGCCACAAGATCAATAATACGGGTAGAAAGAATGTCTTTATCTGTTTCTAATATAATCTGTTTTTGCGGGTGGAGAGAGGTGAGCTGATCGAATTTCAATCTCTTTCTACTTTCCTCTTCAGTAATTGCCCGTCCGTTGATTTCCTTGATCAAAAGAAGGCTATGAAATCGTTCTCCATCTTTTGGCGGTCGTGCAAGACCTTTTACCTCATCGCCCTTACGAAGCCAAAAACGACGAATCTGAGATGTTGAAACATATATGTCGTCTTCAGGGCTCACTGTATAGTTTTGGCGTAAAAAGCCATATCCGCCAAATGTCACATCTAAAACACCTACTGCCTCATAACTAGATTTCAAGTCTTCTTTGAGCTTATCGCTCATCATATCTGTCCGTCGAGCTGGCTCTTTTGAAATTACAGGACGAGCTCTCTGTTCTGTTGAGTTTCGTAATTCGGCGTCTGAAACCTTCTCAATAGGTTTTTCCTCGTAGGTTTCTAACATTGAAGATACATCAAAGGGTGCATCTGACTTTTCGTGTGAGTCGTTCATATCTGAAGATGACATACGTACTAATAAATTTGTAATAAATAAAATGTAACCGAAGTTCAAAAGGTACTATACATGCGTAAGAGTTCACGGTCTTTGACAAAACTGTATCATAATATATCAATTATTATTTTGTGTCATCCCCGACCTGATCCCCGTTTTCACGGGGACGGATCCAGATTGTTGGAATAGTCTGGAGAATGGATTCCCACCGGAGCCTGCCCTCGACTCCGATCGGGGGCGGGAATGACAACGTGTGTCAATGAGCGTGAACTCTTACATACATGCGTATTCAGTTTTTAATACGCAAAAACAAGATTATGCAATAATTATTACATTAGTCCAACCGGCTTCATGATATATGAAACTACAAATGATAGATTGGGTTTGTTTTTAAACGTAATAGATGTTTATTAAACATGATCAGTCACCTATTAAAATGCAGTTTTCGAAAGGAATAATTAGGTGAGTTCTAAAAAAAATAATCCTCCGCGTGAAATCCAGTCTAAAATCTTTTTTTCTTAAAGTACGGGTGGGCGCGTCGAATAAACCTTAGTTTACCCGAACAACACTTTTTCCTTGATCCTCTCAAGGCCCTAGAAATTTGGTTGTTCAAAAAAGATATTATTTAGATATTTCACTTAGAGGATTACGACCACTATACTATACTATCAATTCATTTGTCAAGCCCTTTTGTTTCTTTCGAGCGTATAGAAAAAAAGAGTGAGCTGTCTTGATGCAACTCTTCAAATAGTCTTTTGTATTCGTGTTATACTCAGAAATATGAAAAAAGGGCCAATAATTTTCATACTCATTCTTCTGTTGACGCTTGTATTTATACTTGGTGTTCAGTACGGGAAAAAGGTAAACGTGGCGGATGAAGCACTTTCTCTGCTGATGAGTATCACCCCCAACCCCCCCGCACAGGATCCGATAGAGAAACATTATGCCTTTGAGATGTATACAAATGACACCTGCGGTGTTTCATTCGTATATCCAAACTCTCTTCATCTTAAAATAGCAAGCTCTGGAGCCTCTCTCCTCTCTGCAAATGATACAAGTGAGATCACTGTCAGCTGTTCAAAAGAGCTTGATCAATCAACCAAAATGAAAGAAAAATCTGCTACACAATCGATTGAACTTCGTGAATTTTCCGTCCAAGGTGAAAAAATACAAAATGATAAAGGAGAATATATACAGTTCTCACATAAACACCCAAACAGAAATCTCTATATCACCGTTACCGCTTCCAAGAGCATACTTCCACTTATTGAAAAAACATTTGAATTTATGAAATAATCATGAATATTGCATATTTCGGAAGCCCGATATTGTCAGCCGAACTCCTTGATTCACTCTTCAACGTGAACACTCTCGATATCAAGCTCATAGTCACTCAGCCGGATAAGCCAGCGGGAAAATCACTATCCATGAAGCCTACTGCCGTCAAAACATGCGCTCAAACGCATACTACTTCCATATTTGACAAATCTCTAGATGAGATCTCTGAAAAAGCTCTTATTGACCTGTTCCGCATGCACAATATTGACCTCGGAATCGTGTTTGCCTATGGTGTAATTATTCCTCAAAATGTACTTAAGTCAACACAATATGGTTTTTGGAATATTCACCCCTCCCTATTGCCCTTATATCGAGGCGCATCACCAACTATATTTCCAATTCTCCTCGGCGATACAAAAACAGGAATTACTTTGATACAGATGAATGAAGAAATGGATCAAGGAGATATCATTGGTCAAAAAGAGATACAAATACAAGATTCAGCCTCTCGCATAGATATTGAGATGCAAATAGCACCAATTGCAACGAAAATGGTCGCTCAAGCGGTAGATACTCTTCAGAAAAACGGCACGATTGAAATTCGGCCACAAATTCACAAAGGTGCCACCTATACTCGTCGAATTACGAAACAGGACGGTTATGCACCGTTTGAGCTAATCAAGGACTCATTAACAGGTGGATGCAGAGCTCATGTGACAGAACAACTTGAAATTGTTTCGTGGTATTACGGGCATAATAAACTCCTGACAACGCCTGTTCAAAATCCCGCCAAATTGATATGGAATATGTACAGGACTCTTGTTGGATGGCCAGGCATCTGGACTACCATTAATACAAATCGAGGAAAGAAGCGCTTAAAGATAGTAAAAATGAATTTTGATGGACGTGCTCTGAGTCTTGAAACGGTACAACTTGAAGGAAAAAATGAAGTTTCATTTCAAAAGTTTAATAAAGCTTATAACATAATTTGATTATATCTTATATGGCTCTATTGAGCCATATATAGAGATAAAGTCTTATAATATTTAATCATTTATATAGCTAATAATATATTGTTTCATTCAAAATATTTTAAGGCTCCACAGAGCTTATCAAAACAATATAGGCTTTCATATCAGCACTTATAATCATGCTCGAGTAAATAACGAATATATTTTTCAATGAAAATAATATTTGATTAACTTTGATTAACAAAGTGTTTTTGAAAATTAATTTAATCACTCCCATAATTAGATTATTCTGATAATATATACGTCATTCACAATCTAATTATTTTCGTAAGGAAATTCACTTTGGCTTCTATCACAATCCAAACTGCGTCAAGCAAAATTTATCACTACGCAAGCCCATCTGCCAAATAGTTTATCCACAATATCCTCTAGTGAAAAACTGCCATTTCGAGCCTTCCTTATCCAAATTATGGGCATTATTCAGGATCATACTGGCAAGCTGAAGAATATCGTCGGATTAGCAATTAGAACTTCTCAATCCGACGTAATACCTTGATTTTTCGAGCTCAAACTCATTTTTGATCTCGAAATCTTCTCTATCTGTCAGAATTATGAGACTGAAGTATATATCCATACTATACCCATGTATCCTACGAAAATATACCAATATTTCCCGCATCCTCCAACACGTCACAATCCACAAGTTATCCACAATATATTCACCCTTTTCTGCATTCTACCATTCATGAATTCTGTTGAATTATTGCCTCGGAATTTTGCCTATATCTGGCTCCCAAAAAAGCACAAGGTACAATGCGCAGAATCTTTGATATAAGAAGACGGGTCATATTGGATGAATATACCCTAACTTAAGATAAATACATCCCAAGGCTCTACTTACAATTTCGAATAAACAATACTCTCGCTACTAATTTTCTAGTTATAGCTTCGCCATGTGCTGTCAGTAATATTGACAGATTTAACAGTCTTTTATGAATCTGTTATTTCAATCATAATAGATTCAGATAATCTGCCACCAACACCTACCATCAGAACAAGCCACAGCTGTTACCTGGGAAAATTGAAGTGATACTTTTTCATTCGAGATTGTACTGTGGTAACTCATATCATTCTGATCCCGACTTGTCGGGAGAAGAATCCATGTTCTTGTAAGGATATTTCTCCGCCAACCTGCGGATCAGGAATGACAATCGCGACGAGAGAATGCCTGCCTGACGGCGAGGCCAGGTCGGGGCATTAGATCATGGGTTGAATTCAGATTGTTTTTTATCCTCTTTCATAAAATATAAGATAAATATTTCTGTTTAATTTTGAACCATAAATTTCAATTTAGACTTCTATAAAAGTAAATATTCTGATCAATAAATGTATTCAAATATATTTCTATAAGTTATAATATTACTCTAATGCGCTGGCAAACACATGTTACTTAATGATATA
>Ga0210044_10004010_pt1 | contig 20817 bp, 18 predicted proteins | sample CryGey13umfilter_2_FD_183959 | JGI IMG/M metagenome (GOLD analysis project Ga0210044, IMG submission 183959) | Groundwater microbial communities from aquifer in Utah, USA - Crystal Geyser 4/9/14 3 um filter (SPAdes) (version 2) | ecosystem: Environmental > Aquatic > Deep subsurface >... | reverse complement strand
TCACCCCGTGCAGGGCCAGGCTGGACAGATCGTCCCACACCAGCCGCAGGAAGTAGATCGAACCGAACAGCACGAGCAACCCCCCCGCCAGCCACACGCCGTACTGATCGAGGAACGGGCGGACCCAGCGCGACCACACCCTCCGCGACACCGGGGTTCGGTCCTGCGCGTCGTGCGTCAGCGCTCGACTCACGGGCGTCGGCGGCGCGGATCCCACGAGCACCTCGCCGCACACCAGGTCGCGCGCCACCCCCGCGGCGGCCTGCTCCGTCGTGGCCGGAGGGACGGCTGGCTCCCCCTCCTGCACCACTCGCTCCAGCTCCGCGTGGAACGCCACCTCCCGCTCCAGCTCCTGGAACAGCGGTGGCTCCGCCGGGGGATCGGCCGCCACCAGCCGCTGCGCCTCGCGTTCCAGCGCCTGGTCCAGGGATGAGCCAAACACCAGCTCGAGCTGGCGCCTCACCGGGGGCGGGTCCCAGGCGCGGTAACGCCGCCGCAGCACCTGGTATGTCTGTTCACCGATCAGACCCTGCTCTCGCCACAGGGCCACCTCGTACAACAGAAACGCAAGCTGATCGCCATGGGCCATGCCCGATCGTGCGCAAGTCGTGTGCCAGCGACGGTCCCACGGATTCCGCCAGGTTCGGGCGCGGTGCGCAACCAGAGCACCGGGAAGTCCGGGTGGCAGCGCGCAGCGAACGTGGCGGTTTGTGACTATTTCACCCGCTGTAGACCGATCGGCTTCGTGGCGCGTTTACCCTCCAACGAAATTCAGGACACAGGAGGAAGGCATGCGCTCCGTTGCGCAGCGAGGGATCTTCGTGCTCTTGACCGGCTGCCTGGTGCTGCCCAACAGCGCCCACGCCCGCGGCCCACAACCCTCACCGGAGCAGCAGGCCTTCAGCAAGGCGCTGCAGCGAGCGCTCCCGGCCGCCGCCAAACCATCGGACGGGACAGCCAGCGGCAAGCTGGGGGATGGCCGCATGCGCCGAGCCAACCGGGTGGCGGCCGAGATCCTCGAGCAACGTATGGCCCAAACACGCACCAGCGATCTCAAGCTGCTGCGCCAGGCCGGCGTGGCCGACGTGATCGTGGTGCGCGGGAGCTACGATCGCGTGCAGGACGTGCTGCGGGCGCTGAAGGTCAAGCACGTGGTGGTGCCGCCGCACCTGGTGGCCAGGCTGCCGTTGATGAGCACCCAGACGCTGATGATCAACTGCCCGGGCCACCTGAACCAGGCGGGCATCGCCGCCGTCCGACGCTTCGTCAAGACCGGGGGCTACCTGGTCACCACCGACTGGGCCCTGACCACGGTGGCCAGAGCGTTCCCTGGCTTCATCACTCGCGGCGGTCGCAACACCGGCAACGACGTGGTCAAGGTCCACATCCACGACCTCGACGACCCGTGGCTCAAGCAGATCAAGACGATGAAGCAGAAGCCGCGCTGGTGGCTGGAGTCCAGCAGCTACCCGATCCGCATCCTCGACAAGCAGAAGGTGCGGGTGCTGATCTCCAGCGACGAGATGCGCAAGCGCTACGGATACGGGCCCATCGCGGTCTCCTTCCGCCACGACGACGGGAAGGTGCTGCACATGACGAGCCACTTCTACCTGCAGCAGGGCAAGACGGGCACGGGGAAGGAGAAGGCCAAGGGCTCCTACTTCGCCAGGTCCGCCGGCCTCAAGGCCGACCAGATCAAGGCGCTCAAGGGCAAGGGCCTGGACTCGGTGCGGTCCGGCGATCTCAACAGCGCCTACTCCATGCAGCAGGTGACGGCCAACGTGCTGGTGACCAAGCAGGCGGACAATCGCGAGCTGCTCAAGCGCTATGGCAAGCGCGCCCGACGGTCGGTGCGGCTCGACAGCTCCGCCTCGGTCAAGGGCCAGCCGGGCAAGGGCCAGCCGGCCAGCAAGAAGGTGGACAAGGACTACCGCCTGCGCGTACTGAAGCAGCAGGGCAAGCGCGTCCAGGTGCGCGATCTGTTCGGCAACGAGGGCTGGGTCGACAAGGACGAGCTGTACTGATTCACCCGTCACCACTGCGAATTATGATTGCTCGAAACGAGAAGCTTGATTTCCCGATATCCGAGCGCTACCGTTTGAAGCATGACGCTCTCACGAGACCTCCTGGACCAGGCCCTGAACGCCCTCGGCCAGATCCTCGCGTTTGGGTCTGGCCGATGACTGGATGAACCCGGGTCCGACCGATCTGCTGCGCCTTGGGCTTCCGGAGGGGTTCGAGCAGCGAACGGTGCTCAAGGTCTATGGCGGCCTCACGGTTCACATCGCGAGCCGGTTCGACCAGATCTGCTTCAAGCTCTACGCATCCGTGGACCAGGGTCCGCAGAGCAAGCACTTCATGGATCTCCTGCGACTCGAGCCAACGAAACCCGAGCTTCACGAGGCCCGGTCATGGTGCTTCACCCACGATCCATCGCCGACGTTTGCCGATCAGCTTGGTCAGGCCCTGGCCGTCCTGGACGCCGATGATGACAAGCGCTAGGCGCCAGCTCGCAGAGCACGTCCTGGACCTCGCCTGGAGTCTTTGGACTGAGCTGGGGGTCGCCGGTGCCAGGCGCCACCATCAGCAAGTCGCCATCACACCCGAGGAGCTCCTGCTGCTCACATCGATGCTCGCGTCAATCGACCCACGCCTGCGCGACGAGTCGATCGACTGGTGCTCGCGGTATCATGGCCATGTCTCCACCGCCCGACTGCGAAGCCTGTTCGTCGCCGCCCCCAGGGAGCAGAAGGTAGCGCTGTCACGCTACACCGCCACGGTCAACGCGCTGGCTGCCACACGGTGGCCCACCACCGACGACGCCCTCCCCTGGAAGGTGACGCCGGGCGGGAAGTCCTCTGCCCCCGATCTGGCGCGTCCGGCCTTGCTCCGGCTCCGTCTGCGGGCGCTCTTCGGCACCGGAGCGCGCGCCGACGTGCTTGGCCTGTTCCTGGGGAGCAACGAGCCCGACATCTCGGTGGCCGAGGTGGCGGAGATTGGCTACACCAAGCGAAACATCGCCACCGTGCTGGACGACCTCGCCATGGGAGGAGTGTTCGTCAGAACCAGGGTGCGAAACCAATTCCGCTATCGCTGGGCAAAGAGAGCGGCGCTCGAGGCCCTGGTCCAGCCCCTGCCGACGAAGATCCCCAGCTGGCGGCCCATCGTGGACCTGGTCCTGGCGCTCTACTGGTTCGTCGAGCGAACCGAATCCATGCCCAGCGTCGTGCGAGGTGTGGAGGCTGTGAACCTCCTGCCCTCCATCAACCGACAGATCGTTGCGCTGCACCTGGAGTCTCCCAGCCTGGGCCAGAATCCGGACAAGACCTGGGACAGGCTCGCCAGGTGGGCGCTCAAGATTGTACGCGCGGTGGCCTCGGGATCCGTCGACCTTCGATAGACATCAAGCTCTGAGTCACTGCCCGGTGTGGCCGAAGCCGCCGCCGCCGCGCCGGGTCTGCTGCAGCCCCTGCACCAGCTCCAGCTCGACCCGCGTGACCGGCGCCACCACCAGCTGCGCCACGCGCATGCCCGGCTCCACGGTGAACGGCTCGCGCCCCAGGTTCACCAGCGCCACCTTGACCTCGCCGCGATAGTCCTCGTCGATGGTCCCCGGCGCGTTGAGCACCGTGACGCCGTGCTTCACCGCCAGCCCGGAGCGCGGCCGCACCTGCCCCTCGTGCCCCGGGGGGAGCGCGATGGCCAGGCCGGTGGGTACCAGCGCGCGCTGCCCCGACTCCAGCACCAGCGGCTCGGTGAGCACCGCCACCAGGTCCATCCCCACCGATCCGGGCGTCATGTAGCACGGCAGCTCGGCCCGGGGCGTCAACCGCCGGACGCGCAACAGCGGTGCCTGGCGCTCGACACTGGAGCTCACACCATGCTCCGGATCTCCTGCGGCGCCACGTCCAGCGCCTCCTTGCGGCTGAGGCGGATCTTGCCGTCGCGGTCGATGTTGATCACCTTCACCACCACCTCGTCGCCCTCGCGGCAGATATCCTCCACGCGGTTGACGCGGCCGCGATCCAGCTCGCTGATGTGGCACAGGCCGTCGGTGCCGGGCAGGATCTCGATGAACGCGCCGAAGTCGGTCACACGCCGAACCTTGCCGCGATACACCGCGCCCATCTCGGCCTCCGCCGTCAGACCCGCGATCAGATCCATCGCCTTGCGCGCGCTGGCCTCGTCGGCGGTGGCGATGTGCACCGTCCCGTCGTCCTGCACCTCGATCTCGGCCCCGGTCTCGTCCTGGATCGCACGGATCGTCTTGCCCCCGGCGCCGATGATGTCGCGGATGCGATCGGGCTTGACCTTGATCGTCACGATCCGCGGCGCGGTGGGCGCCAGGTTGCTGCGCGGCGACTCCAGCGCCTCGGCCATGCAATCGAGGATGTACACCCTGCCCTCCCGGGCCTGGTTCAGCGCCCGGGACAGCACCTCTGGCGGCAACCCCTGGAGCTTGATGTCCATCTGGATCGCGGTGATCCCCTCCCGGGTCCCGGCGACCTTGAAGTCCATGTCTCCCAGGTGATCCTCGTCGCCCAGGATGTCGCTGAGCACGGCGTAGTTCTCGCCCTCCTTGATCAGGCCCATGGCGATGCCCGCCACCGGCGCCCGCGTCGGCACCCCGGCGTCCATCAGCGACAGGCTGCCGCCGCACACCGACGCCATGGACGACGAGCCGTTGCTCTCCATGATCTCGCTCACCACGCGCAGGGCGTAGGGGAACTCGGTCTGGGGCGGCAGCACGGCGGTCAGCGCGCGCTCGGCCAGGTTGCCGTGGCCGATCTCGCGGCGTCCCGGGCTGCCGAAGCGCTTGGCCTCGCCGGTGGAGAAGGGCGGGAAGTTGTAGTGCAGCAGGAAGCCCTTGGCGTAGTCCCCCATCACCGTCTCGATGCGCTGGTCGGAGGAGTGTGTCGCCAGCGTCGTCACCACCAGCGACTGGGTCTCGCCGCGGGTGAACAGCGCCGAGCCGTGGACCCGGGGTAGCACACCCACCTCACACGTGATGTTGCGCACCTGCTTCAGCGCCCGGCCGTCCAGCCGTCGCGACTCGCTGGTCACCATGTTGCGTACGTAGCGCCGCTTGACCTGCTCCACCGCCTCATCCACCTCGGCGTGTCGGTCGGCATACTCCTGGCCCAGCTGCTCCACGACCCAGTGCTCGGTCTCGCGGATCGCGGCGTAGCGCGCCAGCTTCTCGCGGATCGCGATGTCCTTCTTCAACCGCTCGAGGCACAGCTCGCTCACGCGGTTCACCAGCCCCTCGTCCACCTGCTTGACCTCGAACGGGCGCTTGGCCTTGCCCACAGCGGCCCGGATCTTCTCCTGCAGCTCGAGGATCGGACGGGACGCGTCCTGGGCGAAGGCCAGCGCCTCCACGATATCCTGCTCGCTGACGAACTTGCACTCTCCCTCCACCATCACCACCGCGTCGAAGCTGCAGACCACGACGACGTTCAGGTCGCTGACCCGTTGCTGCTGATCGGTGGGGTTGGCCACCAGCTTGCCGTCCACCCGGCCCACGCGGACGCCGGCGATGGGCCCGGCCCACGGGATGTCCGAGATGTGCAGCGCGGCCGAGGCCCCGGTGATGGCCAGCACGTCCCCCGGGTTCTCCTTGTCCGTCGAGAGCACCTGCGCGATGACCTGGGTCTCGTTGCGCCAGCCCTTGGGGAACAACGGGCGGATCGGGCGGTCGATGATGCGGCAGGTGAGCACCTCCAGCGTGGTGGGCCGACCCTCGCGGCGGAAGAAGCTGCCCGGGATGCGCCCCGCGGCGTACATCTTCTCGGTGTAGTCCACGGTCAGCGGCAGAAACGGCACATCCCGGATGTCCCGGTCGGCGACCGCCGTCACGATCACCATCGTGTCGCCGTAGCGCACGACCACCGCACCGTCGGCCTGCTTGGCCATGCGACCGGTCTCGAGCGTGAGCTGCTTGTCGCCCACATTCACGGATTCTCTGATCACCATTTTGGCTCCTCGCTACAACCAGGCGGCCTGGCTGTTACACGACGACCGGCCCGGCTGGACCGCCGTCTCGTGTTGTGGGCCGGAGCGGGTGGGATGAGTCCTTGACCCCAGCTCCCGTCACGGGGAGCTCGGGTCAAAAACTATCCCTCCTGCACCCAAAGCCCGGTGTCTGGCCGACGGGAGAAACATCCCCCATCGAGCCGCCGTTACTTCCTGATCCCCAGCGCCTGGATCACCTTGCGATAGCGATCCACGGCCTTGAGCTTGAGGTAGTCCAGCAAGCGACGTCGCTTGCCGACCAGCTTGAGCAACCCGCGCCGCGAGTGGTGGTCCTTGGCGTGGATCTTGAAATGCTCCGTGAGGTGCGTGATGCGCTCGGTCAGCAGAGCGATCTGAACCTCTGGAGAGCCCGTGTCCGACTCGTGGGCACGGAACTTCTCGATGACGTTTTGCTTGTGTACCGGTGACAGGGCCATCATTGCTCTCCTTGGTTCTTGCTGCTTCACTCGCCACGCCGGTAGATGGCGCCACCGACGGGTGCATACCTACAACGACGCATCCTGGTCCATGTGGGACCGCTTGTCAACGCGCCCCGTGGTGATTCAGGAAAACCCGTTTGGGCCACACCCGGTCCTCACGATTCTCACCCACCGCGACGAGATTCCCGTGCGATATCATCCGCATCATGGGAGCAACCGGTCGATCGCCCGGCGCCAGCGGCTGCCCTTGCCGCACCTTGCCCTCCTCCTCCTCGCTCATCTGGATTCCCGGAAGGTGCCCGAGCGCCTGGTCCAGCGTGATCAGCGACTCCGACCCCACCGCCTCCAGCGCCACAGCCTGATCCAGCCGGAACGCTCCGCTTCGCACCCGCACCAGACCGCTGAGCACGGCCCCGCAGCCCAGCTGCTGCCCCACGTCCGCCACGACGGACCGCACGTAGGTCCCCTTGCTGCACTCCAGCTCGACCTCGAACTCCGGCGCCTCCCAACGCGTCAGCTCCAGCCGTCGGATCTGCACCGGCCGCGGCTCCAGCTCCACCACTTCGCCGCGCCGGGCGCGCTCGTAGGCCCGAACCCCGTCGGTGCGCACCGCGGAGAACGCCGGTGGACGCTGCAGCTGGGAACCCACCATGGCGGCCAGCATGCGCTCCACCTGCTCCCGCGTCACACCGTCGGCCGACGCCCGGGCGATCACCTGCCCCGTGATGTCCAGCGTGTCGGTCTGCAGCCCCAGACGCGCCGTGCCGCGGTAGGCCTTGTCGTCGGCGGTCAGCAACCCGGCGATCTTGGTCGCCTCCCCGATGCAGATCGGCAGCACACCGGTGGCCATCGGGTCGAGGGTGCCCGTGTGCCCGGCCTTGCGCACATGGAGCCGCTGGCGTACGGCCTGCACCACCTCGAAGGAGGTCATACCGGCGGGCTTGTCCAGCACCAGGACGCCGTCGAGATCCTGCGAGCTCGAGTGGGACACCGCGGCCGTCACCGAGCCCGGGCCACGATGCGAGACACCTCGGCGAACAGGTCGTCCCGGATCTGCTGCACGTCCTGATCGATGGTGCAGCCCGCGGCGTTGCGATGGCCGCCGCCGCCGAAGCGCTCCGCCACCCTCGCCACGTCCACCGTTCCACGCGAACGGAACGAGACCCGCACGTGGTTCGGCCCCGGGCGGAGCAGGATCGCCACCTCCACCCCCTTCACGCCCCGGGCGTAGTTGATGAAGCCGTCCACCATGTCCGGCGTGCAACCCGTCCGGGTCAGCATCTCGGGGGTCACGGTGAGCGAGGCCGAGAGCCCGTCGTCCGAGACCTCCAGCGTCCGCAGCACCTGGCCCAGCAGGTCCAGCTCGTGTCGCGGCCGCTCCTCGTACAGCCGGGAGGAGACCTGCCACGGGTCGACCCCGGCCTCCAGCAAACGCGCCGCCACCTGCATCGCCTCCGGGTTGGTGTTCTGGTAGCGGAACGAGCCGGTGTCGGACATCAGCGAGCAGAACAGCCCCTCGGCCATGTCCCGGGTCAGCTCCACCTTCAGCCGGCGGAAGATGTGGCACAGCAGCACGCTCACCGCCGCCGCCCCGGGATCGCTCAGCACCACGTGGCCCATCCCGCCCCTGCTCTGGTGGTGATCGACCACCACCACACGACCCAGCATCGCGTGGTCCAGCTCCGGCGGGAACATACGGTCGTCCGAGCAGTCCAGCATCAACGTCACATCGAACGGACCGGGCGGCAGCAGCGTGGTGAATCGCGACGTGCCCGACACGAACTCGAAGCGCCGGGGCACCGGGTCGGGGTTGTACGCCACCACCTGCTTGCCCAGCTGCTCCAGCGCCAGCAGCGCCGCCGCCATGCTGCCGATGGCGTCGCCGTCGGGGCTCGGGTGGGCCGTGACCAGGAACGATCCGCCCTTGCGAATGGTCCGCACGACCTGAGTCAACGGGGAGGCCGTGGCCCGGCTAGCCCTCGTCGCCATCACCACCCTCCCGCGCGATCTCGCGCAGGACCTGCTCGATGTGCGCCGCATTCTCCTGGCTCGTGTCCAGCGTGAACAGCAGCTCGGGGATGCGACGCAGCGTCACCCCGCGCGCCAGCTCGGTGCGCAAGAAGCCCCGGGCATGGTGCAGCGCCTCCAGCACCTGCTCCACCTGGGGACGGGAGGCAGCCAGCACCGAGACGAAGACCTTGGCCGTGTGCAGGTCCGGGGTCGTCCGCACCTCCAGCACCGAGACCAGCGAGGCCTCGCGGATACGTGGATCCTTGACCGCCGAGGGCACCAGGTCGGCCAGCATCGCCCGCAGCAGGCGGTTCACCCGCACCATGCGATCCTGTTTCAACGCGCCTCCAGGCCGGCGCCGAGCTCATCGCCAAAGTGCAGCACCTCGGTCTCGCGGTTCAGGATCTGGGCCACATACATGCCCTCGACGAAGCCGGTGATGGTGTCGATCATCGATTGCACATGCCGCCCGTCGTTCCCCACCACCACGATCCCCACTCCCGCCCGCTGCCAGGTGTCCTGGTCCGAGACCTCGGCCACCGCAGCGTTGAACTTGGCCCGTACGCGGTCGATGACCTTGCGCAGACCGTGCCGCTTGCTCTTGAGCGATCCGCTCTCGGGGAAGAACAGGCTGAGGCGGCAGACTCCCACGACCACGTTGCACCCGCCGTCAGTTGAGCGAGGGGACGATCTCCTCGAACTCGTAGACTTCGATCACGTCGCCCACCTGGATATCGTTGTATCCGTCGATGGACAGACCGCACTCGTACCCCTGCACCACCTCTTTGGCGTCGTCCTTGAATCGCTTGAGCGACGCGATCTTGCCGTCGCACACCTTGACGTTGTTGCGGAACAGGCGCAGCAGCGAGTGGCGCGTAACCTTGCCCTCCTGCACCGAGCACCCGGCGATGGTGCCGATCTTGGGGATGTGGAACGTCTCCCGCACCTCGGCCCGGCCCATGGCCTTCTCGCGCCGCTCCCTGGGCAGCATCCCCTGCATCATGACCTTGACGTCGTCCAGCATCTCGTAGATCACGTCATAGGTCTGGACGTCCACCAGCTCCTGCTCCGCCAGCTGCGAGGCCTTGCCCGCCGCCCGGACGTTGAAGCCGACGATGATCGCCCCGGCCGCCTTGGCCAGGTTCACGTCGGTCTCCGTGATGCCGCCCACGCCGGAGCTGATGACGTTGACCCCCACCTTCTCCGTGGTGAGCTTGAGCAGTGCGTCACGCACCGCCTCCGCCGAGCCGTTGACGTCGGCCTTGAGCAGCAGCTTGATCTCCTTGGCCTCACCAATCTTCAGCTGGTCCAGGATCTGCTGCCGCGTCATGCTGCCCGCGACCCCCGTCAGATCCCGGCGCCGGATCTCGTTGTGGCGATACTCTGCCAGCACCTTGGCGCCCTTCTCGTCCAGCACGGCGTTGAGCATGTCACCGGCCTGCGGCACCCCACCCAGACCGAGGATCTCCACCGGCGTCGACGGCCCCGCCTCCTTCACCTGCCGGCCGTGCTCGTCGAGCATCGCACGGATCTTGCCCATGTGCTCGCCGGCCACGATCGTGTCGCCCACCCGCAGCGTACCTTCCTGCACCAGCACGGTGCACATCGCGCCGCGGGCCTTGTCCAGCTTGGACTCGATGATCGTGCCGCCGGCCAGCTTGTTCGGGTTTGCCGTCAGCTCCAGCAGGTCGGCCTGCAAGGTGAGCGTCTCCAGCAGCTGGTCGACGCCCTCCCGGGTCCTGGCCGAGACGTTGACGAACATCGTGTCCCCGCCCCAGTCCTCGGGCAGCAGGCCGCGTTCGGCCAGCTCGTTCTTCACCCGGTCCGGGTTGGCATCCGGTCGGTCGATCTTGTTCACCGCGACGATGATCGGCACCTGGGCGTTTCGCGCGTGATCCACCGCCTCCACCGTCTGGGGCATCACGCCGTCGTCCGCCGCCACCACCAGCACCACGATGTCGGTGCACTGCGCGCCGCGTGCGCGCATGGCGGTGAACGCCTCGTGGCCCGGCGTGTCGAGGAACACCAGCCATCCGCTGGTGGTCTTGATCCTCGACGCACCAATGTGCTGGGTGATCCCCCCGGCCTCGCCGTCCACCACCGACGTGTTACGGATCGCGTCCAGCAGCGAGGTCTTGCCGTGATCCACGTGGCCCATGACGGTGACCACGGGCGGGCGTGACTCCAGGTCCTCCGGACGGTCGTCCTCCTGCTGCAGCACCTGCTGCTCGCTGAACGCCACGTCCTCCACCTCGTAGCCGAACTCGTTGGACAGCAGGCTGGCGGTCTCGGCGTCGATGGTCTGGTTCAGCGTGACGTTGGTCATGCCCATGGCCCACAGACGCTTGAGCACCTCGGTGGACTTGATCCCCATCTGGTGCGCGATCTCGCCCACCGCGATGCCGTCCTCCACCCGGATCACGCGCTTGTGCTGAGCCGGCGTCGTGATCTCGGTCTGCTTCGACTTCCGGTTGCCCACCGGCTTGCGCTTCTTCTTGCCTGGCCCCTTGAACCGGCCCTTGGTGAACAGGTCCTTGGGCGTCACCGTTTCGCGCCGCATTCCCGGCTTGCGCCCGTCGAGATCGGTAATCACGACCTTGGGGCGCGCGCCCCCCATGAGCTTCATCGCGTCCGCCGCAGAGATCGCCTGGTCGCCGGAGGCCGTGGTGACCATCACCGGTGGGGGCTGATTGGCGCGCTGAGCCGCCCGGGCCTTGGGGCCATACTGCATCCCGGGCTTGAAGCCAGGCGCATAGCGGTGGACCACAACCGGCTTCTTGTCCTCTGCGGGAGCGGTCGCCTTCGCCACCACCGCGCCCGGGGTCACCTGGGGAGTGGGGGGCGTTGCCGCGGGCGCGCCATCGGGCGCAGGGTGTTGAAGTTGCATCTGTCCGTCCTCTGACGGCTCCTCCTGCACGGAGGGCTGGGATACGGGGGCGCTCGCAACGGGCGCATCGTTCTGCTGCTGGCCGACGGCCTCCGCCGGTTCTGTGTCCTGTGATTCGGGTTGCGGCGCGATCGCCCCCGGCAGGAGCTCCTGCTCGAGATGCGTCGTCGGGGGCGCTGCCTCGGCCCTCGGCGCGCACGGGGGCGGGGGCTCGGGCGGGCCAACGGTCCGAGGGGCCTTTGACCGGCGACGGATGACCGTTGGGGAGAGCCGTTCCTCCACCAGGTTCTCCTGCCGTTCCTTCTCCAGCGCCCGTCGAACCCGCTGAACGTCATCCATCTCGACGGAGCTCATGTGGTTCTGCACCTCGACCCCCAACGCCCGGATCCTGGACACGAGCTCCTTGTTCGTGATCCCGATCTCCTTGGCGACCTCGTAGACTCGGACTCTTCCGACGGGATGAGGCTCTTCGGCCTTCATTCCAACGCCGCTACGGCCACTGTCGGTCAAGCCTTGCCTTCCGTGCATCATCTAACCCTCACTTCAAGACACAGATCCTGTCGGATCCAGATGGCCCAGCTGCTCCATGCGGCAGTTGAGCTCTCGCCACTGACGACCCTCGACCACTGCCGCCGGCCGCACAGTGGTCGCCTGTTCCAGCTCCGCAATACGCCCCTGCAGCTGCTGCCGCAGCTCGCGACGGAGCGCGTCGGACGACGTCGGCGCTACCTTGCCTCGTACGGCCCTCACGATCCCCCCACGCCCACAGGCCACTTCGATGCAGGAGACGCTGGCGCAGACATAGGCTCCCCGCCCCATGGCGCGAGCCACGACGTCGGCCCGAACGTGGCCCCGATCGTCCACCACCAGTCTCAACAGCTCCTGCTTTTCCCTGCGCGTTCGACATCCCACACATGTTCTCAAGACACGTCGCGCGTCCGACGACCCGGGACGCGTGCTAGACCTTGGGCTGCTCCTCGACAAGCTCCTCCTCCTCGATCCGGGGCGGAGGCGCGTGCCGATCCACCTGTCCCAGATACACCCGCACCGACCAGTGGAGCAGCTTCGCCTTGCCCACCACCAGGCCGACGGCGTCGGCCAGCCGGTTCATGTCGTGCTCCTTCGCCACCTGCTCCACGGTGCCATAGCCCGCGGCGCGTAGCTTGTCCGCCAGCGCCTGGTCGGTGCCCTCCACCGAGAGCATCCGCTCCTCGTCGCTCTTCTGCGCCTCGAGCTCCAGCCGGTGGGCCTCCTCCTGCGCCCGCTGGCGCTGAATCTCCATCGTCACCCGGGCCGCCTGGGTGATGCGCTCCGCCGACTCCATGCCGCCGAGGCCCGGAATCGCCACCAGCTCCTGGGGTGCGGCCACCGCCAGCTCCTCCGCCGAGCGCCACCCCAGCTTGAACATCGTGTCGGCCAGGTCCTCGGACACACCCTCGATCTCCGCCAGCGACCGCTTGGCGTACTCCTCCAGCTCCCGCACCTTGGACTCGCTGTGGATGTCGATACGCCAGCCAGTGAGCTGCGACGCGAGGCGCACGTTCTGCCCCTTCTTGCCGATGGCCAGCGACAGCTTTTCGTCCGGAACAATCAGCTCCATCGTGTGGTTCTCGGCGTCGATCAACACCCGCGAGACCTCCGCCGGGGCGATGGCGTTGCACACGAACCGCGCGGGATCTTCGTCGTAGGGTACGATGTCGATCTTCTCGCCCCGCAGCTCCTGCACCACAGCCTGAACCCGGGAGCCCTTCATCCCGACGCAGGCCCCCACCGGGTCCACGTCGGAGTCCCGCGAGGAGACCGCGATCTTGGCCCGAGCGCCCGGCTCCCGCGCGCTGGACTCGATGCGGACGATCTTCTCGTAGATCTCGGGCACCTCCATCTCGAACAGCTTCTCCAGCAGCCCTCGATGGGTGCGGGAGAGGATGATCTGCGGCCCCCGTGCGGCACGGTCGATCTCCACCACGTAGGCCACCACCCTGTCACCGGCGCGATAGGACTCCCGTGGCACATGCTCCCGCACCGGAAGGATCGCCTCCGCCCGGCCCATGTCCACGATGATGTTGCCCCGCTCGAAGCGCCGGACGATGCCGGTGATCAGCTCCCCCTTGCGGTCCTTGTACTCGTTGAAGATGTTCTCCCGCTCCGCCTCCCGGACCCGCTGGATGATCACCTGCTTGGCGGTCTGCGCGGCGATGCGGCCGAAACCCTTGCGGTGCGTCCTGAGCCCCAGGAGCTCGCCGTACTCGGCGTCCTGCTTCTCGGCCCGTTCGGAATCCTCCGGGCGGTAGAAGATCTGGAACAGCAGCTCGTCGCCCACCTCGGCACCAGGGTCCACACGGCTGGCGTCCGTCAGCGCGATCTCCCGGCCCGGGTTCTCGACCTCTTCCACCACGTAGACCATCTGGAACAGATCCACCACGCCCGTTTCGTGGTTGAACTGGGCCTCGAGCTCGTACTGCTGGCCGAAGGTCTTCTTGGCCGCAGTGAGGATCGCCTGCTCCAGCATCTGGACCAGGACGTCCTTGTCGATCCCCTTGTCCTTCCCCACCTGCTCCAGGACCATGTTCAGGTTCAGGTTCGGCTGCATCGCTATCCTTCCCAGTCACGCGCGCTTCGCACCGTACTCGGGCGAGGCTCCCCCACACGCGCTATGCTCTAGAACTCCATTTCCAGGTTCGCCTTCTTGATGCCATCCAACGGCAACTGCACCAACGCTCCGCCCACCTCGAGGTCCACCGACTCCTGTGTGGCAGCAATGATACGACCCGTGAAGTTTCTTCGACCGTCGAGCGGCTGACGGAGCTGAACTCGCAGCATTCTCCCCGTGAACCGCGCAAAGTCACGGGCTCTTCGTACCGGCCGGTTGACGCCCGGCGACGACAGCTCCAGTCGGTAGTTGCCGTCGATGGGATCTTCGACATCCAGCACCGTGCTGAGGTGCCGGCTGGCGCGAGTGCAATCCTGAAGTGTGATGGTGCTGATCACCGGTTCGTCCTGTCCTGCGTCCGGCCCGTGGTGGGGGTGGTCGATGAACAACCTCAACACCCAGCCCTGCCCGTCGGGCGCGTATTCCAGCTCCACCAGCTCATAGCCCACCGCCAACAGGCTGTCCTCACACAGCACCGTCAAACGAGAACGGAGCGCCTCGAGCTTTTTTTCGTCCTGTGCCATCAAATACAAAAAAAGGCAGGCTCCGATGGGCCCACCTGATCGTTACTTCCCACCAATCGCAGCACTCCCGTATCATATCCACAGCCCCATTGCAACCCATTGCACACACCCACCGGGGCCGATTTGTGGTATCACTTCAACGTCCTGGAGGATACCATGGGCTCGACACTGACGGCTGGCGTGGTCCAGCTCTGCTCGAAACAAGAAATATCTGAAAACATTAGGACATCCGAAGTCCTGGTGGAGCGCGCCCGGGATCGCGGCGCGCAGCTCGTGGTGCTGCCGGAGAACTTCCCCTACATCGGACGTCTGGCCAACAAGCTGGCCATGGCCGAGCCGCTCTCGGCCACGCACCCGGGCCCCACGCTGTCAGCCATGATCCGGCTGGCTCGCCGGCTGCAGATCCACCTGTTGCTCGGGGGCATTCCCATCCAGAGCCAGCGTCCGGACCGCTTCCACAACACCGCCGTGCTGTTGGGGCCCGACGGTGCGATCCTCGCCAGCTACCGCAAGATCCACCTGTTCGACATCAACATCCCCCATGGGGCCGTGTTCACCGAGTCGGAGCATGTACTCCCCGGTGACGATGTGGTCGTGGCCGAGGTGCTGGGGATCCGGCTGGGTCTGTCGATCTGCTACGATCTGCGCTTCCCCGAGCTGTACCGCCAGATGGCCCGGCTGGGCGCCGAGGTGGTCGCCATCCCGGCGGCCTTCACGCTCCACACGGGCAAGGACCACTGGTTTCCGCTGCTGCGTGCACGCGCCATCGAGAATCAGACCTACGTGCTGGCCGCGGCCCAGCACGGACGGCACACCGACCACCGCCAGAGCTACGGCAAGGCCTGCATCATCGACCCCTGGGGCGCGGTGCTGGCCCAGGTGCCGGACCAGGACGGGGTCGCGGTGGCGACACTGGACCTCGAGTACCTGGCCCGCGTGCGTCGAGAGCTTCCGTGCCTGGAGCACCGCCGGCTGTGATCAGGGCTTCCGTGCCCCGCCCTCGCCCTCGCCGTCGCACTCGCCCTCCTCCCCTCCGCGCTCCCACTCGCTCAACCCACCGCGGATCGTCTCCCGCACCGTCTGCACCAGCTCGTCGCGGCGCTCGATGCCGTACGACGACGCGTCGACGGGCGGGTGGATCCGGATGTGGATCGACCCCGGAAGCGGTCGCACGTCGCGCGCCGGCAGCACGTGCCGCGAGCCGGAGATGGAGACCGGCAGGATCGGGAGCCCCAGATCCAGCGCCATCATGAACCCGCCCTTCTTGAACGGCTGCAGGCGGCCGTCGCGGCTGCGGGTGCCTTCCGGAAAGATCATCACCGAGATCCCGCCGTCCAGCAGCGGCCTGGCCTGCTGCAGGCTGCGGATCGCCGCCTCGCGGCTGGAGCGGTCGATGAAGATGTGGCCACCGGCGGCGCAGTACCAGCCCAGGCCCGGGATCTTCCGCAGCTCCCGCTTCATCACCCAGCGGAACTGCCGCCTCCAGTGGCCGTAGAACGCCAGCACGTCGAACTGGCTCTGGTGGTTGCTCATGATCACGTAGGATCCCGGTGGGCACGACGCCCTGCCCTCCACCACCACCCGGGTGAAGTTGAGCCGACACAGCAGCCAGGCCCACAGCGTCCCGCAATGGAACGCGGCCCGCGGGCTGACCAGCGCGATGAAGACCGCGATGATGCCGAGGCTCAGGGTGGAGACCAGCAGGAACGGGACGTAGATCGCACCGACGTAGGGCAGATAGAGCCAGCGCAGGACCGCGCGCGGACCGGAGGAGCCTCCCTGGAGCGCGGAGTAGAGCGCACCCGTGGGCGCGCGCAGTTTGGAACGGGGCATGATGGTCAGCTCAATGTGCATCACCCGGGGCCCGAGGTCCAGACCCCCGTCCCCGCTCCGCGCGCCAGGGCTGGAACACCAGCAGGCACGCCGGGGTCAGCAGCAGGTCGGCCAGAAGCGCCGACGCCAGGATCACCATCCCCACCAGGCCGAAGTTGGCCGTGCCTTGGAAGTGGCTGAGCAACGTGACTGAGAAGCCGGCCAGCAGCATGAGCGAGGTGAAAACCATCGCGCGTCCGGCAGTCCGCATCGCGGCGCGCACCGCGTCCTGCGGAGATCGTCCACGGTGCAGCTCCTCCCGATAGCGCGCGAAGAAGTGGATCGTGTCGTCAACCGCGATGCCCAGCGCGATGCTGAACACGATCACCGTTGTGGGCTCCAGCCGCATGCCGCTCAGCGCCATGAAACCCAGCCCGGCGGCAAGCGGCATCACGTTGGGGATCAGGCTCACCAGCCCCCCGCGCAGCGATCGGAACGTCAAGATCAGCACCACCGCGATGACGCCGAAGGCCACCGAGAGGCTGGTCAGCAGATCCAGCACCAGCCGGTTGATGCCACGATACGCCACCAGCGAGGTCCCGGTCATGTGGATCCCGATGGAGAGCGGCGTGAACAGCTCACGCGCGCGGCGCCCGACCTGCTCGGCCAGCGGAAGGAAACGCCTGGCGCCGATGTCCGCCGTGCCGATCAGGATCCGCGCCCGGCCGTAGGGATAGTCCACGAATCGAGCCGGCCGATCCTCGCCCTCGGCCATCAGCAGCAGCTCTGCCACCGCACGTCGGCTGTCCGGGATGGCGGCGTGGCCCACCACGGCGCGATGGATCTGCTCGACGAAGCTGGCCAGCGACAGCGTGGAGCTGACCTCGGGCATCCGTTGAAGCTCCCGCTGCAGCTGCAGCATCGCCTCGAGCACCCTCGGATCCTTCATCGAGCCGGGCTTGCCGCGCAGGCTGATCTGCAGCCGCACCACCCCCTCCAGCTTGCGCTCCACCAGGCGCGTGGCCTCGGCCGTGGGATGGTCGTCGCGGTAGATCCCGAGCAGGAAGTTGTTCACCTCCACCCGGCTGCCGAGGGCAACCGCCCCCGCGCCCAGGAGCAGCCCCAGCGCCACCACCGTGCGCGGCCGTCCCACCGAGACTCCGGCCAGCCCGCCCAGCAACCGGTCCAGCCCGGGAAGCGGCAGCGGCGACCCACGCAGCGCCGGATGACGGCGTCGGAGGCTGACGCCCAGCGGCGTCACCACCATCGTCGTGACGTAGGCGATCATCACGCCCGCCGCCGCGAACAGTCCGAAGCGGTGCAGGATGCGCATGCTGCCGGTGACCAGCGAGCCAAAACCGATCGCCGTCGTGGCGCTGGTCAGCAGGCAGGCGACGCCCAGATGGCGCATGGCGGTGCGAATGGCGATGTCACGGGAGGCGGCCTCCCGGGCGGGGCTGGCAACGGGCTCCCGAGCGGGGCTCCCCCGCTCCGCGCGCATCTGCTCGTGGATTCGGCCCAGCAGGTGGACCGCGTCGGCCACACCGTAGACCATCACCAGCAGCGGCAGGACGTTGCTCAGGATGTCCATCGGCGAGTCCAGCGCCGCCATCAGGCACACGGTGTAGCCCGCCGAGAGGCTCACCGACAGCATCGGCACGGCCACCTCGTAGACGCTGCGATACAGCAGCACCAGCAGCAACGTGGTGAGCGCCATGCCCAGCGGAAGGAAGCGCAGCTGATCGTCTCGCACCAGCCGCACGGCCTCGGTTCGGACATAGGGCACGCCCAGCAGGCGGACCCGGGTGCCGGGCGGCAACCGGGTGTGCGAGACAATCTGCTCCACCGCGAGCGAGGCCTCCTCGAGGTCGTGTGCGCGCCACAGCGCGGGCTGGAGCCTGAGCGCGACGACGGTCAACGATCCGTCTCGAGCCACGATGCGGCCACTCAGCAGCGGGCTCGAGATGACTCGACGTCGAACCGCCGCCAGCACGGCCGGGTCGGAGGGGATGTGCTGCAGCAGCGGCCGGGTGTCCAGCGACCCCTGCGAGGCGCCGAGGTCCGACAGGTTGGTCAAGCTCTCCACGCGCTGGAACTGGGGCAAGCCGGCCGTCCGCCGCGTGAGGTCCGCCACCAGACGAAGCACATCGGGTCGAAACACGTCGTCGGCCTGGACCAGGACCAGCAGCCGATCATCGTCCCGACCGAAGCGGCGGTTGAACCGCTCGAGGTAGCCGATCTCTGGATCGCCGCTGGCGAACAACTCCTGGACGCTGAAGTCGGCGCGGATCCCCCGACCGACGAACGCGGCCCCCGCGGTCACCCCGATGACCCCCAGCACGAACAGCGCGCGATGGCGCAGGACCAGCGTCGCCAGTCGATCCATCACCCGTTCGATCGGGGGCGAGCCTGGTTTGCTCAACGCTGCCCCATACTGCGGTAGATCCGCGACACGCCACCTGAGCTGCGGGAGAAGAAGAGCTCGTACCCGCCGGACCACGCGGCGAGGCAGGGACTGGCCTCCTGCTCGGACGTGTTCAGCGCATCGAGCGGCACGGGGACCGAGAATGACGATGTCGTGTCGGGACGCTCCGCGATCCACAGATCGCTGCCGGCATCCAGCACCATCACCAGCCCGTCCGGACTGATCGCCGGATCGTCCACGTCACCCACCGCGTTCCAGATCCCGGGCACTTCGACCGAACGCAACCCCTTCGTCAGGTCGGCCAGGTCGAGGGGCTGTGCGAGGAATACCCGCTTGCTGGTCCCCGTGTCCAGGTTGTGACTGATCAGCACCTCTCCCCCCGGCAACACGGCCACCGACGGCCCGTCGATGTCTCCGTCGATGGTCGCCCCGGTGACATCCAGCACGGGGATCGGGATGCAGGCCGCCAGGCTGTCGCAGGCCGCGGGGCACCGCTCGAGGTGGCGATTCGAATCCCCGGAGCTGACCAGCGCCACCATGGCGCGCTCGACGCCACCCGCGACGAAGAAGCTCGGGTCCTCGATGCCGGCCGCGATGGTGCTGACGCTCCACGCCCCGAATGGCTGGTCCAGCGCCAGGCGCACCGTGCGATGGTGGACATTCTTGTTCCGGGCCACCACCTCGAGGCCGCTGGCCCGCAGGCCGGGCTCGATCAGACCGACCGTGGCGGCAGGAAGCGGTTGAGGGACACTCCACCTCAGAGGCCGGGGCGCATCGGCCTCGAGGTCAGCCGGCCGGCTGTCTGACCCATCGCTCTGGATAGTGGAGAGGTCATCCGCCGGCGCATCGCTCCGCTGATCGGAGAACCCACCCCGCACGCAGCCCGCGAACATCAGGATGATGATGATGCCAGGGTGCGTTATGGGTCGCAAGAACACCACAGAGCTGGTTGGTGGGGGATTGGGGACAGCCTGCGACATGGCTGACATTCTCCTGACCACCGACAAGTATACTCCAGTTGTTTTCTTGCGCCCAACACGGACCCAGAAGAATCGGCCAGCCAACTCGACGCTGACCGTATCGCATGTGTCAGGATCTTGATGATGCAAGGGGCGGCCACGGCCTCCTTCAGCATGTCCAGGTGCTCGTCGAGCTTGACCCTCCTCTCCGGGGATCGGGTCCTCGGCGTATGCCTGCTCACGGCGCTGACGGTGGCGCGGGAGTGGGGTGCTGCTTCAGGGCCGGGGCCTGCACCAGCTGTGGCCCGACCTGCTGGCCATGACGCCGCTGGGGCTGACGATCATCTGCCGCCACCATGCGGTTCAAGCGGAGGCTGGACTGATGCACCGCACGCGGAGCGGGCCTGTCCCCCGGCCCCTCGGGGGAGGAGCCTCGACCGAGAGCGGAGCGCAGCGCGCCAGATATGGATGCGCGCTGCTGGCCGTGATTCTCAAGGATCTGCGTCAGACCTTCCGTGACCGGCGAATGGCCGCGATGCTGATCATCGCACCGGTGGCCCAGCTGATCCTGCTGGGCTACGCCGTGGACCTGGACGTGGACCGCATTCCCACCGCGATCTGCGACCAGGATCGCTCGCCCATGAGCCGGGCCCTGACCCGGGGCCTGACCGCCGACGGCACGCGGCTCCACGTGATGGACACCGTGGATCCCGAGCGGCCGCTGCGCGAGGGGCAGGCCCGGGTGGTGTAGTTCGCATTGACACGGGGCGATCTTGGCCCACGCTTCCTTTCGTCCGGAGCAATCAATCCCCGGCGCACAGGAGCAGGTCATGAGCACAACCCTCTTCGAGTCCTTCACGTTGTCCGGCATGGTGCTGAAGAATCGTGTGGTCATGGCCCCCATGACCCGCTGCCGCTGTCCAGGCAACATCGCGGGTGATCTGGTGGCGACGTACTACCGTCAGCGGAGCGAGGCGGGGCTGATCGTCACGGAGGGGACCTCCCCGTCGCCAAACGGGCTGGGCTACGCGCGGATCCCCGGCCTGTTCAACGCCGATCAGGCGGCCGGCTGGCATGACGTGGCGGAGGCGGTTC
>Ga0210044_10004009_pt1 | contig 20821 bp, 14 predicted proteins | sample CryGey13umfilter_2_FD_183959 | JGI IMG/M metagenome (GOLD analysis project Ga0210044, IMG submission 183959) | Groundwater microbial communities from aquifer in Utah, USA - Crystal Geyser 4/9/14 3 um filter (SPAdes) (version 2) | ecosystem: Environmental > Aquatic > Deep subsurface >... | reverse complement strand
TGCATAAACTCTGTTTGTATCATCTTTACTCATTTCAATTGAATAATAGGGAGAACCATCATTATTAGGGAAAATTGCATTTGTCCAAACAGGAAATGTTAAATAATTAATCACTTTGCGCAATCCTGATTTAGCCGCTAACCATGCAGAAGATTTATCAGCAATCATGCTAAAATCGTTTACTTGCACAGCTTCAATTCCATCATCAATCTCAAAAATTGTTGCCCCCTGATCTATTGAAGCCCCAATTCCCTGATCGGTTGTCAGATAGATTATATTTTCGTTTAAAGGATCAACAAAGACATCACCATCATTTGGGTGAGTTTCCATTCCGCCGGGATCTCCAAATGAGAGCCATGTGCCGCTTTCGCCTTTTGATGCTGAATACATTGAAGCTGAGTAAACACGATAATTAGTTGAATCACCTGAGAAAGCAATTGTTTTGTTGGCAACACCACCAATTAAGGCAGAGAACTGTGTCCATGAAATTTCATCATCAGAATAGGCAACATATTTATCATCACTGATTACAAATAATCTGCCATCCGGTGCAATTCCAACTCCCTTCCAATTAACTGAAGATGAAAGAGAGGATAATGAAATCGAAGAAGTTGTTGTTGTTGATGAAAGAGAGCTGTAAGCATCAGAAAATTTAAATAATTCCGGTACAGTTCCTTCTGTAAAAATATAAAGTTGATTTGTAACAGGATTTTTATAAACAACTTTTTGTCCGCCAGATGAAGTAAAACCAATAGGAGAATTGCTGTCTTCTGTAAAATTTCCGCCCGAATCCAAAGTGCCAAAGTGAAAATTGCCCGCTTGAGAAAAGAACAAATAATTATCTATAATTAGGATACTTTCAATTAGTCCTGAAGCTGAATATGCAACTGAAACAACACTTGATGCGGCATTACTGGAAAAAATTTGATTTTCTTTTGCAAAAAATAAATTTCCGGAAGCGGCATGTGCTGCAATCAATTTTATATTGGACCCATAATTTGCGCTCGCATCCAATCCCGGCATAACATGAAACCTTCCAAATGCTGGTGAGGAAGAATTTGCGAAAACATCTGTATAGAAAACAGAATTTGCACTTTCGGTTGAAATAAAAATTCTGCTTGTGTCTGCAGTTTTAGAATAACCTGCAATAGCATTTATTCTTCCCCCGTAAACATCTTCTACAATCGGGGCACTTAACTGCGCAAAGACATTAATTTTACTAATTAGAATAATTAATGCCATTTTGTATAATGATTTCATGTATTCCTCCTTTTCATGTTAAATTACTTTACAATAATAAAGTATTAACAAAGAAAAAAAGTGATGAAAGACACGCTGTGTTATTATTGTGACATAAAGCAAAATGTTTTTGCATTTATGTTGAGAAAATTTTGTGATTTTTATTAGAAATGGTGTGGAAAAATTTAGCAGAACTTTTTCATTTTAGATAAATGAGTTTTTAGCAAAATTTACAAAATCAGAACATATCTTAACCTTGCATTAAGAAATTCAATATAAATTAATTTATAACCATTAAATTCTTTTTAGCCAAATCAGAAAAGCTAAAGTAAATCCTGCCGCAAATGCAGCAGGATTCAAAGAATTTGCAGATTAAACTCCGAGTGTTGTTCCTTCGGCTCTTAAATCTTTTACAGCCTGAATTACTCTTTCTTTCATTCCAAGTTCGGCTTTTTTCAAATAACTTCTTGGGTCATAAACTTTTTTGTTGCCAACTTCACCGTCAATCTTTAATACACCGTCATAATTTTTCATCATGTGCTCAACCAATGGACGAGTGAAAGCATATTGCGTATCAGTATCAACATTCATTTTAACAACACCGTATTCAAGTGTTTCGCGGATTTCACTTAATGATGAGCCGCTGCCGCCATGGAATACCAAATCAAAACTTGCCGCTTCACCATATTTTGAAACTACAGCCACTTGTCCGTCTTTCAAAATAGTTGGTTTGAGAACAACATTTCCGGGCTTATAAACGCCGTGAACATTTCCAAATGTTGCTGCAAACATGTATCGTGCACCTTTAACTTTCGATAAACTTTCATAGACATAAAGCATGTCTTCCGGAGTTGTGTATAATTTCGATTTTGGTGCACCTTCATTGCTTACACCATCTTCCTCGCCTCCAACAACTCCTGCTTCAACTTCGAGAATAATTCCCAATTCACTGCATTGTTTCAATAATTCAACTGCAATTTCCATGTTTTGTTTTAATGGCAACTCACTGCCGTCAAACATGTGTGAATTGAACAAAGGCAACATTCCTTTATCTACCCGTTTTTTTGATTCAGCCAAAAGTGGTTTGATAAATTTGTCAACTTTTCCGGGCTGGCAATGATCAGTGTGAATTGCAACATTAATCGGGTATCTGTCAGCAACAAGATGAATATGCTGAGCAATTGAAATAGCACCGAGTGCCATATCTTTAACCATTTGACCGGAAGCAAATTCGCCACCGCCGGTACTGACCTGGATTATACCATCGGCTTTGGTTTCTGCTAATGCTTCAAGCACTGCGTTAGCACTTGTTTCTGAAACAACGTTAATTGCCGGATAAGCAAATTTGTTCTTTTTTGCATTATCAAGCATCTGGCAATACTTTTCATAATTTACTACTGGCATTTTTTTCTCCTCTTTGATTGTCAAATAATCTGAAAATTTATTGGCTAAATTTACTAAATTTATTAGTGGATTCAATTTTTGTTTGATTACAGAAATTCAGTTAAACAGGAGAATAATTATGGAAAGCGGAAAAGTTGAAACAACAATCAATAATAATATTGCAGAAGTTTCATTTTTTCATCCAAAGGGAAATTCGCTAAATTCAATAATCTTGAAAGAGTTAGCAATAACTTTTAAAGCGTTATCTGTGAATGCGGAAATAAAAGTAATTGTCCTTAGAAGCAATGGTGACGGTGCATTCTGTGGCGGTGCGTCGATTAGTGAAATGCTTACAATTAAAGATTACAAATCAGCCGAGAATTATTTTAATTGTTTTTCTGACTTATTGCAAAGCATGATTTCTTGTCCAAAATTTATTCTGGCTCGGGTTCACGGGAAAGTTGTCGGCGGTGGAATCGGGTTGATTTCTGCCTGCGATTATGTGATTGCTTCTTTAACTTCTGAAGTAAGACTGAGCGAACTTGCAATTGGAATAGGTCCTTTTGTAATTAGTCCTGCAGTTGCAAAACGAATCGGTAATTCGGCATTTAAATCACTTACAATAAATTACGACTGGCATACAGCAAATTGGGCTTTGAGTAAAAGTTTGTTTGATGAAATTTGTAAAACCCGAAGTGAACTTGATGAAGCAATTAATCAGCTTGCACAAAAAATGACACTTGGAAATTCGGAAGCCATTGTTGAAATGAAGAAAATATTTTGGAATGACTCCGAACAAATATTTGTTCAATTAAAAGAAAGAGCACATTTGAGTGCTAAACTACTTCTGTCTGAATTTACACAAAATCATTTGAAGAAATATTTAAAGTAAATTTTAACAGAGATCAAAATGAAGTTGAAGGTCAGATTACTTTTTGTATTGCTTTTGTTATTGGTGTTTTACAATAATTTTATTGCCGGCGGGAAAGAAAATAAATCAAACCCTCCGATATATATTGCATTTCTCTGGCACATGCATCAGCCGATTTATTACCCATATGAAAATATTCTGGCAACGCAAGCTTCAAACAGATTTCCGTTTTCTGTCGTTGATATTTTCAATCAGCGAATCGGACCTTACACTTCATGGCCTAAAAATGCAGTCCAAAAGGGAATTGATGCAGGCTTTTCACATTTCGGTGCACAGGTAAGTTTTTCGGGTTCATTGATTGAAAATCTGAATAATCTTGAAAATGGCGGCAACCAAAATTTCAGCAACTGGAAATCAAGTTGGAATAATATCCGCACAAAAAATACATCGCTTGGAAATCCACGGCTTGATTTAGTTGGTTTTGGCTATTTCCATCCGCTCATGGGTTTGATTGATGAACTTGAAATTGAAAAACAAATTGGAATGCATCGGCAAAGTATCACAACATTTTTTAATGGCAGTTATTCTAAAGGAATATTTCCACCTGAAAATGCCTTTTCAAACAAAATGATTCCTGCTCTTGTAAACAAAGGACTTGAATGGATACTGGTTGACAATGTTCATTTTGAAAGAGCATGTAAAAATTATCCTTTCAGTACAAGTGGAAATTTATATGAACCAAACAGTGCGGATATTCAGAATCCCGATCCGAATGATTGGATTCAGTTGAATGGACTTTGGGCACCGACTAAAGTTTCTGCCCGATGGTCGCATCAGCCTCATTTTGTTGAGTTCATTAATCCCGAAACCGGTGAATCATCTAAAATTATTGCTGTACCTGCCGACAGATATTTGGGCAATGAAGATGGTCGCGGCGGCTTTGGTGCGTTGAATTATGAGAATGTTTTAAGTCAATTGGAGAGTTATAATACAGATTCAAATCATCCGATTTTAATTGTACTTGCACATGACGGCGATAATTACGGCGGCGGGAGTGAATCGTATTACAATAATAATTTTCAGAATTTTGTTAACTGGCTGAAGTCAAATTCAACCCGGTTTGTCTGTACTACAATTCAGGATTATCTCGAAATATTTCCTCCTGATGCAAATGATGTTATTCATATTGAAGACGGAAGTTGGAGCGGTGCTGATAATGGCGATCCCGAATTTAAAAAATGGAATGGCGATCCTTCAACAGATGGATACAGCCCAGACAGAAACAGTTGGGGTGTAATTACTGCGACAAAAAATTTTGTTTATACTGCAGAACAGATTGACAATTCTAATTCCAATACAATTAATGCATGGAAATATTTGCTTGTCGGTGAATCAAGTGATTACTGGTATTGGGATGGCTCGACGGATGGAATTTGGGATGCGAATCCAACTGTTGCTGCCAATAAATCAATTCAGTATTCACAGAATGTTATTTCATCCGGAACGGATTTAACCCCACCGACAATTTACCTTCCTCAGCGCGAGCCTTATAATCCGGGCGGAAAAGAATGGAATACTGATATGTCAAGTGAATTTCAGGTTTGGACTTATGTTTATGATATCAACGGACTGAAATCAGTTAAACTAAAATTCCGTACATCAAATTCAGATAATTCAGATCTTAGCAAAGATAATTTTTTATATGCTGATGGAAATAGCGTTTCGCTTTGGACAAGTTTGGAAATGACGGGTAAAGAAATACAGGCAAAAACAAATCCGCTACCATTGTTTAAAGCAAAAGAGTATTCGGCTAAAGTCAGCGGTATTAAAAGCAAATTAGTTGATTATTATGTGGAAGCAATTGATCAAAATGATAACGTAAGCAAATCTCCAATTATGCATGTCTGGGTCGGAGAGGCAAGCGGAAATACTAATCCAAAATCACTTAACTGGCTTCCGGAAAATCCAAATATAAATGACACAATAACAATCACTTTGATTAATGCAGGGAAAACGGCTAAACTTCACTGGGGAGTAAATTACACAGGCAATTCATGGAAATCGCCCAATCCCGTTTATTGGCCTGCCGGTTCGGTATTATTTAATAATTCAGGACCTGCGGTTGAATCTCCTTTTGTTGATTCGGGCAATCAATCTTATTCAGTAAAACTTGGACCTTTTAACAATGCAGCTCAAAAAGTTTCAAGCGTTGCTTTTGTAATTCATTATGCTGATAACACTTGGGATAATAATAATGGTGCTGATTATCATATTGTAATTTCTGAAGCTACAAACGCAGAGCAGAATAATCTTCCGGAAAAATTTCAACTGTTTCAGAATTATCCTAATCCTTTTAACCCAAGCACAACTATACAATATTCTGTTCCCAGTAGCACAGAATACTATTCTGTGCTACAAAATGTATCACTGAAAGTTTTCGACATTCTCGGGCGTGAAGTTGCGACACTTGTAAACGAACAAAAACCAGCAGGTACATATATTTTGCAATTCTCAATTGGCAATATGCAGTTCTCAAGTGGAATGTATTTTTACACACTAAGAGCCGGCACATTTTTAGAAACAAAGAAGATGATATTACTGAGATAATAATAGAATGCAGATTTATTGGATTAATTTGATTTTCATTGATTTAAAAAACCCCGGAGAAAAACCTTCGGGGCTTTTAATTTTGAAGATGTTTATTGATGTTAAAAAATCAATATTATTTTTTTAATACCGCAGTTACTTTTTCAGCTGCTTCTTTTAATGTCATTGCAACTTCGAAGTTCAGACTTGATTTCTGTAAAAGTTCACCAGCTTCAATTGCATTTGTACCTTCAAGCCGGATGACAATTGGTACGTTGACTTCCATCTCTTTAACAGCATCAATTACACCTTGAGCAACTCTGTCACATCGTACGATACCACCGAAAATATTAATTAAAATAGCCTTAACATTTTTATCCGAAAGAATAATTTTGAAACCGTTTTTTACCGTTTCTTTATTAGCACCGCCGCCGACATCCAAAAAGTTTGCAGGTTCTCCGCCGGCAAGTTTAATGATATCCATCGTTGCCATTGCGAGTCCGGCTCCATTAACCATACAGCCAACATTACCATCGAGTTTAATATAGTTTAAGTTATATTTTGAAGCTTCAACTTCTAATGGATCTTCTTCGTCGATATCACGATAAGCAACGATTTCCGGATGACGGAATAATGCATTGTCATCAAAATTCATTTTTGCATCAAGTGCAACGATTCGGTCATCATTTGTAATTATTAAGGGATTTATTTCAAGCATTGAAGCGTCAGTTTGCTCGTATGCTTTGTAAAGCAGCGAAATGAAATTAGTAAAACTTTTGAAAGCTGCTCCTTCAAGTCCAAGTCCAAAAGCAACTTTGCGTGCTTGGAATGGACGCAAACCGACACCGGGCTCAACCCATTCTTTAATAATTTTTTCGGGAGTTTCAGCGGCAACTTTTTCGATTTCCACCCCACCTTCTGTCGAAGCCATAATAACATTTTTTGAAACATTTCTGTCGAGTAAGATTCCCAGATACAATTCTTTTTTATAATCCAAACCTTCAGCAATAAAAAGAGTTTTTACAATTTTTCCTTCAGCACCGGTTTGATGTGTAACCAAAAGATTTCCCAGCATTCTGGTTGCATATTCTTTTGCTTTTTCAACCGATGTGGTGAACTTAACACCACCATCTTGAATTAATTCTGTTCTGTTTTTGGGATTGTAAATTTTTCCTTTCCCTCGTCCACCAGCGTGAATCTGTGATTTTACAACGTATTGATTGAGCCCGCGTTTTTGCAATTCTGCAATTGCCGCATCGAATTTTGATAAACTCTTAATTGCAATTCCATCTTGAATGGGAACGTTGAATTTTTTTAAAATTTCCTTTGCTTGATATTCATGAATTTTCATTATCAACTCGCCTTATAATAATATTGTATGAATTAATTTAGTTTTAATCACTCTAAATTTATTGATTTCCTTAGAAATTAAAAACAGTCTGAATCAGGATCACCAGCCTTTTCTTGCTTTTACTGTTGTAATGTGTGCTATATGATGATGTCCGTGCCATTCATATAGCGACAACGCTTCATCTAATGTGAAAATTCTTTGTTGTTCCGGGTGGAAGTAAGTTTTCTCAAAATCATGATTGCTCATCGCTCTTAAAAGTGCATTCCATCTTCGGTGAGTTGCTTCAAGTAAATCGAGCGAAATTGAAATTTCACCTTTTTTGCAATCGGGAGTTTCCGCCCATTTTGCTTCAAGAAAAGGTTTTATGGTTGGATTTTCTTCCGTCAAAGCAAGTTTGAATCTTAAATATGCATTCAAATGTGCATCAGCAAGATGATGAACCACTTGACGGATTGTCCAGCCATTTTCCCGATATGTGCAATCAAGTTGTTCATCGTTTAACTCTTCAACTTCCTGTCGAAGAACGAAGGGAATTAAGAGCAAGCTTTCAATTGCCTCATCTCTTTCGTCCAAAGATTTCATTCCAAAATATTCAAATTTTCCAATTGGATATTTTAATTCATTCATGTTTTCCTCAGTTAAATTTTAGTTCTATCCCAACAGGGCAATGATCAGAGCCCATAATATCAGGCATTGTAAAAGCATTTGTAATATTGTTTCTTAAATTTTCTGATATAAAAAAATAATCAATTCTCCAGCCGACGTTTCGTTCTCTTGCTCTAGTAACCATATCCCACCATGTATAAACTTCAAGTTTGTCATTGAACATTCGTAACGTGTCAATAAAACCGGCACTCAAAAATCTATCAATCCAAGCCCGTTCTTCAGGTAAAAAGCCCGAAACATTTGAGTTTTCTTTCGGTCTGGCAAGATCAATTTCTTTGTGTGCCGTATTTACGTCACCGCAGATTACAATTTTTTTGTTTTGTTTGAGCAATTCCACGCAAACATTTTGAAATGCCTCATAAAAGTCTAATTTATATTTTAATCTTTCGGGATTTTGTTTTCCGTTGGGATAATAAATATTGAATAAAATAAAATTTTCATATTCCAATATTAATGTTCTGCCTTCTGTATCAAACTCAGGTATGCCTAAACCAATTTGAACAGATAAAGGTTTTTGCTTTGTATATACCGCAACACCGCTATATCCTTTTCTTTCCGGTTTAGAAAAGTAGGAGTAATATCCACTTATATATATTAAACTGTCATCAAGTTGCTCTTCCCAAGCCTTAGTTTCCTGTACGCAAAATATATCAGGCGATTCCCGCTTCAACCACTCCAGCAAGCCTTTTTTTGCTGCAGCACGAATTCCGTTTACATTCCACGAAATAAGTTTTAGCATTTTACATTTTTCTTTCTAGTATCTAATTAATAATGTAAATATAGTGTGTATTATATTTGTTCTCCAAATATTCAAAATTATAAAATGGCACGAACAAAACACAAAAAAATAGTTGAAGTTAATTTACTGCCGAATGTTTTTAATATTAAAAACGGAAGTACTGATAAAGACATTGTTAAATATTTTGCAAATGAAAACCCGATATCACTCGAAATTGGATGCGGTCACGGCGACTATACTATTTCACTTGCTCGTAATTTTTCGCATAGAAATTTTATCGGAGTTGATTTGAAAGGCGCAAGAATTTGGGTAGGAGCAAAAATTGCACTTGAAAATAAATTAACAAACGCTGCCTTTCTTCGTGGAAATATAGAAGCTCTATCTGAATTTTTTGTAACAAAGAAAATTGAAGAGATAATAATTCCTTTTCCTGATCCTCATATCAGAAGAGCATCTGAAAGTCGGAGATTGGTTTCATCGATGTTTCTTGAAATATATAAAAGTATTTTATCACAGGGCGGAAAAATTCATCTAAAAACCGATAATGAAATTTTATTCGATTATGCTATGGGGATCTTGTCTGATTCAAAATACCAGATCATTTACAAATCAAATAATATTCATGCCGAAAAAGATATTCCAATCATAGCTGCAATTCAAACCAAGTACGAAAAACATTATCTCAAAGAAGGCCGCAGTATAAAATACATCTCTTTTCGGCTCAAAAATTAAGCCAAACCTTTTAACTTTTTTTTAAAATATTTCTTGACTAATTCATTCCGCTTTGTTATTTATGTAACAAACATTACATTATTTTATCAACATGTAAAGAAAATTACGCATGAACTTATCACGACTTACAGAAATATTTTTAGAAGTAATCAAGATCAATGCACTATCGGGCAATGAAAAAGCACTTGCGGATTACATTAATTCGTTTTTAACAGAATTAAATTTTAACGTAGAATTTGATAATGCCTCGCAATTCACTAAAAGCAATACTGATAATATTATTTGCAAAGTGGGAAGCGGCGGTGATTTTTTAATCAGTTCACACATGGATACAGCAAGACCAACTGAAAATGTAAAACCTGTTATTACAGAAGACAGAATTACTTCCTCAGGCGATACAGTGCTTGGAGTTGACAATAGAGTCGGTGTTGCAGTACTTCTTTATACTTTAGAAAAAATCAGAAAAGAAAAAATCAGTGTGAAAGATTTTACGGTTGTTTTTACGACATGCGAAGAAACAACTTTGTTTGGTTCAAAATATCTTGGTGTAAACGGACAAATTAAAAAAGGCTTTGTGTTTGATTCCGGTTATCGTCCTGGGAATTTCATTTCCTCGGCTTGTGGAGCAATTGGATTCAAATTAAAAGTGATTGGCAAAGCTTCTCATTCAGGCATTTCACCGGAAAAAGGAATCAATGCAATAAGTGTGGCTGCCAACGCAATCAGCCTGCTTCCGCTTGGAAGAATTGATTCTGAAACAACAATGAATGTTGGACTTTTGAAAGGTGGTTCGGCTGTAAATGTTATCCCTGAACTTGTTGAAATTGAAGGTGAAGTTAGGTCGTTTAATTCATCAAAAGCCGAAAAATATTTTGATAAACTGATTAAAACATTTCAAAATGAAGCCAGGAAAGTAAATGCAAAAATCGAATATGAATTTTTCTGGGATTTTAAACCATATTCAATTCAGCAAGATACCGTTGTTTATAAAGAGATTGTCAATGCAATTAAAAACGTGGGATTGAAGCCAATTGCTAAAATATCGCTCGGCGGAAGTGATGCAAATTCATTTAACGAAAAAGGTATTGAGTCGGTGAATATCGGAATAGGTGCACAGAACCCTCATTCGAATGAAGAATTTGTTATGCTTGAAGACCTAAATAAATCTGCTGAAATTGCTTTTGAACTAATTAAATTGGATTGAAAATGAAATCAATAAAATATTTGTTCATGGTACTATTTCTATTTCAAACATTACTTCAGGCTCAATCGAAGGGTTATTTGGTGATTGTCGGAGGTGTTCAGACCAAAGAAATTCAAAAGAAATTTGTTGAGCTTGCCGGCGGAAAAGATGCACGAATAATTATTATACCTAATGCCGGTTCTGAGCCGAAAAGAAGCAGTGAATCGCAGCAGAGAGATTATATCAGTCTGGGTGCACAGGCTGATTATTTATTATTCAACAGAGAAACTGCGGACAATGAAGAGAACCTGAAAAAAATGGAATGGGCAAATGCTGTTTTTTTTCTTGGCGGCGATCAGAGTGACTTAACGCGGGATATGATCGGCACTCGATTATTAAATAAAGTTTTTGATATCTATAATAAAAATGGAGTGGTTGGAGGGTCGAGTGCCGGTGCCGCGGTGATGAGTGAAATTATGCTCACGGGTAATGAATTAATCAACAAAGACAGCAGCAGTTCTTTTATATCAATTCAAAAAGGAAATATTGAAACGGCAAAAGGATTTGGTTTTATTAAAAACGCAATTATTGATCAGCATTTTTTAAAACGCAAAAGACACAATCGGTTAATTACATTAATGTGTGAACATCCCAATCTTCTCGGTATTGCAATCGATGAATCAACTGCTATAATTGTTAAACCGGATGATACTTTCGAAGTAATTGGAAGAAATCAGGTATTGGTTTATGACCCAACTGAAAGCAAAAATATTAAAACGGATAAAAGTTTGAATCTCGGAATCTCAAATATTAAAATGCATTTGTTAATAAGCGGTGATAAACTTAATCTGAAAACCAGAGAAGTGATTGAATGAGTAAACTTAAATTTCGCGTACCCAATACATATCTTCTGATATTTTCGCTGCTCATTATTATTGCAGCACTAACGTGGATTATTCCCGGCGGACAATATGAAAGAACCAATATTAATGGGCGTGAAGTTGTTGTTCAGAATTCATTCAAATATATTGATAACAATCCGCAGGGATTCTTTGCTATCTTTATTGCACCGCTGAAAGGATTTGTCGAAGCAGCAGTGATTATCGGTTTCGTTTTAATTGTTGGCGGAGCTTTTAATATATTGGCAAAAACCGATGCAATTAATTCTTTGATTCACAAACTTGCAAAAGCACACAGCTCTTCTAAACTGTTACAAAAAATGTTTATTCCGGTTTTGTTGATTATGTTTTCTTTGGGAGGAGCCACTTTTGGAATGAATGAAGAAATTATTCCGTTCGTTTTAATAATTGTCCCGATTTGTCTCGCTCTTGGATATGATTCAATTGTTGGCGTTGCAATACCATTAATTGGAGCGCATATTGGTTTTGCAAGTGCTTTCCTGAATCCATTTAATGTAGGAATTGCTCAGGGAATTGCAGAAGTTCCGCTGTTTTCAGGAATTGGATATAGAGTAATCAGTTGGGCAGTATCAACTGCTGTGGCAATAATATTCTTGATGTGGTATGTAAAAAAAATAACTGCGAATCCTGAAAAAAGCGCGGTTTTCAAAGAGGATGCAGAAAGAAGGTTGCTGCTGAAAAACGAATCAACAAACGGAAACGAGAATATACTTTCAATCAAACATAAAATTGTACTTCTTACTTTTGCTTTGTCGCTGATTTTATTGGTCATCGGTGTAGTTCAATTTAAATGGTTCATAGAGGAAATTGCTGCAATGTTTTTTATAATGGGAATACTGACGGGGATAATTGGCGGACTAAAAAGCGATGAAATTATAAAATCATTTGTGGATGGCGCAAAGGACCTGGTTGGTACTGCTTTAATTATTGCACTTGCGCGAGCGACTTTGGTTATTTCGAGAGACGGACAAATAATAGATACATTGTTATATAAACTTTCTCCGTTTGTTCAGTCATCATCACCAATTTTTGCCTCACAAAAAATGTTTCTTGTGCAGGCGGTTATTAATTTTTTTGTTCATTCCGGAAGTGGACAAGCTGCATTAACAATGCCAATAATGGCACCGCTTTCTGACCTTGCAGGAGTATCAAGACAAACTGCAATTCTTGCTTTTCAGTTTGGCGAGTATACAAATATCATAATACCGACATCAGCCGTAACAATGGGTGCATTGTCAATGGCTCGGGTTCCGTGGGAAAAATGGGCTAAGGTAGTTTTGCCTTTAATGTTCATTTTATTCATCCTGGGAATAATTCTTTTAATACCACCAAATTTAATGGGATGGCAGTAATGTTTTTAATTAATTTTTTCATCAATAATTATAAGGGGTACATTATGAAAAATATTTTTACATATTTATTAATCGTATTCGTACTGAGCGCTACTTTTGTTTTTGCTCAGGAGGCAGCATTTAATACAGGCAAGCTTGGAGTTTATGTGGGTGAATATGGAAGAATCAGAATGTTCACGCCGGACACTGGTGGAGTTAAACAAATCGAAAGGATTTCTGTTTTGGTAGGAATGAATAAAGAGTCTGTCTTTGATTATCAGAATGATGCTGATGTTGAAGTGGCTACTTCGCTGAATACTTCGCCGACAAAAAGCGATTTTGAAATTAACGGAACATTTAACAATGCATATTCTTCAGCTCCGCCAAATATTCTAGAAAAACTTACTGTAATGGGATGGAATGATGGTGGATATGCAATTTTGAAATTTATAATTACAAGCAATGAAGTAGAGCCATTTAACGCAATTTGTGGATTAGATATTGTTCCAATTCTTGATGGAGAATATGGTTTGGATACTGTAACTTACGATGCGACAAATAATATTATCCGTTCACATCGCGGAGCTACTAATGTTGGTTATAAACTTTTATCAGAACCACTTGTTTCATTGAAGTCCATTGAATGGTTCAGCGGATATGAAGTTGATACAAATTACTGGAACTGGCTGAATGCCGGTTCAATCGAACCACAATATGTTTCAACAACTGCTGATGGTCCCGTAATCATTACTTCTCATGCACCTAAACAGGTTGCCAAAAGAGGAACAATAACATTTTATTATGCTGTGGCAATAGGGGCAAATCAGGTAGAAATGTTAGCGAACATGAATGAAGCTCAGTCAAAATACAAATTGATTACGGACGTTGAAGAAAATAATTCCGTTGTAAAAAATATTTCACTTCATCAAAACTATCCGAATCCGTTTAATCCAAGCACAATTATAAAGTATGAATTGCCTGAAGAAGGTTTTGTTCAGTTAAAGATATTTAATTTGCTCGGACAGGAAGTGGCAACATTAATTGATGAACAGCAGAAAGCCGGAACTTACAATTATCATTTTTCAACTGGCAATCTGAATTTATCAGCAGGAATTTATTTCTATACATTAAATGCAGGTTATTTTTCAGAGACAAAAAAAATGATTTTGCTGAAATAATTATGGTAACAAGATATAAAGAGATTCAACAGAAAATTCAAAGCCGGTATGAAAAACTGCCTGCTAATCAAAAAAAGGTTGCCGATTATATTCTTGATAATTTTGACAGCATTCCTTTTCTTGATGTTCAGAAGTTGGCGCAGTTTACTGATGTCAGCGTTGCTTCTGTTGTCAGGTTTACTCAAAGTGTAGGCTTTGCCGGATTCAGCGAATTAAGAAATGAAATTTCGAACTCGCTAAAACAGCAATTAAAAAAAAATCTGGTGTTTCCGCTTATAGATAAAAGCAAACTGCAAGATGATATTCTTACTTCAATTGCAAATGTTGATGTGAAAAACATTAATGATACGCTGACAATCATTGACAGAGAAATATTTAATGAAGTTATTGAGCAGATAATTAAATCAAACCGGGTTTTTACTGCGGGTTTGGGAATATCATATTTGCTCGCAGAAATATTGGCTTATCAGCTTACACAGGTTGGTGTTGATTCAAGTGTTTTGAAACACACTCACACGTTGTTTTTAGAACAACTGAGTTATCTGAAGAAGGATGATTTGCTGATTGCCTTTTCCTTCCCACCTTATTCAAAAGAAACGGTGGAACTTGGGAAATATGCTAATCAAAAAAACATTTCTCTTATAAGCATAACAAACAAACCCTCTTCGCCAATTGCACTTTTCTCAAAACACGCTCTGATTGTTAAAAGTGAAAATTTACTGTTCACAAATTCGTTTGCTGCAATTTCAGTACTGATAAACGCAATTGCAACCGCTTGTGTAATGAAAAATAAATCACGTGCTGAAAAAGTTTTGAAAGAAAGCGAGAAAATTATGATCGATTATGATCAAATAATTATTTAATCTGATTACGGGAGTCAGAGATGAAAAAATTAATTTTAATTTTATTTTTTATATCATTTCAATTGTTTGCAGGGGTTACTGGAAAATTAGCCGGAAAAATAAAAGATGCTGAAACCGGTGAACCACTCATTGGGGCTAATATTATTTTGGAAGGGACAACTTTTGGCGCTGCAACCAATATTGACGGTGAATATGTTATCCTGAATATTTCTCCCGGAAAATACAATGTCAAAATTTCATTTATTGGATATGAAACAAAAAAAATTACAAACGTAGTAATAATTGTTGACCAGACAACTCTTCTTTCGGTTGAATTAAAGCCACAAACTTTACAGGTTGGAGAGGTGGTTGTAAAGGCAGATAATCCAATGATTCAAAAAGATTTGACCAGTTCAATCTCTGTAATTAATCGGGATAAAATTGAATCGTTGCCTGTTACAACTTTTACAGAATTGCTTTCACTGCAAGCCGGAGTTGTTGGTAGCGGAGCAAATCTTCATATACGTGGTGGCAGATCCAATGAGGTCGCTTATATGATTGATGGAATGCTTGTCGTTGATCCTTTGCTTGGTGGTTTAGCCACACAGGTAAATAATGACGCAATTCAGGAAATGAGTTTGCTTAGCGGAACGTTTAATGCTGAATATGGAAATGCATTGAGCGGAGTTGTTAATATTGTTACCCGCGATGGAGCAGATAAATTAACCGGAAAAGTTGAATATAGAACCTCACAATTTGGAGTCAAGAAATATTCTAATTTAGAAGAGTCAAGAATAAACGGGAGTTTAAGCGGTCCATTATTTTTCTCTCCTTTAAAGTTTTTCATTTCTGCTGAACAAGACAAAAGAGGCAGCTATTTACCATTCGGGTATAATGATGACAAAACATTTTTTTCGAAATTAACTTTGACCTCTATTCCAAATATTAAGTTATCTGTCACAAATAGAGGTAGTCTTGGAAAACGTCAAAGTTATAATCATGCCTATCGATATATCTCCGACCAATATTTGAGAAGAGAGACAGACAGCTGGCATACGGCTTTTACAGCAACACACACAATCAGCAATAATTTTTTCTATGAGTTCCGTTTATCATACTTTAATCAAGGATATTATTCGGGAATTGGGAAAGACACTTCAGAATATTTATCGTCTTCTCAGTTTGAATATTTTGATATCGGAAACGGATTTGAATTTTATTCGAAAGCAGATCCTCCCGAACTTAATGACAGCCGGACAATTACACTAAATGCAAAGGCAGATGCTGTTTGGCAAATTAATTCTTTGAATGAAGTAAAGTTTGGATTCTCATACAAAAAACATAAGCTTAGATATTTCAGTATCTATGATCCCCAAAGGAATTTTCCGTACATAAATGATTATTCAACAAATCCATTTGAATTGGCAGGATACATTCAGGATAAAATTGAACTGCCATATTTAGTAATAAATCTCGGCTTAAGATATGATGTGATGAATGCCAATATTAATTTTCGCAACAATCCGTTAGATGCAAATTCAATTATATCGGCAAAACCGCGAACACAGTTTTCGCCAAGGATAGGTATAGCGCATCCGATTTCTGACCGTACAAAACTTCATTTTTCTTACGGCCATTTTTTCCAGAATCCTGATTTTCAATATTTGTTTGAGAATAATCAATACGACTTAAACGTGCGTGAACCACTGTTTGGTCAGCCAAGTCTTGATGCACAAAGAACAATTTCGTATGAGGTGGGAATTTCTCATCAACTATCTGAACGGATAGCAATAAACTTAACTTCATATTATCGTGATATCGCCGGATTAATTGGAACGCGATATTACTTCCCTTTCGTTGACGGCAGATATACAGGTTACACTCTTTATGTAAATGAAGATTATGCAAATGTAAAAGGCTTTGAATTTACTCTTGATATTCGCCCGGATAATTATTTTTCGGCTGGATTGAGCTATACTTATTCTATCGCAAAAGGAAGTGCTTCATCGGAGACAGAACAGTATCCCGGCACTGCGGAATCGACGCAACTTTACTATCTTGATTTTGATAGAACACATGTTTTGAATGCTACTTGTACATTTCAAATTCCTGATATGGAAGGACCGATGCTGTTTGGGAAACACATTTTTGATAATTTGGATTTGAGTTTTGTTTTTAGATTTAGTTCGGGCTCACCGTACACTCCGGGTGGAAGAGATGTTGGCTTTGTTGATAAGAATTCATTGCGTCAGCCTTCTACTTACTCGATTGATATGATGGTTGGAAAAGAGTTTGATGCATTATATGGAATTAAAATCAGGCTGTTTGCTGAAGTGTTGAACTTAACAGATCATCGTAATATTTTTTACGTCTATCGTGATACGGGTGAACCTGATTTTACATTTGAAGGCGGTCATTCAGTTGAATGGATGAGAGATCCATCGAATTATGGACCCCCAAGATCTGTTAGAATTGGCACAACAATAAATTTTTGATATAAGAGGTAATAAATATGAAGAAAATATTGATTTTAATTTTGATGTTGTTTGTTGTTATAAATATTATGGCTCAATCAAAAAAGGATCTTGAAGAACAGGAAAGAATGAAGGTTGATAAAATTTCCGGAATAGACGATAGAGCCGGTGGAACTCACAATGCCAGCAATATAGGATTGTTTTTCGAAAACAGGGGAAAACTATACCCAAGGAGAGTAACACAAGGACCATCGGGTGAATTTCCAATCAACAGCACAAAACATTATATCTACCGTGTTAATCCGTGGGTTGGAATTCCCGGTAATGTTGTTCAAGCTCTTCATACTACAAACGAAGAATGGGAAGCTATCGGTGGCTATCATAATAAAGATTTAGCACAAGTTGCCTTCAGCGACAACCCTCAAACCTGGCATCCGACAAATGGTTGGCCCGTGAAAGATAAAAATGGAAACAACTTGTTTATTTCTGATCAGGACAGTTATTGTGTTTACAGCGACAGTAATAACAACAGTAATAATGTAAATAGAATTTTAGGTTTACAGGTAATTCAAACCGGTTATGCATTTGGAGTGAACTTTGCAAAAAACATTCTGTTCTACAAATTTCAGATTGTAAACAAAGGAAATAACAATCTGGAAAAATTGTTTTTTGCTCTTTACTCAGATATTGATGTTGGAAACATTAGTGGCGGAACTCCAGAATACAGTGATGACAAAATAAATTTTATGAAAGACAGAAATTTTGTTTATTTCTACGATGATGGAATTTCTCCGGAATGGCCGGGAGGAAAAACGGGTTTGTTTGGTGTTGTGTTTTTGAAGACACCTTTGGTCAATGGAAAAATGCTTGGCGTTACTGATATGCATTATAATTTATATGATGACGACAGAGACCAGGATTCTATTCAATATGGAATTATGTCAAGTTCTGCTTCTCTTTATAATTCATCGCTTGGCTCAAAATTTTTCCATCTGGGAAACAGCTCCAACTTACATTATGATGATGTAAATACAATACCAAGTTCCGGCTTGGATTTGGTTGCCACATTATCTTCCGGTCCATACAATATAAATGTCGGAGATACTCTGACATTTATCACAGCTTTTGTTGCAGGAGAAAACTTGGATGAACTGCTGGCAGCAGCTACAACCGCACAGAATACTGTCAATGCAAATTTCAATTTACCTAAACCACCTGAAAGACCAAAACTTTTCGGAATAGCCGGAGATAATAATAATATTTTATACTGGGATGATAAATCAGAACTGAATCCGGACCCATCTTCAGGTGAATTTGATTTTGAGGGTTACAGAATTTACAGAAGCAAAGACAAAGGAATTAACTGGGATAAAATTGACGAGTTTGATGTTGTTAATGGCATTGGTGATGATACGGGAATTCAATATAGTTTAACCGATTCAACAATCATCAACGGGTTTGAATATTGGTACACTGCAACCGCATTTGATAAAGGAAATGATTTAGTCTCAAGTTTGGAAAGTCCTTTGGGCAACACGCTTTCATCGGAAAACACAGTTTCACTGATACCTCGCTCGGATGCAATTGGGCGAACACCGGTTTCCGGTTATGAAATTAAAAAAGTAGGACAAGGATTATCAAATTATGATTTGATTGTTGATCCGATTGATGATGAAACTCTTGCCGACAACAAATATGATCTGCGGTTTAATTACGTCGCTAAAAAAGAAAGTGGTAATCTTGAAACAAAAGTTACAGTTACAGTTACCGACTCAACATTATCAAAACCCAATAAATACGGTATCAAGTTTAATTCTGCAAATAATTTTGATTTGCTTAATTTAACTAATGGGACAATTATCAGAGCCGGATATAATTATCCGAATGGCGGGAGAGATTTGGTAATTACCGGTCATGGACTGAAAATAAGTATGCGGGATGATACAAGTCTTCCGGCAGATAAAAGGCCTGAAATGGGAGATTTAATAACCATCAATTTCGCTGCTGATATTATTAAAAATAGTTCGGACACCGTTTTGCATGGAAGACCATTTAACATCGGCAAAAAATATTCAACAAATGACGGAGTTATAATCTCGCTTGATTACCCGGATATAATCAAAAGTGTTTCGAGAATTGGTGGAACCGATAATGTGACTGTTGATTTTACAGTGACAAATGATTCGTTAATAAAAAATAATTTGTATGAGGTGAGCATTTTGTCAAGCGGAATTATTGGCGGAAATGGTTTTGTGATAATCTCTGTTTCAAACACAACCATTGCTGCTGATACTGTATTCAACAATCAGACTTTTAGTTTCGACGGAATAACAGGAAAGATTAGTTTTCCGAATTCAAATCCTCCGGCTGCAGGAAACAAATTTTCTATTGAAGTACAGAAACAGGTAGAGCCAAATATACTTGATAAATATGAATTCAAAATAAAAAGGTCAAGCATTAGCCGAACAGAAGTAAAAAAATCACTGAGCAAAATCAGAGTCGTGCCTAACCCATACATTGTTTCATCTTTATACGAACCTGAATTTGGTGAATTGAGAAAAGAGCCATTAAGACAAATTCAATTTATTAACTTACCTCCAGAATGCACAATTCACATTTTTACGGTTGATGCTGATCGTGTAAAAACTATTTACCACAATTCAACAAACGGAACTGAAGTTTGGGATCTGCGTACCGAAAGCGGAAGAGTAGTTGCACCCGGTGTTTATATCTATGTGGTCAAAACAAAAACCGATCAGTACATGGAAAGATTTGCCGTAATTAAATAAAACTTATTTTATTGAATTGCACAGGAATTAAAATGAAAAAGCTATTATTATTTGCAATAATTTTTACAAGCACAGTCATTGCACAAAACCCAAACCTTGGAACAGCTGGAGGACAGTTTTTACAAATACCAGCAAGTGCAAGGGCAGAAGCATTGGGTGGTGCAGTTGTGGGTTTAGCCGATGATGCTTCATCTGTATTTTGGAATCCTGCAGGAATTGTTCAAGTCAAAAACGTTGAAGTGTTTTTTTCATTCTTCAAGTGGTTTGAAATGTTTGATTATTATGCAACTTCTGTAGTATATAATACAAATGAATATGGTTCGCTTGGAGCTAGCATGATTGTTTTTACAACTGGACGGATGGAAGTTACCGATGAAATAAATCCAAACGGAACTGGTAGATATTTTGACGCAGGCGATCTTGCTCTTGGTTTGACTTATGCAAAAAATCTGACCGACAGATTTAGGTTTGGAATTACTGCAAAGTATATTAATCAGCAAATCTGGGATGAAACAGCAAATGGTTTTGCAATTGATA
>Ga0210044_10004007_pt1 | contig 20826 bp, 18 predicted proteins | sample CryGey13umfilter_2_FD_183959 | JGI IMG/M metagenome (GOLD analysis project Ga0210044, IMG submission 183959) | Groundwater microbial communities from aquifer in Utah, USA - Crystal Geyser 4/9/14 3 um filter (SPAdes) (version 2) | ecosystem: Environmental > Aquatic > Deep subsurface >... | reverse complement strand
TCCCGACGGAGGGGCAGTTGTCGCAGGCGTCGCCCACGCCGTCGCCGTCGCTGTCAACCTGGGAGTTGTTCGCCGCGAACGGGCAGTTGTCGTAGTCGTCCTCGAGCCCGTCCTCGTCGTAGTCGTCAGCGTACTGGTAGGTGTCGCCCTCGTCCGTGTTGGCGATGAGGATCGAGCCACCTCCACAGCCGCAGCCACCACCACCACTCTGGTCGGGGGTGCCGCACAGCCCGCCGGAGCACTCGCCACCGCCCGTGTCCGCGCGAGCAACGTTGGCCACGAACAATCCCATCGCTGCCAGGGCCGCGACCATCAAAGCTTTCCGTGTCATGTGCGCCTCCTTGGGTTTTTCTTGTCGTCTGACCCTGGCTAATGCGAATTGCGGGCCAGTCCCTGTCTGGTCAATAACTGCCCGGTATCAATTGTGTAATTCCGACAGGGGCTGCGATCAGCCCGAAACAGCCTTCGCCGGTTGAGGAGTGGGCTCAACACTCGAAGCGGTCGAAGAAAAGTGTGTGCTCTCTAACTGTCCGGATCATCGTTGAGTATCCAATCTCCCGGACTTGTGGGAATGAGTCTACACTTTTGGAGGTTGTGGTGAGTGGAGGGGGGCGTCCAAATCGTGAGAGATCTCAGTCCTGCTTGACCACCTCGATGCGCATGGCGAACCGACACACAGCGTCAGACCAGATGCTGACCAGGTGATCGCCCGACTCGATCACCGAGTGCTCGACCTCGAACACCTGGTCACGGCCGGCCTGCTCGAACAGGTCGCCTGCGAGCTTGTCCTTGGAGATCTGGTACTTGTACTCGTCAGTACACCCGGGCTCATACCACCGTACCTCCGTCTCCGTGCCGGGAGAAAGCCGCTCGGCGAGAAACAACAGGACGCGGATGTTCCAGTCGCCCTCAGAGGTCTCGACCAGGATCTTCCGCTCGCCGGGGAAGGTGCCGCGGATGTAGTGCGACTCGTCGAGGATGCAGCCCGCCGTCTGGCCCTTGCACTGGTGGAAGACGCCGTTGCACAGATCCTCGGTCCGATCGCCGGTGAAGGTGGCCTCGCTGGTCATCTGGAGACAGCCAGTGATGGACAGCAGAGGCAAGAGGCCAACCAACGCGTGATGTCGCATGACCAGCACAGTCTACGGTACCGGGAGGGTTCCGGGCAAGTCTGCCCTTGCTGGCCCGGGTCGAAGGATCTGGATCCGCCTGTCTCCAACGGTGCACACCGCGGGGGTTCTTCCGATGAGCTCCCCGTCGGCGAAGATCGCCCGGTCCTCATCGGATGCGATCGCGATGTGCGTCCCGGTCATCATCTCCACGTCGGGGTGGGACGTGTGCCGGCCGCGAAACACCTTGGGGAAGCTCCTCAGCAGCGCGGACCTGCTCACCTCCTTGACGACGCAGAGATCGAGGACGCCATCGCTCATCCGGGCCGCTGGCGCGATCTTCATTCCACCGCCGTAGTAGGGACCGTTGGCCACGGCGACCATCATGATCCGGCCGCGCCAGCGATGCCCATCGATTCGCAGCTCGACCTCGAAGGGCCGGAACTCTCTCAGGGCCTTGACCACGCAGACGACGTAGCCCAGGCTGCCGCCGAAGTAGCCCCTCCCGTCGCTGGCCAGCCTGTTGACCGTCGCGTCGAAACCCAGGCAGGCGATGGAGCCGAAGGGGCGGCCGTTGACGCTCGGCAGGTCGATCTGACTGGCCGTCGGGGCCTCGATCTGCAGGCAGTCCGCGAGTCGGAGCGGGATGTTGATGTTCCTGGCGAAGTCGTTGCCGCGCCCGCAGGGCAGCAGGCCGAACGGTAGGCCGCAAGCCTCGATGGCGGGGAGCGCCTGGTGCACGGTTCCGTCTCCCCCGACGAGCAGCAGGGCGTCCGCTCCATTTCGCTTGGCGTGCAGGATCGCCGCCCGCATCTCATCGCCGCTTTGAGTCGTGATCCATTCGAACTGATGGCCGGTTGGCGCGAGGCGGCGTTTGATCGACGGCAGGAGACGACGTGTTCGGCCGGCCGCCGCGTTGGGGTTCAACAGGACCGAGATCCGCATTCGCTCTCCCTCTTCCGCTCGACCCGGGGCAACACCAGGTAGTCTCCCACCGCCAGCGCGTCGAGTCCGCTCCGCAGGAGGCAGCCGACCGCGTCGTCGGGGCTGTTGACGATTGGTTCGCCGGCCTGGTTGAACGACGTGTTGAGCAGCACGGGCACGCCCGTCTGGTGATAGAACCGCTTCAGGAGGCCGTGGAAGCGCGGGTTGGCCTTCGCCGACACCGTCTGGATGCGCGCGCTGCCGTCGACGTGCACCACGGCGGGTATCAGGGCTCTTGTGTGCCGGTGGGTCTCGAAGGTGACCAGCATGTATGGCGCGGCCCGCACGCTGCCGAGCTGGAAGAAGTCCGGGGCCTGATCTTCGAGGACGCTGGGGGCGAAGGGGCGAAAACCCTCACGTTGCTTGACCATCCGGTTGATCCGGTCCCGGACCTCCGCGGACCTGGGGTCGGCCAGGATGCTCCGCGCCCCCAGCGCGCGGGGGCCCATCTCCATTCGTCCCTGAAACCAGCCGATGACCTTGCCCCCGGCCAGGAGCCGTGCCGCGGTCTGCTCGATCCTCTCCTCTCTGGTCCACACGACTGCCTCGCTGCGCCGCAGGCACTCCTCGATCTCTGCCGACGCGTACTCCGGTCCCCAGAACACATGCTCGATCGGCCGACAGCCACTGCGGCCTTCGGCGTGGTGGGCCCACAGCGCCGCCCCCAGGCTGGCGCCGTCGTCGGCCGCGGCCGGCTGGAAGAAGACCTCGCAGAATAGACCCGACTCCAGGATCGCCCGGTTCAGGCGAGCGTTCAGCGCGACGCCTCCCGACAGGCAGAGCCGCTTCATCGGGTATCGCGCCCTCAGGTGCGACAGCTGATGCATCACGGCCTGCTGCAGGCGCAGCTGGAGCGCCGCTGCGATGTCGGCCGACCGGCGATCCAGCCCCCCGCTGCCAGGTTCTCCCAGCCGCTCCCTCAGCCACTGGAACAGCCCGGGCAGCGCGATCTGGACGCTGTAGGTGCCGTTCGGCAGCAGCTCGACCAGTTGCTCGAAGACTGGCATGAAGGCCGATGGATCTCCGTAGGAGGAGAGGCCCATGACCTTGTACTCGTCGCCGAAGGAGCTGAACCCGAGGTAGGCGGTGATGATCTGGTACAGCACGCCGAGCGAGTGCGGCAGGTGCATCGCTCCCTCGAGGTGGATGCGCCGGCCGTCACCGATGGCCCAGATCGAGCTCTCCTCCTCCCCGTACCCATCCAGGGTCAGGATCAGGGCGTGGTCGAACCCGGAGCTGAAGAAGGTCCCCGCGGCGTGGGCCAGGTGATGCCGGACCTGAACCAGCTTCTGCGCGGGGATGCCGCGCCTCGCCAGCGCCTCGAGCTGCCCGAGGAGGACCTGACTGGATAGCCGCGCTCGATAGGCGGCCGTGTACGCTCGCCGCAGGACGGCTCGCCGGGCCGGGTCCAGCGCCGTGGAGACCCGTCGGAGCCTGCTCTCGACGGCCTCCTCGGTGAAACGGCAGTAGTGCGCGATCCGGTCGATGTCGCCCCAGCCGACGCCAGCCTGTCCCAGGCAATACTCGATCGCCCGCCGCGGCAGCACCGTCTCGCCGATGATGTTGTAGCCGTGCTTGATCCGGGTGAAGCGCTCCTCCGAGGCGCACGCCACCAGCTCCCCGTCGACGAGCAGGGCCGCGGAGCTGTCGTGGCCGATCAGGTCCAGCGGAAAAAACTGGAGCGGAATCCTGCCGGCAGAGAACTGGAGCAGCTCCTCGACCCGCCCTCCAGGCCGCCGCGCTGTCCGATCCCCGGTGCTCTCGAACCCGCCGATGCCGAGGACGATCATCGCTTCTCCCCTTGCACCAGATACGACCCGGGCTTGATCAAGCAGTCGATGGCCAGGAGCTTCTGCCGGCCGGAGAGTGTCTCGAACCGCTGCACCAGCTCGCGTGATGAGGTGTAGCTGCCGAGGTCCGACGAGACGCCGAGCCAGTCGAGGAAGTGGAGCTCACAGCTCGCGAACAGATCGAGGATCTCGTGCATGGAGACGTCCTGCTCGTGGGCCGGGATCATCTGGTCCGCCAGCCATTCGGGGTGATCCAGCAGCCAGGCGATCCCCGCCTCCCCCGAGCCGCACGGGCTGTAGAACCCGGAGTCGGAGGCATGGTCCTGGCCGAGGTGCTCGAGGAACTCCCTGGCGACGCGGAACTGCTCCGTCGCGGGCGCTCCGCCGCAGAGCGACTGGATGAACGCCTGGTTCAACCTGTGCCGGGCTCTGCCGTGCCGCCCGTACAGCCACAGGAGCAGGCGTCCGCCGGGAGCGATCCGCCCCACGACCAGACGCAGGGCGGCCCCCATGTCCGGCGTGTGATGGAGCACACCGAAACATAGCGCCACCTCGAACAGCCCCAGTCCGGGGAGGTCCTCCGATATGTCCGCTCGCTCGAACGAGACATTGGCGAGATCCCCGGCCGCCTTTCTGGCTGCGCAGATCGAGCTGTCGGAGAAGTCGACGCCGACGAAGGTGATCTCCGGGAACCGCCTGGCCAGCGCGAGCGTGGTGTGCCCGGTGCCACAGCCCGCGTCGAGGACCCGGGCGGACCTGTGGGCACCGAGCAGCCCGGTCAACGACCTCAAAATCAACAGGCCTTCCCGGCCGGCGAAGTCGCAGCCCGGAAAGGGCCAGCGCTCATAGTGGGCCCTGACGTGCCCTGGCTCGCCGCTGCTCATACGAAGAACCCCGATTTGCCCGAGAACCTGTTGGCGATCAGGAAGTATCGGTGGAGCCGCTCCCGGGAGAGGTCGTCCTCGAGCTCCTCCTCCTTCATCTCGCTGCTGATGATGGTCGCCAGCATCGAGGCGTCGATGTCTCGCTGCTCGTAGAAGTTGGGCATCGTGCGGAAGAACAGCTCGATCCGTCTGGGCGAGAAGAAGAACTCCCGAATCGCCCTGCGTTTGAGCTGATCGAGCGTCGCCCGGGAGAAGGCGTACGGGCCCTCCCTGGTGCGGACATAGTCCTCCTCCAGGCCCAGATCGAGCTCGGAGAATCCGGCGAGATCGCGTGCGAGGCGATGGAGTTGCGTGCCGGGGAAGTAGACCACGGTAAAGAACAGGGTCAGCACGAGGTCGCTCGCCCTGGCGAACTCCACCGTCAGGTTTGCCTCCTCCTCCGTCTCCGTGGGGAACCCGATCATGAAGAAACCCCGCGTCACGATGCCCCTCGTCGTGCTCAGACTGATGGCCTCGGCGATCCGGTCCAGGTTCAGGTTCTTCTTGATCAGCTTCTGGAGCCGGGGTGAGGCGGTCTCGACGGCATAGGCCACGTAGCGCACGCCGGCCTCCCACATCGCGTCGACCAGCTCGGCGTCCACAAGGTCCCCCCGCACGGCGTTGGGAAAGGAGAGGACCAGCTTCAAGCCGCTGCGGGAGATGGAATCGAACAGCTCCATCGCCCGTCGCTTGTCCATGTTGAAGATGTCGTCGATGATCTGGAAACGGGTGATCCCGAAGCTGTCGTGCAGCGTGCGTATCTCCTGCATGATCCGCTGTGTGGAGTGCCGGCGGTGCTTCTTGCCGAACATCTGGTGACAGTAGATGCACCCGTAGGGGCACCCTCTCGAGGTGAACAGGTTCGCGTGGAGTGCGTTGTGGCGGAACGAGAAGTCCACATGGCCGCTGTTGATGCCCTGGAAATCCACCAGCCGGTGGTCGGGGAGGGGCAGCGAGTCCAGATCGGAGATCAGCGGCCGGGGGGTCACCTTCACCGCTCCGTCCGGCCCCCTGACGGCGAGGCCCTGGATCTCATTCAGGGGTTCGCCGGCGAGGAAGCTCCGCACCAGCTCCACCATGGTCTCCTCGCCCTCCCCGATCGCCGCGCAGTCGAAGGACCGGTTTTGCAGCACGTCCCCGGGCGAGTCGGAGGCGTGAGGTCCGCCGGCGACAACCAGCGAAACCCCACAGCCGCGGGCCACGTCGGCGATGGAGTGGAGTGGGGCGCGCCCCATCGTGAGGCAGCGCAGGCCGACGATCTCGGGCTGGAACCGGTGGAGCCAGGCGCGGACGGTCTGCTCCGAGTCGACCTTGTCGTGGTACGACTTGATCTCGACCTGGACCTGCGCTCCAAACGCCATCTTGACCGCCGCGGCTACATACACCAGCCCGATCGGGTACTCGAGCATGTCCAGCGACGTGTCGATGCTGATCCGGTTCACATCGATGAGCAGGAGACGAACGCTGTTCATCGTGTTGCCTGATCGTCCAGGCGTAGCCAGCCCGGTAGACTGAACGAATGGTCGCACTGCTTGACCAGGATCACTGACTCGTCTGCCCCGATCCCTCCCGCCTGTCTGAAGCCGGAGAACCCGTAGAGCAGCTTCATGCGCTGGTTGCGCTCCCGCTGTCTGTATCGGCACGCGAGCTCCGACGCGCCCGAGCTGGCCGCCTCGAGCTGCAACCAGGAGAGGAAGACGCTGGCGATCCCCCTGGTGGAGACCCGACACGAGACCTGGAACGAGATCAGCTCCCACCTCGAACGCTTGCACCTGCAGACTGCCGCACCGATCTTGCCGTAGTCCACGAATCGATCCCTCAGCTCCGCCACGAAGACCCGGTGCTTCGGGTCCGAGAGGAACGAGGCCAGCTGCTCCTGCGTGAAGACCACGCCCGTGGCGTTGATCTGGGTCGTGCGCCTCGTGAGCTCCAGGATCCGCGCCAGATCGTCCGGTCGGGCCCGACGCAGCCCGATCCGGCAGTTGCACGACGCGAGAAACTCCCGGTGCGACGTCTTCGACGCCTCTCGCGCCCGGACCCGCCTGGCCTCCTGGAGGTACATTCTTCGTCTCCGGCTCGCCTCGGTCGTGACGACCTCGGGTGTCAGCTCCGGCTTGTGGAGCAACAGCCTGTAGTCGGCGGCGGGGTAGATCCGCACGCCGGGCAGGAGCTGGCGAACCTGCTCCAGCTCGAACGGGTCGTCATCGATGAACCCGATGGAATCCAGACCGATGTCGAGCTCGTGTGCGATGACCTGGATGCTGCTGACCTTGTTCACCCACCGGATCTGGGGGTGCACGAAGAGCTGGTCGAGGCCCTTCTTTCTCAGCATCGCGAGCCCCGCGTCCTCGTCGTTCGCGCTCGCGACGGAGAGCAGGATGCCGCGGCTGTCGAGCTGGTGCAGGACTGTCTTGATGCCGTGGCGCAGTCGGCAGGCGTCCGCCTCCATCAACGTGCCGTCCCAGACGGTGTTGTCGAGATCCCAGACCAGGCACTTGAGCGTCGCGGTCGTCATCGGCGGAGCCTGGCGGCTTCGAGCCTGCAGTCCCGTTTCAGGGTGAGGTTGGCCCTCAGCGTGATCAGCCCGGTGGCCCAGCCCAGCTTCAGCACCGTGCTGATTGCGGTCCGGACCATGTTCGGAGCGGAGTAGAGCTCGCTCCAGGCCCAGGCTATCCCGTCCCGAAGCTGTTCGGCGCTCATCCGCTTCGGCTCGAAGCACACGTGCGGGTTGAGGTACTTCGACCAGTCCCATTCGGTGATCCTGCCCTCCGTCTTCAGCCGATCGAACAGCGGGGTCCCGGGATAGGGGAGTGCGACGTTGAAGTTGGCCAGGTCGGCCCGGCCCTCGAGAATGACCCTCAACGAGCGCTCGAACACCCCCACATCGTCGCTGTCCAGGCCGAAGACGAACCCCGCCATGACGGCGATGCCCTGACCCTGGATGTTCCGGATCGCCTGGATGTACGTGCGCTCGACATCTCCGGCCGCCGGCAGCTTGCGAATATGATGTTGCTGGTTGACGGAGTCGAAGCCGACGTACAGGCCCATGCACCCGCTCTGCCGGGCGAGCGACAGGACCTCGTCATCCCGCGCGATGTGCCAGGTGGTCTCCGCGATCCAGTGCCTGTTCAGCGGAATCATCCGCCTCAGCAGCTCGGCGGTGAAGCTCCTGTTGGAGTAGAGGTTCTCGTCGGCGAAGCAGATGGTCCTGGCGGGCATCCGACGGATCTCGTCGATCACATCTTCGACCCTGCGATAGCGCGGCTTGAGACCGACGACCGGGGGCAGCGAGCAGAACTCGCAGCCGTGCGGACAGCCCTTGCTGGTCTGGACCACGCCGGGGAGGCGGTACAGGCTGCTCCTGAGCAGATCCCTGCGCGGGAGTGGGGAGGACCGAAAATCGGCCAGGCCGTCGGCGCGGTAGATTCGCTGCAGCGCATTGCGCCTGAAGTCCTCGATCAGCTGCGGCCAGGTCAGCTCCGCCTCGCCGACGACCACGGCGTCGGCGTGGGGCATCGCCTCGTCGGGGTTCAGCGAGACATGAATCCCTCCCAGCACGACCGGGACGCCGGCACGGCGGTAGTGCGCGGCGAGCCGGTACGCGTGTGGCGCTGTCGGAGCGAGCACCGCGATGCCGACCAGATCGGGGCGGTCATCGAGGTCCAGATCCTCCACCGCCTCGTCGACCACCTGCACGTCCATGTCGTCGGGGGTCAGGGCCGCCACGGTGCACAGGCCGAGGCCCAGATAGCCGATTCCCCGCCGAATCCGCCTTCTGGCCTCGAGGGGCACGGACCCCGGCCGGACAACTGGATCGATCAGCAGAATTTTCACCTGGCGCTCCTGTTCTGGTCCAGCTTGCGCCGCACAAAGGCAGCGACCCGCGCGACCGTCGCGAAGTTCTCCCGGAACAGCTCGTCGTCGAGGACTCTGAATCCGTACCGCCGCTCGAGGAACGTGACGAACTCCAGGGCTCCTCCGGAGTCGATGATGCCGCCCTCGAACAGCAGGTCGTCGAGGAGCAGCGCCTCGGCGGTCTCATTCGGCATGTAGCGCGCCAGGATGAATCTCGTTATCTCGTCCTCGACGGCCTCGCAGCGCGGATTCTGTTCCATTGTCCTCACCCAACCATCGTCGTATCGAGCAAGCCCTGGTCCAGATACCAGCGGACGGTGCTCTCGGCCCCGCGTCGAAAGGAGACGCCCGGCCGGAAGCCGAGCTCGCTCGTCGCCTTGCCGATGTCGCAGCCCCAGTACTCCGGTTTGCCGACCTGCCGCGGGGCCCGCCGGGGCAGAAGGCGTCCGAGGAGGCATCGCAGCGCCGGTTCGGCGATCCGCACGCGCTCCCGCGCGAGCGCGAGCATGACCTGCCGCAGGGTCCGTCGCACCCGGTCCATGGTGTAGACGTCGGGATTGGAGACGATGAAGAGGTCGCCCGAGGCGACCTGACGCTCCAGGCAGAGCAGGCAGCACTCGATCACGTCTGATACATGGCAGAAGCTCACGGTTTGGATCGCGGACAGCTGGGTGGCCGTGGACGCGCCGAGGAGGGAGCGCAGGTACTGAAGGGACCGAATATCCCCCGTGCCGTAGACCAACGAAGGTCTGAGTACGACGACGGGCAGGGAGGAGGCGAACTCAGAGACGACCTGCTCGGCCAGCAGCTTGCTCTTGCCGTACTCGCTGCGGGGTGCACAGGGGTCGGACTCGCGCAGGAGGGTGTTGTCATCGCGGGCGCCCATCGCGGCGATGCTGCTGATGTGGACGAAGCGTCTCAGCGGCGCCCCGGCTCGCCGGCAGGCATCGAGCAGCGCCCGGGTTCCCTCCACGTTGACTCGCTGGTAGTGCTCCCTCCTTCGTGTGCTCAGGAGCCCGGCGAGGTGGATCACGACGTCGATCTTATTGAGAACGGATTCGTACGAGCCAACATCCAGCAGATCGGCCACGATCCACTCGATCGATGCGGCCAGCCGCTCCCGGGGCTTCCGCGTCAGGCACCAGAGCCTGTCGCCCCGCTGCAGGAGCCGCTCGACCAGGTGATCTCCCACGAAGCCGCTGCCGCCCGTGACGAAGACGTTCATGCGAGGCCATCGATGCAAGCGACGGACCGGATATCGAACGACATGGGTTGCGCTGCTTCGAGGCGTCGCTCGTGCATCGGTCTGCACGATCGCGTGTGTATCCCGATGCGCATTTGTGCAGAGATCTGCACGCATGACGCCCCGATCGGCGGGCAGAACCACGACCGGCGGAGCCGTGCGCCGGGCACGCGGAATGCAAACCGCCCCGGTGGATGGCCCCTTGATGGCGACGACGAAACGAGACCTGGTGGATTCCCTGGGCGCCGCGGTGACCCGGCGCCCCGGCTGGTGGCTGGCGACGATGCTCGTCCTGGGCCTGCTCTCGGCACTGCTGGTCAGCCGTCTGCGGTTCGACTCGAGCTGGCTGGCCCTGATCCCGGCCGACGCGCCCGAGGTGCGGGAGATGAAGATCTTCGAGAAGCAGGTCGGCGGGAGCACCGAGCTGGTCCTCGCGATCAGCGGCCCGCGGGAGGCGAGGTTGCCCTTTGCACGCCGGCTCGTCTCCAGGCTGCGAAAGAACGAGCACGTCGTCCAGGCTGACGCCGAGCTGCCCGTGGAGTTCTTCGAATCACGCAGTCTGCTGCTTCTGCCGCTGGACCGGCTCGCGGAGCTGCGGCGCAGGCTCGACGAGGCCCTGACACGAGCAAAGGAGCGGGCCAACCCGCTCATCGTGGATCTGACCGACGACGATCCCTGGGCCGGGGTCAGGAGGCTCGCGCAGCAGGAGCGGAGAGCAAGCAAGCTGAGGCGTACCTGGACCTCCCCCGACGGCAAGTACCTCTTCGTCGTGGTTCGCCCCCGGGGGTTTCGGGCCAAGCTGGGCAAGGCCGGGGAGATCATCCGGAGCATCGAGGCCGCCATCGCGCTGGAGCGGCCAGCAGCGTCTGCGCTCGCGGTCCGGCTGGCCGGCCGGATGATGGTGATCGTGGACGAGCACCGGCTGCTGAGCAGGGACATGCGGGCGGCGACGCTGCTGGCGCTGGCCCTGGTGGTGGTGCTGCTGACGCTGTGGACGCGCAGGATCTGGACCATCGTCATCGTGGGAACACCGCTGGTGCTGGGGGTGCTCGGCACGCTCGCCGTCTCCACGTTGGTGGTCGGGCAGCTGAACCTGCTGTCGGGCTTCATGCTTCCGGTGCTCGTCGGGCTCGGCATCGACTTCGCGATCCACCTCTACCTGCGCTATCTCGCCGAGGTCCGCCGCGGCGGGGACCCGTTCGCATCGGCGCGCGAGGCCATCGCATCGACGATCAAGCCCTGCATCATCGGCGGGGCGACGACGGCGGCGGCTTTCTTCGCGCTGTCGGTCTGCGACTACAGAGGCATCAGCGAGTTCGGCCTGCTCGCCGGCATCGGCGTCCTGATGACCCTCGTCGTGACCTTCCTCACGCTCCCACCTCTGGCGATCTTCCTCGCGCGGAGACCGGACCGGGTGGCGCGCGGCCGCGCTCCGGGAAAGGCCTCTCGCCGCCGCCGGTTATCGCCGGTACTGGCTGGCGCGATGCTGGCGTGCATGCTCGCCTTCGCGGGTCTGTCCGCCGCGCTCGCTCCCGGCCTGCGCTACCACAACGACCTGAAGAAGATGCGCGAGGGCTCCAGGGTCGAGGCGTTCTACGACGAGGTGACGGCGGCGATGGGGGGGCCTCTCGACCCGACCATCGTGATGGTCGACACCATCGAGCAGGCCAGGCTGGTGGAGCGGATCGTGGGCCAGCTCAGGACGTCCCAAACAAACAACATCGGCCGCGTGCTCTCCGTCGCTTCGCTGGTACCCGACGAGACCAAGCGCAAGCTATCCCTCCTCGCGCAGATCCAGCACCAGGTGTGCGAAGCACGGAGCAGAGCCCCGAAGCAGCAGGACCGGGTCGAGCTCGACAGGCTGCTCTCCCTGACCAGGGCGCAGCCGTGGACGGTGGACGAGGTTCCCCGGTCGATCAGACGACGATTCCAGGCGCTGGATGGTCGCAAGACCTTCGTGCTGCTCTGGCCCCGCCGTCAGCTCAACACCGACGAGGAGGTCGGCCGGTGGGTCACCCGTATCGAGCGCATCCAGCAAACGGCCAGGGACAGGGGGGTCGATGTCGTGATCCTCGACGAGAGCCGGGTCCTCGCGCGGGTGACCAGGGTGATCCGCGCCGACCTGCCGCCGATGGTGCTGACCGCCGCCGTGACCGTGCTGTTGATCCTCTTCGTTCTGTTCCGCGGCGTCGGCAGGGTGATCCTGGTCTACGGGGCGCTGCTGTCGGGGGTGCTCTCGATGCTGGGCGTGATGGCGCTGTTCGAGATCGACTTCACGATGTTCAACGTCATCGCCCTGCCGATGGTCGTCGGGATCGGGATCGACAACGCGGTGCACATCCTCCACGCCTACGAGAAACACGGCGCGGGGTCGGTCGTGCGAGTGGTCGAGACGGTGGGGCGGGCAGCCCTGCTGGCGTCGGCGACGACCGCCATCGGCTTCGGCGCGACGACCATCGCCCATCAGCATGGCATCCGGATGATGGGGGTGCTGGCCGTGATCGGGGTCTTCGCCACCTTCACGGCGACGACCGTTGCGCTCCCCTCTCTGCTGTGTGTCCTCGAGCGCCTGCGTGGCCGCCGGCCACAACGCCGGTCTCCCGGAGCGTAGAGTCGGGCACCTCATGGACCAGTCAAGGTGGCCGTGGCAGGGCTACTGGCGCAGCAGCCGCTCGTAGGCGTCGAAGAGATCGAGGCCGAAGCGAGCCAGGCTGCCCTCGCGGCGGATGATGGTGCGGGCGGTGCCGATCGAGGCGCGCGAGTGGTGCGGTGGGTCGGGCACGTAGTAGCCGGAGGTGCGGAGAAAGAGGGCTCGCGCCTGGCCTGGCTGGTGGGGGCGGAGGTGGAAGCGCAGATCGAGGTGCTCGTGGGAGCGGGCCAGCACCTGGTAGCGGCCGTCGGTGGCGGTGATCGCGGGGAGCTGGTCGCGGCCCGCGTGGTCCACGGCTTGGGCCGGGACGATGGTCGCGATGTGTCGCGGGCCATCCAGCCGCGGGGAGAGCGCCACCCGGTCGACGCGCCAGAACCCCAGGCCACCGCTGACCCGGACCTGGATCGGCCCCTCGTCGGCGCCGTTGAGCGGAACGGCGACCCTGCGGAAGGCCGTCGGGCCCACCGCCGGGAGGGTGGCCACGTGTTTCCAGCCGTCGCCCGCCCGCACCTCGACCGCCAGGTCCACGCCCTCCCGGGCCCTCCAGCGCAGCGTCGCGTCCCGGTCGATCGATCGCGAGTAGCTACCATAACGCTCGCCGAACAGCGCGAAGAACCGCGCGACGACGAATTCGAGCCAGTAGCTGTTGGCCAGCGTCAGCTCGAGCACCGGGCGCGCGGGGGTGTGCTCGAAGCGCGCGATCACCCCCTCGCGCAGCGGCGGGGTGCGACGGCGCGCGGCGCGGAGGTCGGACTGCCAGGCCCGTGCGTCTTCGAGGCGGATCAGGGCGGTCACGTCGTGGCCGCTCAGGTCCTTGGCCCATCGCGGCGCGATCGCCGGTCCGACCACCATCGGCGGCCCGCTCGCGCCTCGCGTCACGACCCGAGTGCCCAGGTCGTGGTCCACGACCACCAGCTGCGCCATGTCGGTCCAGTCGATCTCGAGCTGCTCGTTGGTCATCCGGACGCGCAGCGCGCGCGCCTCTCCGCCGTCAGGTAGCGGGAGCAGATCCTCTCGCTGCAGCGCGCGGAACACCGCCCCCGAGTAGGCCTCGCCCACGAACTCGAGGCCCTGACCGCGATCGACGTAGACGAACGGGCAGGAGTGGCCGCTGCCCTTGTTTTCCTTCTGCTCGGTGTCGTGCGACTGGCTGGCGATCACCACCACGCTGATGACCGCGGCAACCCCGACAGCGACGCCCATGACCACCATCGCGGTCTTGCCGGCCTCGACCTTGAAGACCTCCACCTTGGTGACCTGGTTGATGTCGATCTCCTTCTCTTTCCCATCGTCGGTCACGCCCCGGACGTGGGGGAAGTCAAGCTTGTGGACCGACATCACGACCTGCTCGCCGGAGAGCCGGGTGAAGCGCAGCATCCGCCTCTGGTCACGGGCCCCTGCCAGCTGGGCGCTCGATCGGGTGACCGGGATGACCTCCCAGCCGTAACAGCCCGTCTGCAGGGTCGCCACCAGCGCCCCCAGCATCGCCAACCCACCTGTTCTGGTTTTCATCTGCACCGCTCCGTCGAGTTGTTTGATGTGCTCCGGAAGCAGGTTCCGTGCCAGCCGCCAGGACACCTCGATCATGAACGGAGCAGCCGGTCGCGCTGCACCCGCCTTCCGCCACGTGCGCCAGGGCCACACGCCAGTTGGGCCCCAGGGAGCTGCCGACGCTGCGGCGATTGAAGGGGCAGGTGTGCAGGCCCCCGTCGGTGTCGACGTAGAGGTGGCGCTGCCCCTGCCCCTGGCAGCCGAGCGCGCGGCCGCGCAGCTCGGGGTACTCGACGAGGGGCATGCTCTCCAGCGCGGGGTCGTGGTTCATCCGCAGGTAGAAACGCTCGAGCAGGCGCCGTTGCCATGGCTCCAGCGCCACCGACTGGCCGGCGAACCGGCCGACGGCGCGGGGCTCGAGCAGCTGGATGAAGCCGGCGCCCAGCTCGCGGGCCAGCGAGGCGTAGGCTGTGAGGTTGGCGTCAGACACGAACTCGCGGGTGGCGCAGAGCGAAAGCGCGACGACCAGCCCCTGTCGCCGGGCGGCCCGGGCCGCGCGCAGCGCCTTGGCGTGCAGGCCCCGAGCGCCACGGAAGGCGTCGTGGCGCTCGGCGCGCCAGTCATCGAGGCTGATGATCACGCCGGTCAGGCCGCGATGGCGCAGGGACCGCGCCCTGTCCGCGGTCAACCCCAGGCCCGAGGTGATGATCCAGCTGTCGACGCCCCGGCCCAGGCTCGCCAGCAGCCGCAGCAGATCGTCGAAGCGACAGAGCGGCTCGCCTCCGCTGAACTGGAGCAGGCTCGCCCCGTTCGACTGCAGGCGGTGGGCGAGCAGCCGGAGGTCGTCCAGCGACAGCGTGTCGGGGCGGTCGAGCTCGGCCCACTCGAAGCAGTGCCTGCAGCGCAGGTGGCAGCGCTTGGTGATGGCCATGATCGCCAGTTGCGGCACCAGCGGCGGCCGCGGCGGAGAGGCGGCGCGGAGCAGATCGGCCAGCATGAAGCGGTCGAGGGCCGGCGACGGCAGTCCGGGCATGTACAGGCTGAAGAAGCGTCGGCTGCCCTGCACCACCATCTTGGTCCGCCGGCGGCTGCCGCCTGCCGGCGCAGTCGCTGCAGGGCGAGGACTCCGCGCATGGCGGGCGCCAGGCCGCCGAGCGTGCGGGTGCCGAGCCAAAGGGTGCGCAGCATCAACCGCACGCCGGCGAGCTCGCGCCGCGCGCCGGTGACGATTTCGAGCGGGGGGTGGTTCATGGCAACAGGGTCCAGCAATGAGCGTGCCGGGGCGATCCCCGCGCAGATCGAGAACCCGAGCGCTCCCCTGTGCACGGGGCTGCACAGGCCATGTGCGCGGGGCTGCACACCGATCGTGCAGCAGCCTGCACGTCCCCGGCGTATACGCGGTGGCATCCTGACGGCACGTCCCTTGCTACCAGCTCAAACAGGAGGAGGGTGACAAGGATGATCGACCTGACCTGGTTGCTGCTGATCCCGGCGATCGTTGTGCTGTCCTACCCGCTGCACGCGGCCTGGCTCTTTCGGCGCCAGCAACGCGCACTGCGCCCCGCCACCGGCTGCCCCCAGGGCTGCCGGATCTCATTGATCGTGCCAGTGCGCGGCCTCGACGAGGAGGTGGAGGCCAACCTGGCGAGCTGGCTGGACCAGGACCTGCCCCGGCCCTGGGAGTTGCTGGTCTGCGTCGAGGACGAGGACGACCCGGTGGTTTCGGTGATTCGTCGCGTCCAGGCCGTGCGAGGCGATGGGCTACGGTTGTTGATCACGGGAAGAGGCCACGCCTCGCTGGGCAAGATGCACAACCTGCTCAGCGGCATCGCCGCGGCGCGTGGGGATCTGTTTGTCTTCGTCGACAGCGACGCTCGTTTCCCCGACCTGACCTACCTGCAGCGGTTCGTGCGGCCGCTGGCCGATCCCGCGGTTGGGCTCGTGACCTGCTACCCGGCCTATCGCGGCGCTCGGTCCCTGGGGGCCGCGCTGGCGGGCTTGGCGATCAACAACGACATGCTTGGATTCATGGGCGTCACAGGGACCTGGAGCCGGCTGCGGCTGGCCGTGGGGACCACCCTGGCGATGCGCAGGGACACGGTTGAGGCGCTGGGCGGCCTCGAGTTCCTGCGGCGGCAGTTGCTGATGGATGTGACCCTGGCCCGACAGGTCAGCACCACGGGCCTGCGTGTCCACCTCTGCCCGGAGCCGGTCGGTGTGCACCTGCAGCGCAGCAGCGTCGCGGCCGCGCTGCAGCAGGCAGACCGCTGGCACATCGGCATGCACCAGGTGCTGCCCTGGCCCGTGCTGTTGCTCTACCTCGGGCTGCGCTCGACGCTGCCCCTGGCCGCGGTCGCAGCGGCCGTCGCCGGCAGCCTGCTGCCCGTGGCCCTGGGAGCTGCCTTCATCGCCGTCCGCGTGGTGGTGGCGGCCGTGGTCAATCACACCTACCTCCATGACCCGAGCCTGCGCCGCCACTTCTGGCTCGTCCCGCTGGTCGATCTGGTGATGTTCGCCTCGGCGATCTCGGCGCTGCTCCGCCGCCGGATCCGGTGGCGGGGGCGGAGCTACCAGATCGGCAGGGGCGGGGTCGCGGTGGGGGAGATCACCGGCGACGAGACGCTCGCGGCGCCGGCTTCGCGGTGGGCCGGGGTCCACACCGGGCCGGGGGCCAAGTCGTGAGCGCCGATCCGACGGGGCAGAACATCTGGCGCGCGGGCCGGCTGGAGTGGCTCTGGACCCTGATGGCCCTGCTGCTGCACGCGACGGCCCTGGCCGCGCCGACCTGGGGCATCCTCGCGCTGCGCGGCATGCACCCGCTGCTCCTGGCGTTGCTGCTGCCGGCCGGGTACTACCTCTACCTGCTCTGCCTGCTGCTGGTCGTCGGCGCGGTGCGCTGCTGCATCCCGCCCATCGAGCAGGGCGTCTTCTCGCTGCGAAGCAGCCGGCCGCTGACCGCCTGGCTGCTGCACTACGCGACGCTCAACTTCGTGCGTCTGTTCGGTCTCGAGCGCCCGATCTGCGGCAACCCGCTGCTCCGCTGGCTGTACTACCGCGTGTTCGGGGCGCGCGTCGACCCGACGGCCCGCATCTCGTACGAGGCGGTGCTCACCGATCCGTGGCTGGTCGAGGTGGGCGCCGGGGCCAAGATTGGCGCCTTTGCCTGCGTCGGCGGGCACGCCGCCGACCTCGAGCGCTTTGTGGTGCAGGAAACCACGGTCGGCGCCGGTGCGCTGATCGGTGCTGGCGCCCTGATTGGCCCGGGGGTCACCGTCGGGGAGGGGGCGATGGTCGTCCCACGCAGCGCCGTGCTGCCTGGTACGACGATCCCGGCGGGCGAGATCTGGGCCGGAACTCCGGCTCGCTCGCTCGGGCGCCTCGATCAGCTGCCGCCGCGGCTATGAGCTCGGACTCCGACAGACGTCCAGGCTGAGCAATGGCTGCGCAGGTGAGCAAGGGAACCCGCACTCGCAAGTGGAGATGCCCGGGAGATCCTGGGCGTTGTGAGGCCGCCGTGATCGGCGCGTGGATTGCAATACAGGAACGCCCAGGGGTTGTGACGCTCACCGTGCGAGGCCGAGACACGGTGAGGGCTGGAGCTGCTCGGCGAAGCGAGAGGAGTAGCTCATGCGTCCGTTCTCACGGGAACTGGTCCATCTGGTGCGAGGCGCCATCGAGGTCGTCGCTCCTGACTTCGTCTTCTGGGCGATCCGTCGCCTGGATCGCGATCCCGAGATGGTGTTGCTGCCACAGCTCTGTGATCCAGTGCGCGCAGCCATCGATGTCGGGGCTCATGAGGGTGTCTACTCCCACCTGATGCGCCGACACGCCAGGGAAGTTATTGCCTTCGAGCCCAATCCGCGGCTGGCGAGATTCCTGCGTCGGGTGACTGTCGGGGTGCAGATCGAGGAGGTCGCCCTGTCGGATCGGTGCGGACGCGCAGAGCTGCGGATCCCTCGCTACAGCTATGGTCACGCGACGATGGAGGCGGAGAACACGCTCGCTCAGCTCGCGGCGCGCGACGAGATCCGCACCGTCGAGGTCGTTGCCCGGCGACTCGATGACTATGCATTCGCTGATTGTGGCTTCATCAAGATCGATGTCGAGGGTTTCGAGAGCGCCGTGCTGGCCGGAGCTCGCGAGACTATCCTGCGCCACAAACCCAATCTGCTCGTGGAGCTCGAGGAGCGGCACAAGCGAGGTGTCGTCGCAGCCACGACGCAGTTGCTGTCGACCTGGGGCTACGACGGATTCTACTACCATGACGGCGGGCTCAGGCGGATGTCGACATTCGAGGTCGCCCGACACCAGGCGATGGAGAATGTCGGCAACGCACGCAGCTACATCAACAACTTCATCTTCGCCCCGCAGGGGACGATGTGCCCCGGCACACCGGCATCCTGACGCGCGCCGCAGTCGTGACGCGGGCGTCCTGCAACAGGTCTCGCAGGGGGTGGCAATGATTGCATCCTCACTTGCTTGGACGTTGGGTCAGGGGAACAAGCTGTAGGCGCACGCCTTGGGAACTCAGAAGTTGCACTCCGATCCGTTCACGCACGAGTACTTCGGGTAGTTGCAGGCTTCCACCTGAAATGCCAGGCCCTCGAGGCAGCTGAGGCGCAGCTCTGGTCCACGACAGGAGTACTTCCTGTCGGGTACGCCCGCGCACTCTGGAAGCGGCTTGCCTTCGAGCGAGCACCAAGCCCCTCCCTTGAGCCCGACGCCACAGAGAAACTGATCGCGAAGCGCCATCCAGCGCGGGTTGGTATCATCGGTGATCGTGCAGTCCATGACCGCCGTCGCGAAACCGTCAGCACACTGGTACTGGTATTTTCCCGCACATGCATTGCGCCCGTCGCCTTTCCCCGCGCATTCCGACTTCGGCTCGCCATCAAGCACGCAGGTTGGCCTACCATTTACTTCCCTGCAGCTGAATCGGTCGCCGAGGGCAGAGGCGAAACTCTGGTGGGAGGCTTCGGTCCGGCAGTCCACCTCGCGCTCGCGTGTCTCGCTGTTTTCTGGCGTCTCGCACGTGACCTTGATTGCTCCCTCGCACCGCTCCTCGCACCCGCAAGCCCCGGCCAACAGCGAAACAGACGCCGCCACGGCTGCCACCAACACCTTCTTCGCGTTGCGCATCGTCCCTTATCCCTCCTTGAAGTGTTTGTTGTCCAGCCTTCGGATCTTGATCATTCGCCACCGAAGTCACCTGCCGCTTGCACCGGAATCGTGACGCGGACGCCCTCCCACCTCAGATGCGTCCCCAGCGCACGCCCAGCGTGCCCAGCGCCAGTCCGCCGACTCGGTGGTCGATGCTGTTGGTGTAGTGCACGAGCCCCAGCTCGACGCCGAGGAGAATCGGGCGCCCAAGCCCCACCTCCACGCCGCCCAACACCTCGGTCCAGAAGGTGGTGGGCAGATCGCGGGAGCCCGCGGCCTGAAAGCGAGCGAGCAGGTAGAGCCCCACGTTGTCTCCGATCCATGCCCCGATGTTGAGGTCCAGATAGCCACCGGCCGCCAGCTCGTCCGATGGCTCGAACGGGCCGTTCTGGCTGCCTTGCTGCGTTGGAGACCATCCGCCTCCGCGGCCCAGGCCAGCGCCCGCGCTCAGGGAAAAACGGAACACGCGGTACAGCGCGGGGCTGACGCGCAGTCCCAGCGCGCCCATCGTCACCGAGTCCCCCACCCCGGGCAACCAGAAGACGCTGGCCTCGAGGGCAAGCATCCGGGTCACGCCCAGCGTTACCTGCCCGTCGGCCGCAGACGTCCCCTCGCCCCCCCAGCAGGTGCGGTCGGCGGTGAATGCGCCACCACCGCTGAGGCGTACCTGTCCCCCTCCGGGTTTGTAGCTCACGGGCGCCCCACCCGTCGCCATCCTTGGAGGCGGCACCATGGTAGGACCCTGGCAGGTGCATGCGCAGTTGGCGAGCAGCGTGAGGACGGCAAGCCAGTTCCGGTTGATGGTCATGTGTTGTGCCCTGGGCAGAGGAGTGTGGTCCATGGCGTTGCTTATTGGCGTCACGGGTTGTTCGCCTCATACCGAAAGCTCACCTTGTTGGAGATCAACCCGTCGGAAAGGACCATCACGCTCACCGTGGAGCTCCTGTCCTCGCCATACAGGTTCTTCGGCATCGTGAACACGATGGAAACAGGGGGAGAGACGCTGACCTGGTCGAGGATATCCACGCCGCCGTCGATGAACACCGCGCTGCCGGCGGCGAAGTTGTCTCCCCGCAGAACGACCTTCGTCGGACTTGCCGCAGGACCCTTGTCGGGGAAGATCGCGTCTATCCAGGGTCTCCTGGACAGATCGAGATCTGGCCGATCAATGTCGGGCTGAAGCAGATCCAGCGTTTCCGCGGCCCCTTCGTCAACGCCGCCATCGCTCCGGTCGTCGCTGCCACTGCACCCTTGCGCGAGGCACATCGCCGCGATTGCCGCGTACGCCAACAGTCCTGTCCTGATCATGTTCTCCCTCCGTCCGTTGTCAGGGGAATGCATCCGACGTGCCATGCATCGCGCAGCTGATCGGCAGCGCCGCGGGCCAGAGGTGGCCGGATCTGAGCGTGGTGTTCCTGCGCAGGTGTGCAATCGTTGCTCAGCGCTTGATGACTCAGGGGAGGGGCGAGGATCTACCTGGCGATGATGCGCCCCTGGGCGCGCACGTAGCTCGTGGGGATGTTGGGAATGCCGTTGGAGTCGCGGTCAGGCAGCATCGACACGTAGTGCGCCAGAGCCTGCCACTGCTTCAGCTCCTCGACGTCATGGGTCGACGGATCTC